>JACCDV011131175.1_pt1 | contig 10720 bp, 7 predicted proteins | sample 7446131 | NCBI WGS metagenome assembly JACCDV01 (sample SAMN15323448, study PRJNA562643) | freshwater metagenome | isolation source: river surface water | place: USA:Blue River Watershed | collected 2017-08-17
CAGCAGGGCAGCGAACACCCGCTGGCCCGTGCGGTGTTGGACGCCGCACAGGGCATGCCGCTGCCCCCGGCCGGCCAGCTGCGGGCCGTGCCCGGGCGGGGTGTGCAAGCCGACGTCCAGGGCCGCACATGCTTGCTGGGCAGCCTGCGCTGGTTGCAGGAGGAGGGACTGGACCTGCAGCCCTGGCGGGCAGCCATCGCGCAGTTCCAGCAACAGGGGGCCAGCCTCTCGGCCCTGGCCGAACGCACCCCGGCGGGTGTGCAGGGCCTGTTGTTGCTGGCTTTTGGCGACGAACCCAAGCCCGGTGCGCGCGAAGCCCTGGACGCCCTGCGCGCGCGGGGCCTCAAACTGGTGATGATTTCAGGTGACAACCGCCCGGCCGCCGAGGCCATGGCGCGTCGCCTGGGCCTGCGGCCCGAAGAGGGTGAAGTGCTGGCCGAGGTCCTGCCCGGGGACAAGGCGCAGGCGGTTGGCCGTTTGCGCGAAGGCGGCCGGGTGGTGGCGATGGTGGGCGATGGCGTCAACGACGCCCCCGCGCTGGCTGCGGCCGACGTGGGCCTGGCCATGGGCAACGGCACCGACGTGGCCAAGCATGCGGCCGGCATCACCCTCATGCGGGGCGATGTGGCGCTCGTGGGCGCCGCGCTGGACATCTCGGCGCGCACCGTCGCCAAGATCCGCCAGAACCTGTTCTGGGCCTTTGCCTACAACACCGCAGGCATCCCCCTGGCGGCCCTGGGTTACCTCAGCCCGGTCGTGGCAGGCGCGGCCATGGCGCTCAGTTCGGTCAGCGTCATGGCCAATGCCCTGTTGCTCAAGCGCTGGCGAGGCCCTGCCCCGGCGCCGGCCAAACACACCGTTCCTTGACTTGCGTCAGGACCGCCGGCAGGCGGTTTTTGCACACTGGTGGCCGCACAGGAGACACACCATGGCCACCCCCCGCAGTTTGCAAACCATCCGCGACGAGCACGCTTCGCTTGCCGCCATGCTGCAGTCCATGCGCATGCTGGTCGAGCGCGGTCCCGACCCCAGCCGCAGGAACTTCTTCGATGTGCTGCGGGCGATGCTTTTCTACATTGACGAGTTCCCCGAGCGGCTGCACCACCCCAAGGAGTCGAACCTGCTCTTTCCAAGGGTGGTCAAGGCCGCGCCTGCGGTGCTGGGCGCGGTCGACCGGCTTGAGCGCGACCACATGCACAGTGAAAAAGCCGCCCGGGAGCTGCAGCACCTGCTGCTGGCCTGGGAGCTTCTGGGCGCCTCGCGCCGACAGGCCTTCACCGAGGCCATCGGCCGGTATGTGGATTTCTATCTGGACCACATGCAACTGGAAGAAGCGGTCATCCTGCCCGAAGCCGAGAAGGTGCTGAGCGCAGCCGACTGGGCCGACATCGACGCGGCCTTTGCGAAAAACGCCGACCCGCTCACCGGCCACTACCCGCCCAGCGGTGAATACGAGAAGCTCTTTGGCCTGATCGTCCAGCACGCCCCCGCACCCATTGGGCTGGGCTGAACGAAAAGTTCGCCCTGGCCCTTTCTGAGGGGGATGGATCAGAGGCCCTGTTCCCTGAGCTTGTCCCTGGAGAACCAGGTGACATAAAGCACGGGCAAGACCACCAGCGTGAGCAAGGTGGCCGTGATGAGCCCGCCGATCACCACGATCGCCAGCGGCCGCTGGGTTTCGGAGCCGATGTCGTGGCTCAGCGCCATGGGCAGAAGGCCCAAGGCGGCCAGCAAGGCGGTCATCAGCACCGTGCGCAGCCGCTGCATCGCCCCTTCCCTGACCGCATCGATCACGCTGTAGCCCGCATTGCGCAGCTGCTGGAAGACCGACAGCATCACCACCCCGTTGAGCACCGCCTGCCCCGACAGGGCGATGAAGCCGATCGCTGCCGACACCGACAGCGGGATGCTGAACACCCAGAGGGCCACAAAGCCACCGATCAGGGCCAGCGGCACGTTGATGAGGATGAGGGCGGCCGACTTGAAGGAGCTGAAGGCGTCAAACAGCAGCACAAAGATCAGCAACAGGGAGATGGGCACCACCACCGACAGACGCTGCATGGCGCGCTCCTGGTTCTCGAATTCGCCTGACCAGTTGACGGCATAGTTTTCCGGCACCTTCACATTGGCGTCCACGCGTTTTTTCATGTCGGCCACCACCGAACCCATGTCACGACCCTTGATGAAGATGCCAATGGCCATGGTGCGTCGGCCTGACTCGCGCGCGATGTTCATCGCGCCGCTCACCTGTTCGATCTTGCTGACCGCCCCCAGATTGACATACCCGCCTTCGGGCCGAGGGATCGGGATGGACTGCAGCTCCGAAATCACCCGGCGATCGGCCGGCAGGCGCACCGCCACATCAAAACGGCGCTCGCCTTCCCACAGCGTGGTGGCGCCCTTGCCCGCCAGGGCAGCTTCGATGACGTCCTGCACATCGCCCACGTTCAGGCCATACCGCGCCGCCTGTTCACGCTGGATGTTGATCAGCAGCTGGGGCAGTTCGCCCTGGCGGTCGATCTCGGCACGGCTGACGCCACGCACCTGCTTGATCTCGCGTTCGATCGCCTCGGTGGTCTCCCGCAGCACGGTCAGATCGTCCCCCGCCACCTTGATCACGATCTGTCCATCGATCTGCGAGATCGACTCCAGCACGTTGTCGCGTATCGGCTGTGAAAAGGTCGGCTCCATGCCCGGCAGTGCGGAGACGGCGCGGTCCATTTCCTCGATCAGCTGCTCGCGCGTCAGGCCTTTGCGCCACTGTTCGGGCGGCTTGAGGTCGACAAACACTTCGGCCATGCTGATGGTCTTGGGGTCGGTCCCGTCTTCGGGCTGTCCGGCCTTGGACACCGTGGTGCGCACTTCCGGCACCGCCAGCAGGGTCTGGCGGACCTGCCGCAGGATGCGCGTGGCCTCGTCGTTGGACACGCTGGCCGGCAGTCGCACGTTGACCCAGATGGTGCCCTCGTTGAGTTCGGGCAGGAACTCCGAGCCCAGCCGCGAAGCCGCTACCAGGGCCAGCGCAAAGCAGCCCAGGGCCACGCCGACCACCTGGCGACGGTGGGCCAGCGACCAATCGAGCACGGGTGTGTAAATCTGTTTGGCGCGGCGCACCACCCGGTTGTCCGAATGCGGCAGCCCTTTTCGGAGCATCCAGTAGCACAGCAGGGGAACCAGGGTCAGCGAGAACACCAGCGCCCCGATCAGTGCAGCCGTCACCGACAGGGCCATGGGCTGAAAGATCCGTCCTTCATGGCGTTGCAGGGCAAAAATCGGGATGTGTGCCGCAATGATGATCAGCATGGAAAAAAGCGTTGGCCGCCCCACCTCGTTGGTCGCCTCGGTGATCAGGGTCTTGCGCTCCTTTTCGTTCATGCCTTCGCCGCGCTCGGCCAGCCGGTGCATGATGTTTTCCACCACGATCACGGCACCATCGACGATGATGCCGAAATCCATGGCGCCCAGGCTCAGCAGGTTGGCCGGGATGCCCATGAACTTCAGGCCGAGGAAAGTGGCGAGCAGAGCCAGCGGAATGACCAGTACCACCGCCAGTGTGGCGCGCAGGTTCGACAGGAAGATGTAGAGGACCAGTGACACCAGCAGGGCGCCTTCCACCAGATTTCGGAAAACGGTCGAGAGGGTCTTGTCCATCAACCAGGTGCGGTCGTAGAACGGCACGATTTCCACGCCCGAGGGCAGGCTGCGGGCATTGAGCTCCCGGATCTTGTCCTTGACGCCCTTGAGCACCTCGCTGGGGTTCTCGCCCTTGCGCATCACCACAATGCCGGTGACCACATCGTTGTCCAGGTCCTGGCCGACCGTGCCCAGGCGCGGGACCGAGCCGATCTTCACCTGCGCCACATCCCGCACCAGGATCGGCGTGGTATTGCGCGTGGCCACCACGACCTGTCCTATTTCCTCGGGCGAACGCAACAAGCCGATGCCGCGGATCGCGAACTGTTGCAGGCCCTGGGCCACATAACTTCCGCCGGCATTTGAATTGCCGCGTCCGAGGGCATCCAGCAAATTCTGGAAGGTCAGCTTGTGCGCACGCAATTTTTCCAGGTCGGGCTGGACTTCGTACTGCTTGATGTAGCCGCCCATGGCCACCACGTCCGCCACGCCGGGCACCTGGCGCAAGGCCCGCTCCACCACCCAGTCCTCGAGGGTGCGCAGCTCGGTGGTGGTCTTGCCATCGCCGCGCAGCCGGTAGCGCATGATCTCCCCCACCGGCGTGGCATTGGGCGCGATGTTGGCCTCTACCCCGGGCGGCAGGTCCACCCCGCGAAGCCTTTCGTTGACCTGCTGGCGTGCCACATTGACATCGGCGCTGTCGTTGTAGGTCACCACGGTAAACGACAGGCCGAACTGGGTGTGCGAAAAAACCCGGATCGCGTGCGGCAGACCGGCCAGCGCCACCTCGACCGGCAGCGTCACCTGTTTTTCGACTTCCTCTGCAGCCCGCCCCGGGTAGAGCGCGATCACGGTCACCTGCGTGTCGGTCACATCAGGGAAGGCTTCGACCGACAGGTTCTTGAAGGCGATCACACCCGCCATGGCAAACAGCACCGTGCCCAGGACGATGAACAAGGGCTGGTTGAGCGCGTAATGGATCAGCTTTTTCATGGCTTGACCGCCGGGGTGCTGTGGCTTGCCTCCTGGGCCAGGCGCAATTCGCGCGCGAGCAGCAGACCGTTTTCGCTGACCACACGCTCACCCGCCTGCAGTCCGGCGCTCAGCAAAACGCGCTGGGGCCCCTCGTGGAAGACCGTCACATCGCGTGCCTCGAACACACCGGATGCGCTCTGGACGAAAACAAAATGCTGTCGGCCACGCAGGAAAACAGCGGAAGCCGGCACTTCCAGCGCCTGACTGACCTGGCGCTCGTACCGGGCGCGCGCAAGCATTTCGTTCTTGAGCAGGCGCTCGGGATTGGCCACCGCCGCACGGACCTTGATGGTCCGGCTGGAGGGGTCGATCTGGTCGGTGACGGCCTGCACCGTGGCCTGCAGAACCTGTGGCTCGATGGAGGGCACCAGCAGGTCTACCTTGCGGCCTGGGCGCAGGTCGCGCAGGTCGGCTTCTTGTGCGTCGATCTGTACCCACAGGCTGGTCGGGTCTGAGACGATGAACAAGGGGGAAGACAGGGTTTCCGGGCGCAGTTCCTGGCCGGGGTTGATGTTGCGCTCGACCACGGTGCCTGCCATGTCGGTGCGCAAGCCCAGCTGCTGGTTGATGGCCGAGGCGCCCCCATACAGGCTGGTGCGCGCCTGAGCGCGTGTCGCCTCTGCTTGTGCCCTGCTGGCCTCCGCCTCGGCCAGCTCCATATCCTTTCGGGCGATGATCCCGGCCTCGAACAGTTCGCGCTGTCGTTGCAGGGTCTGCTTTGCGAGCCGTGCGTCCGTCTGCGTCCGCGAGGTATCAGCCTGAGCAGCACCAAATTCCGGAGAAGCCAGCTGTGCCAGCACCTGCCCGGCGGCCACACGCTGGCCCACATCGGCCATGATGCGACCCACCCTGCCGGCAAATGCCGGGTAGATGCGCTGGGTTTTCTCTTCGTTCCAGACAATGCGCGCCGGCAGCTCCACCGTCAGGCCTTGCGCTGGTGCGACGGACACCGTCACCAGCAGCTTGAGCTGGGGATGATCGGCCGGGTAACGCAGCCGTTGCTGCTCGATGATGGGCTGCGCAACAGGCGTTGCAGGTTCGTGTTGGTCCTTGCAGGCCGCAAGGGCTGCCAGGCAAATGGCCAACAGCAAAGGACGCGTGAAAGTCTGGACCATGAGGGGGCTCTGTGTGTTCGGGAAAAGATGGTTCAGGGGGTGGTTCGCAGCTGCCAGGCGCCCTGTGCTCTTGCATGCTCATTGCGCACCCCGGTGGCTTCGAGCTGGGTGGCGCGCAAGGTGCGGCGTGCGTCCAGCAGGTCGGTCAGACTCAGGCCGCCCTTGCTGTAGGCCAGCTCGGCCTGGGCGGCCACCTGCCGCGCCTGCGGCAGGATGCGGCTTTCGTAGCCCTGCAGGCGCTCGCTCTGGCTTTGCCAGGCCTGCAGCAGTCCCAGCAATTCGGCACGGGCCTGGATGCGGGCCTTGTCCAGCAGGTCCTGCGCCTGGTCCTTCTGGGCCAGGGCGCGTCGGATCTCCCCGTCAAAGCGGGAGAAGCCGTTGATCGGCACCGAAATCCGCACTGCCAGCAGGCGGTCGGTTTTCTCGCCGGTTGGAAAATGGTCAAAGGTGGCACCCAGCGTCGGGTCCGCATGCTGCAAGGCGAGCGCGCTTTGCAGCGCGGCTTCAAGCCCTGCCAGGCGTTCCCGTGCACCGGTCACATCGGGGCGCTGCTCCACCAGGGCATCGATGTCGCCCACGCCCACGGGGGCCGCGGCTTGTGGCCAGACGCTCTCGGCGCGCCAACCCGTGGCGGGTACGTTCTGGCCCGTCCAGCCCGCCAGGGCCTGCATGGCCTGCTGCCACAACAACCGACCCATCTGCAGGTCGCTTTCGGCGCGCGCCGCCTCGATCCGGGTGCGCGCGGCGTCCTGGGCGGACAGGTCCCCGGCCTTGAGCCGCAGTTCGGCGCTGCCGGCCAGGGCTCGGGCGCTGGCCGCCATCTCCTCCAGCGTCTGCAACCGCTCCTGCGCGGTCAGCAGGTCATAGAAAGCGCCAAGCGCGCCGATCTGCTGCAGCACCCGAATGTCCTGCGCGTCGGCCGCCACCGCGCGCGCCGCACGCTCGGCCGCCTCGGTGCGCAGGCCGCGTTTGTTGCCGCGCTCCCAGGTCCAGTCCAGCCCGAGCGACTTGTCCAGCCGCTTCTGGTTCCAGAAGCCGCCGCCGCCGGTGCCATGGTGCAGATCGATCGACGCCATCCCAGCCGACAGCACCGGCGCGGGCGCCCGGTCGGCGATGCGCACTTCGGCGCGGGCGGCCTGGGTGGCCCGCTGGGCGGCCAACACATCGGGGTTGTGGCGTGCGGCCTGCAGCACCTGTTCCAGGCTCAGCGAGGCCCCGAGCGCAAGCTGTCCACCCGCTTGCGCACGACCGGGGGTGTGCGCTTGCGGTGCCTGCGCCTGCACGGGGGTGGCCTGCAACAGGGCCGGCATCAGGGCCAGGGGCACAGCCAGCAGAGCGCCTTTCAGAAACAAGTGTCGTATCCTCATGCCCTGTTTATCCAAGAAGCGGCCTGACCAGCACCTGACTTGCCGGGCCCCCAGCCCCATCCGCCCATGCGCATCCTTCTGGTCGAAGACGATCCCGTGTTGCAAGCCGTAATGCAGCGCAGCCTGCTCGACAGCGGCCACCGCGTCGAGGTGTCTGGAGATCTGGCCACAGCGGGCCACTGGTGGCGGGTACAACCCTTTGACGCGGTGCTGCTGGACCTGAACCTGCCGCGGGACCCCCGTCCAGGCGGCGGCATGGGCAGTGGGCTGTCGCTGCTGCGCGAGGCGCGCGCCCGCGGTGACAAGACCCCGGTGCTGGTGCTGACCGCGCGCAACCGCACCGACGAGCGCATTGCCGGGCTGGACGCCGGCGCCGACGACTACCTGGGCAAGCCCTTCGAACTCGCCGAAGTCGAAGCACGGCTGCGTGCCCTGGTGCGCCGCAGCCAGGGGGCTGACGATGTTGTACGGCTTGGCCGGTTGCAGCTCGAACGCCTGGCGCGCCGGGTGTCGATCGACGGTCAGGAGCTGGGCCTGCCGGCCCGCGAATACGAGGTACTGGCCGAACTGCTTTCGCCCCCGGGGCGCACCGTGAGCAAGAAGGACCTGTCGGACAGGCTGTCGGACCTGCAGGACGCACTGGCCGACAACGCGCTCGAAGCGTTCATTTCCCGTCTGCGCAAGAAGCTGACGGGCTCGGGCGCCTCGATCCGCACACTGCGGGGCCTGGGCTACCGGCTGGAAGAAGAGACCGGCACCGCAAGACCCGAATGAACGCGCTGCCTTCCCTTCGCCACCGGCTGCTGCGCCATGTGATTGGCCCGCTGGCGCTGACCTGGCTGCTGGGCGGTCTCATCGCGCTGGGTGTGGCCCGTCACTTCACCCAGCAGGCCTTTGACCGTGCCCTGCTCGACGATGCTTACGCCGTGGCGACCCATGTGCGGCACGCCGAGGATGGCGGCCTGACCCTGGGCCTGACCGCTGCGGAAATGAGCACGCTGCTCTTCGACCAGAACGAGTCGATGTATTTCGCGGTCTACCTGGAAGACGGACGCCTGCTGGCGGGGCACCCGGGATTGGGGTTGCCTGCCTTGCCTTCCCGCCATGCGCCCCATTTCACCGAGCTCGATTTTCAAAACCAGCCCCTGCGGGCGGTGGTCATCGCCCGTTCCCAACCGACGCCCTTCAAGGTGGTGGTGGGACAGACCACCCGCAGTCGCAACAGCCACTTTGACCAGCTGCTCTTTGTCTCGATCGCCCCCCAGATCCTGTTGCTGTGCCTGCTGGCCCTGTGGCTGCGCCGCGCGATTCAGGAGGATGTGCAGCCCCTGATGGACCTGGAGCAGGCGGTGGCGCAACGCGATGCACGCGACCTCACGCCGGTGGCGGTGACCGGCCGCACCCGCGATGTGCAGCAGCTCGGGCAGGCCATCAATGCCCTGCTCGCTCGCGTGGGCCGCACGGTGCGCAGCCAGAAGGAGTTCGCCGGCAATGTGGCGCACGAGCTGCGCACCCCGCTGGCAGGCATCCGTGCCCTGACCGAATACGGCCTATCGCACAGCGACCCCAAGGTCTGGCGTGAACAGCTCGAGCGCATCGCCAGCAGCCAGGCGCGCGCCAGCCATCTCATTGACCAGCTGCTGGCGCTGGCACTGGCGCAGGAGGCGCGCGAAGTGCTGCAGCCCCAACCCCTTGGCCTGGACGAAGTGGTGCGCGATGCCCTGCTGCGTCACCTGCCCCGTGCCGACAGCCTGGGTGTGGACCTGGGCGCGCGCGGCCTGGATGGCCCCGTGCGGGTGCTGGCGCAGCGTGCCCTGCTCGAAGGGGTCCTCGACAACCTGATCGACAACGCCCTGCGCTACGGTCGCCCGATCGATGGCGCCCCGGCCCATGTCACGGTGGACATCGGCACCCGTCACGGCGGGCGTGTTTGCCTGTCGGTGTTCGACAACGGTCCGGGGCTGGACCAGGCCGAGCGTGAAGGCCTGCTTCAGCGCTGGGCGCAGGGCCCGGCCGGCGAGGCCCTGGGGCAGGGCTCCGGTCTTGGCCTGGCGATCGTCAGCGAATACGCCCGCATCGTGGGGGCCGCGCTGAGCCTGGACGCGGGCGAGGAGGGCTGTGGACTGCGCGTGAGCCTGTGGCTCGATCAGCCCAGCGAAGGGTAATCCAGGTAGCCCGCATCCCCGCCGCCGTACAGCGTGGCGCGGTCCAGCGTGTTGAAGGGGCCGCCTTGCCGCAGCCGCGCACCCAGGTCGGGGTTGGCGATGAAGGGGCGACCAAAGGCCACCAGGTCAGCGCCTTCGGCCAGGGCCTGCTGAGCCAGCGGCAGGTCGTAGCCGTTGTTGACCATCCACGCGCCTTGCCCGCCCGCCGCGCGGTACGCCTGGCGCAGCGCGGCGTAGTCAAAGGGCGCCGGGCCTTGCTGGTGGTCGCGCGGGCCGCCCGTGGAGCCTTCGATCACATGCACATAGGCCAGCCCCAGCGGGGCCAGCAGGCGCACCACATGCTCGAACAGCGGCTGGGGTTGCTCGTCGCTGGCGTCGTTGGCGGGGGTCACGGGCGAGAGGCGGATGCCGGTGCGCCCGCCGCCAATCTCATCGACCACCGCCTGCATGACCTCCTGCAAAAACCGGGCGCGGTTCCCGATGCTGCCGCCGTAGGCGTCGCTGCGCTGGTTGCTGCCGCTGCGCAAAAACTGGTCGATCAGGTAGCCGTTGGCCGCATGCACTTCCACACCGTCGAGCCCGGCGGCGATGGCGTTGGCGGCGGCGCGGCGGTAGTCCAGCACGATGCCCGGCAGCTCCGACGCTTCGAGCGCACGCGGCATGGAGGTCTCGACGAACTTCGCCTGCCCGTCGATCAGCAGCACGGTCTTGGTCCTGGCGCTGATGGCCGAAGGCGCCACGGGCGCCGCGCCACCCGGCTGCAGGCTGGTGTGGGAGATGCGCCCGACATGCCACAGCTGCATCACGATGCGGCCGCCTTCGGCGTGCACGGCGTCGCTGACCTGCCTCCACGCCGCAACCTGCTCTTCGCTCCAGATGCCCGGCACGTCGGCATAGCCCTGGCCCTGGTGGCTGATGGCGGTGGCCTCGGTGATGATCAGGCCCGCGCCGGTGGCGGGGTTGGCACGCTGGCGGTAGTAGCTGGCCATGCGGGCATTGGCCAGCGCGCCGGGTGCGCGGTTGCGCGTGAGCGGCGCCATCACGACGCGGGTGGACAGGCGCAGCGCGCCTGCGGTGGTCGGGTCAAACAAGGAAGTCATGCTGCAATGGCCTGAAAGTCAAACGTCGTAGCCGGGGTTTTCGCGCTGCAGTTTGCGCAACAGAGAGGGCCAGACAAACTGTCCGCCCAACCCCCCTGTCTGCACCCGCGAGGCGTGGGCCACGCCGTCGAGGATCTGCGGGTTCACGGCGGTCAGATCCTGCGTGCCCGTCTGGCCGGCGAGGGCGTCGACCTGGATGCGGCAGGTGTTCTCGAAGGTGTACATCGACAGGAAGGCATCGGCAATCGTCTTGCCCACGGTGAGCAGGCCGTGGTTGCGCAGCATCAGGAAATTGGCATCGCCGA
>JACCDV010728112.1_pt1 | contig 10718 bp, 15 predicted proteins | sample 7446131 | NCBI WGS metagenome assembly JACCDV01 (sample SAMN15323448, study PRJNA562643) | freshwater metagenome | isolation source: river surface water | place: USA:Blue River Watershed | collected 2017-08-17
AGTTTCTTCATCTGTCTCTCCTGTGAGCCTCTTGGCTCAGAAATTACACTGCCAGGTGGCAGTTACACTACCGATGGGTAGCTCTGATAGCACCCTATCATATTTAAAGTATATTGTCAAGTATTATCAGAGGAGTGTTTTAATACACCTTCCCCTTACAGGGCCAGTAAACTCTACGAGTTCAGTTCGGGTTGTATGACATTTTGATGGGATTCCTTCTCAAAATCTCGACACCCCCTAAAATAGTTAATAAAACTATTTTAGCCTTGTTGATTTTTTAACTCATTTCATTCATTAAAAAATCTAGCAAGGTCTTGCGAAGGTGTTTAGCAATAAATTAATATGCCTTCTCACCATATGCCTCAAACTTTTTTGCCCATTGACCTTTCTTTTCTTCCGAAATTCTTTTCATCGGTCCAACTTTGTGAACTTTTGCATTAAAACCAGCAAACCACAGTATCCCATCTTGAATTTCATTTGTATTATCGCCAAAAAGAAACCTTGCTAGTATTGGAAGAGAGTCAGATGTAACAAAAATCCTAGCGGTTCTCCCCTTCAGCAACTTATTCCACCCTAAACCATTTGGTAAAAATTTATATGCAAAACCTGGTAACCATACGCGATCAAAAAGCCCCTTTAGAAGTGCGGGCATAGTAGACCACCACGACGGGTAGATTATTACGAAATGATCACACCATCTAACATCTTCCTGAAATTTTTTTAAATCAGGTTCAAGTTCTTGTATACACCTATACCCACAGTGAAGTATCGGATCAAATTTCATTTCAGAAAGTTTAGTCAGACGAACCTCATTTCCTTTGGAAGCTGCTCCCCTAGCATATGCAGCAGCTAAGTCATTGCACATACTTTGTGTGTCTGGATGTCCTGCAAGAATGTAGACTTTTTTCATTATGTAAAGAGATTATTGAATCGAAAACTAAACCTGAACGATTACATCAAACCTTTTAGATCTGCTTCGTATTTTTTTACAACTTCCATAGTAGCTGCCATTTGGTCCTTACCTTTTTTCATTTCTTCCTGAACTTCTAGGCCAATCTTCTCAAAAAGCGCTGGATTTTTTTCTAGCATTCCGAAAACTTTTTCTTGTTCTGCTTGTGGAACTCCCTGCATTTTTGATGCAAGTAATTTTCTCATTAAAAAGGACTTTATAGACATATGTTCACATATTATCAATAAAATATTCTGAAGTCCACATAAATTTGATGTTTTTGTGTAAAAATACACAAAAAATGTGATATAATATATGCATGTCTTGGAGAACGACTATTATATTTTTTACTTTGTCTGTAAGTGGGCTCGTTAGCATGATGAGTTACTACGATTTAGACTTTAAACTACTTGGCTCACTTGATTTTTATCAAAGTTTGGCAAACCCAACAGTTAGAATCGTAAAGGTTCAAGAAGGACTTCGAAAAGAAGAGATCGCTGAAGTAATGGCAGACAAACTAGGATGGAATGAAAAGGAAAAAGATTATTTCATCAACGCACACTTAGCATTAAATAGTGACAACTTGGAAGGTCGGTACTTTCCAAAAACATATTTACTTAGTAAAGACGAAGACCCTATGGGAGTTACCGCTGAAATGTTGAAACAGTTTAGTAGAGAAACTTCTACAATTAGAAAGCAGAAAACTATGCAAGTGGTAAACCAAGACACTGCTATTAAAATTGCTTCTATTATACAAAGAGAGGCGGGAGGAAAAAGTGATATGAAACTAATATCGGGAATTATTTGGAATAGACTATGGATAGGTATGAAACTACAAATGGATGCAACACTTCAGTATGCAAAAGGTAGTGAAGAAGATGGCTGGTGGAAACAGGTATACTCAAAAGATAAATATATAGATTCCCCTTACAACACTTACGCAGAAGAAGGATTGCCCCCTTCAGCTATTGCAAACCCAGGGCTTGCAGCAATCGAAGCAGCATATAATCCACAGAAAACATCCTGTCTTTTCTATCTTCACGATAAAAAGCGCCAGATTCACTGCGCAAGAACTTACGAGGAACATAAACGCAATATCAAGAAGTACCTATAATAGTTGTTAGTTTCAAGGTGTAGTGGCTAGTAATAATAAAATACTCGCTATAGCGAGTATTTTATTATTACTTCTGAAACCTATTCACTAACAACTATCAACTAATTACTAGACACTAGTTCAACTACCACGCTAGAAAGTTCCACCACGGCTTATTTGACACTGACGCTGTACCACTAGCATTTACTGAATATACTATTTCTGGATTAACTGGAAATAGGAAAAGGAGTCTAGCTTTTCTTTTAGCTTTTACTTCATAGCCAGGAGTTGAACTGGAGTTACCATTTATCTTTATAGCAGATACAAGTACTTCATCATCTTTAAGTTCGAACACTGGAGAATTTGTTTTACTTATCGGTTCACCAAGTTTTCTTGGAGCAGTTGATGTAGACTGAGGTCTACAGTCACCATTACTGCATACTGAACAGTTTTCGCCAGCATCACCATTTGGGCAAATAATAATTTTATCAACTGCTCGAATCGTACCTTGTACTCCACCTGTAGATGTAACCCTAGTAACTGGAGGCATTGGTTTGATTTCTCTATCATCAGAATCATCGTCTGATTCATTTGTTTTCATTGCTATTCTAAAAGTAGCAGAATTCTCAGTTACATTAGAGACAAAAATCTCAACCCCAAGAACATCTTCACTATCTCCTTCATTGATAGTTAATGTATTTGCAAATGCAGGAGCACCTAAACACCTAGAATCAGCTCCGGGTCCACAACCTCCAGGAGTAGTAACATATAGCACCACCTCTTTTCTAGGATTTGCTGTGTTAACAGGATTACCTAGTGGACATGGTGTTGTGCCTGACTTACAGTCACTGTCATCATTTTCTATAGACTGAAAATCAATCTCCATATTCTGATAATTTTTAACACCAGCACCCTCACCCACCCTTAGAACAAAAGTTGATGGCACCTCTACGAAAATAGTCGCGTGCGCAGAAGCAGTACTAAAGAATAGTACACCAAGAAAACTCATTAGTAATATTTTTTTCATTATTGATTTTTAATTTGTAATTCCTACCTTAAAATTATACAACCAAAAGTCCATTTAGGGAATATTATCCACACAGTTTGGCTTACAGTATTTAGACGATTTACATCAATGTGCCTTACAAGGACAAACAAATAACCGAACGCGTGAGCGTCCGGTCGTTTTAGGTTACTGCGGGAGTCCAGGGAAGAATCCGGCAGTTTGAGACGTGCCAACATTGCCTAGCACAGTCTGCATGGAATCAAAGAACGCCAGAAGGGTATTCTCGATCCCAGAGAAAATCTTTGGGGTCAGGAACTTCAGTGTGATGATAAGCATCCCGAACCCGATGACTCGAAGTATTTTCATACCTTTGGTTTAGAGGTGGGTTTTTTATTAGCTGATTCTGACAAGAATCAGTCCAATGTTGCTTAACATCAGATTGCCCCCCTCCTCCATCTATGCCAGCAACTGCTGACCTATATGGAGGATTGGAGGTTCCGATAAATTTGATTTTCAATGTTCCTTACTGTATAAATTATATCACAGTTTATTTAAAAATGTCAAGTCGAAAAAACAGACCGATTGGTCTGTTTTTCTTTAATTAATCTTATTTTTATTTGAACCTTCTAATGTCCTGTGAATATGTTGGAACGTCCCCTGCTTTTTCTGAAGCAGCATTAATATTATATTTCTTCCTTGCTTCCTCTATGGTCAAATCTGTATCAATTAGACCGGTCTTTAATGCGAGTTCATCCGCTGATGCAGTAAGCCACAACTGCCATGAGAAGTTTGAAATTCTGTCAGGACTGAGTTTGTTTACATGTTTTGCTATAGCTGAAGTGCAGTTTGCAAAAAGTGTGTTGTACCACTGTGGTTTTGTTGTTGTTAGTTCGTTCATCGTTGTTAACATATCAACCAAAAGTAACCTTGCGTTCTCTGGTTTAGATAGTTTTATCGGATAAACATACACTTGGTCTTTTCTAAGATTTGCTCGTAGCAACACAACGTCTCTTTCGTCTGCAGCAACATATACCAGTGGGTACGTTCGCATTGCCCCCTTCCAAATACTGTATTCTTGAGTTTTTGTTTTTCTTGCCTCAATACTTATCGCAAGAAAGTCTCCACTTTCAAACTCAAAAGAAACAAAAGTGTGTCCGGCAACTTTATTTTCATTAAAAGGCTCAGTGACATACCAAATTTTCTTTACACCATTTAAGTCATATGTTCTATCGTAATATGCGGGATGCATATCCGCCTCTGTTGGTCCGTAACGATAGTTTCTTACATTTTTAACTGTCACTTTGTCACCATTAAACTCTGCAGTAGAAATAACATCTAAATGCTGTTTCCAGTCCCCTTCAAGTGGTACTTTTTTTGTGACTTGCCAAACGACAAACAGCACTAAAACGACTAACAAGAATAGTAAAAATTTTTTAATAAATTTCATTATATGATTTATTATTTTTTAGGTAGGTCCTGGCAAGCTACGCCGTCTTTATTTCCATCAAGTCTATTTGTATCGTTGCTTACACCTCCAGCTTTTTCAAAAAAATTCTGCGCTTCTGGTTGAGTTGAGAAATCAGAACAATTGTATTCATTTACATATTTTCCTGTTCCGTCATTTACTGGATCTCCTGCTTTGTTTAGCATCAACTTAGTTATTAAGTTTCCACTTCCATCTTTTTGTAAATTTCCATCATCGTCTCTTAGTATTTGTGACTCAGAAATAGAATTACCATCTAATATTGATCCTAGGTCAAAATCCTTATTGCCCAATTCTAAACCTAAAGCTCCGAGCAAGATAACAAGAACACCCAAAAGAACTTTCTTTTTACCAGTTTTAGGTTTTAAGTTTTCAGAACTAAGTTTATCCTTAACCACATTTCCAATTTGATCTTTTATGTCCATATTTTTACCAAAGGTACAGTACCACTACAATAATAATTAAAACAACAATAATGCCTACTCTCCAATTTTTATTTGTTCTTATTTCGTCCATTTTAATATTAATAATTGTTAAATTATTTCTTCTTAGCATCAACGACTAAAGTAGTATCGATTATTTCTGTAGTGCTTGCCCATTCTTTTAGTTTTTTGACAGCAGTCATTGCGCCTCTTTTTTCTGAATACCCCTCACCGCCCTCAGCAACACTTTCGCCGTTCCTCGAAAGTAACTTCCACCTGAAGTGTCCTTTTTTATCTTTATAGATTTCAAATTTTGTAGTTTTTGCCATTTTTTTAAAATAATTCTAATAGCAACATTATACACTAAATACAACTATTTCTTTAGGTTTTCCACTTCTTTAATCAGTTTCTTCAATATTTGCTCAATATTTTCTAGTTTTTGGTTATCTTTCTTTATTTCGCCAACTTCGTGTTCGCCTTCTTCGTGAATCTCATCTACGTCATGCTGGATCTCCTCCACGTCTTCGGAAATCTCCTCGACATCTTCCTGAATTTCATCGACATCATGTTGGATTTCATCAATATCCTCAGAAATTTCTCCAACTTCTTCAACAATATCTTCTAGATCTTCCTCAACTATTTCTAGACTTTCAGTGTTCTGGTTTACAGTCATCTGTATAAAAATCGAAAGATATATAGCTTCAAGTGAAACAACGGTAGTAAGTATGAGCAAAACTGTCTCCGCGTTAAAACCAAAAAGTATTAATGAAAAAGTAGTAAGAAAAAAAATAGTGTGGAGCACCACAGAAGTTCTAGAACCAACCCATTTTGTAAAATTTCTTTCCCACATATTATTTATTCTATTCTTAAAAGAGTGTTTAAGCAAAATTTTGGGCAAAGTGAAGGCGCGCCTGGGAGAGCGCACCTTGCGACTTACGGAACAAACCAACACGGAAAACGAAAGGTGGACTGGCTAGCAGTCCTTACGGCGACACTTGTCGCCCGGACACGTACTCACGTGCATGCACCCCGTGCAGTCGAGATCGGCGTTCAGGGTACCATTGCCCCTACCGCCACTCCAGATCTCAGTCCTTGCAATGGCAAGTCGAGTCTCACGGTTGCCGAAAGTTACGGCCTCCGAAGTTGACCGACCTTGCATTGCGAGAACAGACATCTGAGTTCTGACTTCACGACGCACATCCGCATCACCGAACATATCGATACCCTCCTGTGTTACCCCATAAAAATCATATACCGATTTTTATGCATGTCAACACTTAATGACACAGCCCCGTGCACAGTATGTGCAACGGGGCTGAAAAATCGTGGAAACTACCGGATAACATGATGTACCGGCGCAATCCGTCTTAGGTGCTGATGGAGCACTTCGACGTCGCCACCATCTGTGTAGAAGAAGGTCGCACTTGCATAGCGCAACGCCTTCACATGAAAACCAGTCAGACGAACCAGAATGTCGACCAGAATCTGCGCCGACTGTTCACTCAGGCTCATAGGAGCTTGCCCAAAGAGCCGTTCGGAAGAGTAGTTGTGAACTTCATCTTGCTGTGTGACGCCGAGGACCTTAATCATGTTTCCCTTTCTGTTTGTACTGTCCTGGATAAAAGTCTACTGGAATAGATTAGGGTTGTCTAATTTACTTTATTTATATCAAAAGTTTTTATTTCATCACCAACGATATAGCAAATTCTTTGAAGAGGTTTGTATTTAGAGACAAATTCTTTTTCTCTTATTTTACCGTCGTTGTAGATAATATCGTACTTAAGTTTTGCAGTGAAACCTATTTGCGGAGCATTGATACATTTAGTTTGGCCCTCCTCTAGTTTTGGTACCCACACATATTTTGTCGGTAATATATCTTTAATATTTGAAATTTCAACTGCTGATGTACTCGCTATACGACCATCCTTTGTTCCGTAGATTTCAAAAATTGCTGTTAGATTCTCTGTTTTACCTTTTATCATTATTGGATTAGCTGTATCATTTAAAAATTTAAAATCTGGCCCAGGATCAGAATATGTTGCGTCTAGTCCTTCATCATAACGAGATACAGTAAAACTGTGGTTAGCCCTTTCTGTTATTGGGAGTGCTGAAGCCATAGCAGTTCTAAAAAGCACTGTTGAAACTTGGCAAAGTCCACCTCCAACACCTTTAGTGACTTCTCCATTTAGAAAAATCTTCTCTTCACTAAAACCATCCTCTACTGTAGTAGTGCCCAATTCCTTTTTAAAAGAAAACTCTTCACCTGGTAGCAATATAGTTCCGTCTATTCGAGAAACTCCAAGTTCAATGTTTTTGTGCCTACCTTCTGTCCCACCCTCATAACTTAACTGTGCTCGACCTAATAAATCCGTTCCAACAGAAACCGGCTGCTCCAAAACTGACTCAACAACAAGTGCTGGTGTAGGGTTTGCGTTAACGATATTTCTAAATTTATTTCTGTTTATAAGTCCGTAAATAAACAATGCTGAAAGTGAAAAAACAAGAAAATATGCGGTGGCTTTTGTGGAGACTTTTGCATCCATTCAAGTAGTATAGCAAGAAATAAATAGTATGTAATATTTTGACTATTTGAACGGTAGTATATATGTGCTTTCGACCGTACACCCCACACCTCCTTAAACCCCCGTTCGACTGCACCGTCCCTCGCCTGGCAGGTATACTGCCTAGCGAGGGATGCGTTTTTTGAAATATTTACTATGTAATAGTTGTACTAGTTATGTAGCAATTATAAATAACCAAAAAAAGTATGACAGATCAAAAATGTGAAAATTGTAATCACCCACATACTAATGATGATGGAACTTGTACTTGCGGATGTCAGACTGGAAAGAAATAGATAATTGAAAAAATCCACCAATTGGTGGATTTTTTCAATTTGTACTTTGTGGACCCGACAGGAATCTCTCCCTCGACTCAAAATGTTTTCGTCAAAACATTTTGGTCTGGGCACCGACTCACGTCTTACTTTGCTAAAGTAAGAATCGTTCCGTCGTTCGAGCCCTGACGTAAAGCTTCGCTTTACTTCGAGTCACGAAAAAATCCGCCTATCAGCGGACTTTTTTCTGTGGACCCGACAGGACTCGAACCTGCCACCCCATCATTGCAAATGATGTGCTCTACCAGATGAGCTACGGGCCCGTGACGCCTAAGTAAATTAAACTGCTTTAATTTACTTTGGACTTACGGGAGCCAGAGATATATTTCGATAGTAATCGAAATAATCGAGGCGGGGTCGCGGAAATTCACGAGCGACGGCGAGTGAATTATCTGTGACCAAAATCCTATTAATCCCGGTAAAATAAGATTAACAAAATAAACTATAAACTTCAAGGCGGGTCACACGTATAGTGCGCCCGCCCGATATTACGAACCATTCAGAAGGTTTCAGGTCGCTCTGTAGCTCTTGAGCACCGCTTCGAGCGAATCGTACTTCGCCTTGAGATCGAAATACATTTTGGCGAATTGGCGGTTGTCCTTACGAAGACGTGCAAGCTCAGCCTTGTGCTCCTCACGCTTGTCGTAGTACTTGCGTGCGAGCCAGTTCCTGTTGTTCACAGTAGTCTGGATTTGCCGTTTGGTCCGCGGCATTCCATCCTTGCGTTTCGGAAGCACTTCCTGCTTTCTTCGTTTAGACATCAAGAACCCCCCCTGGTCTATCGAATATAGTATGTAGTTCATTGCACTGTGTCAATTTCTCATTGCTCGAATTTTATATAGTATTAATATTTGTTATAATTTTTATATGAATAAAGCCCAAAAAGGTTTTACCCTAATAGAACTTCTAATCGTAATAGCCATAATAGGAATCCTGTCATCGGTTGTTCTGGCTTCATTGAATATTGCAAGAGGTAAAGCAAGAATTGCAGCTGCAAAAAGTCAGTTAAAGAATATACAAACAGGGTTAATACTTCTTGAAAACGACACAGGTAAGACAGTGATGGGTTGTCCTACACTAGGTGATGCTGGTGGTGAATTCAGCATTGCCAATCCAAATTCAGGTTTAGCCACAGTACCTACCGATTTTACAGATAATGGTGGTTGTCAGTGGAATTCACAAGATGCGTCAGAATGGCTAGGACCTTATATTAGTTCGCCTCTTGATCCTTGGGGAAATGAATACTGGTACGATGAAGACTACCACCCACTTAGAGATAATGGGGGCAACTGCATAGACACTTATCCCGGAGACCCGACCTTTCCAGTAATCGCATCTGGTGGTCCAAATGGTGTAAATGGTGCTGAAGTTTCAAACTACGATTGTGATGACATTTTTTTGATAATCGGCGAAGAGAACTAAAAATATTGTTGAAAATATGTTTGCAGTCTGACCTTTACATTTATAATATTATGTGCTAGAGTATTATAGGAGGCACATCAACCGTGTTACAGACAGCACCCGCACCTATGGTGGACAAAATGACTGCAATCACGATGGAGCAGATCCTGTTCACCGTCCGAAGACGAATGGACCAGAATGGCTACCGCCCCGTCATGTCCGATGACAGACTGAGAATGGGGCGCAGCCTCCTCAGAGTGGAGGTCCAGCGGTACTACCTTTCGGCCACAGTGAACGACAAGGTCGGAGAAGCGGCTGGAACGAAGTTCGTGACCCTTCGTCGCGAGCATCTCACCCGAACTGGCCTGCAAGACATCACTCGAAAAGAGTTCGATGCCAGCAGTGCAGGGCGGAACGACTTCCGCTGGTTCGTGCGGAAAGACGGCCGATAGTAGGCCTAGCACACTTCGAGGCGAAGAGGGACCAGTTCCCTCTTCCATCGGAGTTTTTTTGTACCTATTTTTTAGTTTAGAACTTTTAGAAGAATATGAAGAACGAAGTCTTTAACACTTGCCCCAACTGCTTTCAGAGAAAGAGGAAAAAGTGAATTTTTTTTCAAACTTGGCAAAGTGTTTACTTTTATAAAATACACTCCTCTTTTTGGAGAAACAACAAAGTCCACTCTAGAGTAATGTCGCAGACCTAAATGGTCATGAACAAGCTTGCTAATTATCTCCATTTCCTTTTTTTCTTTTTCGGAAAAATTTCCAGGACATATTTCTTCACTATCGCTTTCGTTATTCTCAAAATCAGTAAAATCAACTTCTTTTACTTTCTTCTCACCACCATATTTTATTTCAACAGGTGGAAGTGTATACAAATCTGTATTTCTGAATCCATCTATGACTCCCACACTAGCTTCCCTACCAGTAATCAATTCTTCAACTAATGCATCAGACCTTTCAGACAAAATATCATAAAGTGATGAATATAGTTCCAAATATGTATTTACTATTTTTATACCAAGCGATGTGCCATCACTTACAGGTTTAACAGTGAGTGGTCCGGGAATAGAGTTGAAAATTTCTTTTGCTTTATTTTTTAAATCATCATGCTGTCTAACTATTGCATATGTTGGGGTTTTTATACCTATCTGTTTCAGATGTTCTTTTGCAAGAAAACTATTCCTTGCAAGCATGGATGGATATTTGTCAGAACCATTGTATTTAACTCCATGATGATTTAAAAGTTCTTGTATTTTATGATCTTCTCCATGAAGAGCATTCCAAACCACGTCAACATTTTTTAGAATTTGCACAGGAGACTTTTCTATACCGCCCATATGCCAAACTCCATCTCGAGATATGAAAATATCTATAGGTCGATGAGTTTCTGAAAGAAGTTCTAATACGTGAGCTCCTGAAAGCAGAGAAACATCGTAGTCGCTCGATGTTCCACCACGTATAAC
>JACCDV010551065.1_pt1 | contig 10717 bp, 8 predicted proteins | sample 7446131 | NCBI WGS metagenome assembly JACCDV01 (sample SAMN15323448, study PRJNA562643) | freshwater metagenome | isolation source: river surface water | place: USA:Blue River Watershed | collected 2017-08-17
AGATGCCCGCGGGATGCGGGCGGAGAACGGCGTGCTACAGCCGGCGGTAGGTCACATCGAGTGTGACACTAGCGCTGGCCGCGCCGGCGCCGCGCGATCAGGCGGACTTGGCGGACGAGCGGCCGGTGGCGACGATGCCCTTGGCGGCGGAGACGACGTTCGAATTGGGAATCCACATGGTGGCGCTGGTCTGGTCGGAGCGGAAGTTCGGCATGATGCGGTACCTCGTAGACGATGATGGTTGTGGTGAGCGAAACCGTTTGGCGACTCATTTGGACGCCTCAGGTCTATACATATCCTAGCATACTATTGTATTTACGTCAAGTACTTTTTGTGTCAAAATCATTTTTCTTTTTTAAGTAATAAAAAAATGGCTGAAACTAGCCACATTTGAAAGGGGTACTATATTTTGTGTAGGAAAAAAGGGGCCAATTCGGCCCCTCAGTTCCCGACTTCTATTGTGTCGGGGGTGATCTCGAGTTCATCTCGTGCTCCAATCTGGTCGAAGTTGCGGGTTGCCGCATCACAGTGGACATTAACCCGCAATTTGACCTAGACTACCTCTCGGCGCCGGGGGCGTGCTTCAGGCGGCGTCGTCGACCACGGGCTCGGCGGCGGGCTGGTCCTCGGTCACTTCGGCGGCCGGTTCGGCGGCTGCGGCTTCTTCGGCGGCGGGTTCGAGCTGTTCGTCGGTCTTGGTCTGGTCGTCGTCGGCCATCTGTGGCACCTCTCGCACCACTCTATAACACCCCTCCATTTTCGTCAATATTTATATAAAAAAAAGGGGGCACCCGGTGCCCCCTGAATATTGCAGTCGCGAAACGCGACTTACCGCTTCTTGGCGGCCTAGTTGACGATGTTGAGTTCGATGATCATACTCTACCCTCCTCCCAAACCTATCCGTTCCTCGGACAGGTCCAAGCAATATGATACACGATCACTAAAAAATTGCATATCTAGTTATTCCCTAGTAGAATAGTCACATATGAATCCCGTAAGAAATGTACGGAGATCAATATTTTCAATTATCAGTTAAGCTTAAATACAATTTAAGGAGTCACTAATACATAACTGATCTCCTATTTCAAACGGGATGAATATGGAAAAATTATCTGTGCCATTGGCAATTATTATCGCAGGAGGTTTAATAGCGGGTGCGTTTTATTATTCAAATTTACAGAATGCAGAGGAAATAGCTAAAGCAAAAACTATTCCTCAGATGGTTACTGGTGGTGAGGAGATGCGACCTGTTACCGAAGCAGACCACATACTTGGAAACCCAAATGCGGAACTTATTTTTGTTGAGTACTCAGATACAGAGTGTCCTTACTGCAAACAGTTTCACTCTACACTTAGAAGAATGATGGACGAGTATGGTAAAGATGGAAAAGTTGCTTGGGTGTACAGACACTTCCCAATCGATTCTCTGCACAAATATGCTCGTAAACAAGCAGAAGCTTCAGAGTGTGCAAATGAGCAAGGTGGCCCTACAAAATTCTGGGAGTACCTAAACACTATCTATGCCAGAACTACATCTAATGACGGACTACCTCCTTCAGAGTTACCGAAAATTGCAAAAGACGTAGGACTTGATGTTGCTGTATTTAACACATGTCTATCAAGTGGTAAATTTGCAGCAAAGGTTCAAGCAGACTACGATGACGCAGTGAAAGCCGGTGGACGTGGAACTCCTAACTCAATCATCGTTTCAAAAGATGGAACAAAAACAGTTGTACAAGGTGCACAACCTTATGAAAACATAAAAAGTATCATAGACGCTCTACTGTACAAATAAGTAGCGATCTCAAAATAAAAACCACCCAAGTCTTTGGGTGGTTTTTATTTTACTTAAGTCCACAATACTTACAGTCTTTATCATCACAGTCTTTTTTAAGGAACTCTCCAGACCAGACAGATTGTACTAGAGTTTCTATATCTGTTTTCAGCTGATCCATATCACCTTCAGAAATTGGCAAAACAACTGTCGGACATTTACCGCCACTATTTGGCTTTACGAAAATAAGTGCTGGCTCTATTTCCTTGTCTTTATAATTAGCGCCTCCAGAAAGTAGGAACTTATAGAAAACTAGTTGTCTAAAGTAATTTCCATCAGAACTTTTTGTCTCCCCCTTTATACTTGCGATACTTTTTGACTCTGTAGTTTTATAGTCGAAAATTCTTGCCAATTTGTCATCTACCAGTATTGCGTCCAGCTGTCCGTGCAAATTAAATGATACTTCCTCACCGTCATATTTTACCAAAAACTCTTTCTCTTCCCATTTCTCAACAAATGTCTGCCCCTCAAATGCAAAGTAATCCTGAAGTTCTCTAGCCACATCCACTGCATAGGATTTAATTTCTTCGCGAACAATATCTTTTTCAAATTTCGGAAGGAGTGAAGTTCTAAAGTACTCTTCAGTTACATTAATTATTGTTTTCTCAATATTTTTTGCGGACCTGTTTTCTTCTCTCCAAACCAGCGACAATGCTTTATGCATCGCAATACCTTTTTCAGAAGACACACTCGGCGCTTCAGGGATTTTCAAAATACTTTTATAGAAAAACTGCTTAGGACAATCGATAAAGTGATTTAGTGCAGTTACTGAAAGCCCTTTTTCAACTATCACTCTTTTTGTATACTCCTGCGCTTCTCTCTCGCGGACACTGTCAAAGTATCCTAGTGGAACCTCTAGTGGCCTTTCTTTAATCCTATCCAAACTTTTCTGCTTAACCGCAACCTGGTCTAGTTCATCTATAAAACGAAGAGGTGTAAGTTCTCTGCCCCCAGAATTCTCTTCTGGCACAATTATCTCAACGTGCTTTTTTGCACGCGTCATGGCCACATAGAAAAGTCTTCTGGAATCTTTTATCTCATCACCATCATCTTTTTGAAAAGAAAATACAAATGAGTTACCAAAGTTGTGCGTCATCCAAGACTCCTCTGTTACATTCGGCATTAAAACATAGTCATACTCCAAACCTTTCGAGGAGTGGGCAGTTAGTATTTGAACATGTGAATTCACACTTCCACTACCAATTTTTATAGATTTACTTTCGGCTGTTTTTCTATAGTTCAGAAGCTCGGTTATAAGATGCTTTGGATCTTGAATACCTTGTCTTTCTGCGATGTCCTTTGCTAAGTCCACGATGCTGCGCCACACTTCGGCATTTACTGGAGTTTGTTTTACCACATCTATATAGCCAGAAAGTTGTGCAACTAGAATCAAGAAATTTATAACCCCCTCAGTATTTATTTCCTTAAGGATATCTCCAATTTGAGGAATTTCTTTTTCAACTTCAACATCCCGGCTTCTTATTCTGTTTATTAGTTCAACTGATCGTTTGAAATCCAGACCCCACAAACCTCTAACTACTGTATTTGAAAGTGCTTCAATGTTGGTTGGGTCATTTAAATATTCCAATACATCAAAAAATAGAGTTCCTGCTGGGGATTCAAAAATATTTACTCCTCTTTCGGCTGATGCTTCTACCCCGTTACGATCACAGATAGTTAGAATATGCTCCACCTCTCTGTTTTTACGAACAATTATTGCCACAGTCGCATCCACATCCTCTTTCTGAATTTCTTTGATTCTTTTTACTATATATTCATCTTGAGTATGGGTATCAGTACTCCTCACTACGTCCACAGGTCTCTCTTTTCCCTCTCCAACAAGTTTTACTCGAAGATCTGAATGTTCTCCTTCATCGTAATTGTTTTCAATCATTTTGAAAGTGGCATTTAAAATGGCCTGGTGACTTCTATAGTTACTAACGAGTTTAATAACTTTCATATTCTTCCACTTACTTTGAAAAGTCAGAAAGTTTTGTACTGATGCTCCTTGAAAACGATAGATGGCTTGCTTTTCATCCCCCACAATAAAAATATTTGGTGTATCGAAAAAATCTACCAGTTTCATCACGATAGTATTCTGTGACTCGTTGGTATCTTGATGTTCGTCAATATGAACGTACTGAAACTTTTCCTGAAGTTCGGACAACAACTGACTGTCCTCATCCAGAGCCTTTAATAGTTGCAAAAGCAGGTCATCATAGTCCAAAAGTTTATCCTCCTTTTTCTGCGCCTCAAATGTTTTATAAACATCCGAAAATAGTATTGTTCTTTCACACTTTTCTATTTTACCCATTGCATCAGCTTTTAATTTGCCTTTAGTTGGACCTCTGGAAGAAATGCTAGCTGGATCATTTTTAATTCTTTCGATTTCCGCTTTAGCAAATTCAGAAACTTTCTCTGGATCTTGATTCTCTTTTTTACAATCACTTATTGCTTTTAGAATCTTGCCGACATAGTAGTCTGGTTCTCCAAAGGGTCGAAGTTTTGCATACTTTTCCTTTTGTAAAATTTTACGGACCATACTTTCCGATTCAATATCTGTAACTTGTTTCGTTCTGAACAAATGTGGGAAATGATCTGGAAATTCAGAAAACACTGATCCAGCAAAAGAGTGAAATGTGTGTATTCGAACTTCATCTGCACGACTACCGATTAACTCTCTTAGTTTTCGTTTCATCGACTTTACACCAGCATCTGTAAATGTAAGCGCTAAAATACCCCCAGGATTAACCTGTGTTTGCATTAGTATATTTGCTATATGTAGGGTCAAAATCGTTGTCTTGCCCGTTCCAGGACCTGCCACAACCATAACCGGGTTCTCTATGGAATCCACGGCCTCTTTCTGAGCCTTATTTAGCCCCTTGTACTTTTCATTATAATTTTTATTCAAAGTAGTCTCTGACATAACAATAGAATACCATTTATCCGAACACTAAATCTACCGTAATTTTTATGTTCTAATTATCATTTTTACAAATATAAATATTACTGCGAACTTACTATATTGCTCTAACATTTATTAAAAACGGAACAACGGTAGAATTAGTGTGCGGATAAATTTTTAGGTAATAATAAAAGTAAAATAATACTTGATTTTTGTGTTTTATATGTTATAGTTTCTAATGGACCAACTATTCGTTCACATCCACACGAGGAAGAACCTTGACCACAATCACCTGGCTCCGCCACAGCAAGACCCTTCCGGCAACAGAAGGCCAACCGGACGCCACCAGATCCCTCTCGCAAGAAGGAATGGAACTGGCTCTGGAACGTCGTAAGAGGCTCGACTTCCCCATGTTCGACATGGTGATCGACTCGGGTCGCCGGCGGACTGAACAGACCGGGCGCATTGTCGCCGGACTCCCGCAAGACAATGCCTCCATCACCGTCCCCCAGCTCGCCTGGAACGACGGCGACAGCATCGGCGACATGATTGCTAGCGTGTACCGTGAGATTGACAACGCCAGCCTCGACGCGTACATGTCACGTGTCCCCAAAGAGCTCACTGCTCTGGCCAAGATGGCCGCCCTCGCCATCCACCACCACGTCTTCAACAAGCCGTCGAATGCCAGGCCACGAAACGTCTTGGTGATTGGTCATGCAGTCATGACAAGTGCAGTCTGCGATGCCACCGGCCACCACTTCGACTTCTCAAGGCTGAGAAGCAGTGTCCTCGGGGAATGCGAAGGCTACGTCGTACAGTACGGCGAATTCGCCGACTGGCGCAACTTCGAGCTCGTGAACTAGCGCACGTTTCGCCAAACGGAACAAATACCGGCCGCAGGGAATCCCCCTGCGGCTATCGTTTTATATAAATGAATACTTGATTTTTAAGTAAAGTCGTGTTATTGTTTGAAAAGATAACGTAACACACACCCGGCATACGCCGAGGAGGTTAGGATGAAGAAAGTTCTCTGCGTCTGCTTCGGCAACACCTGCCGAAGCCCGATGATGGCAGCAATGCTTCAACGTGAACTCGGTGACGAGTACACGGTGGAAAGCGCCGGCGTGAGTCCCAAAGCTCGCGACGGCGAGGACGTGAACACCTACTCGGTCATCTGTATGGATGAACGAGGTATTAACATCGCCCGTCACCGAAGTCGGTTCGTTGCAGATCTCGATCTCAGCGAGTACTCCCACATCATCTGTGTCGGAGAAGACGAGGCTGAAAAAGTGCGCGCACTTGTCGTGATGTGGAGCGAAGAGGCACTCGTCCTGATCGCGAACCAGGAAGACGGTGGAGTCCCAAACCCGTGGCAGAAGGGACTTCTCGCCTATAGAGCCTGCGCCGCACTCCTCGACAAGGAGATGCCGAAGGTCGCCGAACTCATCCGCGGGTAACAACCCCGATCGGACCGAGCCCAAGGGCCCAGCTAACCACGCTGGGCCCTTTATAGTATTCGAACAATTCCGTTATCCGCATCTACTTCCAACATATCCCCTGTTTTTATGTTTAGTATTACATCCTTATCTGTGCCAATAATACATGGAATTCCCAGTTCTCTGGAAACTATAGCGGCATGTGAAAGTTGTCCTCCTTGATTTGTTACAATCGCCGCAGCTTTTTTACAAGCCATTATTATGTCTGGTGAAGTTGTTTCTGCTATCAAAATTTCCCCGTCCTTCATTTCTTGAACTGCGATTGAAATTTTTTCAAAATCCTTTGCATCAGGAACTAGAACTCTCGCAAGGCCTTTTACCTTGCCTTTGTTAGCAATAGTTCCTTTTATCACATTTGAAATTTCCAAATAGTTTGAGAAAAAGTTATTTATATTATCTTCCGCGTTACTTCCAAACAAAATTATTTCTTTGGACTCAAAAAATGTATCCCTTTCCCTAACTTCTACCCCGTCAATAATTTTTCCGTCCTCAATTAAATTAGACATTTCCAAAGCACTGTAGTTAAGTAAATCCGATTCATCTACCCCTGTTTGGCTCGATACCTTTTTTACCAGAGATTTTATGTACCCGTCTGACTCAAAGAAAATCTTGTTCAAGTAAGATCTTCCGCCGAGTTTCAAATCATCAAATTCTTTTACACTTATTACCATTTTGCTTTGATCCAAATCATCAGTATAGAAAAATTCTGTTTTAGAATAGTAGGTGAAAAGATTTGAAACTTGTTTGAAGAATTCTAGAATATCATCTTTTGAAAGAAGTGTTTTTTCTAATGTAGATTCAAAATACTGACTAGACTTTTTTATATAGTCATCAAAACCATTTTTATATTCGGTATACTTTTCTTTATTAGTATACAGCTCACTTCCCTGCTTTTTAGTTTTCTCAATATTACTTTTAGGAAAAAAAGACATCCAAGAACCTTGACCTTGTATACTCACTACATCAAGTGATTTGTAGTACTCAAGGAATATGTTTGAAAACAAATATGGAAATGACTTCCCCGCAAACATTCTCACGTAGTCGTTTGGATCTAATCTAAAGTTTTTTTTTACTATTCGAACTATTCCACTATCCGCATCAACCTCCACTATGTCGCCATTCTTTAGTAATTGAGTTGCAAACTTAGTACCAATAACACAAGGTTTTTGCATTTCTCTAGCAATAATAGCAGCATGGCATGTAATTCCACCTTCATCAGTTATAAAAGCACTAGCCTTTTTCATTGCAGTTAGCATGTCTGGAGTTGTCATTGGAGAAACCATAACTTCTCCGTCTTGAATTTGGTCAATTTGATCTTTTCTTTTAACTATACGGACCATGCCTTGAACTTTTCCGCCGTAAGCAGTCTGTCCCTTGAGTAGCCCTTCTTCTAGTTCTATTTTTTCAATTTTAAAATCGTATTCTGGAAACTTTTTTACAAAGTCATTAAAACTTATTGGTCCAGCAAAAATATCTGGAACTAAAGCAAAGCCATCATCCCTTTTCTTCAAATCACTAATACTAACTTCACCATCTAATTCTTCTTTTGTAATATAAACAATTAAATCACCATAGTCTGGATAAATATTTTTCAATCCTTTCCATATTGTGGTATTACATTCTGCAAACAAAACATCCTTTTCTCTGAATTGTTTTGCCATTTCTTGATACTCTTTTGAAACTGAATCGTCCATAAGAGCCCCGTAAATGATAACAAAGTCAGCTATTGCTTCATAAGTAAGTTCAATAAAATCTTTCAGTTCTGCAACTGTCCTTATATCTTTTTTCCACCACCTTTCAACTTCAGATAATCTCTCAAAATATCTTTTGTACAACTCGGGAAAGAAATTTTTATCACTATTTAATTTAGTAAGTAGTTTTTCCATCAACCACTTATTCGCCTTAGTATTTTCCCACACCTCCTCTACCCCGTCTTTCATAAAATAGACATATGGAGGATTAAATGGGTATTTATCTAAATCAAGTTTTTTTATTAAATTTTCTTTATTTGCAGCAAACCAAGCCTGCTGCATTATTATTGAAAAATTCCTTGTGTACGCTTTAATAAAAGTCTGTTTTTGTAAACTAGAATTTTTTCTCACCAGTGTGGTTATAGGTCTGCTTTGTACAATATAAAACTTTCCTGACTCGAACGCCCATTCGACATCACAAGGAAAACCATAATGATCTTCAATTTTTATAATAATTTCTGAAAGCTCTAGAATCTGCTCTTTGTTTAAAACTTGCGAAGAAGCTTCTGGCTCTGGAATATTTACCCACTCGTTGTTACCATGCTCAACCGAAGCATTCTCGGACCTATGTAGTGCTCTAGTTTGAGTAGAAACGTTTATATCTAAAATATTTCTAGGTTCTTTCTCTACAACATACGAATCTGGTGTTACAGAACCAGAAACTATCGCTTCACCCAAACCAAACCCCGCTTCGATAATAAGTTGGTTGTAGTCCTCTGTTACTGGGTGCACAGAAAATGCGATTCCAGAAACTTCTGACTCAACCATTTTCTGAACGACTACCGCTACAGAAATTTTTGTAGAGTGTAAACCTTTTTCAAATCTATAAAATATCGCTCGTGGTGTAAAAAGTGATGACCAACAAAGTTTTACTTTTGTTAAAACATCATCTTCTGTTGTATTTAAATACGACTCTAATTGTCCAGCCCATGCATGATCCCTGCCGTCTTCTGCTGTTGCAGAAGAACGCACTGCTACATATTTTGTATCCAGCTCTTTAAAAGATTGACTGACTTCATCTGCAATGTCTTTCGGCATTTCTGCATTTAAAATCAGTTCACGGATTTGTTCGGAGGCTCTTTCTACTGTATGAATTTCCTTGTGTTCAACTTTATGCAAAATAGAATCTATTTCCTGCACGAGGTCAGTTTCCTTTATAAACTGCTCAAAGGATTCAGAAAGCACAACAAAACCAGGTGGAACAGGAATACCAGCCTGAGTCATTTCCCCAAGTGATGCTCCCTTTCCCCCAGCAATACCAGCATCATTTCTATTTAGTCCCGTGAAGTTCTTTGTGAATTTCATCTAATCTAAGTAACATTACTTTAGCATTTCTATGAGCAAACTCAATCTATTAAAAAAGGCCTGGACCCCGATACAATCGGGGCCCAGCCTTGGTGTGCTTGGCAGGCCGTCTTCAGGCCGCCGGGTTCTGCGGACGACACAGTCTCGTGGCGAGCTTGCTGTACTCGCGGTCTGACCTGCGCACGTCTCGGCGGTGCCTCGCCTGTCGTCGACGACTCTCGTCTGCATCCTTCACCAACTTGGTCCAATGCACGTTCGTGATCATCCGTACCCTCCCTGGTTGTCGAGCGACTAAGCTTCTTACAAATTCTAACACGATGAGTTCTGAATGAAGGAAGTGTTTTCCCCACCAATCGTTTTATTTCAATTTAACTTCTATAAAAAATATATAAAAAAATCCAGTAGAGCGAGGCTCAATACTGGACTGTCTTACCGGTGGAGTCAACGTTCGACTCCACCAAGGTGTGAATTACTTCGTTCGAATCAGGTGCAGATTAGCGATCGGGTTGGTTCTTCTGTGAATGATGCCTGTCTCAGCTTCATGTCTCTTTGTTTTCTTTTCTAGTCTTTTAACTGCTTCTCTTTCCTTACGCCTCTCATGCGGACGCACATTTTCCAAAAGAGACCCGCAAGAATGACAGTGATAGTACTGGCTCCCATTGTTGACATCTCCAAGGAGCCCGACCTTCCAGCTTCCACACTTGGAACAGGTATGATTCTGGACCATTCCACCTCCTCCCTGACGTGATATTAACACGAAATATTTTTTATACGAAAAAAGCCCCGGTAGTAGAGCAAGCTCACTACGGAACTGTGCCTCTCGACTAGCGGAGCCAATATTTCGGCTCCGCTACGAGACTTGTTCACTTCGACAGGAGGAACACACCAATACCGACCAACACAAAACCTGTGAATCGTGAGGCCGCGGGAACTCCCATCTCGTAGATCTGGTTGAAGGCCGTAACTATAACTTGAATAACGATCACGACGGCAATGAATGTACCCAGTGCATCGCGTGGGACCTCCTTGATTCCACCATTGAAGATGAGCACTCCCGCCGCGGCCGAAACAGCAGAAAGGGTGAGGAATCCCCACTTGGCCTCAGACAGGTCAGCCGTTCTCAAGTCCCACATACCCTTGGGAAGAAGGACCGCAAGAACTATGGCCTCCATGAACATGGTCGCGACGTTTGCATTGTTGATGCCGGCACGCTTCATGAAAAGTGGCCAGATTCCGAAGAACGCCCCTGAAGAAATTGCCTTGTACCAAAGTCCGCCCATCGTGTCCTCCACAAACAAATCTGACAGAATAAACAGTATTAGTCAAACAAAAACCGCCATTAGCGGTTTTTTTAAAATTTCGTTGATTAATTTTATTTTTGAGACCCCGTAGGCCCAAGGCTTGGTTCCGTCAAGGCATTCCATCT
>JACCDV010411630.1_pt1 | contig 10715 bp, 4 predicted proteins | sample 7446131 | NCBI WGS metagenome assembly JACCDV01 (sample SAMN15323448, study PRJNA562643) | freshwater metagenome | isolation source: river surface water | place: USA:Blue River Watershed | collected 2017-08-17
CACAGTTAATAAAGCAAGGCAAGCACTAACAAATAATCTATGATTGCCATTCTTTAAGACGAAGAATACTTCAATTCCAAAGCACCAAAACAACCATTAGATAAAAACAATCCTGAAAATACATAGGATACTATCGAAACTTTCAAAAGCGTTCAAAGCGAAGAGATAAATATTCATCAGATCCCAATATTTGAAGAGCACGAAGAGCAATAGGATTAGAAGTAGCTTTAAACTCATTAGGCATAAAGGCCAAGAAGATGTGTAATATATCCTCTAAATAAGAAAAAGCTTTTGAGAATCTGCTTGCTTAATTTTACTTTTTTTGATAATCCTAGTCCTTCGCCTAAGAACGCATATTGTGTAGTTGAATACAGTCAGAAGTTAGCAATTACTCATTTAGTGGGGTGTCGATAAGGCTTGTGTTCATGGAATTAGAAATTTGATCTAATAGATATCACCCCTTAGCCAACACTCATGAAGATTAGGCTCTATGATAAACAGTTCAATAGCATTCGAGACCATTTCATTGGGTAAATCTAGTTCGTCGTTGATTTAGCTGATCTGCTGAAACTGCCAATATACAACAAAGAATCATAGCTGATGGGACAAATAATGGTGCACCTGCAGGTGCTGAGTGTATCTAATGATTGATGATAAGATTTGAATAATATTTGCTGGTTTATGAGGAAGGCAAACTTTTATTAGCAAGAAATAAAAGACAAGAAGCGCTCCACTCTTCTACTAGATATCAAAATCACCATGGACACTAGAGCCCATGAGGAGTCTTGCATCGAAGAACTTGTCGAACAAATGGACTTAACTAAATGCCTGAATGAAGGCTGTGACGCCATCATCTTCGCCAGACTTCTCTCCACACTATACTTACACTACAACATTCCTACCGACAGTAACTATAGGGTTGAGCATAGATCGATAGGCCTATTTTTATTCCAAGGAAGGAGAGATCTTCGTAAATTGTGGAGTGACACCTCTAAGCGAAGAGGTGCGCATTTAGTTAAAGGAAATAGATGTAAGCCAATGCTTGCATGTAAAGCTAAGGAATATTGGATTATTACATGTCGCACGATTAATGCTGACACAAAATGTGGTCAATAGCAAGGAAGATGCGAACTAATAAAGTGAGGAAGAGGAGGATAACAAAAACAAAAAGAAATGTAGGAGGACAAAGGAGCGAAGAATCGGCCACGTTATCTAAAAAGTGATAGAGTGGAGAAAGTTTTATTCAGGAACCAGTGATGAGTCCAGACAGCACTAAAAGTACTCACTAGAGTAGGCAGCAAAGAAGGTAGGGATATCTAAGAAGAGTTTGGACGACTACCTGTTTCAGATAAGGCTGGGATATCGTTTTAACTTCAACTTCAATGAGCACTACAACGAGAAGGTTGGCATTTTGAGAGATTTCGTCCGGCAACAGAAGAAAGCAACAAACAATAAAACTGAAGCAAAGTAGAGAAAGAGAAAAGGGAAGGCCCAGAATAATGCGTGATCTAACAGATAGGATTATTAAGATATTATCTTAAAACAATAATGAGCAATCTATTCACATATGGCAGCCTCATGTTCAAGGAAGTCATTTACGCCCTCACTTCAAGGAAGGACTATGAAAGCAGCAAGGGCACTCTCATTGGATACGCCAGAAGGCACGTTAAAAACAAAGTGTATCCTGGGATTTTCAAGCAAGAAGGAAGTCAAGTGGAAGGGGTAATATACTATGGAGTCACCAATAGTGACATGTAGTTCCTTCACCAATTCGAAAATATATAATACATCCCCACAGAAGTTGACATCCACACGCCCAATGGAGTCTTCAAGGCAATCGCCTACGTTTATAGCGATCCATCTAATTTGAGCGATATTTAATGGAGTGCATAGTAGTTCTAGAAGAAGCATAAGGATTCATTTGCTCAACAACACATCAACAGTACCAAATGATCGATTGAAGCGATGAAAGGTATTAAAGTATGGAAATAAACAAGTTAAATAATTGCAATAATTCAATGCCTTTTCTATTAATGCATTATAATTTTTTGAAATGATATTAAAGAAAGTAGTTGGGGTAATCCTCATCTGCTGTTTACTGCATATTACACATTACCAATCTATCTCAGTGCCATCTAATATATAAGCCAGTGTGAAAGTGCTGTATGACTCCAGTACTAAATTGACGAGCCAAAGCTTCACATTAACCTTCTCCTTGAGTAACTTCAGTACTCTGCCTGTCTTCACATACGGGATCAATGACTTTAAGATGGGCAACAGCTTCTCGTCAATGTACTTTCTGAGCCAAAAATCAAGTCTGACATCAAAGACAGTAAATATTCAAGGAGAGGTGGATAGTTCGTCCATACTTTACAAAATATCGATAAGTTATATGGCAGTGTGGAACAATCCTAATATCTTTGTCATCAACAAGCAATACTCCAATGTATAAATGAAGCTATTCAGTCAGCCAATATTAGTAGTGGTTCTGGAGCGAGATCATATAAGAGAGTTTACGAATATACATTTACCACTACCTCATTGAAAATACTGCCTCTATTGCAAGGCTACTGGGTGACAACAAGCAGTCTAGTATAAATTACTAAGATTGCCTACATCTATTCCACATAAAACTTTGCAATCTAAATTTCAACTGACTCCAACTGCAATATCAAACAAATTTACTATGATTACCTTTTCGCCTATACTGACGCCTTGACTGCTTCCAACTACTACTTCTAGGGAAATGCTGGAACATACAGCTCATCGACTGGCTCCTACACCTATACGAAGAGCTTGGATAATTATGGCAAGACTGTATTTATCATGGGACTAAATGGGTTCAGTGCTCTCGCCAGCTTTAGCCCAGTCTTTGGCTGGGCCATTATTAATACCAACAATAGCATCGCCACCATACAATTCACCAAGACCTACATTCAATCCACAAGCTATACCTACTTTCAAATTGGGTCAATGACTCAAACAACAAGCACTGGTACAAGTGCGGCTACAGCCTAGGGAAATAGCTTCATAGGGATAATTGCTGGGCTGATTGTAGGCGTATTACTACTATCAACGGTAACAGTCCTTATCGTAAAGTGGTATATCAAGAAGTCAGTGTACAAAAAACCAGTGAAGGATGATTTTAGAATACTACCTGCCCTCACTTTTTGATTCTTTTTATTTATATCCCCAAAGACCTTCAATTCTATCCCCTGTGCTTTCGGTCTGCCTGTGAGCAGGTGGAATATAGAATAATAATATTTCTAATATTATTTAACATTAATTAATTAACCATATGTCATAAGGAGTGAAAGCTGCCCAGAAGGTGAAGAAGATCGCCAAAGCCGGCCCAGGCAGACAAGTGAGACTGTGGGTGAGAGCCAAGTTCCTGAGCTTCAGAAGATCCAAAGTGAGCCAGAACGTGCACCAAACAATCCTGAGATTGGAGGGAGTGAACGACAGGAGTGCTGCTTCCTACTACTTCGGAAAGAGAGTGGCCTATATCTACAAAACACATTCGGGGAAGGCCGAAAATAGATTCAGAGTATTTTTGCTGCTATGTAGACCATCTGGGGAAGAATTTCGACAAGCCACGGCAACAACGGCGCAGTCTTGGCAAGGTTCGCAACCAACTTGCCCGCCAAGGCCATCGGATCCACTCTCAGAGTCATGCTCTTCCCTCAAAGAGGTTGATCTCAATCTATTTAAAATTCACTCATTACTATACAACAACACCACATTATAATTCACTCACTCACCTACCTCACGAGCAAATATTAATTTGAGCGCGTGAGCGGCCAAATGAGTAACTCTATAAACAAATGCGCTTTTGAATCAAGTCCAAAGTGACATCGTTGAATACAAGTAGATTTAGACTCGCATTAATGGAAACCAGCGGCGTTGGCAAGACCAAATCCATCCTCAAAAACAAGAGTAATGTTGACATAATCTAGGCTTACGAAAACAGCAGTAGTATAAAAAAAATGGCAATAAAAATAACAATGAAGATACAGATAGTAATGAATCATAGACAGAAAGTGAAGAAGATGTTGATGAGTTCAAATAAAATCCACTCTCTCTTTCTCATCATCAGACAAACGATCAAACAATCAATAAACCGATGGAAGCCGATAGTGGAGGTGAGACCAAAGCAATACAAGCTATGAATGGGAATAAAGATGCGCAATAGAATGGTGGATAAGGACATTACTTTTTTGTCGATGATGCAATGGAATAGTAACTATAGTAATAGAATTAATCCTCCTCATAATAAAATTCATCTGATGAGTCTTCATCAAGTAGTGAGGAACAACGGTAAAACATAAAGAAATAAATACAGTCCATTCGAAGCAGATATGTCCCAATGGAGTAACACTCTTCCGACTCTGACGATAGTTAAATCTATTAGCTTTAAGATTAGTACGTCTAAGAATTCTTCAATGACGATGACGACTAAGACGACTACTATGATGAGTTTCAACCCAAAATGCCCCCGCCTCCGCCAACCAATAATGCCATACTATAAAAGAAGATACGTGAAATAACATAGCAATGTATGCCGATGTCAATGCCCTCACCATTTCACAACCAACTAATCCCACTCGTCAAAGCCCACAGATTCCAGCAAATAAATGAGACCTATCTTAACAATCTTAGCAAGAGGCCTGATAAATAGTTTGCCCACAAGCACTATAAGCATGTAAGTTTTAACCAAATAATTGTGCTGAAGACGTTTAAGAAGGATGAATAGGCGAGTGAGATTCTAAAGAGATAGTAAGAGAAGTAGAGCATTAATCACATGTAAAAACCACCCAACCATAAATTTTTCATGCAGCAACAACTAATTTAGAGGTTAATGAAGGAAAGAGAAAGAGAACAAAGGGAGCAGCAAGTCAGGCTGAACACTATGAAAGCAAATCAAATGCATGTGAGTGCATTGGCTGATAGTAATCAAACAAAATGCAACAGTGCCCCCAAATAGATCAATAGGAAGGAAATGCAAATACAATAGAGGCTCCTAATATAGATTTATCTGTAGAAGTAAAGGAGTAATTGCAGTAGCTTTCCCTCACTAGTCCTAAGGCGTAGGATTTTGTTTCTTGATTTAAAAGTTTATTATCAATAACTAAATATACGAATTTTTATTAATGGTATTTCTGTTTGTTTGCATTTTCCATTTTGTTATTTGTTAAATTAAATCTGACTTAAATTGGTTTGTCAATCTTTCTAAACCAAATGCAGTATATATAATATAAATAATAAAATTGTCGAAAAGGGATTCTTATGTTTTGCATCAGTGAACAATCCCATTATTAGTTCATGCTTCGCTCAGCCAGGAATATCACGAGGTAGCGTCGTAAATTTTCAGCAGGGTACAAGAAAAGGAATTACAACGATCGATCGAAGGAGAAAGAAGCAAGTCTCTTCAACTACTGCAGCGAGCAAATGCAAAATGGAAGAAACGATAATACCAGCAACTTCGCATGTACGACCAAAAGGCGTAATTTGATTGGCCTCATAGAACAAAAAAATAGTAATTTGACCTCCAATAAAAAGGTAAGCTACCTTGATGCCTGTAAAGGCAAGGACCAAGATTTTTCTATCATAATGTAGAATATTAAAGATGTATTTAAGGCCAATTAGAAAATAAGCAAAAAGGAGTCTCAAGAGGCAAAGCATAAAGTACTATCTAGCAAGGAAGATTTCTTGTGCCTAAGGACAAAGCTTCACCAGCAATTATACCTGGCATAGATGAAAGAAGATTACTTTTTGCCCAATGAGCAAGTCTTGCATTAAATAAAACGATATTCGCGTCAATAAGCCAACAAGAGCAGTAAGAAGAAAGCATTTAATCCTTTCCTAAATACCAACACTGTCACATGCAGCAGTGTAGTTCTCAATTAGCATTGCTCTCTAAAGAAACCACCACTTTAAATCTCTAACTCTACCCCAACGACCACATATAAGTCATTCTATACTCGCAGATCCACCCAAGTAACTCAGCCAACACAAGCAAGTCAGTCGAGCCACAAGAAGTCTATGACTTTCCATATTTGTACTAGTGAGGGTGACCAAATATACTTGAAGAAGATTAAGAACTATCTATAATTTTTGCTCAAAGTTAACTTCTCAAACAACATCTATGTCAATCTTGATATTAAGTACGAAGAACACACTTTCGCATGCAGATATAAAGTTTTTATTGGTAAAGGTAACAACTCATAGCTGGTGAAGAGTTTATTAAAGCGAAGGTTTTGGTGGGAAGTCACCAATAATATTGAAGAAAACTAAATCAGCCTTTACTGGACCCAAGGAAAGCTTGATAAGATACTCTCAAATCAAAAAATAGTGAAGCCGAAAAAGGTGACTATGAATGTAGTAACAAAGAAGGTTGCAAAGATTGGCGAAGAATCAATAATTTTGAATAAAAAGATACTATCTTAATAAAAATCCACTTTAGTTTAACAATACATCAATAGCTAGGGTTTTACCATACCATTCGAATAGACTTATAAGCCGGATATTGTAACAAATCATTTACCTCGCAACAACTCAATCGGTTCTAAGAAAAACCTTTTTAAATCCCTATTCTATTACTATCAGAATATTGCCAACAAAAATCCTTTTCATTTTATTCCCGAAACCTATCACATTAACTCTAAAGACTGTGAATAGTTCAAACAATTCTTAAGTAAGAATGAATCTTAGCCCAACAAGATATGGATTGTAAAGCCTGGAGAGAATACAAACAGAGGCAAGAGCATTCAACTATCTTCATTTAGTAAAATTGAGCAATGCCTCAACAGATAGAAGCACCAAAACGGCGAAACACTAACATATATAATCCAGTCTTACATCAATAAGCCTTTTCTATACAACAATCGTAAGTTCGATATTCGGCATTACATGCTCATAACAAGCGTAAATGGTATTTTAAAGGCATATTGGTACCGATAGGGTTACATAAGAACGAGTAGTGAAGCATTTGACCTTTAGAATCTCACCAACAAGTTCATACATTTAACCAATGATGCAATACAAAAACACTCATAGAATTATGAGAAGTATTAGCCAGCAAATAAACTGTCATACACAGAATTTCAAAGATATTTAGATTACACATATCCTAGTAAGAACTATAACCTTGAAAGAGATATCCTTACTAAGATGAAAGAAATGGCTTGTGATATAGTAAAGGCTAATTACCTAGTTATCGACAATAAACGCCTCAATAGTAACTTCTAAATCTTTGGGCTTGACTTCATGATTGATAGGTAGTGGAGGCCATGGCTGATCGAAGTGAACTATAATCCATGCCTTGAAGTAAACTGCCCAGTGTTAGAAAGAGTGATACCTGCCATGCTGTAAAATAGTTTTAGACTGGCTTTAGACCCAATCTTTCCTCCTCCCTGCCACTTCCCAAGCAGCAAACGCTTCTATCTATCTGATAACTACCTCAAAAATCTCAAATACGAGCTCATATTTGATGAATAAAGCTTAAAGACCCCAATCAAAAATAGTTATATTTTTGAGGAGGATTAGGAATAGGATGAGTAATTTCAGGATGAAGGACAGTAGTTTTGTGATATTCACATTTGAGGGCGGTTTCCTCATCTTTTGAAATTTGTTAATTAATAAACTGATTAATTTAATCGATTTATATAATTATTTTTAGCCGCAAATGAGAGAGAAGTGGAGAAAGAAAAGAATGAGACGCCTAAAACGCAAGAGAAGACAAAACAGAAAATGAGCGACAGACTGATCTTTATCGCAATAACATTCATATTTTGCAGGTTGCTTAGACCTAAACACATACATACACCATCCATCTTATTAAAACATCTACACTCCCACTCTCCCATCTAAGCATTGCACTCACATACATTATGCTTCAAGGATGCTTGCAGCTCATGCAGGATAGATAAGAATATTGAGATCCATTGGTTTATAAATAAAATGTTAAGAACTCAAATAGTATGGTAATCATCTTAGCTCCATACTTGAAAGTACGGCTGATTTATATTCCTTCTTCGTTTTGCTTGGAAAAGTATTCCAGAATCTCAATGTTTCATCTCCAGCTCCAGTCACGATCGTCTCCCCTGAAGGGTTCATGGCGAGGAAGAGAACACGACTGGTATGTCCAGTCAGTGTCACAGTCTTTTGTAAGGTGGGGTATTTCCATATGATGATTTCGTTGTTAGAATAGCCGTGAGTACTCACGATCTCTTTAGTATTCTTAGAAAACATCAAGTTGCAGACTTGGGAGCCTGTATCAATGCTGTCTATGAGTGAACTATCAAGGGTATTCCAAAATTTGATGGTTTTGTCCGCAGATCCTCCTCCTGAGGCAAGCACTCCATGGTTGTGAGGACTCCAGGCAATTCCTTTTACTGCAGCGCAGTGCGAAGTAAACTTGCATATTGGGGTTGTGCTTCTAGCACTCCAAATGAATAGCTTGTTATCATTTCCTCCCGAAGCCAAGAGGTTGTTATCGAAGGACCATTTGAGTCCGCAAACTTACTGGGAGTGTCCTTCATACTTGGAGACTATTCGAGTATAGCGTTATCTAATGTCCCTCATCTGTATGCTTCGATCACGGGATCCACTAGCAAGAATGCTATCTCCCCAAGCCACTGAGCTAACACGAGCAGTATGTCCGCTGTATTAATTAACTCGACAGCTTTTAGTAGCGTCCCACATCTAGATCGTCCCTTTACTTGTACCAATCGCAATTTGCGTGCCTTGACTGTTCCAGTTCAAGCTAGAAATAGACTAAGGCGCTAAGTCACAGAACTTCAGAACTCTGTTAGTATTGGCATTCCAGAAATACAAACAAGAATCCAAGGCGACAGATAGAATGTTTTGGGAAGACCACTCTAAGAGATTCAAATAAAAGTCGTCCTGAAGATTAGGAGCGTCTAAAACTTTAAAAGGAATCTTATTGATCTTTCTGTATTAAGGGTCTTGTTGGCGTTTTTGAAGCTTGGACTCAATGAGATGATTTTCTTCCTTGAAGAATTTAGGTTATACTTTTTGGGCTAGCTTATTAACCCCAACACTTTTATCATTAATATTGGCTCCAAAATTGAACATCTTGGAGGTGTTCTTATCCAACAGCACGCATCGATACATCTGATCAACGGTCATCTTCTCCTCCTTTATCTCCTTGCCCCTGAGGGAGAGCTCGTTCTCCTCTTAGATGATGGGGAAGGATGAGGCTGACTCGATGTGCGAGTGCTTCCTGAGTGGGATAAACCGATCAGTGCTGTGCTTGTCATTCTATTTTTAATCCAGGGTGGATAGGCTCATTAATTTGCTGAGCTGGTTCATCTCCATCTCTATTTGGAACTCAGAGATGTTGAGAGGCTCCTCAAACTCACAAAATTTATCCTCTAGACTCTTGTAGAAGGTAGATGGAGTTTTGTACTTGCTCAGATGGGGGGATGGACTTGTCTGGAAGGGCGGACCTGAAAAGTTTTCGATATCCATAAAAATTAAATGTTCAAATGGAAATTTTATTAGGAATAAAAACTATAATACGGTAAATAAAATTTATTCTAAACCAATTAAGATATATTTTCTGCCCTCACCCCAGACACTCAATATTATCCCACCAATCAAGGCTATTGCCAATATCTATTTATTCTTGACTTGCTCAGCAATGCTTGAAGAAAATGATGATTTGCCTTAGTATTTATCATGTAGCATGTCTCTGCCTCATGACTGCCTTGATATTATTATAATAGTGGGAGATGATAAAATAGTAAAATCGTTAAGCAGTGACAACAAAGGACGAGCTGGTGGAGGAAATGGTGAGTAAGGCTTATCGGAAGCTGAGAGAGGAGGGAGAATTCGAGACTGTAAACTAAATCTTCGGGAAGCTGCCCATATCAAGGATATAAAAATAGCAATATCAGTTTTTGTTCGACAGCGTGAAGCAGAGCGTTGACGAAGTGATAATAAAGCAATAGTCTTTGGATAAAATGTAAGCTTCGCATTATTGAGTTTGCAGCGCGAGAATGAGCTGGTTCAAAAGATAGATATCAAGTCATACAAAGACAGCAAGAGCAAACTGCTTTAGTCCAAGGAACTAGGCCTCAACAAAAATAATATTGTTACTTTGAGCTATTACGACTTCGATCACCTCGTGGAAAACTGCTTTGCCGAAAAACTATCCTCATCTCAGCCCATCTTCAAATCCATCGTATTCCTTCGCAACCAGGATAGGACAGGCAGGAATTACTATGGAGATGAGATGGCTTTTCTGCCAGATGAGCGATATATCCAATTGAGAGAAATTAAGCAGGAAATAGGTGATATTCGTTTATTGCTGGAGTAAGGTTTTATATAAGTAGAGAATAACCACCCTTAAAGCGCTTTGAACTGTAGTTTACTGATGAAAACAATATAGAATTCGTATCGAGGCAGCTCCCAAGTAGGTATGAAATAGATAAAAGGGCAGATACCCTTGCCAAGCTGTTCCTACTGCATATCTACAGAGAATAAGGGCGAAAGGCCAAGCAGATCTACAAACAAAATGAGGTTGAGCAGAACAAGCAGAGGTAGATCAGGAAGATAAAGCAGGAAATGGACTTGGAGAAGATAAAGGAGGGTTAGATGATCGAAGAGATGGATCTGATAAAGCAGGTCTATAAAATCCTCATGCTGATCGAGAAGAAAATGAATGAGTTAGCTTTTGCCGAGTTTACTAA
>JACCDV010572380.1_pt1 | contig 10713 bp, 1 predicted proteins | sample 7446131 | NCBI WGS metagenome assembly JACCDV01 (sample SAMN15323448, study PRJNA562643) | freshwater metagenome | isolation source: river surface water | place: USA:Blue River Watershed | collected 2017-08-17
AATTTTCGATTTTATTTTATTATTTTTCTTTTAAATCAAAGTCAATTTAAAATAAATCTCTTGGTTTATTTTATTGTTAATCCTTCTAGAAATACAAATAAAATAAAAAAATATAAAATAACATTATAATGAATAAAAAACATTAAGATAATAAAAATCTCTTTGATAATATATTTAATAAAACTTAGAAAGATGGAAATGAAATCTAAACTAATAAAGAAACTATAATAAAAAATAAAATTAAAAAGAACTAAGAAAAAAAGTGAAAAATCAAATAAGTAAATATCAATGGAGAAAAACTAAAAATCGTAAAAGAAGAAGATTTATAATTGAATAGATAGTAATATGAATATACTGAACTATGTCCTTTTGATTGCAAATGCTGTTATTAAGTTATACTTTATTATCTTTTTCTTTTGTTTATTGTTTTTTTATGTAAATTTGGATTTTGTTTTTTTGCATTAAATATATCTCTGTGGGTTGATTAATGTTATTATCCAAGTGTTCCAGATTGATCAAAGATTTTATCTAATTATTATTACTTTTTCTCTTATGCATTTAAATATTATAAATATCTCTGCACTTTTGGTTATTCATAATCTTGTTCATTAAGTAATAAATCTTAAACCTTTCTCCCTCCTACAGGAGTTGGAATATTAAAAACATTTCCTTTTGTTTTATATTGAAAATTTTATTTTTTAAAAAGTTTTAAATTTCCTTAATCATCATATGAGCAAGATATTTTCATTAAAGTGTTTTTACCACATTCTGAACAAAAAGCCTAACCTTTTGGAATTTCTTTATTGTAGCAAGCAGTGCATTCAAGAATATATTATCGAATATTCTTAATTATTTGACCAGATAAATTTTACTGAGGAATTTTCAAAATACTTGCAATATTTTAAACAGCAAAATCTTCGGATATTAAACTAATAAAAACATTTTAAATTTATTTCAAAACAAAATCTTCCTATTTACTAGATCCAACCCATCCTAAATTGTCATCATTATTAAAATCACCCCATCCTTATAATTATTATTGTTTAATATCAGTTTTACTCTCTTCTTTTTTATTGAGATCTTTAAATTAGAATTGATTATTTTCATATAATAAATCTAGGGAAAGTGCTAACAGTTCAATATCTTAGCTAGATAAAGAAGAAATATCTCCTGACTTTTATGCAATTTATCTAATATAATCAATGGATTTTTTTTATACTTCTTTTTATTTGAAATAACTACTATATATATTAAATCACTCAATAGTTTTTGGGTCTTTTAGTTCCTTATAAACACCGCTAGTAATATAAATCTACTTGTTTTATCCAAAGTTAATAAGTTACTAAAAATGTTTAATAATAATATTTGTATCAACAATTATAATTTCAGAATTTTCTATATCCATTTATATTTATAAATTTAAGCTATTTTACTTAATAATATAATGGAAAAGACCCCTTCTAAAAAAAATAAAGTTCATAAAGGATAAGAAATAGAATAAAAAAATCAGATGATTTAAGTTTATTGTCGATTTTGACCAACAAACGAAAGGAAAGGAGATTTCTATAAAATATCAGAAGATAAAAAAACTCTTACAATCAAAAACAAGATATAAGAATAAAATACTAATAATAAAGAAATATTTAGATTTAATTATATTTTTGATGAGCATTGTTCACAATAGTAAATGTTTTAGATTTGTATATAGCCTGTTTTACAAAAGTTGTTTTATCAAGGTAAAGATGCTTTAATATTTAGCTATGGAGTAACAAATGCTGGAAAAAGCTACACTATGATAGGTGATGACTTAAATTAAGGAATATTGCCGAATACTTTAGATTGGTTATTAAGATTAAAAGAATAGATTTAATAATAGGAATTATCTAACATTTCTGAAATAACAATTGATAAGCTATTCTGCTTATAATAAAATGATTTAAATTCTATCGACTAAGAAAACTAATAAGTACTAGCCGATATCAATATCGAAATTATGTGTTTTGAGATATACAATGAAGAGTTTTAAGATTTATTCTGTTAACATTGAAATTAATATAAAAAAATAATCTTAAAATAAATAAACAAAAAGCTATATTTAGATAATATATAAAAATGATAAATCAATAGCTTTGATTAAGTAAATAGTGTTTTATAAGAATGTTTATAAAATTGATAGATATAAGCAACTAAGTTAAATCAGAACTCATCAAGATCTCATTGTATATTTAAAATAAATTTATCTTTTAACTTAGAAACAAAAGATGAGGTATTAACAATAGAGAAAAATATAACCTTAGTAGATTTAGCAGGTAGCGAAAGATAAAAAAGAGTTGCTGATTAAGACCATTAGATAAAGGATTCAAATAATATTAATGTTAGCTTGACTTGTTTAGCAAGATGTTTAGATGCTCTAAAAACAAAATAAATTGCACCTTTTTGAGAGACAAAGTTGACAAGGTATTTAAGCGAATTTTTTAATCAAGATAATAATATTATTATGATTGCTAATGTAAATCCATGTTATGCGGATTTTTAAGAGACCTAAAGAACACTTTAGTATTCTTGTGTTGCTTGATAAATTGTTTAAGACTCAAATCCTCAAAAATCATCTGCTAAACCTTTATCTGTTAATATTAAGAAAAAAGATATTATAATTAAAAAAGTTGATTTTTAAGATAATAAACAATCAAAAGTGGAATCATTTAATTTATTAAATGAATAATTTTATGATTGTAAGGAATAAATAAAAGAAGATCAAACTCATATAATAAGAGAAGAAATATAATTACTTAATTTAAAAATAAATCAAATATTAGCAATTTTAGAAAAAATATATAACGATAAAAATAAAGAATTATTTAACTCTAATAATATATCACCAATATAAGTTTGAAATTGAGGAATAAATAACTCGGTTTTTGATCAAAATTTATATCCTGGATTTAATAGTCATGAGGAATATTAAAAATTCTCAACAAAAAGTTTAATATAATTATTAGAGGAGAAAAAATAAAAGAATTCTTCAAAAAAGGGAATTAATTAAGTAAAAATTATTTAAAATTTCTTGTAGCTTCTAAACTATTAATTTATATATAAGCATTTAAATGATTTAATAGGTTTTCATATAATATTGATACTAATCTTCCTAAAGCTGAAAAATCTGGTTAAAACTTTGTTCCTAAACTATATAATAAATCATAATCTGGTTATTTTAGCTAATTTAATAATATTAATAAAAATCCATTACATTCTGCATATTCATTTAATTTACTATCATTTATATAGTTTCTTTTACAAAATTTTAAAAAATTCTCTCCTTATGTTAATAAGTGATAATAAACTTTTTCATTTGGATGCTTAAAACTCTACATAAAATACTCAAAAAAATATTATAATGAATTAGTATATGTAATAGCAATAATAGAATCCTCAACCACTAAAGTTTTTTTAACAAAAAAATCATATATTTTAGAATAAGTATTAACTATTTCCTCTGTATAATGATTTGAAAATAAAAAATAAAATTCCGTGAATTTTATATTTAGTTACTAGAGACCTTAATTGCTTTGATATAGATTTTATAGTTTATTATTTATTTAATCATAAATATACAAAGCTTAATAACTTTTAAAATCCTCAAACATCGGATGTTGAAGTTAGAAATTCGATGTTCCTTTAATTTGACAATTGGTAAAACTTAACATATTTTAAACACCAGTTTTAAAATCTTTTTTTTGAATAGCATTAATATCTCTTATTAATTTTTAAATTTAAATATAAGATTATACTGTATCTTATACTTACCACACATTTTACTCAATCTCTTCTTAATCTGAGCTATCTAATAACAATCTATAATCTTATAAAGAAATAAATTATTTAATAAGAATATAATCCTTTTAATCTTCATCATAGTAAATATTCTAAGCTTAAGTTTATTATAAGTAAATAAGCGTTCCTTATTAAGCATTTATATTAATTAAAAAACGAAGATAAGTAATAAATTAACAAAATTAAATTTCTTAAATTTATAACTTACGAAAACGTTAAACATGGTTATTTACTATTAGGTCAATTACTTCCATATTTTTTGAAGAATTTCCTGGCACTTATAAAGTTTTAAATCCAGATTATGATTTTACCTCGTTTCCTGTAATAATATTTTTAAAACTATTAGACTCTATATAAAATTATATTATTTAAAAAATTATAACAATTTTAAACATTAAATTTTTGATTATAAAATTATAATTATTATATTCATAGTTTAATTTTAACTTTTCATTTATTTTCTTATTAATCAACTTAACTTTTACTTGATTGAGATCAATTAACTTACTAATTATTTTCTTTTTTAATATTTTATTTGATTTTTTATTGGTTAGAATTTAATTAGCTATTTTAAAAATTTTATGTCAAGAATTGATTTTTTATATCTAAAAGGCTATTTTTATTCGAAAAAGTATTTTTAAAAAAGGATTAATAATTTTATAAAGAGTTTGTTCTTGTTATGTCGATGCTTTATTTCTTTCTAGGAATTATAGTGCTTTTATCCTATTATATAATCTTTTATTTTTTCTAATTATTGTTTGATTACTTCAATTATTTCTTTTTTTCTTTTTCTTTTTTTTTAATTTCTTATAATTAACTTGATTAAGTTCGTTTTATTTTTCCAAGAGGTGGCTAAATATTTGAATTATTTGACTCTTGATATTCTGGCTAAACTAATGTAGGCTCTTGATAATAATTTTAATTTACTTTTTCTTTAGAATTTAGATAATTTTATTAACTTAAAAATAACTCTGATTTAATTTGAGAGCGTTTAGTAGCTGTGTACTCTTCATCCATTTCTTCAATTTTATCAATATTGATTTCTAATAAATGAAACGGATTTTTAGATAAAATATCTAATCAACTATCTTACCATATTTTATCTATAACATCTCTTACGATAATCTCTATATTGTCTTTGAAGATAGATAAATTGTTAATAAGTAAATTTCAAAGTTCTTCATGAGATTATTTTCAACTTTGTCCTACTATATGCTAATAAGCAAATTTCTATTCTTAACAAAATAAATTCTAAAAGAAACTATATATTTTATTAAAAGAACCATCGCGATTTATTTTCTCTAATACATATTAAATACTTGAATATGAGTTTATTTTTTATGAAATAAAATCTTTTCCATCCAATTGTTTTTCGCATCTCATTATTTATCTATTATTTTATAATTAAATTTATATTTTAAAATTACTGTTATAATTAATGGATATAAGAGATTTAATACTAATTTTATTTATGAACAATTTATTAAAGTTTTAAAATAATAATTAGAAAAATCCAGATATTTAAATTATTACTTAGAATGAAAACTTGTATACTTTGAAAAATAATAGTTTTATTTAGGATCCTGTATCTTATACTGAAAATAAAATATTATAGTTTTATTAAAAACTTACAGGTGCTAAGATGGGAAATCAATTTACTACTCTCTAATGCAAATAAGATCTTTTATCTGTGTTTGGGTTATCCTAAAATAAATATGTTTTAAATGATTAATAAATTGTTTGTTAAAACCTGAAATTTTCTTGTTGTTAATTATAGGATTAATAGTTAATATTCAACTACTTGTATTCATCAAATTATGATTCAAACCTTTCTGAATGATTTGATTTTTATAAAAAAGTTTATAAAAACTATTTGAAAACATTAGTAGAAGTATAATTAGAATTAGAAAAATATATTAAGGATTATAAATAAGATAAGGTAAATAATTGCTATATGCTAGGTAAAAGAATTTAAGAATTTGATGTTGAGACTATTTAAGAGTCCCTAATAGAAAATATAGAAAAGATGTATCACTTTTTGAAATAATCATATTAAGGACTATTTTGTTCTGCATGTGATTTTATAAATCATCAATTTTTTGATTAAAATAATTAAACGATTGTTTACTCTCATAGATTTTGCTGAGAATATATTGATGCTTCAATTGTTTCTATGAAATATTTAAATGATTTGCTATTATAATTATCAAATTTAATAACAGAGTTTTTATTTAGTTGCAATAGATAAGGGTTCTATAGAGAAAATCCTTTTATACCACATTGGCAAGTATAAGTTGATGAGTAATTATCAGAGGATATCGATTCTTGTATAGAAAATATTAATGAAATGGATTGGATTGAATCATGCAAACACATTTGTTCATGATTTAATATTGCTTAATTCGATTCTAATTTTTATGCCCCATATTTAATTAAGATATTTTTATTAAATTAAATTTATCAAGAAAAAATCTCTCTTTTTAAAGATGAGGTAGATCGAGACTAATATAATAGTTAAGGAATAGAAACTACAATAACTGAATATGTTATGAATTCAGAGTTTTTCCAAACGAATCAAAACTTATAAGGAATGGGGTTTATTAATAAAGAAAGTAATTTATAAGCATTTAATGATGAGAATTTATAGTAAATAAAAAGTTTAACAGATGATCCTAATTCCTAGGTCTTTAATATATTAGAGTTATAATAGATGATTAAAAAGTTCTAATAACCAACAATTTTCTAAACAAGTTCTAATAATGAATTTGATATTTAAAATTTTAAAAGCATTTATAGATATTTTGGTTTAAATCCATATGGAGATTTTGAAATACTGAACTTAAGCAAGTAAACTAGTGATTAGTTAGTTGAGGCAATATTAAAGTAAAAATAATTATTAGCTTAATATGGGTAAACAGGTCAACAATAATAATTTTAATTTTTATATATTTTATAAATATGAGATATTTGATATAGTTTTTATAAATAGATCCATATTAAGATTTTGCTATTTAAGAATTCTATTGTTTAGTTGATATGTATAAGTTGTTAAGTGATATTAAATATGTTATAGATGATTAGTTAGTTGAAGTTGACGGATTTTTGAATAAAAGTAATTTTAAAGATTATCCGTTTATAGAAATTGATCTATGTGCAAAACATGAAGATTTATTAGAAGAAATATAAACTTGATCAGTAAATATTTGCAGAATAGTTAAATTAATTATTAATGAAAATTCGATATAAAATATAGTTGATTAAATAGAGTAATATAATGAATAATTATAAGAAGATATAAACTCAAAATAAACTTATTATATGATAGTAGAATCAATTAATAAGAAACTTTCATAATAATAAAAAAATGATTTTATTAATAGTTTAAAAATCTAAAAGTTTTAAGGAGATATTAAGTATGATAAACCGGATTGAGTTTATTGTATTTGCATTTTACATAATACATAAAAAGAAATATAAAAGATTTTCTATGGACAACAAACTAATAACATAACAAAACATAAAATGTATTTTTATAAATATAATCTTTAAAGTTGACCCTTTTTAGGACCAACAAGTACTGATAATACACTGTCTTTTATTATGTCAAATTTTGGGTAAATAAAAAGAAATGATTTAGTTTTTGATCCATTTTTTGGTACTGGTAGCTTAATGGTAGCTGCATCGCATTTTTAGAGTTTTATTTTTGGTTCTGATATGGATGTATGAGTATTATAAGGATATGGAGTAGGAAGACTTAATAAAAAAAATTGTTTTTAAGAAATAATTAAAAAGAATAATTACAGAGTTGATTCATTCTTAAACTTTAAAACATATAATTTTACACTTCCTGAAATAATATGCATAAATTCTATGAATAATTTAATTAAATATGAAAATAAATTTGATGCAATTATTTGCGATCCTCCTTATGGAATTTGAGCAAAAATAAAACAAAATAAAGAGAAAAATGAAAAAGAATCATCTTTAAGTGATGAATAGCAAAATGATGTTGTAGATGAAAAGCCTATTGAAAGTCCTAAAGATTAAGACTAAATAGAAAATGATAAAAAAGATAAAAAAGAATAAATAGAATAAATCAAGGAAAATGAGGATGAAGAAGATTCTGTTATAGTTAAAACTAAAGGTAAAAGTTATGAACAAACAATAATAAATCTATTCAAAATTTCTAAAAAAGTTCTAAGGGAAAATGGTAGATTAGTTTTTTTATTTCCTGCTAAAAGAAATTCGAACATAAAAAAATATTTTGAGAGAAAAAGATTTTCTAAACATTTTTGACTCATGACTTATTCGGAATCTTAAACATGTTGAAAATATTCTAGATTTCTTTTATTATTCAAAAATATTAATTAATTTTTATAAATTATGAGTGATATGAATATTGTTTTAATGAAAAAGAAAATAAAAAAATAGAAACTATTAAAATACAAAAATGATTAATTAAAAAGAAAATATGAAAAGTTTAAATAAAAATAAAACTAGGATGATTAAGTTTCTGAGAAATAATAATAAAAATATAATGAGATATTTTAAATAACTTAAATTGATTTTAAAAATAATCATTAAGTTAAATAATAAAAATAAATTTAAGAAAAAAAATAAGAAAAACCAATAGTTTAACAAATATAAAGGGATTTTAGAAAAAATAATAAAGGTTAACCCAAATTAAACAATAACAAAAACTAAAAATTTAAATTTTATATAATTATTTTTTATTTTTATAAACGATGAAGAAAAGTTTTGATTCATAAAAAAATAGTAAATAATTGCTAAAGTAAAGTTTTGATTCTTAAAATAAATATGATAATATGAAAGAATTGACTAAAGATAAAAAACTATAAGAGTTTTTTGAGAAAAAAAAGAAGCAAGAGGAAATTAATAAATAACAACAAGCAGCAAAAAATAAAAATTAACAAACAACAGTTTAATAAAAAACAAATTTAAAAGAAATGGTTTTAGTGCATAAATAAAATGTATTATAATTAAAAATAAAATAATAAGTAGAGGAGATTTGAAAGGGAAAAGAGCTATTATCTAAAAAAATTTATTAAAAGGAATAAATTATAGAGTTAATAGCCAATTATAAACCTGGTGCAAAACCAGAGACAATCAAATTAAATGAATGATTTTTTGAATAAAGTGGTAATAACTTTAAATAAATCTCAATAAACGGAAAAGGGTAGGAACACGCTTAAAGAGGTATTTTATTATAAAAATCTAAATAAATTGACAAGAGCTAAAAAGTTGCTTTTGTTTCTTTATAAAGGTTAGTATATACTGAAGAGCAAAAAGAAAAAATAAGAAATATGAAAGAAAATGCAAAAAGTTGGGTTATTGATTAGTCAAAATTAAGTGAAACATAAATAATGCAATAAGATATCTTTGATTCATTAAATAAATTAACTATGGAAAATTATGAAAATATGAAGACTAATCTAATATAATATTTGGATAATTATGAATAATGTAAATATATGTCTTAATGTATTGTAGATAAAGCTTTAAATGAAAAACTATATACATTAATGTTCTGTAATTTAATAGAGTTTCTTTGTGACAAATGAATAAAAATGATAAAAGATAATATAGAATACGAATTTAAAGATTTAATTATAGATAGAATTAATTTTTTAAATATTAAGACTTTTGAGTCATTGAAGCAACTAAAAATAAAACAGCAAACATAAAACAACGTTTCAGATGATATAAAATTTGAAGAAATTAATTTCTTAAGAAACGGAATATTTTAAATTGTTTACCTTAAATGCTTGTTGGTAAAAAATAACATTATTGAATATGGAAATTTATAAGTTGATATTATTTGAAATTTGAAAAATTTCATTCAAGAAAATATTAATAAAAAAGTGAATCCAGAAGAAATCATTATTGCAGATGAATATTATGAGTCTTGTATGAAATACTTTACTTTCTTAGGTAAAATTGTTTTAAATACAAAATAATTCCAATGGAAAGAAATAGATTAAAAAGAAATCTAATCAATCAATTTATTAGAATAATTAAAGAGTTGCTAAGTCTAGTAAACAAAACTCTCTGATTCATTAAGTGATGAATTTATAAATAATTTAAAAGACACTAGGATTAATATAGATTATGTTTTCTTTAAATTTTATGATTTTTTAAATCAAAATAAATTATTAACAAATTGATTAGATATTAATATGCAAAATCTTTAAGATTATAGAAAAACTGGATATACCTAAAACAACTTTGAAATTAAAACAGCTAAATCAACAATCAGCAAGTAGTAATAACCATCATAGAAAACTTAATAATAAAAATATTAGAAAAAAGTTTAAATTGATGAAGAGGAACTTAAAGAGGAAGTAGAATCTTTATGTGAAATAGTAAATGATATTTAGAATAAAAATGATCTTGAAATAATTTCCAAAGAACTTTAATCAGAAATATTATAAAATCCAACAGCTTGTAAATTATTGCTGTTAAATTATTATTAGAAAATATAAGAAGAGGCCTGTCCTTTGTTAATTCCATATTTAAAACAGCTTTTTACCAATAAAATAATAAATGAAAAATAGTTTAACAATATCTTTATAGAAGTTTTCAATGAGATAAAAGAAATATATTGCGATTCTCCAAGAATGATACATTCATTTGTAATGATCTTAAAAGCCTTAAAAGAAAGCAAATTTATAAACATCAAAAATATAATTGAATCGATTTAAAAATTTGATAAAGAGGATTACGATTATATAGATTTGTATAGCGACTTCGTACTAGAGGCTAAAAAGGTAAATCTATATTACTAATAAATTATAAATTCAATATTTTATTTTTGAATAATATCTTAGGTAAGGGGTTGGGGTTTGGGGTTTGGGGTTTGGG
>JACCDV010609027.1_pt1 | contig 10711 bp, 10 predicted proteins | sample 7446131 | NCBI WGS metagenome assembly JACCDV01 (sample SAMN15323448, study PRJNA562643) | freshwater metagenome | isolation source: river surface water | place: USA:Blue River Watershed | collected 2017-08-17
ATAGCCGGGAAGCTCTGCATCGCAGGCGGTGGATTCGATAATGCCAAGTTGCCAAGCTGGAATACCGAGCTCAGAAATCAGGCCCTGAATCTCGACCGCGAAGTCTTTGCGAACCACCACCGCGAAACCAAGGCCCAGGTTCCAAGTTGATTCGAGATCTTTGAGGTCATAACCACCCCAGCCGGCGAGCACCCTAAACACCTGGTTTGGGCTCCAACTTGAGCGGTCAACATCCAGCGATACGGTTTGCGGCAAGACTCGAGACAGGTTGGCGGCAATGCCGCCGCCGGTGATGTGGCTCAGGGTGGAAACCTGTCCGGCAAACTTTGGGTTCTCCAAAATCTTGTTCAAAACACCTGTGTAGAGGGCGGTTGGTTCAAGTAGCTCCTCGCCTAAGACCCTGGAGAACTCAGGAACTGAGTCGGTGAACTTTAGGCCTCTGTCGGCAACAATCTTCCTAACCAGTGAATAGCCGTTTGAGTGAAGCCCAGAAGCCCTCAGGCCTAAAACCACATCGCCAACCTGAACTCTGTGGGCACCAAGCATCTTTGACTTTTCGACTACTCCAACCGCCGCACCTGCAACGTCGTACTCGTGTTCACCGAGGAGCCCTGGGTGCTCAGCGGTTTCGCCACCAACCAGTGCAACATCAACCGCTTGGCAAGCCTGAGCAATGCCTCGAACGATGTCTGCGATGCGCTGCGGGTGAAGTTTTCCAGTTGCAATGTAGTCGGTCATAAACAGGCTGCGAGCGCCGGATACGACGATGTCGTCAACAACCATGCCAACCAGGTCTTGCCCGCTTGTGTCGTGCTTATCAATGGCTTGAGCAATGGCAACCTTGGTGCCAACGCCATCGGTAGAGGTGGCAAGAATCGGGTGGTCGTAGTCCTTTAGAAACTTGGCATCGATCATGCCCGCGAATCCGCCAACACCACCGAGAACAAGGCCTGAGTGAGTGGCGGAGACCGCTGCCTTCATCAACTCAACAGCTTTGTCTCCGGCTTCGGTGTCAACACCGGATGCAGCATAGGGGTTAGTCGTCGACATGGATATGGCCTTCCTCGCGGATAGTTGCTACCCCGCGCTCTAGAAGGTTCTTGCCGAGTCTTTCGGCAGTTGGAAGTTCAATTGGATATTGACCCGTGAAACACGCCGTGCACATCTTTGACTCTGGCTGATTGGTTGCCGCAATCATGCCCTCTTTGGATAGATACCCGAGGCTGTCAGCACCAATTGACTGTCTGACATCTTCAACTCCAAGACCAGTGGCAATCAGTTCAGCCCTAGATGCAAAGTCAATGCCGTAGAAACAGGGCCAGGTGATTGGTGGGCTTGAGATTCTCACGTGAACCTCGGCGGCACCGGCCTCCTTGAGCATCTTCACCAATGCTCTTTGCGTGTTACCTCGGACGATTGAGTCATCGACCACGATCAGGCGCTTACCTGCAATCACCTCACGAAGTGGGTTGAGCTTTAGCCTGATGCCAAGTTGGCGGATGGTTTGTGAGGGCTGGATGAAGGTTCTTCCAACATAGGCATTTTTGACCAGGCCGTGGCCAAAAGGGATTCCCGACTGCTCGGAGTAACCGATGGCGGCCGGGGTTCCTGACTCTGGGGTTGGCATAACTAGGTCTGCCTCAACGGGGAACTCTTTGGCAAGAGTGCGACCCATCTCAACCCTGGCCTCATAGACCACTCGTCCAGAGATAGCGGTGTCGGGCCTTGCGAGGTAAACAAACTCAAACACGCAGCCAGCGCGCTTTTCAGGAGCAAAGCGCATGGTGCGAAGACCGTTCTCATCGATTGCAATCAGTTCGCCAGGCTCCACCTCGCGAACAAATGATGCACCGACAATGTCTAACGCTGCAGACTCTGAGGCAACCACCCAACCTCGCTCTAAGCGACCCAAAACCAAAGGCCTAACACCCTGTGGGTCTCTAGCCGCATAAAGGGTGTGCTCATCCATGAAAGCGAGGCAGTAGGCACCCTTGATCAGCGGCAATAGCTCGAGAGCAGTTGCCTCGAGAGATGAGTCTGGGTTTCCAGTGAGCAGCGCTGTGAGCACCGCGGTGTCAGTTGTGTTGCCACCGCGCAGCTCAGACTCGTGATTGGGGTAGCGCTCTTCTAGCAGCTCTAAAAGTTCTGCGGTGTTGGTCAAATTACCGTTGTGCGCCAGGGCGATGGTGCCGTAGGCAGTTCTGCCAAGGGTTGGCTGAGCATTGCGCCAGTGCGAGGCACCGGTGGTTGAGTATCGGGTGTGCCCCACAGCAATGTGGCCTTGCAAAGACTCCAAAGAGGCTTCGTTGAAGACCTGGGATACCAAACCCATGTCCTTGTAAACAAGGATCTTGTCGCCGGTTGAAGTTGCAATCCCTGCAGATTCTTGTCCGCGGTGCTGGAGCGCATAGAGGCCGAAGTAGGCAAGCTTTGCTACTTCTTCACCGGGGGCCCAGACTCCGAACACACCGCACTGGTCTTGAGGGCCTTTTTCGCCGGGCAGAAGGTCGTGGTTGAGTCTTCCGTCACCGCGCATTTGATCCCCTGCCGATTTCTGCGTTTGCGCTTAGTTTATCGGGGTAATCCGGGGTGCTCAGTCAGTCTTTTCAGACCTAATTGCACTGGCCCGTTTGACCCTGCGCGAAGTGACTAGATCCAGGAAGATGGCGAAGACAACACCTAGACCTAGGCCCAAGGAGCCAAGTGCGACAAGCAGAAGTCCAAGAATGTTTTCACTCGATCGATTTGACTCTGGGATAACTAGGTAAAGAGCCAGCGCCGCAATCACACCAACAACCGCTCCAGTTAGTGCCCAAGGCAGAACTTTCGGGGCTTTACGGATTTCAACTTCTTCTGGCTTTTCCATCTGGCTATTAAACCCCAGCGAGTGGAAAAAGATTTCGCAATTCACTAGCTAGCACGCCCGATGCCCGAAGTGAGCCTTGCTCTAAGAGCTCATCCCAGCCCACCTCACCCTTACAGAGTGAAATGAAGTCGGAGGGCGAAAGCTCAACCACATTTGGAGGTGTGCCGCGACGATGGTCTAGGCCTCCGATGCACTGAACTGCGCCATAAGGTGGCACCCTAAGCTCCACTGCCCCGCCGGGTTCAGCGCTTTCGATCAGCTGAAGCAAGTAGCGAACCGCCATCGGCAAATCGTCAGAAGCCAGGGCCATGCGCCCAGCCGTTTCAGAGATTTGCTTTTTCGCCACCTGGCAATTATCCCCAAGAACAAGAACTATGCGCTTGTCCACCAGCAAACACGGTTCTGCAACGAGTTCGATTCCGAACTGCAAGGCTCTTGCCAAGCCCTAAATCTCTATCTAGATTTATACATAGATTTCTATATAGAGAGGAGGTGAATATGAAGTCAAGAGAGGTGGTTGAGAACATGGTGTCCATCACAGAGCTATCCCAAAAAAGCTCTCAAATCGTGTCAAAGGTTGAAAAGGGCCAAACCCAATACATCGCGAAGCGAAACAAGGTTGTTGCGGCAATTGTCGACATGGAGTTTTTGCTGTTGCTCGAGGATGCTTGTCGAGATTGGAAGCAGATCGAGGCAGAAGGCGAATTCTCAAGCCCGTGGGAGTACGCCCAAGTTGTGAAGTTAGTCAAACTCGCTGAGCGCGGAGAGCTTGAAACGGGTGACTATGAGGAGCTCAAGTCTGAGCTCGGAGTAACGGATGAGGATCTGAAGTGAGGGCGGTTCCTACACCCGCCTTTTCAAAAGCAGTGCGCAAGCTGGATCGAGCCGAGCAAATTTTGGTTCTAAAGACTGTTGAGAAACTAACCAGTTCAGATCTGATTCTCGGAAAGCGGCTGGCAGGGAAGCTATCAGAGTGCTTCAGCATTCGCACTGGAACAAACTCCAGGCTTCGTCTAGTTTTCACTTCGAGTCCAGACCGAGTCTTGTTAGTTTGGGTAGGCCCAAGGGCAGATAAGGCTGTTTACATGCAAGCTGTAGGAATACTCAAAGAGCTGGAGCAGTAAACTCACCAAGATGAGAATCCTGGTTGTTGGCTCCGGAGCGAGGGAGCACGCGATAGTCAAGGCGCTGATCCGAACCGGTAGCGCAAGAGTTGACATTGTTTGCGCTCCAGGGAACGACCGGATCGGCCTCGAGGTCGAGGTCAAACCAGAAGTAATAGCCACCGACCCGCTAGCGGTTGTCAAGTGTGCGCTTGAAGAAAGAATTGACCTAGCAATCATTGGTCCCGAAGCGCCACTTGTGGCTGGAGTCGCTGACTCACTCAGGGCTCAAGGAATTGCAGTATTTGGCCCCTCCCAAAAAGCAGCGATGCTTGAGGGGAGCAAGCAGTTTGCCAAAGAGATCATGGCTTCCGCAGATGTCCCAACCGGAATGGCTAGAGAGTGCTCAACCATGGCCGAAGTTGAAAGTGCCATCGATCAGTTTGGTGCCCCGTATGTGGTAAAGGCCGATGGTCTTGCCGCGTGCAAGGGAGTTATTGTCACAAGCGACCGTGCGGCTGCGATTGAGCACGCCGAGAAATTCATCCACGACGGCGTTCTAGTTGAGGAGTTTTTGGATGGCCAAGAGGTCAGCCTGTTCTTCCTATCCGATGGCAAAACGGTTATGCCGCTGAGTCCAGCTCAGGACTTCAAGCGCGCCTATGACAACGACGAAGGCCCCAACACCGGGGGTATGGGTGCATACAGCCCACTGCCTTGGCTACCCGAGGGCTTCATCGAAGAGGTAACCGATCGGGTGGCTCAGCCAACCGTGAATGAGTTGGCTAGGCGCGGGACACCTTTTGTCGGACTTCTCTACTGCGGGCTAATCATGACTTCGCGCGGGGTCAAGGTCATCGAGTTCAACGCTCGCTTTGGCGACCCAGAGACTCAGGTGGTGCTTCGCAGATTGCAAACCAACCTGGCAGATCTTTTGATGCGCTCAGCTACCGGAAAGTTGGATGTCGGACCAAGCGCAGAGTTTTCTGCCAAGTGCGCTGTCACCGTAGTGCTTGCCTCTGAGGGCTACCCCGAGTCAAACGCTCCGGTGCGAGAGGTGTTCGGAATCGAAGCGGCTGAGGCTATGGATGATGTTGAGGTCTGCAAAGCAAGCCCAACCGGTCGAGTGCTCTCGGTTGTTGGCTGCGGCGATAGCTTCCAAGAAGCAAGGACCCTTGCCTACGAGGGCATGGCAAGAATCTCGCTCGAGGGCGGCTTCTATCGTCACGACATTGGCCTCAAGGTCAGCTAATGGAGCTGGCTGGCTTCAAGCACATCTACTCCGGCAAAGTCCGAGAGCTCTACGAACCCCTGGCTCCAAATTTCGCTCACCTAGTTTTGATTGTTGCAACTGATCGAGTCAGTGCTTTTGATCACGTGCTCAAGCCAGAGATTCCGGGTAAGGGTGAAAACCTCACGGCCATGACCAACTTTTGGTTTGACCTACTTGACGTGCCAAACCATCGCTCGAGTGAGCTTGAGGTTCCCACCTCAGTTCAGGGACGAGCCATGATTGCCAAGCGCTTGGAGATGTATCCCATCGAGTGCGTGGTTCGCGGCTATCTCTCTGGCTCTGGCTGGAAGGAGTACCAGGCAACCGGTGAGGTCTGCGGTATTGAGCTCCCGGAGGGCTTGCAGTTTGGCGATCGCCTTCCCCATCCAATCTTCACCCCGGCATTCAAAGCTGATCAGGGCGAGCACGACGAAAACATTAGCTTCGAGCAAGCCGCTGAGCTCGTTGGCAGCAAAGTCGCCGAGGAGCTGAGGGATTTGAGCATCGGCATTTTCTTGAAGGCCTCCGCTGAAGCAGAAGCGGTTGGATTGATCTTGGCCGACACCAAGTTTGAGTTTGGCAATGACCCAAGAACTAACCTCATGACCCTGGGCGATGAGGTTCTGACTCCAGACTCATCTCGCTACTGGGACAGATCTCTTTGGGCTCAAGGTGTTCGTGACCAGAGCTTTGACAAGCAAATAGTTCGTAACTGGCTTGCCGAAAACTGGGACCAAACCGGCGAACCACCAGTGCTTCCAGCAGAAATTGTTGAACTGACTGCAGCTAAATATGAAGCGTTAAAAAACAAATTGACAACCATTTCCTAGTTGTGGCATTTGGCCTCAAAAATCTGAACTAGTGTGTTTGGGTGCAGACAACAAAGCTGTTTGAAAAGCACCAATCTCTTGGGGCAACCTTCACCGACTTCGGTGGTTGGAACATGCCCGTGCGCTATGGCTCAGACCTAGACGAACACCATGCAGTCAGAAATTCGGCGGGTCTTTTTGACATCAGCCACATGGCTGAAATCACCATCCTGGGAGATGCCGGCCAGTTCCTGGATTACGCGGTGGTGTCAAAGGTCTCTGGTCTTGCAGATGGCAAAGCCAAATACACAATGATTTGCGATGAATCAGGTGGGGTCATTGACGACCTTATTGTTTATCGCATTGCTGCCCAGGACTACCTGGTAATTGCTAATGCCTCAAACCGCCAGGCCGTTGTCAAAGCCCTCAGGGAACGAAGCCTCGGGTTTGATGTCGAGATTCAAGACATCTCTGATGACTACTCGCTATTGGCCTTCCAGGGTCCAGACTCAGCTTCAATCCTGCAGGGTCTGATCGCCCCTGACTTCCAAGGTGAGGTTTACGACCTCGCTAACCTCAAGTACTACGCTATTGCTCCAGCTCAGATCGCCGGAATGCCTGCACTGATTGCCCGCACTGGATACACCGGAGAAGACGGCTTCGAGCTACTGGTCTCCAACTCTGACGCAGAAAAGCTATGGGATCTGATCACATCAAAGGGTGTGGTTCCCTGCGGCCTGGCTGCTCGAGACACTCTCCGACTAGAGGCGGGCATGCCGCTTTACGGTCATGAGCTCGGTCTTGACCTGACCCCTTTCGAAGCGGGACTCAACAAAATCATTAGCTTCGAAAAGTCATTTGTTGGCGACGCTGCCCTGAAAGCCAGGGAGGGGGTTACCCCTCCGAGAAAGCTCTATGCAATCAAGGGTGAGGGCAAAAGAGCCGCTCGCGCGGACTACGAGATCTTTTTGCCAGGCGGCGAAACCAGAATCGGAAATGTTACCTCCGGGGTGCTGTCGCCAACTTTGGGTTACCCCATAGCCATGGCATACCTATCTGGAGAACTCTCCCTAGAGGTAGGAAGCAAACTTGAAGCAGATGTTCGCGGCACCAGAGTGGAATACGAAGTAGTAGCAATGCCGTTTTATAAGCGGGGAAGGTAATCATGTCGAATCCAGAGAACTTGAAGTACACCAAAGAGCACGAGTGGGTTTTGCTAGAGGGTGATATCGCAACCGTGGGCATCACTCGCTACGCGGCAGATGCCCTTGGGGAAATTGTCTACGTTGACCTTCCCAAGGTTGGCTCAAACACCAGCTACATGAAAATCTGTGGCGAGATCGAGTCGACCAAGTCGGTTGGTGAGCTCTACGCCCCCATGGATGGCGAAGTTGTCGAGTCAAATACTGGACTTTCAAACTCACCAGAAACCATCAACGACGATCCCTTCGGTAAAGGGTGGCTCGTGAAGATTCGCTACAGCTCACTGCCTGAGCTGCTGAGCGCCGCCGAATACAACGCACTAACCGGGGAGTAAATAAGTGCTAGAAAAGCACCACGATTTTCAATTCCGCCACATTGGCCCTGATGCTTCCGAGCAGCAGGAAATGCTTGATTACATTGGTGCAAAGTCACTGACCGACCTGATGCAGCGCGCGCTGCCAGAGTCGATCCAATACAAAGGTGGTAGCACCCTCCCGGACCCCATCAGTGAAGATGAAGCGCTGGCACGACTGCACGAGATTGCCGGCAAAAACCGCATCACACAGAGCTTTATCGGACTTGGGTACTACGGCACCAGAACTCCGGGTGTCATCAAGCGCAACGTTTTGGAGAACCCAAGCTGGTACACCGCCTACACCCCCTACCAGCCTGAAATCAGCCAGGGTCGCCTTGAGGCACTAATCAACTTCCAGACTGTGGTGACTGACCTCACAGGCATGAAAACCGCCAACGCCTCAATGCTTGATGAGTCAACCGCTGTGGTTGAGGCCATGATGATTGCTCGCCGCAGCGCGGACAGCCAGTCAAACCTTTTCTATGCTGACTCAGATCTCTTCCCTCAGACCAAGCAGCTGCTTGAGCACCGCGCCGAGCCAATGGGAATTGAGATTCGCTACTTCGACCCAGCCAAAACCTCAGAGCTCTCGGAGGAGTGCTTTGGTGCTGTGATTCAGTACCCGGGTGCATCTGGCCGAATCATCGAGTTTGAGAACCTGTTTGCCAAGGTGCACGAGTTTGGCGGACTGGCTATTGCAACCGCAGACCTCATGGCACTCACTCTGATTACTCCTCCGGGAGAAAAGGGTGCGGATGTGGTTTGCGGCACAACACAGCGCTTTGGTGTCCCAATGGGTTTTGGTGGTCCGCACGCCGGTTACCTCGCGGTGCGAGACAAGCTTGAGCGCACAATGCCTGGGCGCCTAGTTGGAGTATCGGTTGATGCCGAGGGGGCTCCTGCCTACAGATTGACGCTTCAGACCCGCGAGCAGCACATTCGTCGTGAGAAGGCCACCAGCAACATCTGCACCGCGCAGGTTTTGCTTGCTGTGATCGCCGGCATGTATGCGGTTTATCACGGCCCAAAAAACCTAAAAGCGATTGCCTCTGAGATCCACCTCAAGACCACGGCATTGGCAAAGGTTCTAAAGGATGCAGGCCACTCACTCCAGCACGAGAACTACTTCGACACCATTCGAGTGGTGAATACCCAAGCTGACAAGTTCTTCAACGAAGCCAGAGCTCACGACCTAACCCTTTTGAAGGTTGATGGCAGCACACTTGGCGTATCGATTGACGAGAGCACCTCGTGGGATCAACTTGCCAAGCTAGCGAGTGTATTTGGAGCAAAGGCACCGACTGCAAATGACGGTTCAGACAAGCTCAAGAACCACCGCACTACTGAGTACTTGCAGCACCCGGTCTTCAACACCTATCACTCTGAGACTGCGATGCTTCGCTACCTCAAGAAGCTGGCTGACTTTGACTACGCACTTGACAGGGGCATGATCCCGCTGGGCTCCTGCACCATGAAACTCAACTCAGTCACTGAGATGGAGGCTGTCACCTGGCCAGAGTTTGCAAACCTGCACCCATTTGCTCCTGCCGAGGACACTCAGGGCTACCTCGAACTAATCAACGAGCTAACCAGCTGGCTCTCGGACATCACAGGCTATGAGGCTGTTTCTCTGCAGCCAAACGCCGGTAGCCAGGGAGAGCTTGCAGGCCTGCTGGCAATCCGCGGCTATCACCGCTCACGCGGTGATCTGCAGCGCAATGTCTGCCTGATTCCATCCTCAGCTCACGGCACCAATGCCGCGAGCGCCGTGCTCGCGGGCATGGAGGTTGTGGTTGTGGCATGCGACGATGACGGCAACGTTGATGTCGCAGATCTCAAGGCCAAGATTGCTGAAGCAGGCAACCTGCTCTCAGCCCTGATGATTACCTACCCATCAACCCACGGCGTCTATGAAGAGGCAGTAGTTGAGATCTGTGATTTGGTTCACGCCTCTGGCGGTCAGGTCTACATCGATGGCGCAAACACCAACGCTGTGGTTGGCTTTGCCAAGTTCGGTGAGTTTGGTGGCGATGTTTCGCACCTGAACCTACACAAGACTTTCTGCATCCCTCACGGTGGTGGAGGCCCAGGTGTTGGGCCGGTGGTTGCTCGCTCACACCTCAGCGCATTCCTGCCAGGACATTCGATGGCTCAGGTTCCGCTAACCGGCTACGGTCCGGTATCAGCAGCCCCATTTGGCTCGCCTTCGATTCTCCCGATCTCTTGGGCCTATGTTCAGATGATGGGTAATGAGGGCCTCAAGGCTGCAACCGCAGTTGCTGTGCTCAGCGCAAACTACTTGGCTAAGCGACTATCCGATGCCTTCCCACTTCTCTACACCGGTAAAGAAGGCTTTGTGGCTCACGAGGCAATCATCGACATCAGGCCTTTGCAGAAAGAGGCCGGCATCGGCAATGACGATGTCGCCAAGCGTTTGGTTGACTACGGTTTCCACGCCCCAACCATGAGCTTCCCGGTTGCTGGCACTCTGATGATTGAACCAACTGAGTCTGAGCCAAAGCAGGAACTAGATCGCTTTATTGACGCGATGCTCGCAATCAGGGCTGAGGCGCAAAAGGTTCAGGATGGTCACTGGCCGGCGGATGACAACCCATTGGTAAATGCACCTCACACCGCAAGCCACATGGTTTCCGAGTGGAGCCACCCTTACTCTCGCGAAGAGGCGGTCTTCCCAACCGACTCCCAGCGCAAGAGCAAGTACTGGCCTCCGGTTAGAAGGATTGATGGCGCCTTTGGCGACAGAAACCTAACCTGCACCTGCCCGCCCATTGAGAGTTTTGCCAAGAACTAGCTGATTGGAATGAGATGGTCTCGAATCATCGCGGCAGCCTCATCTAGGTTCAACTCATCCGTAGCTAGACCAAGTGTCAGCCTAAGCGCTCGATCCGTTGACATTTCCAAGTGGTAGCCATTGATGAATAAAAAAGAGGTCAGCATGAACCATGATGTCCTCTTGTTTCCATCGACCAGAGGTTGATTTAGTTTTAGTGAGTGCATCATCGCAGCACCCTTGAGCTCGATAGTCCGGTATGCGTCTTCACCAAACAAGGTAGTCCTAGGCCTAGCCAATGCGGAATCCAG
>JACCDV010601149.1_pt1 | contig 10710 bp, 2 predicted proteins | sample 7446131 | NCBI WGS metagenome assembly JACCDV01 (sample SAMN15323448, study PRJNA562643) | freshwater metagenome | isolation source: river surface water | place: USA:Blue River Watershed | collected 2017-08-17
AAAGCTAATTACTAACTGTTTCACTCCAGTAAAAAGCGGGTACGTGTACTCAGGAGTGCATTCGATAGGATACTCTATCAGTATATGATTATCTTAACAGATGAGGTCTCACCATAGAATTATTTGAATATTAATAATATCCATAGATCGATTATTTTATTAATAATGGAGGACAGCATTTTATCATTCAGCAAATAGGTCTTTGTGTCAATCAGGAAGGAAAATATCAACGCCTACTATTAAGTCATAGCCAAGGTAATATAGATCTCATCTAGTAACTGGGCAAGGGAGCTTTTGGAACTGTCTATAAGGGCAGATTAAAAGGCACAGAAGGACCATGGAGGGCTATCAAAAAGATACCCAAAGCAGCCATCAAAGATTCATCAATGCTGCTCAATTAAATCGACGTCTCAGTTGGTTTGGACAATCCCAATATTGTGAAGCTCTATGAGATCTATGAATTTAACAATTCGATTTACTTGGTTGCTGAGTAAGTTAACTCTTATCAAGTCTTTGTGAAGGAGGATAGCTTTTTGATCGCCTGGACCAGCTCGGCAGCCTGAATGAAAAAGATGCTAGGATTATTTTTAGGCAAATGGTGTAAGCTATTAACTATCTCCATCTCCTTAACATTGCTCATAGAGACTTAAAGCCTGAAAACTTCTTGTTCTTGACCAAGGATTCCAACAATATTAAGCTTATCGATTTTGGACTGGAAATGCGCTGGTAGAGCAGTCTGAAGAATGAGTTAAAGAAAAAAGGAGACAAGAAGATTGTAGGAACCGTAACTTGCTATTAATATAGTCTTACTATTTAGCCCCTTAGATTCTTTGCCATGAATATGATGAAAGGTGTGATATTTGGTCTTTGGGAGTCATTCTCTATATTCTTCTGTCAGCAGTGCCTCCATTCGACGGATAGAATGACAAGGACATATTGAAATCAGTCAAAACTATGAAGTACACTCTCGACAGTACACAATTATTTAATCTTAGTTCCTTAGTTTAAAGGAATCAGCAAGGAGGCAAAGGATCTTATTGCAAGGATACTGGTTCCAGCTGAGAAGCGCATTTCCTTGAAGGAAATTTTTGAACATCCTTGGATGAACATTAACTTACCAACAACTACAAACAAAGTTAGCTTTAGGAAGATGCATGAATTTAGCAAGTTTTCAAAGGTAAAATTGGCTTAATGCAGCTAAAAAAATTAACTGCGACCTTCGTCGCCTCCCAGATGTCCTAAAAGGATGTCTAAAAGTTAGGAGAGCTGTTTCGCAAGATTGACATCAACCACGATGGATTCATCTCTATTGATGAGCTTAAAACTGCCCTTTCTGATGAGAGTGCTTGGGTGGACCTAAAAGAGTTGAAGCACCTAATGGATTCAATCGACATTGATAAAAATGGTAGAATTAACTATACTTAATTTTTGGCTTCATCTTTGGCTAAGGAAGATCTCTTTACCACGTCCAATATCCTCAAACTATTCAAGTTATTAGACAAAGACGGGAATGGGTAAATCGATAAGAGCGAACTGAGAGGCTTATTCACTGATTCAAACGTGGACCAGATAAACGGGAAGAGCATCGATGAGATAATTAAGAGCTGTGACAAGGACAACAGTGGAACAATTGACTTTGAGTAATTTAAGCTGGCCATCTTAAATTGATTTGTTCATCAGATTAATCTTGTATTAGTAATATAGTTAGCCTAATAATAGCAAATAGAACATTTGTTTCTAAAGAGTATTTAAATCCAATCATGAAAGCAAAAGAACCAAAGACGAGCAAAACTAATAAACCTTACAAGAGGGTCAGTGAAGCGTATGGTGAGTAGAATAGGGCTAGGGTGTTGTAGCAAAGGAACGAGGACTAATATCTATCTCCTATGCACATCAAAATTCCTAAAAACAAAATAAAAGATAAAAAATAATCCAAAAACTGCAAACACTCGCTCCTCTAGGACTAAAAGACAACTAAGAGGAAATAGAAAAAGAAGCCTATGCAAAATCGTAATGGAAACACCATCTTGAATGGATCTTTGTAGCTAATCTAAACCATCAAGCACGATAAAACAATAGTAAAACTCAAAACCAAGACTATGTAGAAAACATTCCGAAACTCATCCAAAAATACAACACTTTAGAGGGGCGATGAAGTTGTTTCTCCAAAAGCAAACAAATCAACCCAATCTCTAAAGAAAAATTTATGCTCAATCAATGCCCAAATGCCTCAATAATAATATCTGTTTCTAGGGGACGAATTTTACCTTATCAATAACTACTATCCTACGAAAAGACTGCTCAATACATTCAGGGAAGTGTGCATTGAATCCAATCAGTAAAGCAAGTTCATTTTGCAAGACAAAAGCGATAAGATGGGCAAGCAAAAACTATAACTAAAGAAGAATAATATCTTTTTGGCTGCTAGGAAATAACTATAACTCAAAAATAAAGTCCAAAAAGCCATCCTCCTTCAACGGTGGTGGAGGAAAATGATCAAAAGGCATCAGCTACTCTTAGAAAAGTCCAATCCATAAATGATTATTGGTAATATCAGTCCAATCAAAAATGGATATGATGAATTCGACTAGATCAACTCCATCACTCCTATAAAGCCTAGCCCTTAGACTAACAAAACAGATAATCCTTTTGATAATGGCCAATCTAACGACTAAATTGCAGCTCCAAACGAAGAAAAGCCCAAGAAAATATAGTTCAAACAAGATGACATCTCTAAGCTACTCTTAAAGACATATAAGATGCCTCAAACTTGCGAGGTGGACAATCATTAAAACTAGGCTATCTTCAATAACTACGCCAAGTTCAAAACTGTATAACTATATTCTAACGAATAATAAGAATCCTCATAGGAGCTATTATCCCCTAAAAAGGACGACCCCTATCCTCAAAATTTAAACCAGCTAGAAAAGGATATCAATTTCGATCTCCTCAAGGGTAATTTTTTTATTATTTAGAGTTTCAATAAGCGACAAGAATAAAGTAGTTGATTGATCAAAGAATATTACTGCAAAAAGGACAGTTTAAGCCGATCGAGAAAGAATAAAGGATAGGCATCAATACAAGCATACTATCGATCCACAATACATTGGTTGGCTTCTTCAATTTCTACATAAGCAAATATAGAGATGAATTTCTTAGCTTAATTAATATGCCTTATGGCCATAGCATCCCCTCCAGACTCAAAGCCCTTTTAGGCTAACCTCTGCCTGAATAGATATAAGAGGATGACTGTGGCATCCTTTATGGGATGAAGGAGATTATTGATGATGAAAAGATGGAGTAGTATTTTTCATTTGTTGAGCATCGTGATAACAAGATGATGAACTCTTTTAGCAAGGCTAATTTTGAACTATAGAAGATACACTTCAAAGCCATCTTAGATTACTTCAACCAAGAACTCAATTAATATCGACCATATAGACAGACAAGTATTTTTGTTGCTATCAAGATGGAGTACCTTATCCATGGAATCACTCATACAAGGCACTTACATTCTATTTTGTTACTGATGAGAATATTGCTGAGGTGTTTGAAAAATCAGAGTTAAAAGTTCTTAAGGCCTCCTCTTTATTATGTGGAATCATAATCCCTCAATAAAAAGATTTTAAAGCAAAGAACGAAGTGTTGACTGCATAAAACTTTATGTAGAACTACGAAAATAAATAAAACGGACTGGTTCTTGAGCACAACAGCACAAGATAAATGAAGATGCTGCATTAATAAGCCAAAACCGACGTATTTCAATATGACTTTTAAACCTTTACTCAAGTTCTTTTCGAGTCGGCTAGTGAACTGGTGGGCTTCCTCATAGTTGAGGCTGTGTAGGAATTAATCCTCCTTCAAATCAAATGATTTATTGATATTCTACTGTTACTAGCAATATCTATTATTATCAATCATAGCTATGGGGAGAACGGGTACTAGCAAACTGAACACGTGTTTCCTCGTTTTAACTTTATGTATCCGTTGTTTCCCCATTGTGCTCCCCATGAATTCTTGATTAGCCAGTATTAAGCATTGGAGCCAACGACTAAAACCCCATGATTAACTTCATTTCCGCAATCATCGTAAATGCCATCTTTGTAGAACCCCCAAAAGAGCGCATCTACTGCAACTGAGACTGGTCCTTTTTGAAGAGCGTTGTATAAACCGCTGCAGGTAAGTGCTCTAGAATATCCATCTATTTTGTAAGGGCCGTGAGTCTTCTTGCAGTTTTGGTCCTTAGCAATGTAAGGATAGCTAACCTCTGTATTAAGACCCTTGTCTTTGATATATCGATATGTATAGTCGAGTTATCCGCCATGGCATCCTAAATTGCCATAGGTATTAGAACAATCTACTAGCTGTTGTTATGAAAACTCTTGGCTTATTCCTTTTATCAGATATGCACTTTACACAGCTGCAATTGTACAAAAAGCCCAACAAGATGCACACATCCCCTGGTTTTTCACTCGGCTCACCCTCCCTTCAGCCCTCCAGTCAATATCGAATTATATTTAAACGTGGGCTTAAAGAGGTGAGGCTGACACCATTGACTGACTGATCTTTAACCCCAAGTATATCTATTTGAATTATTGAAGAGTGAGGTCGGAAAACTCATTAATTTATAGTAGGTAATTTTTCTGTCCACTTTGATTGTGCTGCTATATTTTTGCTTTATTTTCGAGAAAGATATGTTTCCTAAAATTTTATTCCTCTGGCTTGTATGTCTTTCTATACTGCTTCTTAAACAACTAATAGCTCTCATCTCTATCACCCGATTGATTATGGATGTGATTGATGGCGATGGTGGCCAATGCTATGATGGCGAGGCTTAATAGAATTTTAATTGACATTAATTAATAATTATACCTATAATATTAAGCAAATGAATAATATCTACACTGAGCTGGACAAATTCATTGCAAAGCATTAACAGCAACCAATAACTTACAACTCCACCATTACTTCATAGAGAATCTCTCAAATCTTGACATCAATCATCTCCTCTTAATTTTAAGATTCCTCATCATTTTAAAACGAGTATTTTAAGGAGATCATTCATCAGGTCGGAGCCACCATATTGAGCATCGTTTACAGAAAGCAGCAGATTTTCAATAAAATTGAGCATTTCGTGGCATATGTAAGTATTATTCAGTTCACCATCCACAATGAGACAGTGGAGTTGCCAGCCTTAATAGGGAATAAGCTACAAAAATATGTGCACTCTCTAATAGTTTTGCAGGATTTGCTGAAGATAAAGACCATCTACTTGGATTCAACCAACTCCAACATACTATCCAATTTCTACAAACATATTTACATCAATGCCTTTTAGTTCAGATATCGCTCTTAGCTAAAACAATTTGGCATTTATTAGAAACATGGACTGATCGCTTTACTAATTTTGTAAGACCTCATTCAAAAACCATAGTATAACTTGTAAGTTTATGCGAGCAGCGCAACGGCTTAGTGGATTATTCTATCCATCATTTATTATATACTGGCGGCTAAGTTTAGACCCATGAGACAGATTCCAGTACTATCCAGCATTCTCAAAAGATACTATTAGACGCGCCTTTATGATGAATCAAGCAGGACAATCGATGGAAAATAGTTATGCCATTTTTACAACCATATCTTCCTGGCTAAAATTGGCAATATTTAACCCTACTAAGTGGATAAAATGATCGACGAGGCTATTGTTGACAATCAAGCAGTGGCCAATCTGATCGGTATGTTTGATTTTATGTAGTGACTCCTATACAAAGCTAAGACAACACTGTCCTCGACAACATTGCATTTTCTTCCTCTTACGAGCACTGATCTATATACTTAGCAAATACACATTTAAATCATATATACTTAGCAAATACATAGTTAAATCAAGTCATCTTCGAGGGATTGTTACGAACTCCCTTGCTTCCTAAACCTTGCGCGGCTACCATTATAAAATTTAGTCTCCCCATCTTTAGTTCAACATCAATCAGTTGCTTTTCGTTGAGGTGATAGAAGCCTTTCTCAAAGTCTACTCCTTCGTTTACTATCCCTATTAATCCTTCACTTTCTGCCTTAAAATATACTTTTTCCCTAAATCCGAAACCTAATCCAGTGACTTAGAACAAGCTGGAAAGGGCTTGATTTTGAGTATTGAACTGCTTGACTGGTTGATTGTCTTCAATCATTTTTCCTAAAATGATCAATCTCATATCCACACTCTCTTCTATCGATAGCTTTCTATAAGAAACGACTTCCTGTCCACCCATTTCTTATTTTCCATGTCGGCTTTGCTCATATATTTGCAGCTAGCATCTTTTCTTTGATTTTAAATAGATATTTTTATTGTAAGGTTTATCTGACTTTGATATAACCTCAATTAGATCTACAATACTATTAACTTTATCTCCCCCTTAGGCCTCAAACATTTTCTAAAACCTAGCTGTGCTCCTCTTAGCGAGGCAGTGAACATTTTAATAATAATGGATTTCAGTGCTGGATGGTGGTTATGCTCTTGATTAAGTCATATAGAGTTTTTGAGTATATTTTCCCCATTTGATATTTTGAATGATATTATTCAAATAGTATGCTTCATTTTTAGATTGTAGAATCAGAATTGATTGAGGTTTGATAATATGATAGATTTCATAGAGGAGAAGCTATCCTAAGCCTGTTAAATAGCCCATCGTATTAACAATAAGTTTCTTAGTAAACCATTTTTATTTATATTGCTCGAATAAGTAACGAATAGCTCTTAAGTATGTCTGTAGATTGTTCAAAGGCGTTAGTTCACCTATCCAGATCCTTTTGGCTACATTGCTTGAGGACAAACTAACACATCCTTCCATACATGAGTTTCTACCAATATCACAATCAAGAATCATGCATTAAGTGGGCTTTGAATTCAATAGATATTGTGCTAAATAGCTTTTCCCAGTATTCTTTACTCCTACTAGCATGAGGGACTCATTGCTTTCTATGCACTTGGGCAAATTTACCCAAGGTTATGTGGTTTCTTAAAGATCAATCTTAGATGGGCTCTTTATCAATGCCTATCGCTTACTGTTAATAATTGATTTTGTTACCTTCTATCTAGCCAGCACTGGTAGATTAGCTTCATAATGCTTAAACTAAACTGGTGATTGCCTTTGTACTGAGAATATGCAAGGATTCGAGGAAGAATAAGTTTGATATTTAAGACCATTAATAGAAAACTACTAATTTTATAACAATACATTAATTTGGTATACTTACTTCTCATTTTCTTTTTTGATCTTGTAAAATTTGCCTATTTCAACAATCAAGTAATACTCATCATTGTCTATCTTAATGATTTTATTATTAGTTTTTTATGCATTAATGATTTTGTCCTATGCATCAACTTTTCTCTTCAACTCAACCTGCTGAATTGGCTCAATGTTCTGAGCAACCTATGATGATTCGATAAGGTCAATCATTTATGCTTGAAAAGAAAATGGCTTTTACTTTTCTGCCTTCCTTCTTTGCTTTGCCCTTTATCTCTTTTGGATTTTCTTCTGCTTTGCAGTCAAAGCTTTACTATTTTCCATTAGTAATTACACAGTATATAATAACTATTAAACAATAATGCCTATTATTTTAATTGGCTTTGGTTTGAATTATTGAATATTTTAAAATGAATTAGAACAAAATAACATTCGCCATAAATCCCAACCAAAATAAGAAGGTCCCACAGATGGACGGCATGATCGCGCTCAAGAAGATATAGAATTACTCTTACGCCTTGACTGACGAGATAGGGTTAGGGTTTAGTTCGAGGGTATATCGAGGGAAGAATGACCTGAACAGTAATTATGGATTAAATTAGATGAGGTGGTGGCGATAAAGGTGATTGATTTGAGGAAGGAAGATGAGCTTAGCAAGCAATTCGTCAATTAGGAGATCAACATATTGTAAACCATCAAACTTAGGAATCCTCAGAATCTACTCAAACTCTTCGACGTATTCAAAACCAAGAATAATCTCTATATCATCACTTAGTTTTGCTAAGGCAAGGATTGTGCTAAATTACTACGAAAGAAGAAATGCTTCAAGTAACACAACCTCTATGAAGCTAAGTATAGGCTCAGTCCATTCTAAGACAGCTTCTCAACGCCTATCGATAGCTGTATTAATTGTAGATTGTGCATCGAGACTTGAAACTGGCAAACGTCTTTATTAAAAAGGGTGTAATAAAGCTAGCTGATTTCGGGTTTGCCATTAGGGCATAGAGCTGTAATTAGAAATTCGACTATAATGTTGGATCACCCTACTATATGCCTCCATAGTCGCTGAAGTTTAATAGGTATTCCTATAAAAGTGATGTTTGGAGTTTCGGTGTGATTGCCTATGAAATGGTGTTTGGAAGACTTCCTTGGAAGTAAAAAGTTGAGAGCGTTCTTTTTGAAAAGATTAATAGTACCCCAATAGAAGAGTTATTTGATCCTGAAGTCCAGTTAACTGATCACTACAAATACTTTATTCGTTCTTGCCTGCAGGTTGATTTCGACAAGAGAGCTACTCCTGAATTCATTATCACCTACGAATGGCCTCAGGCACAAGACTACGTTGATGGGGTTGAGTCATAGAATGGAGCATACAAGCCTTTATCAATGGTAAAGATTCCTTCAGCTCAAGCTCCTCAGCCCAAGCCCTTTGGGACTGCCAACGCAATCGAATAGTAGGGGGGACGACAATAAAAGATTTTTAGGGTCCATCATCAAATTTCTCTTCCTGCTTCTCAATCGAGAGATAAATCTCCCAACAGCAAGCATGAGTTCAAGCAGCATTTTAATTTCGACTAAGGCTCAAGGAACAAAATTGTCTTGAGGGAGAATTCTCAGAAGGTATAAACCACCTATCCGTAAAACGTCTTTGGCAAACTAGGCATGAATATTGAGAACAATCCTATGGTTTAGATCAATAATGTTGCATAGATATCAATTGTAAACCAAATCCACTACTGCAGATTCATGGCCAGACTGTACGAGCTGTTAGATGAAACCTTCCACACGCTGCCCTAAGGATATCTGCTCAAGAATGAGATTGCTAACAAAATTATTGGTAAGTGTGACATACTCATGAAGCTTGTTCATGGTGATAATATTCTCATGATTTAGAAGTTCCATTAGTATAAAAATACCTAAAGGTGGAGAAGGCTACAATAGACTATCGAGAACTATGACAGGAAATACAGGGACAAATTTACCATTGACTATCGTTCATAAGTCAATGATCAAATCCTAGTCAACTCAATCAAATATCTTAAAAACACGATTTCAATCAACTTCCATTTGCTTTAGGAGCTCACCTACTTCTACCAGTTAAGATAGCTATAGAAAAGAAACTCCCCATCTTATTTTGCTGTGAATTCTAAACTTGAAGTGCTATGCAGTCGAAAGCTTTGGGGCAGGCCTGAGCAAGTTTCACCAATGCTATGCTAGAGATTAGCGCATCGCATTAGTTTGCTTGGAATAGTTTGATTATTAAGGCGTATTATTTTACTATTAAAATAAAGTATAAGGAATGAGAATCAGGTAACGTTGGGCGGCGAAAAGGGTAGCTGGTTATTGCTCATCCAGAAGGGAATGGGGGATTGAATCTTGTGGTACTCGTTAAGTAGATTCATGAGTTTGAGGAGCTAAACTCCTGATAGATCTGAGAGTGAGACCTTCATTGGTTCGGTCTGCACCTCGCAGCTAACCAGCTTGATGCATTTGGTGGTTTCAGTATCCTCAACCTTGACGTTCTTCTCCTTGAGCTCAGAACAGATAATATCATACTAGGCCTGATATTTATCTAAGCCAAGCTCTTCCTGATAGTATTGGCGCACCTTCCTCAATTTTTTGAATTTGTTCATAATTTTCTGGAAATGGCTGCGGCATTGCCTTGGGGTGCGTGTGGTTAGGAAATCAGATAGGGATTTAAATATTCTTTCGGACCTATATATCGATAATAAATATACTTTCGCTTTTCCTTAGAAACAAATATTTTGTAATGGTAATCCATATAAAGTATATACCTTAGATTTTACTATTAGGTCCATTTGCCTTCGATCGAGTTTTTGTTGAATTTCTCTATTCTTCGCTTATAAACTTGGTCCTTGTCACCCTCCTACTCCTCACGATCCACCTCAGGCGTGTAGCCCTAAGACTATTCAATATCGCTCATCTGTATGCTTTAGACTATTTGGATAAAATTAAAATATAATATCATTATTTCATTAGATGATGTAAATATGCCATTCTTCACACCAAACATCACCTTCCAACAAAATTTACTCTCAAACCATTTTTTAACAATTGCATTGACTTATTCATGGAATGTAGAGGATCCAAACTTTTCGAAGACGTTTGAGTCATTGTGGTGTTTAATTTATGTTTATATTCTCGTAGGCTATTTCGCTCAGCTTGCCTGCAAAAAAGCAAATTAAATCTATTTGCTCAACAGGGGAGGCAGGGTAGGCTTAGGAAAGCATTTGTAGCTATTTTAAGTATGTTTTCGTAAAGTTGGGCTCCAAAAGTTAAAACTTATATGTGAAGCAACAACCATTCTATGCCAATCCTTTAATAAAATGGCACAGATACACAGGAGGCAGAAGTACTTGGTCAGCCAATGTGTTTTAGCTTCCTAATTTATTCAATTATGGATAGCCCAAGTTTTTACTATTTTCTCATTTTAAATATGCAACTTTTA
>JACCDV010214287.1_pt1 | contig 10705 bp, 9 predicted proteins | sample 7446131 | NCBI WGS metagenome assembly JACCDV01 (sample SAMN15323448, study PRJNA562643) | freshwater metagenome | isolation source: river surface water | place: USA:Blue River Watershed | collected 2017-08-17
CCCAAGGGCCTGGCGCGCGTGATCGCCGAGGGCGGCAAAGGCCTGAGCGGCGGTCAAAAGCAGCTGTTGGCCTTCACCCGGCTGATGCTGTGCCAACCGGCGGTCTATTTGCTCGATGAGCCCACGGCCACCATGGACGACGAGCAAGAAAAGCGTTGCCTGCAGTTGCTGGCCCAGTTGGCGCAGGCCGGCAAGACCATGGTGATGGCCACCCACAAACCGGCCTTGCTGCCCCTGGCCACCCGCATTCTGGTGCTGGTGGGCAACCAGGTGGTGCTCGATGGCCCCCGCGACACCGTGCTGCAGCAATTGCAGGCCGGCGCCAACACGGCCAAGCCCGCCAACCGGCCTGAGCCAGCCCAGGCTTGAGCGTCTCGTCCCCCATTCATTGACCACGGCAGAACCCGCCCGCCATGATGCAAGCCCATGACCGACCACACCCCCCCAGTACAGGCAGCGATGTCTCTGACGCGCAAGCGCGCCCTCTGAACCCGGCTTCAGGGCCTGCGCTACAAGCCGGCCAGCGGCAGGGGGCAGACACCCCGCGGTCGCCTTCCTTGCTCCACCCGGGTTCCATGCGGCAGCATCTGCACGATCTGGAGGAGCCTCGCCGCGCACGCTGGGTCTTGCGCGCCATCGTGCTGGGCTTGCTGCTTCTGGTCGTTTGGGCCGCGCTGGGCAAGATCGATCAGGTCACCCGCGCCCAAGCCGTGCTGATCGTGGCGGACCGCACGCAGCTGGTGCAGTCCCCCGACGGTGGCGTGCTCACCGGTTTGCATGTCAAAGAAGGCCAGGTGGTCAAGGCGGGGCAGTTGTTGGCCACGCTGCAGAAAGAACGCGCCGCCGCCGCGGTGGCCGACAGCCGCGCCAAGGTCGCGGCTTTGCGCATCACCCTGGCTCGCCTGCACGCCGAGGTGTACGGTACTCCCCTGGGCTTTGACCCTGAGCTGCGCAGCTACACCGAATACATCCGCAACCAGACCGACCTCTACAACAAACGCCGCACGGCATTCACCGACGACATGCTGGCGCTCACGCGCATTCTTGGGCTGGCCGAAGAAGAGCTGCGCATCCACCGCCAGCTCGAGGCGACACAAGACGTCAGCCGAGCCGAGGTCTTGCGCATGGAGCGGGGCGTGGCCGACATCCAGGCGCAAATCGCCGGCAAGCGCAACAAGTACCTGCAGGACGCCCAGGCCGAAATGACCAAGGCGCAAGAAGACCTGAGCACCCAGAACGAGCAGCTGCGTGACCGCATTCAGGTGCTCGAGCACACCGAGCTGGTGGCGCCGATGGACGGCGTGGTCAACAGCATCAAAGTCACCACCCTGGGCGGCGTGGTGCGGCCTGGCGAGACCGTGGTGGAGCTGCTGCCCAGTGGCAACAACTTTGTGGTTGAAGCCAAGATCCCGCCGGCCGACATGGCGTTCATTGCCCTGGGCCAGGACACCAGCATCAAGCTCGATGCCTACGACTCGGCCATTTTTGGCGGCTTGCGCGGCAAGGTGGACTACATCAGCGCCGAAGCCCTGTACGCCGAAAAAGCCAGCCCGGGAGTGCCCATCAGCCCGAGCAATCCGCCGGTTTATTACATCGTGCGGGTCCGCATCACCGGCACGGAATTCCAGGGGCAAAAAGCCCACGACATCAAATTGCGCCCCGGCCTGACCGCGACGGTGGAAATCAAGGCGCTCGAGCGCAGTGTGCTGAGCTACCTCACCAAGCCCATCAGCAAGACGTTTGATCAGGCCATGGGAGAACGCTGACGATGGCGCCCGCTCATTTCCTCCTTCTGGAAACGCGGATGCGGAGCTGAATCAGACTGCCCCAGGCAGAGTGCTGGGGCTTGTGGCCGCAGGGTCTGCAAGGCGCGGCCTGGCCAGGCAGTCGGATTCAAGGGGCAGCGGGCCCAGTGAAGAGTCGCGCGCAGTGGAGGGGAGACCATGAAAAAAATCGCAGTCTGGCATGAATCACCCGTGCTGGCGGAGGGCCTGTGTCTGCTGCTCAAGGCCTGTTTCACCGATTGCCATGTGCATGTGGTCAGGCGCTGGAGCCAGCTGAGCCTCAAGACCCGCCGATCGCAAAAAATTTTGCTGATTTGGGTGGACCAGCCCGTGCTGGAAGGGGTAGGCAAGCTGACGCTGATGCGCAAGGCGTATCCGGGCATGCCTTGCGTGTTCCTGACCCGCCTGCATCCGCGGGCCCTGCAGTGCATGGTCGAGTTGGGCCCCTGGGATGGGGTGGTGGACAGCGCTTTGCCGGTGTCGCTGCTGATGCAGTCCTTGCGCGAATGGCTGGACAAAGCCAAAACAGCGCGTCTGGCCGAGCCCTGGCCTGAGCTGGCGTCTGCACCGGCCGCCCCCGAGCGCAGCGCGGCGAGTTTCAAAATGACCCGGCGCTACCAAGAACTCTTGCTGCTGGCGATACAGGGCTACACCAATGCCCGCATCGCCAGTGCCTTGGGGGTGAGCGAGCAAACCGTGAAGGCCCATTTCTGGCGCATGTACCAGGCGCTGGGCGTGAAGTCGCGCATGCAGGCGATCCACAAGCTGCGCACCCTGGGCTATCTGGGGGGCACTGCAAACGCCCTCGCCTGAACCGGTGCCGTGGTTCATGCAGGCCTGCGGGTGTTTGCGCCCAGCCCCAGAGTCGATGCCATCCGTTATGCTGCGTGGCAGTACGCTCTCGGCCACGGAGGCCTGTGGGGCATGACACCATCGCCCCATGTTGCCCGGGTGGCGCTGAACCTGGATCTGAACCTGGACCTTTTGACCGCAACCCTCCGCGCATGAACCTCCATCGCATCGATCTTGTCTCACTCTCGCTCTTCAACCTGGTGGCCCGCACGGGCAGCATCAGCCAGGGGGCGGAGCTGGCCATGCTGGCCGTCGGTGCGGCCAGCAAGCGGGTGACCGATCTGGAGCAGGCTTTTGGGGTGCCCTTGCTCGAGCGCCATTCGCGTGGCGTCAAGCTCACGCCGGCGGGTGAGGCGCTCTACGGGCATGTGCAGCGCATCCTGGGCAACGTGGACCAGATGGAGGCAGACCTGTCCGACCACGCCAGGGGCCTGATCGGCGTGGTTCGCCTGTGGGCCAACACATCGGCGATCACCCAGTTCCTGCCGGGCGATCTGGCCCACTTCGCGTCGCTGCAGCCGGGCATCCGCATCGAGCTCAACGAGGCCGACAGCCACGAGGTGGTCATGGCGGTGCTCGACGGTCGGGCCGATCTGGGCATCTTGGCCGACCGCACCCCGGCTCTGGGTTTGCAGACCCGGCCTTACCGTAAGGACCGGCTGGTGCTGGTGGTGCCGCCAGGGCATCCGCTGGCCAAGCGCCGCAAGCTGGCCTTTGCCGAGGCGGTCGAGTACGACTTCGTGAGCCTGACGCAGTCGACTTCGCTGGCGCAGCGGCTCGAGCGCGAAAGCCGCCTGCTGAGCAAGCCCCTGCGCATCCGCATCCATGTGCGCAGCTTCGATGCCATGTGCCAGATGGTGGCGGCGGGCCTGGGCATCGCGGTGTTGCCGGTGGCGGCGGCCGAGCCGCTGGTGCAGGCCCTGGGTCTGCACAAGATCACTCTGACCGATCCCTGGGTGGACCGCCAGCTCTTGCTGGGCGCACGGGATCTGGGGGTGCTGGCGCGGCCGGTGCGCAGCCTGTTGGACCATCTGGTCGGCCGCTCGGACTGAGGCTTTCTGCTTTCGCGGATCACGAAAGCTCGTTTGGCATCTTGGTCATTCCGCGTTGGCGGCCTTGTTTCTAGACTGGGCGCCATCCTGAAACCAGACCCTCGCCAAGCCGATTCCCTCATCTGCGCGCAGCCTCCGTGGCCAACTTTGGCAGGCTGCCTGCAGCTTCCCCCCGTTTTTCAACAAGGAGACTCCCCATGTTCACACAACGCCGAACCCTTCTGGCCCTGGGCCTGTCACTGGCTGTGGCCGCGCCCGCGCTGGCGCAGGACAGATTCCCCTCCAAGCCGGTCACCCTCATCGTGCCGCAGGCGGCCGGTGGCGCCAACGACACGATCGCCCGGGTGATTGCACAAAGGCTCTCCGAGCAGACCGGTCAGTCTTTTGTGGTGGAGAACCGCACCGGTGCCGGCGGCAATGTCGGAACCGCAGCCGCCGCCCGCACCCGGCCCGATGGCTACACCCTGCTGCTGACCGCTGACAGTGCCATGGTCATCAATCCGGCGCTCTACAAGAGCACAGGTTTCGATCCGATCAAGGACTTCGAGCCGGTCGGCAGCGTGGCCACGGCGGGTTATGTGCTGGTGGCCCACCCGAGCTTTCCTGCCCGCAACACGGCCGAGCTGGTCGCACTGGCCAAGCAGCAGCCGGGCAAGATCAACATCGGATCGGCGGGCAACGGCACCCTCAACCACCTGATTGGCGAAATGCTGGGCAAGGCCACCGGCATCGACCTGACCCATGTGCCCTACAAGGGGGCCGCGGCCGCCGCCACCGATCTGGTGGCCGGGCAGGTACAGGTGTCGGTGCAGAGCCTGCCGTCGTCGATCGCGTTCATCCGTTCGGGCAGGATGAAGGTGCTGGGCGTGGTCAACCCGGTGCGCTTGCCCGCACTGCCCGATGCGCCCACGATCGGCGAGACCGTGAGAGGCTTTGGTGCCACCCCCTGGTACGGCGTGTTTGCACCCGCGGGCACCCCCAGGGCGATCATCACCCAGCTCAACGCAGAGATTGCCAAGGCCCTCGATTCCAAGGAAGTGCAGGAGCGGCTGGCCGGTGTGGGCTGCGAAGCCTTTAAGTCCACGCCGGAGCAATTCGCGCAGCTGGTGCGTGACGATTTGCCCCGTTGGGCACGCATCGTCAAGGATTCCGGCGCCACCATCGACTGAAGGCCCTGAGCATGAACATGCCTGCACTGACACCGGGTGCCCTCCAGGGCTTGCGCGTGGTTGAAATGGGTCAGCTGATCGCTGGCCCTTTCGCGGCCAAGACCCTGGGCGATTTCGGCGCCGACGTGATCAAGATCGAGCCGCCGGGGGCGGGCGATCCGCTGCGCAATTGGCGCCTGATCCAGGACGGCACCTCCGTGTGGTGGCAAGTGCAGTCGCGCAACAAGCGCTCGATCGCGCTGGACCTGCGCAGTGCCGAAGGGCAGGACATCGCCCGCCAGCTGATTGCCCAGGCCGATGTGCTGGTCGAAAACTTCCGTCCGGGCACGCTCGAGGGCTGGGGCATGGACTACGAAACGCTCTCCAGGACCAACCCCGGGCTGGTGATGTTGCGCATCTCGGGTTACGGCCAGACCGGTCCCTACCGAGACTTGCCGGGCTTTGGTGCGATTGGCGAGGCCATGGGTGGCCTGCGTCACCTGACGGGTGAGCCGGACCGCATTCCGGTGCGTTGCGGCATCTCGATCGGCGACACGTTGGCCGCCCTGCACGGCACCATCGGCGTGCTGATGGCGCTCTACCACCGCAAGGTCAACGCCGGGCAGGGGCAGGTGATCGACGTGGCGCTCAACGAGGCCGTCTTCAATGTGATGGAGAGCCTGGTGCCCGAATACAGCGCCTTTGGTGCGGTGCGTGAACCGGCGGGCTCGGCCCTGCCGGGCATCGCGCCGTCCAACGCCTACCGCTGCGCCGATGGGGTGGTGCTGATCGCCGGCAACGGCGACAGCATCTTCAAACGCCTGATGACGCTGATGGGGCGCGACGATCTGGGCAACGACCCGGAACTGGCCAACAATGCCGGACGCGTGGCCCGCGTGCAGGAGCTCGATGCCGCCATCGAAAGCTGGACCCGCAGCCGCGCCGTGGCCGAAGTCCTGGCCGCGCTGGCCGAAGCCAGCGTGCCTGCGGGCCGTGTGTACACGGCCAAGGACATCGTGGAAGACCCGCACTACCGCGCCCGCGACATGATCCTCAAGCAGCGCACGCGCGACGGGCACGAGATCGAAGTGCCCGGCATCGTCCCCAAGCTGATGGGGACCCCGGGCGCCGTGCGTTCGTCCGCGCCCGGGCTGGGCGATGACACCGATGCGGTGCTGGCCGAACTGGGCATGGACGCCCAACAAATCGCCCAATTGCGCCACAACAAGGTGGTGGCATGAACACACCCACCCCTCAGACCGTCTGGCAAGGCGCAGGTCGCCGCATCTTCATGCAGGAAGTCGGCACGCGCGATGGCCTGCAGGCAGAGGCCGCGTTTGTGCCGACGCCAGACAAGATTGCACTGGTCAATGCTTTGTCCGAATCGGGCCTGGCCAAGATCGAGGTGACCTCCTTCGTTTCCCCCAAGGCGATTCCGGCGTTGCGCGATGCCGAGCAGGTGCTGTGCGAAATCCGCCGTGTGCCTGGCGTGGTTTACACCGCGCTTGTGCCCAATGTGCGTGGGGCCGAGCGGGCGTTGGAGTCCCGGGCCGACGAGCTGAACCTGGTCATGTCGGCCAGCGAAAGCCACAACCTGTCGAACCTGCGCATGACGCGCGAGCAGTCTTTTGCCGGGCTGGCCGATGTGGTGCGGGCGGTGCGCGGCACCGGCGTGGCCATCAACGTCTCGCTCTCGTGCGCTTTTGGCTGCCCGATGGAGGGCGATGTGCCCGTGCCGGTGGTGCTGGAATGGTGCCACCGTTTTGTCGATGAACTGGGCGCGGGTGGCGTGACCTTGTGCGACACCACCGGCATGGCGTATCCCACGCAGGTGGCACAATTGACGCAACTGTTTCGTGCGCGCTGGCCCGATGCCGAACTGACCCTGCATTTCCACAACACTCGCGGCATGGGCCTGGCCAATGTGATCGCGGCCATCGATGCCGGGGCCGACCGTTTTGACGCCTCTTTGGGCGGCATCGGGGGTTGTCCCTACGCGCCCGGCGCTTCGGGCAACGTCTGCACCGAGGAGATCGTGCACGCGCTGGCCCTGATGGGCTACGACACCGGCGTGGACCTGCCGCGCCTGATGGCCGCCGCGGGCCAATTGCCGGGCCTGATTGGCCACGACGTGCCCAGCCAGATCCTCAAGGCCGGACGGCGCCAGGACCTGCATCCGCGCCCCCCCGACTTTGATGCTGTGCAGGCGCGGGCGATGCAGCGCTGAGGCACTGGGCCGCGGCGGTTCTCAGGGCACAATAGGGGCTTGGCCCCGGTGGTGAAACTGGTAGACACATCGGACTTAAAATCCGCCGCTTCCTGAAAAGGGGCGTGCCGGTTCGATTCCGGCCCGGGGCACCAGGAGAGAGAACACACCATGAACCATGACAACGCTGCCCTCGAGATCCATGTGCATGGTGACATCCCGATCAAGCCGGGCACCGACCCCAAAGCGCTGCAGGAAGCCCTCAAGCCGCTGTGGCACTACGCCGGTGCACGTTCGCTGCGCGAAGGCGGTGAGAGCCTCTACGAAGAAGAGCCCGGCCTGCAATTTGACAAGAACAACGACTGCCTGCGCATGTGCTGGACGGTGCGCGGCGACGACGATTTCCGCCAGGTGCTCGATGAACTGTGCATGAACCTCAACGAGCTGTCTTCGGCCGGGGCACAGATCGAGGTGACCTTCTACGACACCGAATTCGACGAGGAAGACGAGTCCCGCGGCGAGCAGTCCCGCGACGACTTTGTCATGCTGTTCGTGGGGCCCGATCCCGGGGCCATCCTGCAGGCCCAGCGCGATCTGCTGGTGCACGATGTGGTGAACATGATGGAGCGCCATTTCGATGCGGCCGAGCTCGGTGGCGTGATCAACGAAATCGACAAGCTGTTTGGCCAGCGTTTCAGCAACCTGGTCAGTTCCCTGGATCTGGGCAAGCCGCCGCGTGGCGGCGGCGGTGGCCATGGCGGCGGTCGCCGCCCGCGCCACCTGCACTGAAATCCCCCTGAAGACCCCCGGCAAGCCCCTGTCGGGCGGGCCGGGCCCACTGTAGGAGCCCCGTGTGAAGCCTCTTTTTGCAGACAGCCTCAACCCTGGCGTGCGCCGCCGCGAATTGCTCGGCTGGGCCATGTACGACTTTGCCAATTCGGGCTACACGACGGTGGTCATCACCGCCGTTTTTGCCGCCTACTTTGTGGGCGGTGTGGCCGGTGGGGCAAGCTGGGCGACCCTGGCCTGGACCGCCGCCCTGAGCGTTTCCTATGTGATCGTGATGCTCACCATGCCCGGTCTGGGGGCCTGGGCAGACCGCCATGCGGCCAAGAAGCGCCTGCTGCTGCTGACCACCCTGGGCTGTGTGGTGTCCACCGCGGCGCTGGCCTCGGTGGGGCCCGGGCAGGTGCTGCTGGGCATGGTCCTGCTCATCATTTCCAACACCTTTTTCTCCTGGGGTGAATCGCTCACGGCGTCCTTCCTGCCGGAGCTGGCCCGCCCCGAGGCCATGGGCCGCGTCAGCGGCTGGGGTTGGGCGCTGGGCTATCTGGGCGGCATGCTGAGCCTGGGCGTGTGCCTGGCCTATGTGCTGTCGGCCCAGGCACGGCAGGAGCCGGCCTCGGCTTTTGTGCCGGTGACGATGTGGGTCACGGCGGCCCTGTATGCCGCCGCAGCCTGCGTGACCTTTGCCCTGCTCAAAGAGCGGGCACAGCCGGCCCCAGGCCAGCACAGCGCGGGTCTGGGCGCCAGCTTGCTGCGCCTGCGCCAGGCCTGGCAAGACAGCGCGCCTTACCAGGATTTCCGTCAACTCCTGGCCTGTGCCGTGGCCTACCAGGCCGGTGTGGCGGTGGCGATCGCCCTGGCCGCGATCTATGCCGAGCAGGTGGTGGGCTTTGCGCCACAGGAGACCATGGTGCTGATCTTCGTGCTGAACATCGCGGCCTTTGTGGGCGCCTTGGTGTTCGGCCATGTGCAAGACCGGCTGGGCCACAAGCGGGCCCTGGCCCTGACGATCGTGGGCTGGATCGTGACCTGCGTGCTCGCGGCCGCCTCCACCACCAAGGGGCTGTTCTGGGTTGCGGCCGCCGTGGCCGGGGTGTTTCTGGGCGCCAGCCAATCGGCGGGGCGGGCCATGGCGGGCCTCATGGTGCCGCCGCAGCGCCTGGCCGAGTTCTTCGGCCTGTGGACCTTCGCCATCCGGCTGGCCAGCATCCTGGGGCCGCTCAGCTACGGCCTGATCACCTGGATCACCGGTGGCAATCACCGTCTGGCCATCGGTGCCACGACCTTGCTCTTTGTGCTGGGGCTGTGGTTGCTGCGGCCCGTCAATGTGGCCCGGGGCATGGCGCTTGCCCGTCCTGCCAGCCCCTAGCGCTGGCGAGCTGCCGCACTCAGTCCAGGCGGGCGTGGTGGCAGTGGTCCGCGGGCGATTGCAGCCAGCGCGAAGCCGCCGACTGCAGGCCCGAGAGGTTGCCGGTGGTGAACAACTGCACCCGTGCGCCCGCTGCGCTTGGGGCGGCTTGGCTGTTGAGCAAAGCCGCGGCTTGCAGCAGGCGACGCGTCTGCCGGGCCACCGGCTCACCGGTAGAGACCAGCTGCACCTCGGGGCCCAGCAGTGCGCGCAGCGTTGGCTGAGCAAACACGTAATGGGTGCAGCCCAGCACCAGGGTGTCGATCTGTCCTGGCGCCGCTCCGAACGGACCCATCTGCGCGGTGTACTGGCGCAGCAGCCGCTCGATTTCGGCCTGGGCGCTGGCCTGGTGCGCCGGCAGGGTGCTCTGTTCGATGGCCAGGGCCAGGCCGCTGCAGGCGCAGACGGTGAAGGTGGCCGTGCCCTCCAGGCTGGCCAGCAGCTGCTGGAATTTGTCGCTGGCCACGGTGCCACGGGTGGCCATGACGCCCACGTGGCCGGTGCGGCTGAGCTGGGCCGCCGGTTTGACGGCGGGCTCGACCCCGATCAGGGGCAGCTCAGGGTGGCGCCGGCGAAGCTCGCCGATGGCGGCTGCCGTGGCGGTGTTGCAAGCCACCACCAGCGCCTTGATCCGGTGTTCGCGGATCAGGTGCCCGGTGATGGCCAGGCTGCGCTGGCGCACAAACAGGTCGGTCTTTTCGCCATAAGGCGCATGGCCGTTGTCGGCCAGGTAGACAAACTGTTCGTGGGGCAGTTCGCCCAGCAGGGCCTGCAGGACGCTCAGGCCGCCGATGCCGCTGTCGAAGACGCCGATCGGGTGTTGTGCGTTCATGCCCGCTGGCGCAACAAAAAGGCCGCTGCGGCGGCCTTGGCTGTGGTCGTCATCAGCGGGCCTGGATGCCAATGCCCTTGAACTCGCCGCTGGCGATGCGTTTTTCCCACTCGGCCGGGCCGGTGATGTGGGCGCTGGTGCCGCCCGCATCGACCGCCACGGTCACCGGCATGTCGACCACGTCGAACTCGTAGATGGCTTCCATGCCCAGGTCGGCAAAGCCCACGACTTTCGCGCCTTTGATGGCCTTGGACACCAGGTAGGCCGCGCCGCCCACGGCCATGAGGTAGGCGCTTTGGTGCTTCTTGATGGCTTCGATGGCGGTGGGGCCGCGTTCGGCCTTGCCGACCATGGCGATCAGGCCGGTTTGGGCCAGCATCATGTCGGTGAACTTGTCCATGCGGGTGGCGGTGGTCGGGCCGGCCGGGCCCACCACTTCGTCACGCACCGGATCGACCGGGCCAACGTAATAGATCACGCGGTTGGTGAAGTCCACCGGCAGTTTCTCGCCCTTGGCCAGCATGTCCTGAATGCGCTTGTGTGCGGCATCGCGCCCGGTGAGCATCTTGCCGTTGAGCAGCAGGGTTTGGCCGGGCTTCCAGCTGGCCACCTGTTCTTTGGTGAGGGTGTTCAGGTC
>JACCDV010123580.1_pt1 | contig 10702 bp, 9 predicted proteins | sample 7446131 | NCBI WGS metagenome assembly JACCDV01 (sample SAMN15323448, study PRJNA562643) | freshwater metagenome | isolation source: river surface water | place: USA:Blue River Watershed | collected 2017-08-17
CAGCGCTTCCACCTGAGCTGAAGCCCCCGGGCTCCCCACCGGGCATTCGCGGGGCCTTCCAGGCGCCCTGCTCGCCAGGGTCTTCATGGCAGGCGGATAATCTCCTGCCATGAAGCTGCGTTTCACCAAGATGCACGGCGCGGGCAACGACTTCGTCGTGCTCGACGCCACCCGCGGGCCGCTGCCACTGAGCACGGCCCAGTACCGTTTCATCGCCGACCGGCGCTTCGGCATCGGCGCCGACCAGATCCTGGTCGTCGAGCCCGGCAACCTCGCCAGTGGCACCGACTTCACCTACCGCATCTTCAACGCCGATGGCGGCGAGGTCGAGCAGTGCGGCAACGGCGCGCGCTGCTTCGCCCGCTTCGTGCACGACACCGGCCTGACGTCCAAGGACGTCATCCGCGTGCAGACGCAAAAGGCCATCATCGAGCCGCGCCTGCAGCCCGACGGTCGCGTCACGGTGGACATGGGCGCGCCCTTCCTGGTGCCCGCCGAGGTGCCTTTTGACGCCACCGGCCTCACGCCAAAGCTGGTCAACGGCTGCGAGCTGTGGCCCATCCAGCTGGCCAACCACCCGGTCGACGTGGCGGTCGTGTCCATGGGCAACCCGCACGCCGTCATGCGCGTGGACAGCACCGAACACGCCCCCGTTGACGAGGTCGGCCCGCAGGTCGAAGGCCACGTGCGCTTCCCACGCCGGGTCAACGCCGGGTTCATGGAAGTCGTCTCGCGCAGCCACATCAAGCTGCGCGTGTTCGAGCGCGGCTCGGGCGAAACGCTGGCTTGCGGCTCGGGCGCCTGCGCCGCTGTGGTCGCCGGCATCCGCCTGGGCTGGCTGGACCACACCGTTGACGTCGACATGCCTGGCGGGCGCCTGACCATCTCCTGGGCCGGCCCTGGCCAGAGCGTGCTCATGACCGGCCCGGCCGTCACCGTCTTCGCTGGCGAAATCGACGTCCCGGCCCTTTGAAACCTCCATCACCCAACGTTGACACCATGACCCTGCAAGGCATCACCGAAGACGAGATCGCCAACTACCTGGTGCACACGCCCGGCTTCTTCGAGCGCAACGCCCAGCTGCTGGCCTCCATCCAGCTCACCAGCCCGCACGGCCAGCGCGCCGTCTCGCTGCAGGAGCGCCAGATGGAGATGCTGCGCGACAAGATCCGCGGCCTGGAAAAACGCATCATGGACATGATCCGCCTGAGCCAGGAGAACGAAGCCATCGTCGAACGCCTGCACCGCTGGGTGCGCGCCGTCATGCTGACCCACGACGACCGCGCCCTGCCCGAGAACCTGGTCGAGACGCTGCGCCACGAGTTCCTGATCCCGCAGGTGGCGGTGCGCCTGTGGTCCACGCCCGAGCGCGCCCTGCGCCCCGAGGTGGCCGACCTGGCCATCGCCGCCGAAGTCAGCGAAGACGCCCGCAGCTTCGCCGCCAGCCTGAACCAGCCCTACTGCGGCCTGAACGCCGGCTTCGAGGCGGGCAAGTGGCTGGAAGACAGCGCCCACATCACCTCGCTGGCCCTGGTGCCCCTGCACCACGGCGGCGCCTGCTTCGGCCTCTTGGTGCTGGGCTCGCCCGACGCCACCCGCTACACATCGGACATGGGCGTGGACTTCCTGGTGCAGGTGGGGGATGTGAGCAGCGCGGCGTTGGCGCGGTTGCTGGGCTGAGCCCCCGCGGTCATCGGTGGCGACTACACTCCCGGGACATCCAACAAATCCTCGGGAGAGTTTTCCATGCGCCAGCATCGCCGCAGGGCACCCCTTGCCCTCATCGCCACCGCCCTCATCGGCCTGTCGGCCAACGCCCAGGCCGCGTTGAGCTTCAACTGCTCCGAATCGCTCACAGTCGACACCACGGACGGCTTCGTGATGCGCTGCACCGGCCAGCTCGACGTGTTCGGCCAGGGGGCCGCCGATCCTGACAGCGTGCTGACGAACAGCCGCTCCATCCTCATCGAGGCCACCCAGGGCCTCAGCATCGACCGGCTGAGCCTGGCCGCCCCCTCCATCGAGCTGCGCGCCCTCCAGGTCACCCTGGGCAACGAACTGGCGCTCAGCGGTGATTCGGTGAGCATCCAGGCTGCGGGGTCTGTTGTCGGCGCGCCGCCAGCGCTGCAACCCATCGGCACCCGTCCCGACATCGCCCTGCGCCTGGACCCGAACCGCAATGACGCACTGACTTGGGGCACGGTGGAACTGCACAGCGGCGCGGACCTGACCGTGCGCGGCACGATGACATCGAACATCCAATTCGTCACCACCGCCGTGCCCGAGCCCTCGGTTTGGGCCCTGCTGCTGGGCGGCCTGGGGCTGGTGGCTTTCATGCGCCGCCGCGGCGCCTGAGCGCCCAAGCACCGCGCGGGCACACCGCCGCACACAGCGGCACAATGCCTGAATGCCCGCGCCCCAGCCCGCCACGCCGCCCGTGCCCCGCACGGCCGAGCCCGATGCGCTGATCACCCGCCACCTCGAACACCTGCGCGTGCAGCGCCGGCTGGCCGAGCGCACCCTGGCCATGTACGGCGACGCGCTGGCCCGGCTGCAAGCCTTCACCGAGCGCGACAGCCTGAACCTGTCCCAGGTCAAGGCCCACCACGTGCGCGGCTGGGTGGCCCGCCTTCACGCCCAGGGCCTGGGCCCGCGCAGCCTGGCGATCACGCTGTCGGCCTGGCGGGGCCTGTTCAAGTGGATGGGCGTCGAAGGCCTGATCGCCCTGAACCCCAGTGATGGGGTGCGTCCCCCGAAGGCCGCCCGCCCCCTGCCCAAGGCCCTGTCGGTGGACCAGGCCGTGGCACTGGCCGAGCACATCGACACCGATCCGGCTGTGCGAGCGGCTTCACCGGCCGCGGCCACCCGGGCCGAGCGCGAGGGCCCCTGGCTGGCCGCGCGCGACCACGCCATCGTCGAGCTGCTCTACAGCAGCGGCCTGCGCAGCGCCGAGCTGCTGGGCCTGGACGTGCGCGCCCACACCGGCGCGCTCGGCTGGGTCGACCTGCAGGCCGGCGAGGCGCACGTGACGGGCAAGGGCAGCAAGCGTCGCCTGGTGCCCGTGGGCGAGGCCGCACGCCAAGCCTTGAACGCGTGGCTGCAGGTGCGCGGCGAACTGGGCCTGCCCGCTGACGAAGCCGCCCTCTTCATCAGCCGCCTGGGCCGCCGGCTCACGCCCATGCAATTGCGCAACCGGCTCAAGCAGCTCGCGCAAGACGCCGGCCTGCCCACGCACGTGCACCCGCACATGCTGCGCCACAGCTTCGCCAGCCACGTGCTGCAGTCCAGCGGCGACCTGCGCGCCGTGCAGGAGCTGCTCGGCCACGCGCAGATCAGCACCACCCAGGTCTACACGCGGCTCGATTTCCAGCACCTGGCCAAGGTCTACGACGCGGCGCACCCTCGGGCCAGGCGCAAATAACAGGCCTCAGCCCACCCGGCGCCGCGCATGGCGCAGCAGGCAGGCATCGAGCGCCTCGAAGATGACCGGCTTGGTGAGGTAGTCGCGCATGCCCGAGTCCTGGCCACGCTGGCGGGCGTCTTCGAAGGCGTGGGCCGTCAGGCCGATGACGGGCAGCCCGGGGTCGAGCGCCAGCATGCGGGCCGTGGCGGCAAAGCCGTCGAGCACCGGCATCTCGATGTCGCACAGCACGGCGTCGTAGGCGCCCACCCCGGCGGCGGCCACCGCGTCGCAGGCGGCCTGCCCATCGGAGACGGCCTGCACCTGCACGCCCTGGTTGTGAAAGTACTGCATCAGCAGCAACTGGTTGACCGGGTTGTCTTCGGCCAGCAGGATGTGCAGGCCATGAAGCCTGGGCATGCTCGCGGCCGTGCGCTCCGCCCCGGCCAACGCCTCAGGCGGCACCGCCATCGGCACCACGGCCTGCAGGGGCAGCCACACGTCGAAACGCGTGCCCCGGCCCCATTCGCTGGCCACTTCGATGCGCCCATCCATGAGGTCGACCAGGCGCTTGCAGATCGACAGGCCCAGGCCTGTGCCGCCCACGCGCCGCGTGCGGCTGGCATCGCCTTGTTCGAAGGGCTGGAACAGGCGGGCCAGTTGCTCGGCCGACATGCCTGAGCCGGTGTCTTCCACCTGCAGCAGCAGGCCGGTTGGCAGCGACTCGGGCGCGGCCTTGACCCGCAGGTGCACGCAGCCCTGGTCGGTGAACTTGACGGCGTTGGTCAGCAGGTTCACCAGCACCTGTTCCAGCCGCAGGCCATCGACGAGCCAGCTCTCGGGCAGCCCCGCCTCGCGCTCGATGACCAGGCTCAGGCCCTTGTCGCGCGCCTGCTGACCCACCAGGTTGCAGGCCTGCAGCAGGATGTCGGCCAGGTTCGTGGCACAGGGTTGCAGGGCCAGCTTGCCGGCCTCGATCTTGGAGAAGTCGAGCACGTCGTTGATCAGGCCCAGCAGGTGACGCCCAGCCTGCAGGATGTGCGAGAACGTCTCGGCCGGGGGCTCGCCCGCGTGGCGCATGGCGCCCAGTTGTGCGAAGCCGATGACGGCGTTGAGCGGTGTGCGGATTTCGTGGCTCATGCTGGCCAGGAAGTCGCTTTTGGCGCGGCTGGCCTGCTCGGCATCGGCGCGGGCCTGCTTGAGCTCGGTCACGTCCAGGGCCATGACGATGAAGCCGGCCACGCGGCCTTCGACCACATCCGGCGTGTAGCTGACGTGCGCGGTCAGGCCGGCTTCGACGTGCTCGCATGAGCAGGCCTCGCCGGCCAGGGCCCGCTCCACGTAGGGGCGCGTGTTCTGCCAGCCACGTGGCGAGAGCACCTGGGTGATGTGGCGGCCCAGCAGGGGCTGGGCCTTGTGCGCCCAGTGGCCGGCCAGCCGATGGTTGACGAAGCGCAGCACCAGTTCCGCGTCCCAGTAGGCGACGGCACCGGGCATGCGGTCGAGCACGGTCTGCAGGCGCTCCAGGCTTTGGGTGCGCACCTGCAACTGGGCGCGCAGCAGGGCGATCTCGCGGCGCAAGGCGGCCGGATCGTCTGCTTCGCCAGACAGCAGGTCGGCGGGGCCAGGGGTCAGGGGCGCCATGGAACTCCGGTGGGACAGCGGTGGGATTTCGGTGGGCAACGCCTGCACGATACACGTGCAACGGCACCGCCGACACACCCACCCGGGGTCATCCCTGAGCTCGAAGCCCCCCGGACCTCAGGGGCGTTTCACCCCCGGCAGCCTTCAGTCCTGACCGAACAGGTCGCGGCTGTAGACCTTGTCCAGCACGTCCTGCAGGTCGGCGCCAATGCGGTTGGCGACGATGACGTCCGACTTGGCCTTGAACTCGGCCAGGTCCTTGATGACCTTGGAGTTGAAGAACTCGTCTTCCTGCAGCACCGGCTCGTACAGCACCACCTCGACGCCCTTGGCCTTGATGCGCTTCATCACGCCTTGGATGGAGCTGGCGCGGAAGTTGTCGCTGCCGGCCTTCATGATCAGGCGGTAGATGCCCACCACCTTGGGGCGGCGCGCCAGGATGCTGTCGGCGACGAAGTCCTTGCGCGTGGTGTTGGAGGTGACGATGGCGCCGATCAGGTTCTGCGGCACCTGCGAGTAGTTGGCCAGCAGCTGCTTGGTGTCCTTGGGCAGGCAGTAGCCACCGTAGCCGAAGCTCGGGTTGTTGTAGTGCGTGCCCACGCGCGGGTCCAGGCACACGCCGTCGATGATCTCGCGGGTGGACAGGCCGTGGGTCTGGGCGTAGGTGTCGAGCTCGTTGAAGTAGGCCACGCGCATCGCGAGGTACGTGTTGGCGAACAGCTTGATGGCTTCGGCCTCGGACGAGCCGGTCAGCAGCACCGGCACCTCGGCTTTCAGCGCGGCCTGGCGCAGCAGACCTGCAAAGCGCTCGGCGCGGGCCGAACGCTCGCCCACCACGATGCGGCTGGGGTGCAGGTTGTCGAACAACGCACGGCCTTCGCGCAGGAACTCGGGCGAGAAGATCACCTGCTGCGTGTTGAACTTGCGGTTGACCTCTTCGGTGTAGCCCACGGGGATGGTGGACTTGATCACCATCACGGCCTTCGGGTTGGCCGCCAGCACCGCCTGGATGACGGACTCGACGCTGCGCGTGTTGAAGCGGTTGGTGTCGGCGTCGTAGTCGGTCGGGGTGGCGATGACCACGTACTCGGCCTCGGCGCAGGCGGCGGCCAGGTCGGTGGTGGCGCGCAAATCGAGCTTCTCGGTCTGCAGGTGCTTCGTGATGTCGGCGTCCTCGATGGGCGAGACGCGGTTGTTGACCTGGTCAACGCGCGACTGCATGACGTCCACCGCCACCACCTGGTTCTGGCGCGCCAGCAGCACGGCCATGGACATGCCGACGTAGCCGAGGCCCACGACGGCGATCTTCGACGGGGCTTGGGGGGACGGGGTGGACGTGGTGCTCATGGGTGCAGGGGGGAAAGCCGGAAACAGGCGGCAATGCTACCCCGCTGAACAGGCCTGGGGGACAATCGGCGGTTTGCATGTGCCCCCCGGACCCCGAAGATGAAGACCATCACCCTGCGCGAAGGCAAAGAGCGCTCCCTGCTGCGCCACCATCCCTGGGTCTTCCAGGGCAGCATCGCCAAGGGTGGCGGCGACGCGGGTGAAACCGTGCGCGTGCAGTCGCACGACGGCCAGTTCCTGGCCTGGGCCGCCTTCAGCCCCAGCTCGCAGATCCGCGTGCGCGCCTGGAGCTTCGACGAGGCCGAGCGCATCGACGCCGCGTTCTTCGCGCGCCGCGTGCAGGCCGCCGTGGCCATGCGCCAGCGCCTGGCGATCGCCTCCAACGGCGTGCGCCTGATCCACGGCGAGGCCGATGGCCTGCCGGGTCTCATCGTCGACCAGTACGCCGACGTGCTCTCGGCCCAGTTCCTGAGCGCCGGCACCGAGCGCTGGAAAAACGCCATCGCCGACGCGCTGGTCGCCGCCACCGGCTGCCCCTTCATCTACGAGCGCTCGGACGCCAGCGTGCGCGGCCTCGAAGGCCTGGCGCCAGTGACTGGCTGGCTGCGCCATCCCGAGGGTGAAAAACGCCCCACCGAGGTCACCATCGACGAAAACGGCTGGCAGCTCACGCTCGATGTGGCCGAGGGCCACAAGACCGGCTACTACCTCGACCAGCGCGACAACCGCGGCCTGTTCGCCAAACTGGTGCGCGAACTCGGCTGCAAGACGGCCCTCAACTGCTACAGCTACACCGGCGGCTTCAGCGTCGCGGCCCTGGCCGGTGGCGCCACCGAGGTCACCAGCGTCGATTCGTCGGGCCCGGCCCTGGCGCGCGCCACGCACCACGTCGCGCTCAATGGGTTCGATCCGGCCGCGCACACCGCGCTGGACGCCGACGTCAACGGCACGCTGCGCCAGTTCCTCCAGGACGGCCGCCGCTTCGACGCCATCGTGCTCGACCCGCCGAAGTTCGCGCCCACCGCCGCCCACGCCGACCGCGCCAGCCGCGCCTACAAGGACATCAACCGCCTGGCCCTCAAGCTGCTGAACCCCGGCGGCCTGCTGCTGACTTTCTCGTGTTCGGGCGGCATCGGCGCCGAGCTGTTCCACAAGATCGTGGCCGGCGCCGGCGTGGACGCCCAGGTCGATGGCTACCTGCTGCGCCGCCTCGAAGCCACCAGCGACCACCCCACCACCATCAATTTCCCTGAGGGCGAGTACCTCAAGGGCCTGGCCATCTTGCGCAAGGACTGAGGCGGGGCAGCCCCGACGGATCTCACAAACTTGTTCAATTTGTTCAATTGGACAACAATCCCACGGACAAGGTCTTCAGGCCTTCGGACATAATCGGATGAGAATGTGAATCGTTTGGATGTCGAGATGAGCGCCAAAAGCCTTCCCAGGCAGTTGTGGGATTTCCGTCGGGGCATGGCCACGGCCCGTGTGTTGTGTCAGTTGGGCCAGGACCACGGCCTGAGCCTGGAGCAGCTCCTGCAGCAAACCGGGCTGAGCCGTGCGCAGCTGGACGACCCCAAGGGCGAGATCGAAGCCCAGCAGGAAATCCAGCTCATCCGCAACCTGATCAGCGGCCTGCCCCACGTCCCCACGCTCGGCATCGAGGCCGGCAAGCGCTACCACGTCACCACCTACGGCCTGTGGGGCTACGCCGTGCTCTCCAGCCCGACCCTGGGCATGGCCGTGAGCATGACCTCGCGCATGCTCAACCAGACCTTCTCCCTGACCACCAACGAGGTCGAGCAGGTGGGCGATCAGGTGCTGGTGACCTACCACACCGACCACCTGCCCCCCGACGTGCGCCAGTTCGTCGTCGACCGTGATCGCGCCTCGGTGCTCACGCTTCAGCGCGAGATCCTGGGCCAGCCCATGACCTACGTGGTCGTGCAGATGCGCCGCCCCGAACCCCCGCCCGAGCTCGCCCAGGCCTACACCGAGCTGTTCGGCGTGCGGCCGCAGTTCGGGCAGGCGCACGATCGAAGCGTCTTCGCCGCCTCGCTGATGCACGAGCCGCTGCCCCAGGCCGACCCGCACACCGCTGCCCTGTGCGAGCAGATGTGCAAGAAGCTGGTCGACGCGCGCAGCAGCCGCACCGGCATCGCCGCCCAGGTGCGCGACCGCCTGATGCGCACGCCCGGCCGCATCCCCGACATGGAAGCCATCGCCGCCGAGATGAACATCACCTCGCGCACGCTGCGTCGCCACCTCACGACCGAAGGCGCCTCTTTCCGGGCCCTGCTCGAAGAGGTGCGCTCCACGCTGGCCGAAGAGCTGATGACCAGCGCCAGCCTGACGCACTCGGAAATCGCCGAGCGCCTGGGCTACGCCGACGTCACCACCTTCATCGAGGCCTTCCGCCGCTGGAAGGGCGTGCCGCCCAGCGAGTTCCGCAAGGCCCAGGGCCTGCAGCGCCCGGGCGGCCCGGTGGTGCGTCGGCGCTTCATCCCCCGCTGACCCCTGCTGAACGGCAGGGTTCGGTCAAAAGGCCATAAAGCCGGCTCGGATGCGAACTGTTTCACGGTTCGCAAGGCGGGTGCGCGCCTAGACTGCGGGGACTCGTCCGAGGTTTCCCGCCATGAGCATCTCTCCCCAACTGCGCAACCTGAACATCGACCTGCCGGCCTGCCCGAGCACGCTCGTCAAGCTGTCCTTGCTGATGGCCGACGAGAACAGCTCGACCGACCAGCTCGCCGCCCTGATCGAGACCGACATGGCCTTGTCCTCGGCCGTGGTGCGCACAGTCAACTCGGCGCTGTTCGGCTTGCTCAAGCGCGTCGAGACCGTGCACGAGGGCATCCGCTACCTGGGCATGGCGCAGGTGGCGGGCCTGACGTATGAAATCGGCCTGCGCGGCGCCTTCCCGCCCAGCCCGCTGCTGCAAAGCATCTGGGACCGCGCCGGCGTGCGCGGCCTGGCCATGGGCCGCATCGCCCGCCAGCTTGATGTGGACCCTTGGCTGGCGCACACCACCGGCCTGTTCGCCGAAAGCGGCCGCGCCGTGCTCTACGCCTACGACCGCCAGCGCTACGCCGCGCTCGAGGTCGACCCGGCCGACGAATCCATGCTCTGCGCCGCCGAGATCGAGGCCTTCGGCGTCAGCCACTCCGCCCTGGGCGGCGCGCTGTGCCAGTCCTGGGGCCTCTCGCGCGAGGTCAGCGACAGCGTGCGCGCGCGCCCCAACGCCCCCACACAATGGGCCCAGGAGCGCCCGGCCGTGCAGAAGCTGCTGACCATCGGCGCGGCCGTGGACGCCCTGCTGCTCAACCCCGTGCGCAGCGAAGACCCGGCCGGCGTGTGGGCCGAGCTCGAGCCCGTGTCACACCAGGTCGGCCTGCACTTCCAGGCCTTCCAGCTGGCCACCATGCGGGTCTGCGAACGCCTGAACATCCCGAACAACGAGGGTTGAGGCCACGGCCCACCTGAGCGACCAGGCTGCACCCCGGCTTTGCGGGGGCCCATGGCGGCGCTTCCCGATGTTTGTCCCGTTGACATGACCTGCCAGCCGTCGCAGGATCGGTGTCCCAATACACAAACATCAGGGCAGCCTGTGGCAGCGCACTGCGGGCGCCTGCAAGGCACGCCAGCACGCATGCCTTTCGGTTTCCCCGCCTTCATGCTCCCCCTGCTCGGGAGCGCCCCCCACACCGAGCCCGACGACCCGGAACTCAACCGCCAGATCCGCGGTGAGCGCATCCGCATGCTGTTCGCGCCCACGGTGCCGGTGGCCATCGTCAGCGCGCTGGTTTGCGTGGCCCTGGCCGTGGCCATTTCCGACCAGACCGGCCGCACCTGGGCCGTCGCCTGGGCCGCGCTGTGCGTGCTCGCCTCCATGGTGCGACTGCTGCACCTGCGCGCCTACCGCCGCAGCACCCAGCGTGACCACCCCATGTGGCTGCAAAGCCTGACCCTGATGTGCGCCCTGCATGGCTGCTGCTGGGGCCTGATCGGCGTGATGATGCCCATCGAGGACATGGTGACCAGCGCTGTGCTGGCCTCGACCCTGGTGGGCGCCTGCGCGATCGGCACCTTCACGCTGCAGGCCCACCTCAAGCCCAACCTGGCCACCAACCTGCCCACCCTGGTGCCCGCCAGCCTGATGCTGCTGTCACGACAAGACACGTATGGCTTCTTCGGCGGCCTGGGCCTGCTCTCGCTGATGGGGCTGATGCTGTTCGAGAGCCGCCGCGCCGAGCGCCGCATCACCGAGCTGCTGTGGCTGCGCTTCACCACCGACCGCATCGCCCGCGAGCGCAC
>JACCDV010639097.1_pt1 | contig 10700 bp, 4 predicted proteins | sample 7446131 | NCBI WGS metagenome assembly JACCDV01 (sample SAMN15323448, study PRJNA562643) | freshwater metagenome | isolation source: river surface water | place: USA:Blue River Watershed | collected 2017-08-17
CAGTTATCTTTATAATAAATAGAAAGCAATTTCGGATATGAAATTGAAAATATGAATAAATAAACAACTTTAAGAGACATAAAACATGATTTAATATAAATATAATATAAAGGTCTTATACAAAAATAATAAAATTAATAGCAAAATGAGCATTATAAGTTTTGATAGATTTTTCTTTAAAATTAAGGCTTTTTTATTTTGTTTTAATTGGTTGAATAATAAGATAACTGTTGTCCATAAATAAAATTAATGATAAAATTCATTCTTAATTTCTCTAACTAATAACTTTACTCTGTTTATAATAAGAACTAAGACTATTTAAGTCAAATTATTCAATTTATTTAGAAAAAGGAATTATTTACTTAGAATTAATTTATCGTAAATTTTAATAAAACAATTCAACATTTATTTGAAGATAATTCCTATAAAACTATTGATTTTATTAATTCGGAAAAAATTATAAATTTTTTAGAATTTCAACTTAATGAGCTTCATAAAACAACTAATGAAAACATTTGATAAAAAATAGATTAAAAATAAAATCAAAATTAATTATAGATAAAAACTGATAAAATTATATTACAAAATAAAAAGTCTAAAAAAGGAGTTGGTTATGATAAAGAAGGAACTGTTCCTAATTGGTAAATAAAGCAATATTTGAATTAAAAATAAGAAAAAAATTAAATTATTCAAACAATACTAAAGACTGTCTATCTAATAATAAGATTATTAAGTAAATATAAAGATGAGTAAAAGTTAACTATAAACGAATAAATAATATAATCTTGCTTATTATGCTTAATTGAATCATTTTTATAAACATCAAGCATTTAGGAAATAATTAATGAAAATCAAATATATATTTACATAATTGAGATTTGTTGGCTTTTCTCGAAGGATTAAATATTTATATGAAATATTCATAAAATAGATGAATAATATATTCCTTAGCAAATAATTAGTATAGAGGAATTATTAATAAAGTTTTATAATAGATTAAATGTATTTTTATAAATTAACTAAGACGGCTAAAATAATATAGATTAAAACCATATCATTTATTTGATAAATTTGATAAAGAAAATAAACATTGATTTTGATAAATAAAACTAAGATTCTTAATAAGAATAAATTATTAAAGATTTTAATAATCTCTCTTAATAAAAGCAATATGAAACATTATTATAAAGTAAAAGATTTACAATGATATAAGCTAACATATAAAAACATCATTATTATAATAATTCTAACATTTAAGGAAAAAGTACATCTTCTAAAAAAATGAATTGAATCGCTCAAGAACTTTCTTAAATCTCTACTCAGCTTCCAATTGAAATATAAAACTCTATTTTTGTTAAAGCATGTTAAAATAATATCGATATTTTATACGCTTTAATAGCAGGGGCCGAAGGAACACCTTATGCTAATGGCTTGTTTGAATACCATTTATACTTGCCTAATGAGTATCCAGACTGTCCACCAAAATGCAACCTAGAAACCACAGGTGGTAATTCCATAAGATTTAATCCAAACTTATATTAAAGCGGAAAAGTTTGTTTGAGTTTATTAGGAACCTGGTGAGGTTAGGAATCAGAAAATTGGGATCCAAATATGTCGAATCTTTATCAACTTCTTATTTCAATACAATCCGTGATAATGACAAATGATGTTTATTTTAACGAGCCAAGCTATGAAGACTAATGTAATACTAAAGAAGGTTAGTTAAAGAATGAGGGATATTCAAATATTGTAAAACTTGGAACAATATGATTTGCTATGATAAATATGATTAAAAACCCTGTTAAAGGATTTGAGGATATTATCATATAACATTTTTACGTAAAAAAGAATATAATTTTTAAAGAAATCGAAGAATGGATTCTGAAATCAGAAGATTCTTAAGCTATTTACAAAGGGCTTGTATAAGATCATAATAGCAAATATGCAAATTAATATATATTGAATCCTCTTTAGTTTACAATTGATCTTAAAGATGCATTAAAGGAGCTTAAATTAACATATGAAAAATATATAGACAAATATTCCGTTTAAGAAATATTCAATTTACATGTAAAATATGAATTAAAAAAGGTTATTAAAAATATTAGCTAAAAAAAGGAAATTAATTAAGAAATTGATGTTAGTTATGATTATAATATAAAAGAAAAGAAATTTGACATATAGTCTAAAGAGGTTTAAAATAGATGGTCTTGATACCTTGGTTCAGAAGGATTAGATTCGGTTAAAAAATAATCAAATTCAACTTTAATGATAATTGGTCTGGATTCTTTAGGAGTTGAAATCGCTAAAAACATGGTTCTTTCTGGATTGAAAAAACTTATAATTTTTGATAAGGAAAAAGTGTCAAAAGAAAATCTTTTAGGAAATTTCTTTTTAACAGAAGAGGATTTCGGAAAGTAAAAAGATAAATAAATTTATCCTTGACTTTAAAATCTCAATTGTTATGTTGAAATTTAGGTGTTTGATGATGATTTGAAAAATATTATATAATAAGAACCTTATAAATATATTGATTTGTTTATTGTAACGAAAATGAGTTTATAAAATTACAACTTTGTTTAGCAATTAGAAGAGCTAAATTAAAAAGTAATTTTCTCTTGTTGTTTTGGAGTTTATTATTTCTTGAATAATTATTTTGGAAAAGAGTATGTTGTTTATGATTCAGATGGAATTGAGCCTTAGTAGTATATTGTTTAATCGATAAATTAAGAAGAAAAGATTATCTCATTCTATGGTTAATAATCCCTAGAAATGGAAGAAGGAGATTTTTTTAGATTGTTTTCTTAAAAGTTGAAAATTGAATATAAATTATAAATAAAAAAGGTTCTATCTTTATAATCTATTCAATATGAGAACAATGAACATAAAATCAATTATAAAGAAAACAGTGATTTTTAAATAAGAAAGATAAAATAACCAAAAACTTTAAATTTTGAAAAATTTGAAAATATTCATTCAAATCCTATCGTTCCTTTTTCTATGTAATTTTAAGACTATGAAAAAGAAAAAGACATTATAAGAGTTTTCTTATGTATTAAAGAGTTGATTAAATTATAAGAGTTCTTCAATAAAGATTTAAGTAGTATTAATTTATAAGAATTTGAGGAATTTTAAAAATAATCCTCTATAGATAATGCATAATTTAAATAAGTATTTATTAATTCTAAACTAAGTCTTCCAGTAATTTGTGCATTTTTAGGAGGAATTGTAGCTTAAGAAGCAATAAAATGTTTAACATAAAAATACATGCCAATTCAATAATAATTATTTAGTCATTTTGAGGAGTTGTTGAATAGAGCAATATTTAATAAAAAAGAAATAATCTGAAATCAATTCCGAAATCTTGATAAAATTAATGATAAATATTTCAGTATTCAAAACCTCATAGGAAAGCAATAATCCTTATATCTTTTCTACTCAAATTGTTTTATAGTTGGCTCGGGTGCAATCGGCTGTGAGTTAATAAAAAACCTTAGTATGCTTGGTGTTGGTAAAGGCTCTTAAATTTATATCACGGATCCAGATTATATAGAACTATCAAATCTTACATGATAGTTTTTATTCAAAGAAAAAAATATCGGATAATCCAAAAGCTTAGTAGCTTAAAAATCAATAGAATTATTTAATAAGGATTTTGTGAATATAATCAAGGCTTATACAGAAAAACTATGCCCAGAAACTGAGAATATATTTGATTATAATTTCTTTGATTAAATAGATGTTGTATTGAATGCATTAGATAATGTTGATGCAAGAAAATACGTCGATTAATTATCTATCAAATATTGAAAAAATTATATTGATAGTGGAACATTAGGAACCAAAGGTCATATCTAAGTTGTGGTTCCACATAAAACTGAGAATTATGAATAAGTCAAGGAAAACATAAATGAAGAAAGTATTCCTGTTTGTACGTTAAAGATGTTCCCTGAATAGTCTATTCATTGCTTAGAATGGGCAAAAGAAATATATGAAAATCTATTTACTTTATTACCTCTTAGTTATAATCAGTTAATTTAAAAAATTGATGAGGAAATGAATTTTGATAGTAAATTAAACGAAGTTTTTAAATTAATAAAAAATCCATTAAATTCAATTGAAAATATAGTTTAATTTGCTATGAAGTTTTTTAATAAAATTTTTAATCATAAAATATAAGAAATTCTTTATATTTATCCTGAAAATCATAAAGTAAAAAATAATAAACCGTTTTGGAGTTTACCGAAAAGAATGCCGAAGCCAATCGCCTTTGATATTAATAATCCATTACATATTTAGTTTATGGAATCATTTGTGTAATTATTATGCTAATAAAATTGTATATAATTTAAAGAAAATATAAAATAAGAGATTGAAAAATAGATTAAATAATAAGCGAATTTTATCATCAAAAAGGATAAACTTTAATTATTAAAAAACAAAATAGATAAAAATCTAGAAGAAGAGAAAAAAGAAGATTTAAAAAATAAAGAGATAAAAAACATATAAGAAAAAGTATAAAAAATAAAAGAATATTTTAAAAATAATAAAAACCCTCTTATAGTTTAAGAGTTTGATAAAGATGAATAAGATAAAGGTTAAATTTAGTTTATTCATGCTTTGACCAATTTAAGATGTGAGAATTATCAACTAGAAAAAATGAGTTAAATTTAAGTAAGAATATAAGCAGGTAAAATACTGCCAGCTTTATCAACTACCACAAGTATTGTAGCAGCTTTGCAAACTATTGAATTGATAAAATTGCTTATTTTTGGTAAGAATTATAAAGGTTTTAGAAATTCTTTTGTAAATTTAGCTGTTCCGAGTATTATATAATCAGAGCCTGCAAAACCAAAAAGATTTTAAATTAAAGAAAAACTTTCAACAACGATTTGGACAGTATGGGAAATACTTATATTAAAGGAAAACTTCTTGATTGAAGACTTATAAGAGCAATTTTCTCTAAAAGTAGAATTTATCATTTACAGTTTGATGTATGAAAATAAGTTGATATTTATGAAGGGTGTTTGTGAGCCAAAAGAAACAATATAGAATTTGCTTAATATGAATAAAGGAGATTCTTTATATGTAAATATTCAATGTAAAAAAGATGATAATTTTATAGAAGGAATTTCATTAATAAAACTAACTTATAAAAGCTAATAAATATTAAATTATAATTAATCTTTAATTAAAAAGAATATTTCCTCTTTATGTCATTATTGAAATCACTCAAAAATTCTAATAGCTTATTTTATGGCTTTTCTTCTAAAACTTCTATCTTTTAAACATCTAAGTTTTATTAAATATTTTCATTTGATTGAATTATTTCCATGTTATTAAATAGTATTAAATTTGGACAAATTTTTATTAAAATGAATAATTCTTCTTTTTTCTGTTTTTATTAGTAAAATCCTTTTTAATAGAAAGTAAATTCTTTAAGATTTTAAAATTGAAAATCTTATCCAAACAAAGTTAGTAATTATGAAAATTAGCAATTTTTTATCTGATGATTTTTGATTATCAATTTTTCTAATTTTTAAAGATTTTTTAGAAATTTAAGACATTTTAAGTTATTTATCAAAGAATCATTCAATATCAATTCTTTAATTTTTGAATTCTTACTAAAACATTATTAATCAATATCAGCTATAGGATTTTAAGATAAATCTAAATACTCCAAATTTGCAAATTGATCAAAAACACAAATCAGCTTTTAGCTCTTTGAATAACTTAAATTTTACAAATCGTTATTCTTAAGATCAATTTTTGTAATTTTATCTGTATTTATCTTCTTACATAAATCTATGAATCCTTAAGAATTCAATCTTTTGTTTTTTAAATTCAACATTTCCTCAGTGTTCATATTATATTTAGTAAAAATAGTTAATTAAAAATATAACAATTATAATATGAATTTATTGAAAAACACTAAATTTTGGATAATTACTGCCGGGTCCATAGTAAGTGTTTCCTTACTTACAATTGGACTATATTTTGCTTTTAAATAAAAGAAATAAGTCCTTATGGAAGAAAAGGCTGATTTTAAAAAAGATATTCATAAAATCATTACAAAAAAACAATATTTCAATTCTGTTTGAATATTGAAGAATCCAAAACTTTTATATTGATAAAAAAGAATAATTGAGGCGCAAGCAATTTAGTCTAATATTACCGATGACTTTTCATGATCGCTTTTCTAAGCTTCGAAATTTAGCTAGTCTATATGATTTAAAGAAGCTAAAAACAATATTGAAAATCTTTAATAAAACTTCAATAAAATAGGAGAATAATTTAGTGATTATTTAATTGATAATTTAGCTGAGGATAATTAGACATAATACTATAGCTATTAAGTTATTAATGAATTCGTATAAAAATTGTAAACTGAGTTTAATCTACCAGTTACAAGATCAGATGCTTTAGAGCTTGCAATGGATAAACTTGACTTGTTATTCGAGATTAACTACGATTCTTCTTGCTATCAGGTTTCCAGATTTGATTTTAAAATTTTAACTTAATTATAAGCTTCATATCTATAAGGAACAACAAATAGTGAAACAATGATTTCTTATTATATCTAAGAAAATGAATAAAAAAGATAGGAATTCAGCTAAAAAAAGAATAAATCAGCTTAAATAAAGAAGGAAAAGGCTGCTAAAAAAGAGAAAGTTTAAAGTTAAAATATTGAAAACTTCAATAAATGACTTGAGAGTCAATAAAACTCTGAAACAAAACAAAGAATATTATCTGAAGCAGAGCAAACTAAAAAAAATCAAGAAATCATCTAAGAGAAGATAAAAGATTATGTTTACTTATTTGTTCATACATTACATATGTCTAAAAATGATACTTAAGATGCTAAGGTTATGATAAAAAACTTTATGGATTTACTAACAGCTGATAAAATATACGGTTCAGATCCTTATATAAACTCAGCAACAAAAATAAGTTGTATTTACTCTCCTTTGGATTAAGATATTTTTTTAGTTTCCACTTGAAGCTGAGATATAAAAGAAACAATAGTCGAATGGACTGAGAAGAATAAATTGGATTATTTCCCAAAATTACAGTAAAAAGACAAAACTGTTGATTATGTATTTGAAAATAACTTAAAACCCTTCAAGTAATATATTGAAAGACTTAAGAGCTTTAAAGAAAATAATCTCATGTTATTTAATAGTTAATTGGGAATATCCTAAGATGGAGTATTTTTAAATAAGAATAACTATAATAATGGTCTTATTGTTAACTTAACTAATAAAGTTCCTTTGTTTGTTTGAGATTATCTTGAGGAAACAGTTAAGTATTCTTCTTATTTTAATGTTGATTATTGAGTTAAGAAAGAGCATTTTGAAATAAACAATCTTTTGACACTTTTATGACCATTTTTCGTTATTTTCGATGATTTTGAATATCCAGACGATAACCCAAGTAAGGATCAATATTATGAAATCGAATGTTATTTCGAATATAATATTTACCTTTTTGCAGGTGAAAAATCTGAGAAGTAGTTTTTCTAAAATTCATAAAAATTGCTTTAATAAAAGATTTTGAATAGAAGATATTTCTCTAAATACATTTCCTATATTATGGACAATCCTGAGATCAAAAATAACGTAGATTTCAAGGTATGAAGAATTGAATAAGATAAAGACGACTTCATGTCCATGTATAATCAGTTCAGAATTCTTCTTCCTAGAAAATAGGTATTTTTCTATTTGATCATCACTCCTTTGGAGCAATGCTAAACTATTTCTTGTGTTTTTTTATAGATTTTCAATCATGATGAAGGACTGTATTAGTATTCGTATGAATAATATATAAATCAGTTTTTAACAATAATAGAGACTAAAGAGAAGACAAATAAAAAAGCTGATTTGATATTCAGAAAAGATGCAAAACTAGTTTAAAAAGTTATTTTTATTATAATTTTTATATAATTAAATCTGATTATAGAATTTCCTATAATTTCTATAATGTTTCCTAATATACATCTGGCTTACATTTTAAGCAACTTTCTTTTGCCAAAAAACTAATCGAACATGCTTCACAGAAAATGCCTTAGCAAAATCTACATGATTGGAAAATTCTTCTGTTGCAATTACCACAGAATGTCTTTTTACATGCTATACATTTTTTAGTGTAAATTTGGCAAGTTGTTTCTTAACAAAGTTCGCAAGTTTCATAAATTGGATTTGTTGGCAATGATTTTTATATGTTTTGAATTTCTATCTTCAGTTTTTACAACTCCATGAGTTAATCTTGTTGTTTTTACTTAAAATTCAATTAAATGCATTTTTTTACAGAATGAAGCTCTTTATCTTTCCTTAGATATTTTTACTTACAAAAACAAGTAAGTTCGATTTCTGGGCAAATTTCTTAATGCATTTCATAGTTTTTTAAAATTATATTTTTCTAACAACCTTGACATTTTCTGGTGCTTTGTTCCTTACATTGATTTTATTAATGAATTTTCATATTCTTTCTCATTATTTATTATTAACATAATTCACATTGTAAAATCTCATGTGTACAATTATCTTTATGAAATTAAAGGTCCTTGAACTAAAAACTTTACTCGCAGTTTTAACAAAGGATTTGCTAATACAAACACTCATTTAAATGCTGCTTTAAATGCTCCATAGAGACTAAGGTGTGACAGCCAAAACTATTATTAGGACAAATCATATAATTTTTACAATAAGAAAAAAGCTTAAAAATTAAGTTTAAAAAATTGAGATTTTAAATACTATTAAACTTCATTTGTTTTGTTATCCAAAGCAAACTGATTTGCCCCAATTGCAATATTCGATAAATCTAATTAAAATTGATATGATTTTTTCTGTAGTTCGAAAACATATCCTGAAAACAATCCTCTGTATTTACTGAATGTTTCTTTTTATATTTTCATTCTTTTCTTTACTTCGTTTTGTCTTTTATCATATTCTTATATGAACTTAACAAAGTTTTATTGATTATATTCATTATTATAGTCACTACTAGAATATAGATAGCTTTCTAACTTGTTACCAGCATAGATACCAAGCGGAGCTGCAATCAAAGGACCCAGAAAATTACCTAAAATTTAAGTTAATAAATCATCTGATAAAAATCTAGAGTTTTAAGTTTAGCTTTTTTGAGTTAAAAGAAGTTTTTCATTTCAAGGAATTTTCGATGATTAAGTATAAATCATTGATAAAAATAAAAGATAAGCTATTTACATTATAAATACTGTTATATTTAAAATTTAGTTATAATGATATTATTGATGAATTTATATATCTTTTTAATATTGTTTTAAAATAGAGTTTTCTTCATAAAAACAATTCAAAAATAAAAGGTATAAGATTCATATTAAAGAAGATTGACAAAATAAGAGACAAAGGAAGTTATTGGAACAATAATAAGAAAAAACTTATTTATATTAGGTGGAGTTGGTCTAGGTTAGATTATAGGAAATTAGCTTTATAATACAGAGCAAAATGACTTTTTCAATAAATCAGACTTAAGAAATTATTTTAAATGATATTAACACAACATAGATGACTATTCTTAATATTTAGCTAAAGATAAACTATTTATAGAAGAATTAACAAAGAACTTATATTATAAAGTCATTCAGATATAAAATCGCGCCTAATTGATTGAAAAGTAAAAGTTTGAAAAATTTATAAATAATTAAGTTTTAGAAAAAATATAATGTTTAAATAATTAATATTGGCTGCATTAATCTTTATTTAGAATAGTGAGTAAAAGTAAGATATAGAATATAGTATATAACCAAATGCTTTAATGGCAATCATAGTAACCATAATAATGTTTATATGTATTGGATTTTCTTTTTTTGTATTTAAAAAGGCAGAATAAAATAGCACTAAAACTACGAATAGAAATTTGCCAATGGGAAAAGAGTATTAAATTTATAAATATTTTATAAGATTTCGATGTCTTTCCATTCTTTATTACTTTTATCATTGATTTCTTAAAGATTGAATAATAAAGACTCTTTAAACAACTTCCTTTACCTTCATATCTCTTTCTATAGTTTTAGAAATGTGTCTTTATCCTCTGTTATTTATAAGCAATTTTATACTTTTTCTATAATTTAATCTGCTTTATTAAAGTATTTCTTTTCACTTGTTAAATTACAGGAAGATTTTAGTCAATAAATAATATGCTTTAATATTCATTGGAAATTCCTTTATATTTTATTAGAGAGTAATTATTGCTTGTTCGACTTTCCCTTATTTTATTAATGTTTATGAGATATTATTCATTAATTCAATTTTAGTTTATATTATGTTTTAAGCAAATACTTCTAATTAAATCGAATCCAAATCCTCTAATAGCTTTTCATATTGTTTTTATGCTAAGTAATAATTGTTGTTTTAATATTCCTCATTTGCTTTTTTCTTTTCTTTTAGAATATATTGATACCTATTAAGAAACTATTACTCTTCTTAAGATAATTCTATTCATTATTTCTTATTATATTACATCATTGTTTGTATTATTGATTACTTCATTAGCGTTTTCACTATTTTATTATTTGTTTTTTATCTTCTTAATTTCGGCTTCATTAGACCATGTATCTAAACTTGATAAAGCATTTTTTAATTAAAATTAACTTATTAATAAGTTTTTATGAATTTATGAATCCATTTATTATAAAATTAATCTAATTACTAATAAAGACA
>JACCDV011167733.1_pt1 | contig 10693 bp, 9 predicted proteins | sample 7446131 | NCBI WGS metagenome assembly JACCDV01 (sample SAMN15323448, study PRJNA562643) | freshwater metagenome | isolation source: river surface water | place: USA:Blue River Watershed | collected 2017-08-17
CAACTGAATTTCCCTTATTGTCTGGCAGTTTGCCGGATGGCTCTCGGGTTCAACTTTGTCTGCCGCCGACGTCAAAACACTATGCCTTTGCGATCCGTCGAAAAGTCGTTCAGAACTTTTCGTTGAGTGATTATAAGCAGGGTTCTTTTTATGGGGCCGTAAAACGGGTTCAATTGAATAAATCACATGAGGATCTGCGACAAGAAGAGGGTGATTTAATCGATGCTTATGAGCGGGGAGACTGGGATGACTTTATTCGAACGGCGATTCTGAAGAAGAAAAATATCGTCGTGTCTGGAGGGACTTCAAGCGGAAAAACGACATTCTTAAATGCCTGTTTGAAAGAGATTCTTCATCAAGAGCGGCTAGTCATTTTGGAAGATACCCGGGAGCTTGACGTTCCTCATCAAAACCAGGTTCAACTTTTGGCGTCTAAAGGACTTCAGGGAGAAGCAAAAGTGACCATGCAGGATTTAGTGCAAGCATCCCTGAGACTCAGGCCGGATCGAATTTTAATGGGAGAAATTCGTGGAGCTGAAATTCTTGATTTTGTGAGCGCTTGTTCAACCGGCCATGAAGGATCGATGACGAGTATTCATGCCAGTGACCCTGAGATGGCTTTTCGACGAATGGTTCAGATGGTGAAGCTCAATAATGTCCCTTCGATGTCCGATCAAGATATTTTGGAAATGCTGAAATCAGTGGTCGATATCGTGATTCAGCTCGTCAAAACCTCAGAAGGGAGAAGAGTGAGCGGGGTGTATTACAAGCATGCGCCGACTTAGTTCGATCCTGAATATTTTTTTTGATATTGGCATATTAATGATCGCCTTTTTTCTCCTCTCTGGATTGATATTTGAACTTTCAATGAGGGCGGATTCATTCAGTCTCTTCAATCTTCTGACGGGTCCATGGACGACAATTTCTCAAGGGTCGTTGCTTACTCAAACCCTCTTTTCCATCGGTATCTGGGGTCCTGTGGAAGAACCCCCAAAAATGTTAGTTTGAGAAAATTAGCCCTTCCAAAACTGTTGCCGCACGTGCCTTTCAAGCATATTGGCCATTACTGCTAAATCAATAAGTCCGGTGCTTTTTTTGAAGTTGTATTTCCCAGTGAAAGCAATATGAACCCAGGCAATCGGTGAAATCCTCGAAAACTGTTGAATAATCTTTTCACTAGTCCCCTCCTTGAGCATCTTTTCATAAACGGTGTTCAAAATAATGCTGTTGTAGGCAATGATGCAGTTCGCGACCAGCCTTACTGCATGAGCGCTTTCCCGGTTATCGACTATTTTCTTGCCCTTAAAAATCCCACTGTATATTTTTCTAATTAGGCCCTGCAGTTGGTGATAAGCCTCTGTTCTGTTTCTGGCGGTTCGTATTGCTCTTCGCAATGACATGTCGTCGATTAAGTTTAAAATATGCGTGCTCTTTAATATTTTGTTGTATTCAAAGAGTGCCTTTTTGAGACCCGCATAGCGGGCATAAGAATTGAGCTTTCTGACGATGTTATTCTGGGTATTTTCTTGCAACAGTAAAGACAGCAAAACCCGCAAGATGCCTCTCTTTTTAGATCTAATGAGCTCAACATCGATGACACCTTTTGGCCGAATAATTCCCGTGTAATTACTGATGGATTTAACAGAGCAAATCTCCCCTGATGACTCTTTGATCCCTTTGATACTGGGAACGTAATCGACATTGATGGCGTCCAATATGACAAAATTAAGTTGGTTCAAAGAATGGTTATCCCCCGTTACCATATTGATGTCGATGTCCGTTTTATTCCCAAAAATAATGTCGTAAAGAGAATGGCCTTCATACTCGTTTAGCCCAATATTTTTAGCGTTCACCGCCACAAAATTGGCGACCAAGGTATAGACAGAAAGCCCTGGTGATTTTCCGAGATATTTTTTTGAATATCGAGATTGGATTGTGCTTTCGCTGGTGGGGAGTTTTTGCCCATCAGCATCCGCCAATAATTTATCATCCATAAGATTCCACAACTTAAAGATTGGCAGAGAGTGAATTAGATTTCCTACGGCATCATTGGCGGCGCACAAAGTATCGATGCGAATAAAATCCTCTTTGGTTGATCTCAAAAGGTTGTAATTAAGATCTGACATCTCGGCCATTTTTGCAGCCCCTATTCCAAAGGCATCGGACAAAATGCAGGCATTCACCGCCAGTGAAGTGGCCTGCTTTTTCTTGTTGTATCGAGTTTTCATATGGGTAAATGAGCCCCAAAGATCTATCGGATCACCGATACACATCATGATGTCTGGAATTTCAACCTGTGAAATAGTTTTGAAAAAAGAATCTTCCAGCTTCTCTTGGCTGTCATAGCCTAAGGTCCAGTCTTGCTCACCAGTTTTAGTTTCCTTGAGCTTGAAGGCTGTATTTTCTCCCTGGTTAATTCGATCCGTCGTCCTATCCCAGGCCTCATCTAGTTTTTTAAGACAGTCGTCTAGATGTTCATCGCAATAAGTCGGTATCTTTGGATAACCAAAGGATTTGGCAATTTTATCAACTTCATCCACTTTATCTTCGCTGACTAAGTCATGATCCATGTCGCAGTAAACGATGCTGTCATTACAGCAAAGAAGACCCTTATCTAATCGGCGGTACATTTTTTGATAGACATAAAATTCAAAAAGATGAGGGTCTATTTTTTCATCCTCAAAATCTTTCTTTAAATAAGGGATCATGGTCATAGAAATATTTTCCAAAATATCGTTGGGCACTTTAAAAGACGCTGGCGTTTTACCCCGACGATAATGATCTTTAAGGAGATCAATCAGATCGATGATGTCGTTATCCTCTTTATAAAAAACAAAGGACACACTTAATAAAATAGGCCGAAGATAAAGAGCAAAGAACCTGAAAGACTTTAAATAAAAATCTCTCTTGGCGGCTTTTTTATCGAAAACATTGCCCTCTAAAAATTGAGCCAAGGCTGGAAACTGTTCTTCTGGCAATATTGTATAAGCCTCTTGATTTAGCTCTTCATGAGTCATGCCTTCTTTTCGATTGGGGAACCATTTTAAAAAGCTGGCCAACTTCGGCAGGTCAACAACGAGGCCTGAGCCATGTTCTTTTATGGCCGCCTCCGAATAAGTTTTGGCGGCATTCAGGATCGCCCGGGTGTGGTGTATGAAGCTGGTGATCAGATTATCCATGATCTGCTGATATCGATGATGGACAAAGCAGAGGGTCTGTAAAAATTGCTGGTCTTTGGCAAATCGCCTTAATCTTGAGGCGGCATATTGTTCAGCTAATTCTGAATAATAATGAATGGCATTTTTAGAGAGGCTGAGGCTGGGTAAAAATTCTTTTGAAAATTTGTATAAGCCCTCAATCGTTATGGCTTTATCAGCCTCCGCTTTAATCGCGGTGTATTGGAAATTCTTTTGATCGGATCGGATGACATTCAGTTTGCTGATCCCGTCCTCTCGTTCAAGTAACTCTGATAATTTTTCCTGCTGAGCCTTGGGAATTAATAAGAGCAATTGGCTAAGCCGCTCGTTCTCTTTAGCAAAAGCCCGGGTGAACATGTCCTGCAAATTTCGATAAGTAGGAATGACTATTTTTTGATGATCGAAATAGGTCAAGAGATGACGAAAGGCATCATGACCCCTGGGGTAATACCTCAGTAATTCGGCTAGATGCTCTTCAGCAGAATTATTCTGGTGGGCTGGTAAGTCTTGGTAATCAAAGAGTTTGAGGATGGCTTTCTTTTGCAGGCTAATAGATTGGCGAGTAATGCAGCCAGTAAATCTGCCCTTTGAAATTTTAAAATATTTAGAAAGGACATAGGTCAGATCTGTTCGAACTTCTTGGAATTCAAAATTAAAAAATTGTTGCCTGGCTTTGAAGTAGCCCAGCTGCAAAATGAAGTAGGCTCGGGTCTTGGTGGTTGCGTACTTATTCATCGCTTCCAAATCTCGAGAATCCATCGAAAAATAAATTTCACGCTCGCCCGCATTAAAATCTGGCCTGGCATAGAGATCCAAAATTTCGGCATCAGAAAGTAAGTAAATTCTTTTAAGAGTCGTCATATTAAGTTCAAAAAAACGGAGGTTTAACTGAACTCCGTGGATTAGTAATATGCGCGGGATGGTACGCTTATTTCTAGTAAGATAAAGCGGTTCAATAAAACAAGGTTCAAAGAATACAATTGTCGTTACTAAACTGGACTAAAACATATGAAAATCGGATATGCACGTGTTTCGACTAAAGATCAGTCGGTCTTGATGCAAGTTGAGGCACTCAAAGAAGCGGGCTGCACAAAAATTCATGAAGAAACCGTCAGTGGTGCAAAAATAGCTCGGCCTGTTTTGGATGAGATTATGAGGAACCTTCGAGAAGGCGATACTTTAGTCATCTGGAAGCTGGATCGACTGGGAAGAAACTTGGCCCATCTCATTCATCTCACCAATACATTAATGGAAAAGAAAGTAGGACTCATCAGTCTCAATGATCCGATTGATACGACGACCGCTCAGGGACGACTAGTTTTTGGAATATTCGCATCACTGGCTGAGTTTGAACGCGAGCTCATCCGAGAAAGAACTCAGGCTGGATTGAAATCCGCCAGAGCCCGTGGGCGAAAAGGCGGTCGACCCAAAGGCTTAACTCAAGAAGCTATCGAAAAAGCCACAATTGCTGAGGCCCTTTATAAAAATGGCAGCATTCCTGTGAAAAAAATTGCAGAGCAGCTGGGGATTTCGAAAACGACGTTGTATTTATATTTGAGGCATCGAGAGGTGAGGATTGGTCCAATCATTGAGAAAAAATAGCCAGTAAGTACAAAATTTAAGCCGCATGAATCGGTTTAGCTTTTTCTTCACTAGAATTAGGCTCTACGAAAATATCGGCCTCGATGAGGCTTACATAGCAATGGAGAAGTTTATGCAAAAATTTACAATAGATGAGCTTAGTGATTACACGGAAAATTGGGTCGTTACAGGAAAATTAAATGAATCGACGTTAGCCGACAACTTTCATTTTGTTTCCCCATTCTGGAAGAGCTATGACAAAGCCGCTTTTCTCGAAAAATTCTTAGATCCAACGGAATATCAACAAAAAGCCCTATCCAATATTCTACGCTTTGATCCTATGTTCAGGCTGAAAAGTGATGACCATAAGAGTTTCGCACTCATATTTCAGTACCACACAAAATATGGGGTAAGCGTAGATGAAACAGTACTTGGAAACATTGAAAATGGTTTGATAGTTGAACTTCGATCCATCTACGATTTGGAGAAAACAAAACAAGCTCATAAGCTCTAAAAATTAAGAAAATCCAATCGGTTATGAGAAAATATGTTCTATACCTCAGTGAAATTAGAACTGCTGGTAAATGGCTTTTAGGGCCATTCTGGTTACAGGACTAACATTTTTGGGGGTTCTTCCACAGGACCCCTCTATGAGGATGTTATTGTCGTGAAAATCAGGCTGTACAAGGCTTTGTTTGATAGAGTACCCCGATAACTTTTGACATACATTGGAAATTTTAGGAATCAAAGTTGTGAGCTCGATAATTTCTCTTTCTGATAATCCATCTGCGATCAATAGGTCTTTTTTTGAAAGCAGTTGCTGGTATAGGCCGGGTAGTTTATCTAATCGCCAGTCTGGGACGCCAATCTCAAGAAAAATATCAACATGATCTGCAACGGCTAGCTGAAGGGATGTGAATTGATCAATGGCCTTGCAAAGCAAAGCTGCATCAAATTGCTTCTTTAGAACTTCTCGTAATGGTCTGCCTGCGTCTTTCATGAGAAAACAATCTAATTCCGCATTATGGGCGATCACTTTTGGAACAGAGGCATGGAACTGATCATGCAAAATTTGAGTGATGCTCGCCTCCAATCCCAACAGCTTTGGCGTTTGTTTTAGATAGATATAACCATCGGTTGTTTCAAAGCGAACCACACAAGACCAAGGGGTATCTTTTACATCTTCTGGCAGGTTATTTTTTAGTGTGTATCCATGAGAGGAGAGGGCCTCCAGAGCCCACTCAGCAATCTCTTTATCCAGATTTTTACTTTGAGTTGACAGTATTGGATAAATTCTTTCTCCCATTTTAATCATCCGAGAGGGATCTCCTTGATCTTCAATCGACCACTGAATCGACAGCATGATTCGTAAAAAAATCCAGCCAAGAAGTCGTTCGGGATTCAGCTTAAGGGCGGCGGCTAGCTGATGGACTCGATCCAGTAAAATCTCTGAATCAAAGTTCGGATTTTCCATTTCTTCTGTACTCACCAGATCAAAGGCCGAAGCTTCGAAGGCCATTTCGCCGATAATGCCTTTGGGGTCAATGGAAACAAAATAGTCTCCTTGTGAAATCACATTATCGAAATGCAGATCTCCGTGGCAGAGATATTCTCGCTCAGATGGGGATGAAGAGAGAAGGAATTGTCTCAATCGCTGAGATTTTTCAATCCAGGCATAATCAATTCTGGCGTCGTTCATTTTTTCAATGGACTCCAACCAGGTCCTGACATGAGGGAAGTCTTGGAAAGGTTTAGGGATTAATGAAAGCATTTGAACCACGTCTGCATAAGCCGAAATAGCCTCTTCTTTAGACTTAAGAGCATTGAGAGGAATACCCGGAATCGCCGCTTCCAAAAGCAGGGCGAAATTTGCTTCGTCATAATCCAAAACTTGGATGGATCCTGAACCTGAGAAATGCCTTAGGGCTCGATATTCATTGAGGCTGACTTCCGGATCACAACCGATTTTAAGAACAACTGAAGCTACATTGCTCTGTAATGCTTTTGCCACAAAGTGATAGCTTAAATTTTTGAAAGGTTCGATGTCGTGTAAGGACCACTTTTTCGACAAAGTTTTTAATAAATTTGGCAATTCTGTGAGCCATTTTTTACCAACTTTTGGCCAAGTTTTTTGGATTTTTTCTTGGAAATCTTGTGGCAAAGAATTAATCAAATTAGGGGAGTAAAAATTAGATTCCATAAGAGGCCTGCGTTAAAAGATTTATGGGATTTTACCCTATTTTTTCAGAGAAACTTAAGTTCAGTTCGGCGGAGTGTCTTACTGGGGGTTGGAGGAAGCTGGTGAGGTCGCTTATTTAGACCCTACAGGGCGATGAGTCCCAAGGGAGATATTTCAGAACGGGAGTTCCTGAGGTTGTTTTTATGCATTTGACTTATACCTCTTTAAGAGGCACTATCCATCTTTTAGAGGTAATAAGGCAGCTTTATGGTGAAGCAAAGAGAAAACAAAACACGTTACGCAGTCTTAGGGATGTTGTCATTTGCGCCCATGTCTGGATATGAGATTGGCAAAGCGATTCAAAACAGCACCAATTATTTTTGGTCAGAAAGCGGTGGGCAGCTATATCCGATTTTAAAGCAGCTAACTGAAGGGGGGTTGGTTAATTGTGTTGAATCTGAGAAGAGCCCTGGGAAGCGTAGCAAAAAAACCTATGAAATGACCGACGAGGGTCAAACCGCTCTCTTGGATTGGCTACGTCAACCACCCATGACTTCTACGGTACGTAATGAGTTTTTATTGCAGTTATTTTTCGGTCATGAGCTATCGTGGCAGGAAAATCTGGACAAAATAAAAGCACTTCAAATGCAGCTGAATCAAGAGTTGGCGGTATATGATTCCATCGAACACCGCATTAAAGAAAAGAGTAAGCATCCGACATATTTGCTGATGGCTTTGGCCTATGGTCAATACACTACCAAGGCGGAAATTGCCTGGTGTGAGGATATGGTCAAGCAACTGGAGCGAGATAATGCTTGATATATTAAAGGGCTTTCTGCCTTGGATTTTATTTTCAGCATTTTATGGAAATACGCCTGAACAATTTAAAATCGCCTTGTGGATTGCGTTAATTAGCACAGTGATATTAGACAGAAAGAATTTTAAAGAAGGCAATATTCTCAGCTGGGTAAGCTTGGGGTATTTTTTCCTGCTACTGGTGAGCTGCTATTTTTTCCCCTCACATTGGCTGCAAACCAATATATGGGCGATGTCCAATCTGGTGTTGTCCGCCATGGCTTTTGGCTCCTACTTAGTCAAACAACCCTTCACTTATCAATACGCCAAAAAACAAGTGCCAAAAGAACGCTGGAATAGTCCTTTATTTATTCAAATCAATAATATTTTGACAAATATTTGGGGGCTTATTTTCCTGTTCACTGCCTTGATCGATTGGGTTCATGTGCACTATTCGCCTATGAGTATGGTGATGTTTATGGTCCTGAATAATATCGGATGGTTTGCAGGGATTACGCTTAGTAAAACCTTTCCACCCTATTGGAGAAAACATAAGCAAGGAGTCGTCGCATGAGTACTATTGATAGTCCGTTTTTTAAAGGCGTTTTTGCACCATGGCGCACCGAAGAAAACCTCGATCAATTAGAAGTAATTGGAAAAATACCAGCAGATTTGCAAGGGGTCTTATTGCGTAATGGCCCTAATCCTCAGTTTGATCCGGTAGGTGCTTATCACTGGTTTGATGGGGATGGAATGTTACATGCCATTCGAATTAAAAATGGGCGCGCGAGCTACGATAATCGCTGGGTGAGAACAGAGCGGTTTAAGCAAGAGCAAGCGGCTGGAAGAGCTTTACAAGATATTGACCATACCACCGCCAATACCAATATTATCGCGTATCACAATCGGCTCTTGGCATTGAATGAAGGGGAGATTCCCACAGAAATTCAATTGTCCAATTTGAAGACGGAGGGGAATTTTACATTTGACGGTCAAATCATCCGAGCATTAACAGCTCATCCGAGGGTTGATCATCGACGTCAGGAGTTCTTGACGTATAGCTATACGGATCAGGACCGTCGTTTGATGTATTACCGACTAGATCGAAATCAACGTGTGGTTGCTGAGCAGAATATTGATTGGCCATATTCGTCGATGATGCATGATTTTATAAACACCGAACATTATGTCATTTTTCCAATATTTCCCTGTACCCTGAGTTTTGAAAGAGCGCGCCGAGGCGAACCTGTTTTTATGTGGGAAGGTGATGTGCTTAATACCTGTTTTATTGTGACAGATCGCGCAGGCAATGAGGTGATGCGTATCGAAACTGATCCATGCCACGTCTACCATTTTGGAAACGCCTATGAACAAGGCGATAGGATTATTATTGATGCATTGGTATCAAAAATAGAGCCGCTGATGCCAAATAGGCACGGAAAAGTTGCGTCTGATTTAGAAGGTGCGGCGTATTTAGCACGATGGACGATTAACCTTAAAAAATGCTCGATTCACTTAGAATATTTGGACAAAACTGCCGGCGAATTTCCACGCTTTGATGAACGCTTTAATGGTTATGCCTATCGTCATTTGTATATGGCCGGACAAGCGGTCCCGGGGGCACTTTTTGATCGGATTGTCCATTATGATTTACAAAATGGTAAACACCTTGTGCATGAGTTTGGCCAAGATATTCCGACAGAACCAGTGTTTGTAGCACGCTCTTCAGAAGAAGGTGACGGCTATATATTGGCTGTAGTGTATCGTGCCCAAGAAGATCGCAGTGATGTGGTTATTTTGGATGCACAGCATATTGATGCTGAACCTTTAGCCATGATTAAAATCCCGCATAGGATCCCATTTGGATTTCATGGGAATTTTATAAAGGGTTAATAAAAGCCTAACTTATGAAGATTTTTCTTGGCTTTCAAGTTTAGTTAGATACGCAGTATTATTTAACATAATCAACATTATGAGATTAATTATTCTTTAATCATTTTTTAGCTAAGGTCCTTTAATCCAGACTATGCGAAAGCGTCCTTATACGTAGACCCATGAGCTTTAATTTTTAAATAAGTCTGAATGTGTGCCAGTTCTTTCAAACACAATTTCTTTTTTCCCTGGGAAATAGATGAGAAGCCAATCTGGTTCAATATGGCACTCCCTACGATTGACATAGTTTCCAACTAACCAATGGTCATTGCATCTAACAGGTAGAGTCTTACCAGCCAAAATAAGCTCAATAATTCCTTTGATTTTTTCAGGGTCTTTTCCTCGTTTGAGGCTTTTCCTCGTTTGAGGCTTTTCTTCAGATCTTTTTCGAATCGTGTTGTATAAACAGGTTCAAACATTTAGATACCTAATTTTTCAAACATGTCTTTTGAATTTTTACAGCGAATTAGATTTTTACCTGAGTCCGTATCTTTAAAAGTTTTTAACGTAACGCTATTTGGAATACTAATCTCAAATGGTATTCCCCTTCTAAGCTTAATTTGAGCCATAAAAAGACTGATCGCGTCAGAAACGGATAAGCCTAATTCACCAAGAACGTGCTCTACATCCACTTTTAACTCTTCATCTATTCGCGCTCTAACTGTCGCAGCTTTCATGATTACCCCTTTGTAGCTATATACGATCATATTGTAGCAATATTGAGCCACAATACAATCGATATTTTATAAAAAAAGGGAGCTCCATAAAGCCATAAAGTCCATATTACGGCTTTAGGAGGCCCCCTATCTCGTTCATCGCAAGTTCCCCAACGGGATGGCAGAGATAATCAGAATTAGCCTTGCAAAATCAATGGTTTTTTAAGTGTCTCTGCGCCATCTCCTGAAACTTTCTTTCCAGGGTTTTCTTATCCAATTTGGCCTGATGCCTACGTAGAACAGATTTTCGGACAAGATTAGTTTTCACTTGAATAATGAAGTCGTCACTCTGC
>JACCDV011021031.1_pt1 | contig 10691 bp, 5 predicted proteins | sample 7446131 | NCBI WGS metagenome assembly JACCDV01 (sample SAMN15323448, study PRJNA562643) | freshwater metagenome | isolation source: river surface water | place: USA:Blue River Watershed | collected 2017-08-17
AAAGGCGATCCCCAGCATCGCCCAAGCCTGGGACGATGTAGCCGACCTCGTTGAGCTTTTCATCCATAGCGCCAAGCACAACGTGAACGCTTTTTCCAGGCCACTTCTTGTCTAGGTGGTTTCTCACATTTTCAACACCCTCTGGGGCGCCGAGTAGACAGACGCAAGTTGCGTCTTTGGCACCCCGCTCAAACACATAGTCGATTGAGTCGTTGAGGGTTCCACCAGTAGCAAGCATTGGATCGATGATGAACACTTGTCGATCTGCCAGATCATCTGGCAGGCGGTTGGCGTAGGTGTAAGGCTGAAGGGTCTCTTCATCTCGCTTGATGCCGAGAAAACCGACCTCGGCAGTGGGCAGCAACTTGGTCATTCCCTCTAGCATGCCTAGGCCCGCACGAAGAACCGGAATGATAATGGGCCTTGGACTGGATAGCTTGGCACCCATCGTCTTCACGAGCGGGGTCTCTACTTCGATGGCTACGACATTCACTTCTCTGGTCGCCTCATAGGCAAGCAAGGTTACTAACTCCTCGACCAATAACCTAAAGATTGGCGATGGGGTTTCTTTACTTCTAAGAACCGTGATTTTATGAGTGATGAGCGGGTGGCTCGCAACAGTTATGCGCATTTCTCTACTTTACGAGACGAGCAGTTCTAAAGCTCACTAACTTTCCTGCAACCCAAGTGGCGGCAATCACAAGAGGTTCCCATAACGGCCAGGCAAGCTTGGCTAAACCTGAGTAGTGGGCACGGCGCACCTTTGACGCTTCAAGGGCTGAGGTCAGCCGCCTTCTCACGGAAAGGGAGTTTGGGTGCCACCGAAATTGAGCCAAAGTCTTCGGGACATAGATGAGTTCGCCCTGTTTTTTGAGTTTTAGGAAGAGATCAAAGTCAAATGCCAATGCAAACTCGTTACTCAAGCCACCAGTCGCCCTGAAGGCCGAGGCTCGCATGAGGGAGCCGGGTTGAGGTATCAGCTGTGGCCCAGATTGAAGGATCTTGGCGGCCCATGCCCCACTTGTATTGGTAAAGATTACGTTCCCGCTTTCGTCGATGTAGTCGCAACCGCCGTATGCCATCGCCCCTGAGGGACAATCCAACAATGCCTGCAAGGCTGAGTTCAACGAACCCACTGTCAGCAAGTCGTCATCACCTAACCATCCAATGAAGTCGCAGTTTTCATCTAGTGACTTTAGTAAGCCATCCAATTTTGCGGCCAATCCTGCTGCGGAAGGCTCGGCAACCACTTGAGCTCCCGCGGGGAGAGCGTTTGTAACTTCTTGAATCTTGTCTGGTGGGCACCCTACGACGAGCTGGATCTCAAAATCACCCTGTTGATCTGCAATCGAAGTGAACGAAAGTGGAAGGTACTGGGGACGATTGAATGCGGTTGGAATCACAAACCCGATTTTTGGCATGTTCGGATGTTATCGCACGTCTTGGTCTCGTAGCATTCTGCTGTGGACATCGAGAGCCTGATGCGGCTTGCATTAGATGAGGCTAGAAAGTCTGGCCCGGACATTCCTGTTGGTGCACTAATCGTTTCAAGGGACGGCGAGTTGATTGTGAGCTCGCACAATCTAAAGGAAGTGCTGCACGATGCAACCGCACATGCTGAGATCAACGTAATTAGAGAGGCATCCAAAAAACTTAGTCGATGGAGACTGGAAGGTTTCACTCTTGTAACCACATTGGAGCCTTGCGCTATGTGCGCGGCCGCAATTGCCAATGCTCGCGTTTCTCGACTTGTGTTTGGCGCTTGGGATGAGAGAGCTGGTGCCGCGGGCTCATACCTTGATCTTGTCCGCGATAATCGGATTGGCCCCCCAGTGGAGGTGCTAGGTGGGGTTCTTGAACAGGATTGTTCTCAGCTCATAAAAGAATTCTTTGAAAACAAGCGTTAGCAAATCGACATGTAATGTCCGTGCAATTTTTGTCTCGATTTCTATTTCTCGTGGGACCTAGTTGTATTTTCAAAGTATTGACTTCTGGGGGGGAACGATGCGCGTTTCAAAGAATGCGGCTCTAGCCACTGTTTTGAGTTTGTTTGTCGCTCTGTTTAGTCCGCAAGCTTCATGGGCTTACGATCCAGGGCTAGTAACTAAAACTGTCAAAGTGCTAAATCACCAAGGCCAGCCCTACGGCGCCGGTGCTGAGGTAGCGCTTGTATTCAAAGACAGTCTGAACGACTTCAGCACATCTCCAGTAGTTCTCACCGGCGCGAATGGAGAGGCCAGCTTTGCTGTTCGCCCCACCACTGAATTCATCGGAATTGCTGTTGCACCGTCGCAGTCCGATGCAATTCATGCGTTGGACTTTCTGGATGCTGGGGCAGATTTTCCTCAGGGTTCTGAGATCAGTTTCCTGTCCTGGGACCAAACTTTCGTCGTCGAGCTGGAACCTGCTAACGCACATATCCTTCCCATACAGGGGAGGACAGGCAGAGCTCTCGCCCCTGCTGGGACTCGAATCTCGATAATCACCGATGAAGGGAATTCGACGCGCGAATTTGTGCTTCCAAGAGCAGGCAAAGTAGGAGTTCACGTAGGTGACTCCAGCACCGCCCAAGTCGGGCTCAAGCCGGCGAAAAAAGCTGGATCTCTGACGTACGCATCCATGTCTTTTCAAAACGGGGTGCTCCAGGAAAACCCAAATGGTGAGAGGGTAGACGGTGCCGTTGTGATTCGTCTTTACGAATCGAACTTATTCGGCACGCTACGAAGCTCAACTGGTTCTTCGCTGTCATTCCCCGCGGGCATCAAGGCCAACATCCGATTTGTCAATGCTGATGTGTCGTCAGGTCAACCTGTAGGACTAGGCAGCACTCTCAGAGTCGGCTCAGAGCTTAGCGCGAACGGTTCTTTTGAAGCCTTTGTCCCAAGGCTGGTGGCGTCCCTCTCGGCCCCGATCGCATTGGTGCCCCAGGTTTTCTTTACAGGCTCACTCGATTGGCCTTCCTTTGTCGGATCAACAGTTTGGCTGCATCCAGATGGGCGCTTTTCCAACGACTCAAGCTTCTCGACTAGCAGCCCAACTCTAGAAATAAGAATGCCTGAACTCGGGTCTGCAAATGTCGGATTTGAGGCAGTGCGTTTGGGGACTGACGCGCCTGAGCCCTCGCTGCTGGAGATTCGCGGAAATGACGGAAGTTACGCCTGGTGGGGAAAGCTAATCTCACCGAATGGCAAGTTCGCCTATAGATTGCCTCTCGGCAATTACAGTGTCACAATCACCCCTCTAGACTCAATTCGCCCGAGTACGTATCACGAGTTGCAGGTCACTCAGAGTGGAATTGCATTAGAGCGATGGGCAAACGTTGCCTACGGTGAGGTTTCAAATCTAGGAACCCCAAGTGCTGCTCGGTTCAAGATTTCAGGCGACCACAACAACGATGTTAATGTCATCGTGGTGGATCCCGCGACGGGGCGATCTATATCTCATGAGCTCGTAGAGGCTAATGTGAACTTCGCACCCCAGGCTAACGCGAGAGACTATCGCTGGTTTAATCGGGGCTCTCGTGGTCTGATTGGTCTTGACTTACCCGACGCCGGGGAGTTCGTCCTTTCAGACGCTGTCAACATGACGGTGAAGCCAAAGCAGTGGATGCCAGGCCTTGACCCTCTTTGGACTAGCAAGGACTACAGTTTCGATCTATCCGGCGCTGAGCCCAGGCTCTTTCTAGGTAATCAGGAGATACAAAAGTTATCCGCCAGCGGCACCATTACCTTTGCGGTCAAGCTTGGTTACGCCAACGTCTATGGAAATCTGGTTGATCCAGATGGAGCGTCCATTAGCTACGAGTCGGAGCAGTGGATAAATGCCCAGGTACAAAAATACGTTGCAGATCAGAATCGTTGGGATTGGTTCAGATGGATCGATGTAACCAACGAGGGCCGCTTTGGCGCTGAGCTACCAAACGGAACCTATCGCATCAGTTTCGAGCCAAATGGCTTTGACGAAGCGGCCAAGACGGTGACGCCACAATTCACGGTTAGCGATGCCAATAGAAATGTAGTCCTGACCGACTTCCAGCTCTCCTCGCCTAGGGTGTCGATTGAAATTGTTGCCCCAGGAAGCACTTCACCGCTCCCAAACACGAGCCTCCAGGTGATCTCCAGGTCTGCAAACATCTATGAGTGGCTCTGGATTGGACCAAATGGAAAGGCAAACCTCTCGCCAGAAAACGGTGAGTATGAGCTGCAAATCAATCCGCCCCAGAATCAGGCTGTCGTGGCGACTAAGCGGACCTACCGAATGGTGGTTGCAGATTCTGGAGTGAGCATTTATGACGGCAACACCCTGATTTCTAGGGTGTCGCAGAATCCCGATAGGTTCAAGCTAGAGCTCTCCGCTCCGAACCTTTCGGGTCGTGTTCTGACCCCTAATGGCCAACCGGTTCGTTATGTGCAGGTTGTCCCAATCGAGTCGGACACGAAGCGTGAGTTATGGGAACTTTCAGTCAACACCGATGCGAATGGAAACTGGCACCTAAATCTCCCGGAGGGTGAATTTGATGTTTATGCCAGAGCACCTTGGGGCTCGCAGGAGTTTGGAAATAGCGCAGCGCTTGAGGGAATCGAGATAGATGCGAACGGGGATGTTGTCTCAGGATCCCTTCCGAATCCAATCTCGCCTTCAGCAATCGAGCTTCGCCTAAGGTATCCACTTTGGTCCGGAACTATTGTCGATCCACTTGATGGATCAGCACTTGCGAACGGAGAAGTGTGTCTGTTCGGGCCGTCAAGTGGTCATTGCGCTGCTGCGAATGATCGCGGACAGTGGGCGCTGTCCCGACCAAACGGTATGACTGGCTTTGAAGGCTGGACCCTGTTGGTTCGTGAACGAGGAGATGCACGCTACACAGAGAAGCGATACGAGGGGAACGACATCAACCAAGTTATGTCGTATTCATCGGAAGCGAACGCTGCATTCCGCGACATTCGCCTTACGGTTCAAGTGCCAAACCTCCGTATTCGAGTCATGGCTGGAAGTGAACCTGTTGCCAATAGCTGGGTCAGCCTAGACCGACCCGGTTTTTGGTTAGGTGGAGCTAACACAGACGCCGACGGTTATGCGAAATTGAACATCGCCAATCCAGAGAGCGCTTTTTTTGCGCAAGCAAACGTGGGCCACATTCGTGCTCTCGACGGACTCTTTACCTCAACTAGGACCGAATTTGAGTTGACCCAAGCGAACGCCAGTAATGGTGTGTATTCGGCGACAATTAGTCTCAAAGCAGCCAACTTCAAGGCAACGGCTCTCGAAAAAGTGGGTACGACACCAATCTCACAGGGCTGGGCTTCACTAATTGGTCCCGATGGTCGATGGATTGCGAATAGCGATTGGAACGTTTCCGGGAACTTTTCATTTGCTGTTCCAACCGAGTCCGAGACGGTCACCTATCGCCTCGAGGTAAACCCTCGAGGCGCACAGGGCACCTCGCACGTGAGAACCAATTTCGATCTTGAAATTACGCCACAAGGTGCCATAACCGTGAAATACAAGGGCCAAGCGCAAGGCGTCGCGAACGATCGATTCCAACTTCGTATGGCAACTCCAAATGTCACGGGCAAGGTTGTAAACACTTACTCCCAGGGTGTCCGAGACAGCTACGTGGTGCCGATCGACACGGCCACGAATTGGTATTTGTGGCAGCAGGGTACAAACTCCCAAGACAACGGCAGCTTCAACATGAATCTCGAGGACGGAATTTACAAGCTCGAAGCTTCTGTGCCTTGGTACCTTTCTGGGCTTGCAAAGTCTGCCAAGTGCACGATTGTGGTTGCGGGAAACATAACTGCAGTCGCGGATCAGCAGTGCTTGGACGGGAACAACAACCTCCAGCTGAGCCTTAGAGAGCCGAACTTGAAGTTTAAGCTGACCACTCCGGACGGGGAGGCTGTGCCATATGCGAATGTTGGTGTTGGAATTGCCAACTACCACGTGAACGCCCAGTCGGATCGCCAGGGATTCGTTTCTCTCTTTCTAGATGAGGACGAAATGAAGGCGTCAGTTGACGATTACCTAACAAAACAATGGATTTCAGATCAAGATCCGACTCAAAATGGGATTCAGGTAAAACTCCGCTTCTGGGTTGATCCACCTTGGGGCAATACCTCAATCGTTAGATGGGATTGTGGTTCTGGAGATGCAAAGCCGATCTGCAACTCTGTGGATTCACTCTCGAAGATCAATGGAGTGTGGCAAGCATGGGGTGCGCCTGGTCTTTTGCCAGACGTAGCTTTCCCGGGACCGAACACGCGAGTTCAAGTGTTCCTTCCTGGAGGAGTCCAGTCAGTGGGAGAGGGAGCCTGGATTTCGATTTTCAAGGAACGCACCGAGTTCTGGGGAACTTGGCGTGAATGGATCGGAGGCTCTAACACTGACCGTCAGGGCAGGGCAAGTTTCTTGGTAGAGAACGCAGACCTGTCAGCAACATTTTCTGTCGAGGTGAATGCTCCGTGGCACTTGCGTTCCACTTACCCAACCAAGATTTACTCTGGTCTACGGCTAAACCAATCGACCACGCCATACTCGTTTGATCAGACTTTGGCCCTTCCGACTAAAAACTTGACCTTGACAGTTCGGCAGTCTGTAGGAGACAAGCCAGCTAAATGGTCTTGGATCTCGGTAGAAAAATTCGAGAACAGCAATTACTCCTGGCTGACGGGCTCAGGAACCGATGAACTAGGCCGGGCCTCATTTAGGTTGGAGCCAGACACTGGGGTTCAGTACAAGCTAACTTTCCACCCAGGGCCAGGTTCAGAGGGAACTACCCTCACTTGCTTCGTCGCAACTAGTGGTGGGCAACTCGTTAACTCGACCAACGCCCCAAGTGGTTATGCCGGTTGCGGAAATATTGTTAGTGAACAACTAGTGGTAACTCTGTCAAGTGGAAATACTCGTGGAGTTGTCGTTACCTCTGCCTCTGCAGCCGTATCTGGAGCCATCGTCCTGGCGCAGTCAGGACAAGAGTTCAAGAGTGCGGTAACAAATGTGCGTGGTGAATTCTTCATGCAACTTGACAACACCAAAACCTGGCAAATCAAGGTTCTGTATGCGAATCCACTTGAAGTGGATAGTTTCCGTCAGCGAATCGATGCAAATTCATCTACCGTGACGACCAAAGATGATGCTTTGACACTCACATTTGATGGCGCTAATGGATCAGCTGTTCTGCGCCTGGGTGGAAATGCCCTGGTGAACAACGCCGTGACTCTTCACCGACAATCGGAGAACTAGGTAATGCAAAGTCAAACCTTTGGCTCGAAAAAGCTGGCCTCATTGTTGGTGACCGCATTGACTCTTACTGCGGTTCCTAGTCTTCCTGCAAGTGCGGCGCCTTCAACTCCAACTAACGTCAGTGTTGTATCGACTTCTGAGCCCAACACTGCAATAGCGTCTGCGAGCGCGAGGGTCGAATGGGCCGCATCTACTGGTGCAGTTGGCTATTCAGCACTCGCGACATCGGGTGATGAAAATGTCTTTTCTGGAACCCCGGTTTGCCAGAACGGAAACTGCGTAGCGTTCCTGTCGGGGCTCATCGGCGGACAAACCTATGCGGTTAGAGTTTCAGCAGTGGCCGCAGATGGTTCATCTGCCACATCCAATCCAGTTAACCACGTGGCTGTTTCTGTACCTGCAGCTCCAACTAGTTTGACCACGGTTGCCAGTAATGGCGCTGTTGGTCTGAGCTGGAATGAACCAGGAAGCCTGGGCGGGTTGGCGCTAACAGGATATGTCGTAACGGACCAGGAGAACCGTGAGACTGCTCTTGCCAGCACGGCTACGAGTCTGACGGTATCAAACTTGATCAACGGCACATCATATGTCTTCCGGATCGTTGCCGTAAATCAGAATGGTCGAAGCGCTGAGGTTAGGTTTTCGGCAACAACGCCAGTGGGGCCACCACTAACTCCTGGCCGTCCAACCGTCTCAACGACAAGCACCACAATCACTGCGAATTGGCTTGCACCCGCAGATGGAGGATCGGCAATCACTGGCTATAAGGCAGTTTTGTTCAAGGATGGCAGTCGCGAAACGGAGCAAGATCTCCTAGCCCAGGTGAGAACCGCAACGTTCACAAATCTGACTCCAGCAAACTACACCATCAGGGTTCAAGCCATAAACGCCATTGGTGCGAGTGAGCTATCTCTGGCCTCACTAACCACGCCGGTGGGATCGGTCTTGCTACCGCAGACAATTGACTTTCCGGTGATTCCAAATCAGGTGCCTCCCGGCGTCTACAATCTGTCCGCATCGGCTTCTTCCGGGCTTATCGTTGCCTTCTCTGCGACCGGAGCCTGCAGTCTAGAGGCTGGTGCTACGTTGCTGACTTTTCAAACTGCTGGCTCATGCACGGTTGTTTCCACTCAGGCTGGCAACTCAACCTTCCAGGCAGCAACTCCGATTACCAGAAGTTTCGAGATTGCCCTTGCAGGATTGACCCCGAGCACCCCAATATCTGGCGGCGGCGGTGGCGGTGGTGGTGGGAGAGCCCCAGCATCTGGTGGCGGGGGTTCTGGAACAGCCGACATTTTTGTTTCTAGCTCGCCTACCATCAGCTATCGAATAGATGGGGTCGTTGAGCTCACGATTTCTGGATCGGCACTGTCTCCCGTCTACCGCGTAACGCTTGCAGGTGTGACTGGAAGTTTCGTTGCCAGGTCTGACAACCAGTTGACCCTAAGGTTTGTGAACCCAGCCACTGGCTCAGCTCAACTCGTTATCTTCTATGGGGATCGAGCACAGTCAGTTCCAATCCTTGTGCTTGAAGGTGATTTAGTCGCTATCCCCACCACGGTTTCTCCACCTGTTACCTCGGCCCCGACGGTTTCCCCCCAGCCCCCTGTCCTTGACTCGCAACCCAAGCAAAAGCAACCCACGGCGTCCGTTGGATCATTCAAGGGTTTTCTCGCGATCTATCTAGCCAACCTGAAGGGAAAGAAGGTCTCTCTGAGGATTGCTGGGAAGTGGCAAACCGTGAAGTCAGTGCCCTCGAATTTTTATAGAGTGACCCGCAAGGTTGGGGCGGGTTATAGAGTCAACGTTCAAATCTTCGTGGAGGGTAAGACACTGAGGGCAGTAACGATAAAGACCAAGTGAGGCTCTCCTTCTTTGGTAGGCTAACCCTCGGTGACGTGTCCGAGCGGCCGAAGGTGCAACTCTCGAAAAGTTGTGTGGGTGAAAGTCCACCGTGGGTTCAAATCCCACCGTCACCGCCATTGCCATTTCTCAAGAGATGCTTCCAATCAAACTCCAGATTGAGGCCTTTGGATTCTAAGTGGCAGGTTCTCACTTGAGACTTCAGGTGTGGCTCGGATTTATAGAGTCTTGCCCTTGCGGAATAGAAAGCCATTAACTCTTATCGGTTTCACCATCGCTGGCTTGAGACGCTGCTCGCAAATACCAACGCCCATGACTCTTGCCAAAGGTCCGAGAGTTTGAGTGCCAATTACCTATTGAATCCTGAACACCAGGACCGGCTTCAAAGCATGTTTGTCATGCCAATAGAGCATAGTTTGCAGCGAGGTCCCGTTCTACCAAGCGCGACACGTAAGCTCCGAATAATTACTCGGAGCCAGAAATCTCTGCGAAGACTTGGAAAAACTGTCTGAAGTGCGCAATTGGGATTTGGGAAAACATGGAATTGATGGAAACGTTACCCAGGAGGCGTCAATGTTGGCGCCTACTTACAGAGCAAACTGTGCTTGGAGGTAAGTGGTCGACGCGTGTGACCCAAATGTCTGACATTACACTTTAGGAGAACAGCGCCATTTTCTAGAGTGCCTCTGCAAATGAAGTCTAAGCCAAGTTTCTCTGAAATGAGCCGGATGATGGAAGGCTAGAATCTCGGTACAGCAAACGAAATCGAACGTTTTTGGTCAACACAGAGACCTGTTTCGGAAACGCGAAAATCGTAGACCTCTTCAATCAGCCACTATTACGGGACTGGGATGTTTCGCTAACAATCAGGGCACCGTTTGTCGACCCGCCTGTAATTCTGTGCGTATAGTGCGCATAGGGCGGATCCCGGTCACGATATCTAATTTTCTCAAGGGGACAGGTTCCTGCATTGTGCTAGAGAGTGGTGCTGGTGTGCGATTGCTGAGTTTTGAGGAAACCTTGAGGGTAAAGGTTCGCTCTATAGTTCGCGCCTTCTTCCCCTTGGTTAACCCACGTTTAGTTCAAAAGTGAACCCAACGTTTGGTGCTGAAGGCATTCTGCGTTGGACTCGAGCCCGGAGAAGGCCAAAGCCAAGGGTGTTATCAGCGACTGCCGATTTTGGATACCACCAGCAAATGGATTCGTTACAGTTTCGCAAAGTCGCGATGACAAGGGTCAGATTTGTTTCCTGGTACCGAGACAACTTGGGATCCTGGGACTTTAGGTTAGAGCGGGAATTGCCTGACATTGATCCGTTCATCACGAAACACACCATGATCAGATACGAGCTTTAGGTTCAGCCACACCAGCTCGCTCAGAAACTCAATCTAACTTGATTGAATGGCGAGCTTGGGGGCAGTTCTGGAAGCGGATTGAGACAATTCAGTTCACCTACTATTGGGAAGCGAAGATTCAGGAGGTCGCAATCAGAATTAGAAGGCAGATGACCGATGTCACGTTTTGCATCCAAGGGCCTTTGTTGGGTGGCATTGACGGTTCCGTGCCGCAGGCACAGAGACTCT
>JACCDV011095440.1_pt1 | contig 10690 bp, 9 predicted proteins | sample 7446131 | NCBI WGS metagenome assembly JACCDV01 (sample SAMN15323448, study PRJNA562643) | freshwater metagenome | isolation source: river surface water | place: USA:Blue River Watershed | collected 2017-08-17
CCCTGAAGGGGCGGCACCGGGATACGCAGGCCTGGCGCGCTCAGCCCGCCGCGGCGCGCCGCAGGCGGTCGCGCACGCCGGCCCACTCGGGCGCGTCCGGCGGCTGCTCGATCCAGATCAGGCGCACGCCCTGCGCGTCGAAATCGCGCAGCACCGCGAACAGCTCGCGCGCGGCATCGGCCGGGTCACGCGGCATGGGGCGCAGCAGCACCTGCTTCGATGGCGTCCTGAGCGCGGCGTGCGACCAGATGGCGATGTGCGCGGCGTCCTTTCCCAGGAGGTCCAGGCCGTCCTGCAAGGCCTTCGCGTCCATCAGCCGCACCCGCGCCTGCGGCGCGTAGTGCGACTCCAGCGTGCCCGAGGCGCGCGGCGTGGCGTGGCCGACCTCGTGCGGCAGCCACAGGCGTTCGCCGCAGGCGGCCTCGATCTGCGCATGGGTGAGCGTGCCGGGGCGCAGCAGCACCGGCTTGCCGCGCGTGCAGTCCACGATGGACGACTCGATGCCGACATCGCAGGCGCCGCCATCGAGCACCCACAGGCCGTCACCGAACTCCGAGGCCACATGGGCCGCGGTGGTGGGGCTGACACGGCCGAACCGGTTGGCGCTGGGGCCCGCCAGGCCCAGGACCGGCGGCTCCAGGGCCGCGCAGGCCTCCAGCAGCGCATGCGTGACCGGGTGCGCGGGGCAGCGCAGGCCCACCGAGTCCTGCCCCCCCGCCGCCGCGCCCGCCATGCCCTCGCGGCGCGGCAGGATGACGGTGAGCGGGCCCGGCCAGAAGGCCTGCATCAGCTTGTGCGCCACCGGCGGGATCTCGCGGGCGAAGCGCGCGGCCAGGGCCTCGCTGGTGACATGCACGATCAGCGGATGGTCGCTGGGCCGGCCCTTGGCCGCGAAGATGCCGGCGACCGCGGCATCGCTGCCCGCGTCTGCGCCGAGGCCGTAGACGGTCTCGGTGGGAAAGGCCACCAGCTCGCCTGCCGCAAGGTGGCGCGCGGCCTGGGCGATGGCGTCGGGGGAGGTGCCGTCGAGGATCACGGGGTCAGGACCGGGAAGCAGTTCACCAGGAACGGTCAGAAGGGCTCGATGCCCAGCACCGCGCAGGCTTTCAGCGCGGTCTCGCGCACGGCCTCGGGAGTGGCGCCGGTGAGCGTGAGGTGGCCCATCTTGCGGGCGCGGCGGGCCTCGGTCTTGCCATACAGGTGCAGGTGGCTGCCGGGCAGGGATAGCACGGCCGCCCAGTCGGGCTCCACGGCGATGTCACCCCCATGCTTGAACCACAGGTCACCCAGCAAGTTCAGCATGATGGCCGGGCTGTGCTGGCGCGGCTGCACCAGCGGCAGGCCGGCCAGGGTGCGCACCTGCAGCTCGAACTGCGAGCAGTCGCTGGCGTCCATGCTCCAGTGGCCGCTGTTGTGGGGACGCGGGGCCATTTCGTTGACCACCAGCGACCCGTCCGCCAGGATGAAGAACTCCACGCACAGCACGCCGACATAGTCCAGGCCGGCGGCGATGGAGCGGGTCGCCTCGATCGCCTGGCGCTCCCGTTCGGGGGAGAGCACGCCCTCGAAGACCTCGGTGACCGCCAGGATGCCGTCGCGGTGCAGGTTGCGCTGGGGCGGCAGGTGGACCATCGCGCCGTCGGCGCCGCGGGCCACGACCACCGAGCATTCGGCGGCCAGGGGCAGCATCTTCTCCAGCACGCAGGGAACCTGGCGCAGGCCCTCCCAGGCGGCGGCCAGCTCGTCACGGGTGCGCACGCGCACCTGGCCCTTGCCGTCATAGCCCAGGCTGGACGTCTTGAGGATGCCGGGCAGCAGGGCCTCGGGCACGGCCGCCAGCTGGGCGGCGGTCTGGATCACCGCATGCGGGGCCACCGGGACGCCGCAACGGGTGAAGTGGGCCTTTTCAGCCGCACGGTCCTGGGCAATGGCCACGGCCTCGCCCGAGGGGGCCACCGGCCGGTGCGCGGCCAGCTGCTGCAGGGCCTTGGCAGGGACGTTCTCGAATTCCGTGGTGATGGCGTCGGCGGTGAGCGCGAGCTCCGCCAGGCGCTTGTCGTCCAGGTAGTCGGCGTGCAGGTGGTGATGGCTCACGCGGCCGGCCGGGCTGGAGGGATCGGGATCCAGCACGGCGGTGAAGTAGCCCATGCGCTGGGCCGCGTGGACGAACATGCGGCCGAGCTGGCCGCCCCCCATCACGCCGAGGGTGGCGCCGGGCAGGATCGGGTTCAGGGTCATGCGGCGGGCGGCAGGGTGGTGTTGCGGGCCACGTCCGATTGCTTGCGGCGATACGCCTCGAGCTTCGCACGCAGGGCGGGGTCGTCGGTGGCGAGCAGGGCCACGGCGAACAGGGCGGCGTTGGCCGCGCCGGCCACGCCGATGGCAAAGGTGGCCACGGGGATGCCCTTGGGCATCTGCACGATGCTGTGCAGGGAGTCGACGCCCTGCAGGTGCTTGCTGGCCACCGGGACGCCCAGCACGGGCACGGTGGTCTTGGCGGCGATCATGCCCGGCAGGTGGGCGGCGCCGCCGGCGCCGGCGATGATGGCCTTGAGCCCGCGGCCGGCCGCCGCCTCGGCGTAGGCGAACATGTCATCCGGCATGCGGTGCGCCGAGACCACGCGAGCCTCATGCGCGATGCCGAATTCCTGGAGAATCGCCACTGCGTGCTGCATGGTGTCCCAGTCGCTGCCGGAACCCATCACCACGCCAACCTGTACCGTGCTCATGCCTTTTCCCTGTTGCAGGGCCTTGTCCAAAGCATGAATTTTAGATTGCGAGCCTGAATGATCGACGTCACGATTGAGAACTTCGAGTCCGAGGTGATTGCCGCCTCCATGGAGGTGCCCGTCCTGGTGGACTTCTGGGCGCCCTGGTGCGGCCCGTGCAAGGTGATCGGCCCGCTGCTGGAAAAGCTGGAAGTGGCCTATGGCGGGCGCTTCAAGCTGGTGAAGATCGACTCCGACCAGGAGCAGCAGCTGGCGGGCGCCTTCGGCATCCGCAGCATCCCCACCTGCATCCTGCTGATGGGGGGCCGGCCGGTGGACGGCTTCCAGGGCGCGATGCCCGAGGGCCAGATCCGCGCCTTCCTGGACAAGCACCTGCCGCCGGGCGAGGACCTGGCCGAAGAAGCCGTCGAGGAGGAAGCCCCCGCCGCCGCCCTGGACGATGCCGGCCGCCTGCAGCTGCTGGCGCAGGCCGTGGCCGACCACCCGGACGATGACGACGCCCGCTTCGACCTGGTCAAGGCGCTGCTGCTGGCGGGCCGCAGCGACGATGCCAAGGTGGCCTTCGCGCCGGTGATCGCCAAGGCGGCCGCGGTGCGCAAGCTCGATTCCCTGCAGCGGCTGATGCAGGCGCAGGACATGGCCGCCGTCCAGGGCGACGCCTTCGAGGCGCTGGCGCAGCTGGATGCCCGCATCGCCGCCAACCGCCGCGACTTCGAGGCCCGCTTCGCCCGTGCCCAGCTGCTGATGGCCCACCAGAAGTGGACCGAGGCGATGGACGAACTGCTGGAGATCCTGATGCGGGACAAGGCCTGGAACGAGGACACGGCGCGCAAGGCCTACATCGCCATCCTGGACCTGATCGAGCCGCCCAAGCCGAAGGTGGCCGAGGGGCAGATTCCCCCGGACGACCCGGTGGTGGCGACCTACCGCCGGCGGCTGTCGAGCGTCGTCCTGAGCTGACCGGGATCAACCCGTCAGCCGCTCCAGCGCCTCGCGGTACTTGGCGGCGGTCTTCTCGATGACGTCCTGCGGCAGGCGCGGCGCCGGGGGCGTCTTGTCCCAGGGCTTGCCGTTGATGCGCACCTGCTCCAGCCAGTCGCGCACGAACTGCTTGTCGTAGCTGGGCGGGTTCTCGCCCTTGGCGGCGGCTTCCTCGTAGCCCTCCACCGGCCAGTAGCGGGAGGAGTCGGGCGTGAGGACCTCGTCCATCAGCACCAGCTGGCCCTTCTCGTCCAGGCCGAACTCGAACTTGGTGTCCGCGATGATCAGGCCCTTCTTCAGCGCGATCTCGGCGGCTTCCTTGTACAGCTGGATGCTGATGTCGCGGATGCGGCCGGCCAGGTCGGCACCGATCATTTCCACGGTGCGCTCGAAGGTGATGTTCTCGTCGTGCTCGCCCACCGCCGCCTTGGCGGCGGGGGTGTAGATGGGCTCGGGCAGGCGGGCCGCGTTGGTCAGGCCCGCGGGCAGCTTGACGCCGCACACGGACTGCGACTCCTGGTACTCCTTCCAGCCGCTGCCCGCCAGGTAGCCGCGCACCACGGCCTCGACCGGGATGGGCTTGAGGCGCTTGACCAGCATGGAACGGCCGATCACCTGGTTGCACTCGGCCGAGGTGACCACGCTCTCGGGCAGGTCGCCGGTGAGGTGGTTGGGGCAGACGTGGGCTAGCTTGCCGAACCAGAACAGCGCCATGTGCGTGAGCAACTCGCCCTTGCCGGGGATGGGCTCGCCCATGATCACGTCGAAGGCCGACAGGCGGTCGCTGGCGACCATGAGGATGCGGTCGTTGCCGACGGCATAGTTGTCCCGCACCTTGCCACGCGCGAGCAGCGGCAGGGAGGTGAGCGAGGAGGTGTGCAGGGCGGTGGTCATGATCGGGCAGGAAAGGAAACGGCCCGCCGGAAGGACGGGCCGTTGATTATCGCAAGGGCGCGGGCGCCCGTCGCCACCCGGTCAGTTCACGACCTGGGCCAGCTCGCCGTTGGCGTACTTGCCGGCGACGACCTGCAGGCTGTGGCCCTTGATCTTGCCGGCCTGGCCTTCGCAGCCGAACTCCAGGTAGCGGGCCTTGCAGACCTGCTTGGCGGCCTCGCGGGCGGGCTTGAGCCACTCGCGGGCGTCGAACTTCTCCGGGTTCTCGAACAGGAACTTGCGCACCGCACCGGTCATGGCCAGGCGGATGTCGGTGTCGATGTTGATCTTGCGCACGCCGTACTTGATGGCTTCCTGGATCTCCTCGACGGGCACGCCGTAGGTTTCCTTCATGGCGCCACCGTACTGGCGGATGATGGCCAGCAGCTCCTGCGGCACGCTGGAGGAGCCATGCATCACCAGGTGGGTGTTGGGGATGCGGCGGTGGATTTCCTTGATGCGGTCGATGGCCAGGATGTCGCCCGTGGGCTTGCGGGTGAACTTGTAGGCGCCGTGGCTGGTGCCGATGGCGATCGCCAGGGCGTCCAGCTGGGTGCGCTTGACGAAGTCGGCGGCCTGCTCGGGGTCGGTGAGCAGCTGCTCGCGGGTCATCACGGCGTCGGTGCCGTGGCCGTCTTCCTTGTCACCCTGCATGGTCTCCAGGCTGCCCAGGCAGCCCAGCTCGCCTTCCACGGTCACGCCCAGCTTGTGGGCCATGTCCACCACCTGGCGGGTGACGTTGACGTTGTAGTCGTAGCTGGCGATGGTCTTGCCGTCGGCTTCCAGGCTGCCGTCCATCATCACGGAGGAGAAGCCCAGGTCGATGGCGCCCTTGCACACGTCCGGGTTCTGGCCGTGGTCCTGGTGCATGACCAGCGGGATGGTGGGGTAGGCCTCGATGGCGGCCTGGATCAGGTGCTTGATGAAGGCCTCGCCGGCGTACTTGCGGGCACCCGCGCTGGCCTGCAGGATCACCGGCGCGCCGGTTTCCTTGGCGGCTTCCATCACGGCCTGGACCTGCTCCAGGTTGTTGACGTTGAAGGCAGGGATGCCATAGCCGTTGTCGGCGGCATGGTCCAGCAGTTCGCGCATGGAAACGAGAGGCATGGGGGGTAGTCCGGTTGGAAGTTGGGAAAACGGCTCACCGCGGCATGTAACCGCCTGGTAACTCCCCTCATTTTAGCGGCGCACCGTGTCGGCCCGGGTGCCGAACCGGTGTCGTACCCCGGCCGGGCCACAATGCGCGCATGGCTGAACGCACCCTGCTGATTCGAAACGCCCGCCACATCGCCACCTTCGACGCGTCCCGCACCGAGCTACGGGACGCCTCCCTCCTCGTGCGCGGGCACCGCATCGAGGCGGTGGGACCGGATGCCGAGGTCTCGGCCCTGGCCGGTACGCCGGACGAGGTGATCGACGCGCGCCAGCACCTGGTGGTGCCGGGGTTGGTGAACACTCACCATCACATGTACCAAAGCCTGACGCGGGCCATCCCCGCCGTGCAGGACGCCGAGCTGTTCTCCTGGCTGCGCGGGCTGTACCCGATCTGGGCGAACCTGACCCCGCAGATGGTGCGGGTGTCGACCCAGGTGGCGATGGCCGAGCTGCTGCTGTCAGGCTGCACCACCAGCAGCGACCACCTGTACATCTACCCCAATGGCGTGCGACTGGACGACAGCATCGAGGCGGCGCGGGAGATCGGCATGCGCTTCACCGCCACCCGCGGCAGCATGAGCGTGGGGCAGTCCCAGGGCGGCCTGCCGCCCGACCGGGTGGTGGAGGGCGAGGAGGCGATCCTTAGGGACAGCCGCCGGCTGGTCGAGGCCCACCACGACGCTGCCCACGGCGCGATGGTGCAGGTGGCGCTGGCGCCGTGCTCCCCCTTCTCGGTGAGCCGCGACCTGATGCGCGAGACCGCCGCCCTGGCGCGCAGCTATGGCGTGCGCCTGCACACCCACCTGGCCGAGAACGACCACGACATCGCCTACAGCGCCGAGAAATTCGGCTGCACGCCCGCGCAGTACGCCCAGGACCTGGGCTGGCTGGGGGAGGACGTGTGGCATGCCCACTGCGTGAAGCTGGACGAGGCGGGCATCTCCCTGTTCGCCGCCAGCCGCACGGGCGTGGCCCACTGCCCCTGCAGCAACATGCGCCTGGCCAGCGGCATCGCCCCGGTGCGGCGCATGGTCGATGCCGGCGTGCCCGTGGGCCTGGGGGTGGACGGCAGCGCCAGCAACGACGCCGCCCACATGGTCAACGAGGCCCGGCAGGCGATGCTGCTGGCGCGCGTGGGGCGGGCGCTCCAGGCGCCGGAAAGGCGCGAGGGCCGCACCTTCTTCGGCTGCGACCTGGGGCCCGCCGAGATGACCGCGCGCGACGCGCTGGAACTGGCCACCCGGGGCGGCGCGCAGGTGCTGGGACGCAAGGACATCGGCCACATCGCGCCGGGGATGTGCGCCGACCTGGCGCTGTTCCGCCTGGACACGCTGGCCATGGCCGGCGGCGCGGTGCACGACCCGGTGGCGGCGCTGATGCTGTGCGCCAGCCCCAACGCCGACCATGTGCTGGTGAACGGCCGCCCCGTGGTGAAGGACGGCCGGCTCACCACCCTGGACCTGGGACCGCTGGTGGAGCAGCACAACCGGCTGGCCCTGGAACTGGCTGAAGCGGCGCGGTGACCGCCTGGTAACCGACTGGTAACCGGCGGGTCATCGCGCCGTTGCCGGGGTCAGGTGGCCCGGCAGACCTTGAGCATGTTGGTGCCGCCCGGCACGCCCATGGCGTCGCCGCAGGTGATGGCGTAGATGTCGCCGCTGCTGACGATGCCGCGCGCCTTGAGGTGGCCCTCGGCCTCGGCCATGGCGGTCTCGCGCTCGGTGCTCTGGTCCACCAGCAGGGGGCGCACGTTGCGGTACAGCGCCATCTTGCGCTGGGTGGCCAGCTTGGGCGTGAGCGCGTAGATGGGGATGTGGATGCGGTGGCGCGACATCCACAGCGCGGTGGAACCGGTATCCGTGAGCGCCACGATGGCCTTGCAGCCCAGGTGGTGCGCGGTGAACAGCGCGCCCATGGCGATGGACTGGTCGATGCGCGAGAAGGTCATGCCGGTGAAGTCGGCGTCCAGCCGCACGTCCTCGGCCCGCTCGGCCTCAGCGCAGATGTTGGCCATCTCGATGACCGTCTCCAGCGGGAACTTGCCGGCGGCGGTCTCGGCGCTGAGCATCACGGCGTCCGTGCCATCGAGCACAGCGTTGGCCACGTCGCTGACCTCGGCGCGGGTGGGCACCGGGTTGGTGATCATGGACTCCATCATCTGCGTGGCGGTGATGACCACCTTGTCGTGCTCGCGGGCCAGCCGGATCATGCGCTTTTGCAGCGCGGGCACGGCCGCATTGCCCACCTCCACCGCCAGGTCCCCCCGCGCCACCATGATGCCGTCCGAGGCCTTCAAGATGCTGTCCAGGTTGGGGATGGCCTCGGTGCGCTCGATCTTGGCGATCAGCCCGGGGCGGTGGCCGTCGCTGCAGGCCACGTTGCAGAGCTGGCGGGCCAGCTCCATGTCGGTGGCGGTCTTGGGGAAGCTCACGGCCACGTAGTCGGCCTGGAAGGCCATGGCGGTGCGGATGTCCTCCATGTCCTTGGCCGTGAGGGCCGGCGCGGTCAGGCCGCCGCCCTGCTTGTTGATGCCCTTGTTGTTGGACAGCTCGCCGCCCAGCTTGACGGTGGTGTGGACGCGGTCGCCCTCGACCCTGTCCACGACCAGCACGATCAGGCCGTCGTTCAGGAGCAGCACGTCGCCGGGCTTCACGTCCCGCGGCAACTCCTTGTAGTCCAGGCCCACGCCGTCCAGGTCGCCCGGCTCGGTGCGGGCGGCGTCCAGGACGAACTTGTGGCCAGGCTCCAGGAACACCTTGCCTTCGGCAAACTTGCCCACGCGGATCTTGGGACCCTGCAGGTCGGCCATGATGGCGACCTCACGGCCCGCGCGCTGGGACACTTCCCGCACCAGGCGGGCGCGGTCGATGTGGTCCTGCGCCTTGCCGTGGCTGAAGTTCAGGCGCACGACGTTGACGCCGGCGCGGATCATCTGCTCGAGCAGGTGCGGGTCGCTGGAGGCGGGGCCCAGGGTGGCAACGATCTTGGTGGCTCTACGGGCCATGTGTGTCTTCCTCGGTAACTCGATGACGCTCGGGGGTGGCGGCCCATTCTCACACGCGCCCAGCCGCGCGGTTACCGGGCTATTACCGGGGCACCCCCTCCCGGGACCTGTTTTGATCCAGGTCATGGCGGCGTCATGCGGAGGCTTTAGGATGAGCGGGTTTGCCTCCTGGCTTTCCGACCTTTTCCGGACATGACGCCCAACCCGACTCCGCTGGCGCCCGAGGCGCCGCTGCCGCACCGCAAGATCATCCGCGAGTGGCTGATCCCCCTGTCCCAGCGCACCACGCTGCGGGCCTTCGTGCTGCTGGCCATCGACTACGCCCTGTGGGCGCTGCTGCTGGCCGGTACCGTGGCCTTCGAGGCCTGGTGGGCCAAGCTGCTGTGCGGCCTGGCCGCCGGCTTCGTGATCGGCCGGCTGTTCATCATCGGCCATGACGCCTGCCACCAGAGCCTGACGCCGCACCGCCGCCTGAACAAGTGGCTGGGCCGAATCGCCTTCCTGCCGTCCCTCACGCCCTACAGCCTGTGGGACGCCGGGCACAACGTGGTGCACCACGGCTTCACCAACCTCAAGGGCGTGGACTTCGTGTGGGCCCCGGCCACGCCGCAGGAGTACGCCGCGATGAGCCCCGGCCAGCGCCTGATGGACCGCATCTACCGCAGCGGCTGGGCCCCGGGCCTGTACTACATGATCGAGATCTGGTGGAACAAGATGTTCTTCCCGAACGCCCGGCAGATGCCCACGCGCCGCAGCATCTTCCTGTGGGACAACCTGCTGGTCAGCGCCTTCGGCGTCCTGTGGGTCGGCGTGCTGGCCGCGGCCGCCGTGGCGGGGGAGCAGTCGGTGGCGCTGGTGCTGCTGACCGGCGTGGTGGTGCCGTTCTTCCTGTGGTGCGCCATGATCGGCTTTGTGGTGTACGTGCACCACACGCACGTGAAGGTGTCCTGGCACGACGACCGCGCAGCCTGGCAGAAGGCCCAGCCCTTCGTGTCCACCACCGTGCACCTGACCTTCCCGCTGCGCATCGGCGCGCTGATGCACCACATCATGTAGCACACCGCCCACCACGTGGACATGACCATCCCGCTGTACCGCCTGCAGCAGGCCCAGGCCAAGCTGGAGGAGCTGCTGCCCGGCCGCATCGTGGTCCAGCCCTTCTCCTGGCGCTGGTACTTCGAGACGGCGCGGGCCTGCAAGCTGTACGACTTCACGCGCCGCTGCTGGACGGACTACGCGGGGCGGCCGACGAGCCAGCCGGCGGCGCTGCCGGGTTGAGCGCAGCACGCGCCATGAGCAAAGGGCCCCGCGGGGCCCTTTGCTTTTGGCTCGGCGCGTGCCGGCTTACTGCGCGGCGCGCTTTTCCAGGATCTCGAACGCCGGCAGGGTCTTGCCCTCCAGCACCTCCAGGAAGGCGCCGCCGCCGGTGGAGATGTAGCCCACGTCCTTCTCGATGCCGTACTTGGCAATCGCCGCCAGGGTGTCGCCGCCGCCGGCGATGCTGAAGGCGCTGGACTCGGCGATGGCGCGGGCGATGGCCTCCGTGCCCTTGGCGAAGGCGTCGAACTCGAAGACGCCGACCGGACCATTCCAGACGATGGTGCCGGCCGCCTTCAGTTGCTCGGCGAGCATCGCCGCGGTCTTGGGGCCGATGTCCAGGATCAGGTCGTCATCGGCCACGTCGGTGGCGGCCTTGACGGTGGCCGGGGCGTCGGCGGCGAAGGCCTTGGCCACCACCACGTCGGTGGGGATCGGCACCTCGGCGCCACGGGCCTTCATGGCCTCGATCACGGCCTTGGCCTCGCCGACCAGGTCGGCCTCGGCCAGGGACTTGCCGATCTTCAGGCCGGCAGCCAGCATGAAGGTGTTGGCGATGCCGCCGCCCACG
>JACCDV011155048.1_pt1 | contig 10690 bp, 9 predicted proteins | sample 7446131 | NCBI WGS metagenome assembly JACCDV01 (sample SAMN15323448, study PRJNA562643) | freshwater metagenome | isolation source: river surface water | place: USA:Blue River Watershed | collected 2017-08-17
CATGGCGCGACGGCCCGCGCCGCGAATGGCGCGATCGCCAGGCCCCGCGAGGCCCGGCCGTGGCCACCGGCCCCCGCACGCGACCGGCCAGCCGGGCCGACCATGCCGCGCGCCTCTTGCTGGGCAATATGGCCTTGTGGGAGCACCTGGGTGGTGAAGACCAGGCCATGCTGTGCGAGCTGCCGGCGCCGCATGGCCCGCTCCTGGCCTGGCTCGATGCCCTGTACCACGAGCACGGCCCGCTGGGCCCCAGCGCCATCACGCAAGAGCTGCAAGGCCAGGCCTTTGCCGAGCTGGCCCGCCGCTGGCTGGCCGACGCCGCGCTGGTGCAAGGCGGCCCCGATGACAGCGCGCCCAGCGCAGAGGGCATGCAGGAGGCGCGCCAGGAGTTGCGCACGCTGCTGGACCTGATGCTGATCGACCGCCTGAAGGCGCAAGAGACCGAGGCGCTGGCGCAGCTGCAAAGCGGCCAGGACCCCGACGCCATGGCGCGCTACCGCAGCCTGCAGGACCGGCGCGCCGAGCTGATGGCGCGCCAGCTCAAGGGCTGAGACCCGGCCTGGGGCGGCTTACTTGCCGATCAATTGGTTGAGGCGCTCGGCCTCGAAGTGCTCGTTGCAGGCCGCATCGCCGGGCACCACACCCTGCTGACGCGCCCCCAGTTTTTCGAGGGCCTGCCACAAGAGCGCAATCTGGTGCTCGTGGCCCGCGGCACTGTCGACCAGACCGCGCAAGGCCTGGCTGACCGGATCGTCTTCTTGGGTGATGCCGTAGGCATTGAACTTGGGTTGCGCCCCCGAGACATCGGCACTCTCCCCTTGCTTGCTGGGGATGATGCGCGCGGGGATGCCCACCGCCGTGGCGCCAGGGGGCACCGGCTTGATGACCACCGCATTGCTGCCAATCTTGGCGTTGTCGCCCACCTCAAAGCCGCCCAGCACCTTGGCCCCGGCGCTGACCACCACGTTGCGCCCCAGCGTGGGGTGCCGCTTGGTGCCCTTGTAGAGCGAGGTGCCGCCCAGGGTCACCCCGTGGTAGATGGTGCAGCCGTCGCCCACTTCGGCGGTCTCGCCAATCACCACCCCCATGCCGTGGTCGATGAAGACGCGCTCGCCAATGCGGGCGCCCGGATGGATCTCGATGCCGGTGAGCATGCGCGAGAGGTGAGAGATGAAGCGGCCCAGCCATTTGAGCCCATGCGTCCAGCACCAGTGGGCGCAGCGGTGCAGCACCAGGGCATGCAGACCGGGGTAACAGGTCAGCACCTCGAAGCCGCTGCGCGCGGCCGGGTCGCGCTCAAGAATGCACTGGATGTCGGATCGGAGACGGGCGAACATGGGGATGAGTCTACCTGTTCCCTCGAACGACCCCGATCATGGCGCGCGCGACCCCCCGCAGGATATGGACTTCCTCGTCCTGCAACTGGCTGCGGTTGAAGAGCTGGTTCAGGCGCGGCATCAGCTTCTTGGGCGAGGCCGGGTCCAGAAAACCGATCGCGGTCAAGGCCTCTTCCCAGTGCGTGAGCAGGCCCGCCACCTGGCGCGCATCGGCGTGCTGCGGCACCGGCGTGGCCGAGCCCACGGCGTAGCCGCCCAGGGCCTGGCGCCACTCGTAGGCCAGCACCTGCACCGCGGCCCCCAGGTTGAGCGAACCAAAGTCGGGGGCCGTGGGAATCTGCAGGCAGACATGGCTGCGCCAGACGTCTTCGTTCTTCATGCCGTAGCGCTCGGAGCCAAACAAAAAGGCCACCGACTGGCCTTGCGGCGCCAACTCGGCCAGGTGAGTGCGCGGGGCGCGGGTGGGCGGGCCAAAGTCACGCGGCGTCATGGCCGTGGCGCACACATGGACCATGCCCTCCAGGGCCTCGTCCAGGGTGTCGACCACGCGGGCCTTGGCCAGCACGTCCAGGGCCCCACTGGCCCGCTGGATGGTTTCTTCCTTGCGCAGCACATTGGCCCAACGCGGGCGCACCAGCACCAGGTCGTCAAAGCCCATGACCCGCATGGCCCGGGCCGCGGCGCCCACATTGCCAGCGTGGCTGGTCTCGATCAGGATGAATCGGGTCTGCATGCGCCGATTGTCCCACCGCGGCCAGCCCCCGCCGATGAACTGGCAGCCAAGTGGCCGGTGTTGTGAGAAAATGCGCGGGTAGCGGGTGCGATCGTGCCCCGTCCCCAACGGTTCTTAACAATCCATGTCGTCCACACTCCACCCCATGCTCAACGTGGCCATCAAGGCCGCCCGTGCTGCTGGCAGCATCATCAACCGCGCGGCCCTCGATGTCGAGGCGGTCCGGATCTCGCAAAAGTCGATCAACGACTTTGTGACCGAGGTCGATCACGCCAGCGAAAACGTCATCATCGAGACCCTCTCGACCGCCTACCCCGAGCATGGCTTTCTGGCCGAGGAATCGGGCAGCCAGCACGGCAAGCCCGACTCGGACCACATCTGGATCATCGATCCGCTGGACGGCACCACCAACTTCATCCACGGCTTTCCGGTGTACTGCGTGAGCATCGCCTTGCAGGTGCGCGGGCGCATCGAGCAGGCCGTGATCTATGACCCCTCGCGCAACGACCTGTTCACCGCCACCCGTGGCCGCGGTGCCTTCATGAACGACCGCCGCATCCGCGTGAGCAAGCGTCACCGCCTGGGCGAGTGCCTGATCTCGACCGGCTTTCCCTTCCGCAAGGGCGACGATTTCAATGGCTACCTGCGCATGATGGGCGACGTCATGCAGCGCACCGCCGGCCTGCGCCGCCCGGGTGCTGCGGCGCTCGACCTGGCCTATGTGGCCGCCGGCTTTACCGACGGCTTTTTCGAGACCGGCCTGTCCCCCTGGGACGTGGCCGCCGGCTCGCTGCTGGTGACCGAGGCCGGTGGCCTGGTGGGCAACTTCACCGGCGAGTCCGACTTCTTGATGCAGCGCGAATGCCTGGCCGGCAACCCGCGCGTGTACGGCCAGCTGGTGGGCCTGCTGGGCAAGTACAGCAAGTTTGCGTCGGCCGGCGAAAAGGCCGAGGTGCGCCAATCGGTGCAAGCCCTGGCCCGCCACGGCGAAGACCCCAGCGCACCCGCCCCGGCCGAGCCGGCAGCAGACGAGGCCGATCCCGCGCCGTTCTAAGGCCGGCCCCCGGGCGACTCAGGCCGCGCCCAGCACCGCGCTGGGCAGCGGCAAGCCGCCGGCCTGCGCGCCACATCGATCGGCGCCAATGGCGCCAGCAGGCTGGGCAAATGAAAGGCCAGATCGGCCTGTTCAAACAGCAGCCCATCCTCGTGCCTTCCAGCCTTCTGCTTGGCTTTCGAAGCTGGCATGCGGAGCGCCATGATCGGTCATGTCGATCCAGGCTTTGACGCACTGATGCGTCAATGGGCATGGAGTCAGACCCCACCGCCATGCCGCACGCGCCAGAAATCAAGCCATGACACCGCAATGGACATGCCGTGGCCTCTGCCGGAAATGGCCGACGCATGCCGGGATGCGATGGGCCAGGATGGAAGGGGTCGGAACCCACACACCAGGGACGACTCAAGGCCGGGAAAGCCCAAGGAATCGATGCCAGACGCAGATGCCCAGAGACCGTTTGACGTGGTGTGTCGAATCGAGCATTCAAGCAGGTGGCAGGTGCGCCAATTGGCGGATAATTTCAGGTTTTGATCTGCCCCGGCATCGCCCCGATGCCGGACCTGCTGGCTTGAACCTCTGCCATGGCCCCATCCTCTGAACTCCCAGCTGCCCCCGCCCCCGAACGGCGGGGTGCGGGCGACTTGGCTGGGCACACGCCCATGATGGCGCAGTACCTGACCATCAAGGCCCAGTACCCCGAGACGCTGGTGTTCTACCGCATGGGCGACTTCTACGAGCTGTTTTATGCCGACGCCGAGAAGGCCGCCCGCTTGCTCGACATCACGCTCACGCGGCGCGGCATGTCCGCTGGCGAGCCGGTGGTCATGGCCGGGGTTCCGTTTCATTCGGTCGAGTCCTACCTGGCCCGGCTCATCCGGCTGGGTGAGTCGGTGGCCATTTGCGAGCAGGTGGGCGATGTGGCCACCAGCAAGGGCCCGGTCCAGCGCGAGGTGGTGCGGGTGGTCACGCCCGGCACGCTCACCGACACCGAGCTCATGGCCGACAAGCGCGAGACGGTGCTGCTGGCCCTGCACGCCGGGCGCGGCCGCTGTGGCCTGGCCTGGCTGAGCGTGACGGCAGGCCGGGTGCACCTGGCCGAATGTGCCAGCGACGAGCTGGCCGGCTGGATCGAGCGCATCGAGCCCAACGAGGTGATCGCCTCCAGCGGCATCACCCAGGCCTTTGAGCAGCAGCTGCGCGCGTTGCGCCAATCGCGCGGGCAAGGTCTGTCGCTGACGCTGCGCCCGGCCTTTCAATTTGACGCCACGCTGGGCCAGCGCAAGCTGCTCGAGCAGCTGCAAGCGGCCAGCCTGGCCGGCTGGGGGGCCGAGGCGCTGCGCGAGGCGCATGCCGCCGCCGGCGCGCTGCTGGCCTACGCCGAGCACACCCAAGGCCGCAGCCTGAGCCATGTGCAGCAGCTTCAGGTGGTGCAGGCCGGCCTGCTGTTGGACCTGCCCGCCACCACGCGGCGCAACCTGGAGCTGGTGCAGACGCTGCGCGGCGAGGACTCGCCCACCCTGCTCTCGCTGCTCGATACCTGCCAGACCCACATGGGCAGCCGCCTGCTGCGCCGCTGGCTGCTCGAACCCCAACGCGATCGCGCACAAGCGCAAGAGCGCCTGGCCGCCCTGCGCGTGCTGATGGGCGAAGACCGGCAGGCCAGCATCTGGGCTGCGCTGCGCGAACAGCTGCAAGGCGCCAGCGATGTGGAGCGCATCAGCGCCCGCATTGCCCTGCGCCAGGTCCGCCCGCGCGAGCTGGTGGCCTTGCGCCACGCGCTGGTGCGCAGCCAGGGCCTGTGCCAGCACCTGCAAGGCCTGGACCTGGCCGAGGGCACGCTGCTGGCGCGCATGGCGCGTTGGCTGGCGCCCCCGGCGGGCTGCGCCGACCTGCTGGTGCAAAGCCTGCTGGACGAGCCCGCCGCGATGGTGCGCGATGGCGGCGTGATCGCGCCGGGCCTGGACGCCGAGCTCGACGAGCTGCGCGCCATCCAGACGCATTGCGACGACTTTTTGCTGGACCTGGAAACCCGCGAGCGCGCGCGCACCGGCATTGCCAATCTGCGCGTGCAGTACAACAAGGTGCATGGCTTTTACATCGAGGTCACGCAGGGCCAGGCAGCCAAGGTGCCCGAGGACTATCGGCGCCGCCAGACGCTCAAGAACGCCGAGCGCTTCATCACCCCCGAGCTCAAGGCCTTTGAGGACAAGGCCCTGTCGGCGCAGGAGCGTGCGCTGGCGCGCGAGAAATGGCTGTTTGAGGCCCTGCTCGACCAGCTGCAGCCGCATGTGCCGGCCCTGGGCGCGCTGGCGCAGGCCATGGCCGGGCTGGACGTGCTGTGCGCCCTGGCCGAGCGCTCGCTCACCCTGGGCTGGAACGAGCCGCAGTTTGTGCGCGAGCCCTGCATCGACATCCGCGCGGGCCGCCACCCGGTGGTGGAGCAGCGCCTGGCGCAAACCCATGCCCAGCGCGGTGCGGGCAGCGCCAGCTTCATGCCCAACGACACGGTGCTCGGCCCGCGCCAGCGCCTGCAGATCATCACCGGCCCCAACATGGGCGGCAAGAGCACCTACATGCGCCAGGTGGCGCTGATCGTGCTGCTGGCCAGCATTGGCAGCCATGTGCCCGCGGCGCACTGCCGCCTGGGGCCCATCGACGCCATCCACACCCGCATTGGCGCGGCCGACGACCTGGCCAATGCGCAGTCGACCTTCATGCTGGAGATGACCGAGGCCGCGCAGATCCTGCACGGGGCCACGCGCGAGTCGCTGGTGCTGATGGACGAGATCGGGCGCGGCACCTCGACCGAGGACGGGCTGGCCCTGGCCAGCGCGATTGCCACGCACCTGCACGACAAGGTGCAATGCTTTGCCCTGTTTGCCACCCACTACTTTGAGCTGACCGAGCTGCCCACGCGCGCGCATGCGGCGGTGAACCTGCATGTGGGCGCGGCCGAATCGGGCCGCGACATTGTGTTTTTGCACGAGCTGCAGCCTGGCCCGGCCAGCCGCAGCTACGGTGTGCAGGTGGCCCGCCTGGCGGGCATCCCGGCCCCTGTGCTGGCGCATGCGCGCCATGTGCTGGCCAGCCTGCAAGATGGCGCGGCGCGCCAGCGCGCCCAGGTCGATCTGTTCGACGCCCCGCCCGAAACCCTGGCCAGCGGCCCCAGCCCGGTGGAGCTGGCGCTGGCCCAACTCAAACCCGATGCGCTGAGCCCCCGCGAAGCGCTGGACGCCCTTTATGCCCTGCAGCGCCTGCTGCCCGATGCCCCATGACCTACTGTGTTGCCATCAAAACCCGCGCCGGCCTGGTGTTTCTGTCGGACTCCCGCACCAATGCGGGTCTGGACCAGATCAGCACCTTCCGCAAGATGATCGTCTATGAACAGCCGGGCGAGCGCTTCATGACCCTGCTGTCGGCGGGCAACCTGAGCATCTCGCAATCGGTGCGCGAGATCCTGCAGGTCGAAAAGCTCGTCGAGCCTGGCCACGACGAGCCGCTGACCATCTGGAACGCGCGCAGCATGTTCGACGCCGCGCGCGTGCTGGGCGCTGCGGTGCGCCGGGTCTACGACCGCGATGCGGCCGCCCTGCGCGCCACTGGCGTGGACTTCAATGTGTCGATGATTTTTGGTGGCCAGATCGGCAACGCGGGCATGCGGCTGGTCCAGGTCTACTCGACCGGCAACTTCATCGAGGCCACCGACGAGACGCCCTACTTCCAGATTGGCGAGTCCAAGTACGGCAAGCCGGTGCTGGACCGTGTGATCACCCCCGAGACGCCGCTTGATGAGGCGGCCAAATGCGCCCTGGTCTCGATGGACTCCACGCTCAAGTCCAATCTGTCGGTGGGCCTGCCGCTGGACATGGTGGTCTACCAGGCCGGCACCTTGCGCAGCGACCGCATTGTCTGCATCGACGAGCACAACCCCTATTTCCGCATGCTGCGCAGCAGCTGGGGCGAGAAGCTGCGCCAGATGTTCGACAGCATCGAAGACCCGGCCTGGGACGGCCAGAGCACCGAGGTGCCCCTCATGACGCACTCGGCGCGCAACCACCCGCTCAAGAAAATCAAAACCCCCGAGGAAAAACTCATCTGATGGACCGCCCCCGCATCCTTTTCTCGCATGGCAACAGCTTTCCGGGCGGAACCTACCAGCAGGTGCTCGATTCGCTGCAGGCCCGCGGCTTTGAGGTGCAGGCCATCGACCGCTTTGGCCACGACCCGGCCTACCCGGTCAGCAACAACTGGACGCACCTGGTGCGCCAACTGGCCGATGCGGCCCACGCCTGGCAAACGCCTGGTAAAGCCCCGGCCTTTCTGGTGGGCCATTCGCTGGGCGGCATGCTGAGCCTGATGTGCGCCAGCCGTCATCCGGCGCTGGCGCGCGGCGTGCTGCTGCTGGACTCGCCCATTGTGGGCGGCTGGAAAGCGACCACCCTGGGCCTGGCCAAGCGCACCTCGCTGGTGGGCGCGCTCTCACCCGGGCGCGTGAGCCGCCGCCGTCGGCACCACTGGCCCGATCTGGCCAGCGCGCATGCGCACTTTGCGCACAAGAAAGCCTTTGCCGCCTGGGCCCCCCAGGTGCTGGAGGACTACCTGCGCCATGGACTGGAAGAGCGCGATGGCCAGGTCTGGCTGCGCTTTGACCGCGAGGTGGAAACGGCCATCTACAACACCCTGCCCGACAACATCCCCAGCGTGCTCAAGCGCCATCCGCCGCGCTGCCCGGTGGGCTTTGTGGGCGGCACGCATTCGGCCGAAATGCGGGTGGTGGGCCCCGATCTGACGCAGCAGGTCACGCGCGGGCGCATGATGTGGCTCGATGGCTCGCACCTGTTTCCGATGGAAAAACCGCTGGCCACGGCGGCGGCCATCGAGGCCAGCCTGCGCAATATGGGCGCCTGACGGGCGCCGCGCGCTCAAGCCTGCCAGGCCACCCAGCCCATGTGGCTGGTCAGCAGCACCACCAGGCCAAAGGCGATGCGGTACCAGGCAAAGGGGACAAAGCTGTGGCTGGCGATGTAGCGCAGCAGCCAGCGCACACACACCCAGGCCGATAGAAACGACAGCAGCAGGCCCACCGAGAACATGGGCAGGTCGGCCATGGACAGCAGGGCCCGCTCTTTGTAGAGGCTGTAGGCGCCAGCGCCGATCAGGGTGGGGATGGCCAGAAAGAAGGAGAAATCGGTGGCCGCCTGGCGCGAGAGGCCCAGCAGCATGCCGCCGATGATGGTCGCGCCCGAGCGGCTGGTGCCCGGGATCATGGCCAGGCACTGCACCAGCCCGACCTTGAGCGCATCGCGCCCACGCATGTCGTCCACGCTGTGCACCCGCACCTTGTGCGCGGGCCGGCGCTCGGCCCACAAAATGATCAGGCCGCCGATGATGAAGGTGCTGGCCACCACCGTGGGCGTGAACAGATGCGCCTTGATGGCCTTGCCCAGCAGCAGGCCCAGCAGCACCGCCGGGAAAAAGCCGATCAGCACGTTCATCACAAAGCGCTGCGCCCGCTCGCTGTGGCCCAGGCCGCGCACGGTGTCAACGAGGCGCTGCCAGTACACCAGGATCACGGCCAGGATGGCGCCGGTCTGGATGGCAATGTCGAACACCTTGCCCTTCTCGTCGTCCAGGCCCAGCAAGGCGCCGGCCAGGATCAGGTGCCCGGTGGAGGAGATGGGCAGAAACTCGGTCAAGCCCTCGACCACTCCCATGATGGCGGCTTTGACCAGCAGCATTGCATCCACACCCGACTCCTTGAACAACGATACCGGTGATTATCGCCGCTGGCGGGCGGCCCCAGGTCCTGGCGGCGCCCGGCCCATGGTGCCTGGGCGATAATCGTGGGTTCATCCACATTTTGACCCCCACAGGAGCGCCCATGGCCATGACCACCACCCCCAGCGGACTGCAATACGAAGACCAGGTTGTCGGCGACGGCGCCGTGGCCCAGCGCGGCCAGGACGTGGTGGTGCACTACACCGGCTGGCTCTATCAGAACGGCGAGCAAGGCGGCAAGTTTGACTCCAGCCTGGACCGCCGCGACCCCTTTGTGTTCCCGCTGGGCGCCGGCATGGTGATCCGCGGCTGGGACGAGGGCGTGGCCGGCATGCAGGTCGGCGGCGTGCGCACCCTGATCATCCCCCCGGAGCTGGGCTATGGCGCCCGTGGCGCCGGCGGCGTGATCCCGCCCAACGCCACCCTCAAGTTCGAGGTCCAGCTGCTGGCCGTTGAATAAAAGCGCCGGGCACCTCTTGAAAGCCGGTGCCAAGGCCTTATTTGAGCGATTGTCCCGACGTTTCGGGGCCCTTGGCCGGCCCCGCCCCCGACCTTTTGTTGACGTTTCCATGAGCGATACCCAACCCACCCCCGACCAGGCGGCCCCGCAAGCGGCCGACGCCGAGCAGACCGCCGCCCCCGCCAGCGACCCGACCCAGGAGCTCTCCGAGCTCAAGGCGCGCAACGCCGAGCTCGCCGATCTGTACCTGCGGGCGCAGGCCGATGTGCAAAACGCCCGCCGCCGTGCCGACGAGGACATGGCCAAGGCGCGCAAGTTCGCCATCGAGTCCTTTGCCGACAGCCTGCTGCCGGTGCTCGACAGCCTGGAAGCGGGCCTGGCGGTGCAGAACGCCAGCGCCGAGGTCATCCGCGAAGGGGCCGAGGCCACGCTGCGCCAGCTCAAGAGCGCGCTCGAGCGCAACAAGGTCATCGAGATCAACCCGGCCCCGGGCAGCAAATTCGACCCCAACCACCACCAGGCCATCAGCACCGTCCCCTGCGAGCACCCGGCCGGCACCGTCGCCGCCGTGCTGCAAAAAGGCTACCTGATCGCCGATCGCGTGCTGCGCCCGGCCCTGGTCACCGTGGCCGCCTGATCGACCTCTTGAAAGCCGCTCCCGCGGCCCCACCTCAGAACACAACAGAACATTCCTTTTACGGAGCATCACATGGGAAAAATCATCGGCATTGACCTGGGCACCACCAACTCCTGCGTGGCGGTCATGGAAGGCAACACCACGCGCGTGATCGAGAACAGCGAAGGCGCGCGCACCACCCCGTCCATCATTGCCTACCAAGAAGACGGCGAGATCCTGGTTGGCGCCTCGGCCAAGCGCCAGGCGGTCACCAACCCGCGCAACACTCTGTACGCGGTCAAGCGCCTGATCGGTCGCAAGTTCAGCGAAAAAGAAGTGCAAAAGGACATCGACCTGATGCCCTACACCATCAGCAAGGCCGACAACGGCGACGCCTGGGTGGAAGTGCGCGGCAACAAGCTGGCCCCGCCGCAGATCAGCGCCGAGGTGCTGCGCAAGATGAAGAAGACCGCCGAGGACTACCTGGGCGAGGCCGTGACCGAGGCGGTGATCACCGTGCCGGCCTACTTCAACGACGCAGAGCGTCAGGCCACCGAGGACGCCGGCCGCATCGCGGGCCTCGACGTCAAGCGCATCATCAACGAGCCGACCGCGGCCGCGCTGGCGTATGGCCTCGACAAGAAGCGCGGCGACCAGAAGGTGGCCGTGTACGACCTCGGCGGCGGCACGTTCGACATCTCGATCATCG
>JACCDV010539328.1_pt1 | contig 10687 bp, 10 predicted proteins | sample 7446131 | NCBI WGS metagenome assembly JACCDV01 (sample SAMN15323448, study PRJNA562643) | freshwater metagenome | isolation source: river surface water | place: USA:Blue River Watershed | collected 2017-08-17
AATACTAGAATATTCAGTTGAAGCAATCATTCAATGAAAAAGTTATCAGAGTAATACCAGCTAAAGTTTATCTTTGTTTTTAGTACTGCCAAATTTGCATTTTATTAGCTCCCAATCTCGATGTACAATTGTTTGATTTCTTAATTGAAGCTTGCTCTGGCTTTCTTTACTCTATTGAAGGTTTTCTCAAAGCTAATTTATGGCATTTAAAAACTCTATGATTTCATCGAACGTTTACTTTTGGCCATTTTTTATTAGTAACTGTTCAGTCGATGTTGGTATTCATCGAATTCTTGCTGAAGCTGAAGGTAAACAGCCTTGAAACTAAAGATTGATCCAAATATTCTATTAATAATTGCTCGAATATTGTGTTTCTATTTGTGGAAGACTAATTAAAGAATTGATTGTTGGAAGTCTTGATGAATCTTGATAATATCATCAAGGGCATTTCTCTGTTCAATTTGAGACCAAAATTTATTCCAACTCGACTCGATTGCCACCATTATATAGCTATCCAAATTTATTATGAAGTGGCTCATTTAATTTCGAAGTAAATACGCATGATGTGATGACTAATAAATAACTTTATTATTCAATCGCTTTATCCTTAGTGCGCCCTCTCGGGACTGCAAAAGCCATAGTTCCTTAAGAATTTATTTAATCTGCTTTATTCTCCACAGGAAATTAAAAATCCTTTGATAGTTGTTTATGACTTGAGATGAAAAAATATTTTATAAAGGCTAAAGCCGGGAAAAAGAGTATTTGAAATTAAAGAAGTCCCAACCTTAATATGACTTTGCTTCTTCAAAATTAATTTTGAAAGGAAGCAAGCGTTAATTCCTTGAGTGAGTCTCTTCATTAGATATTTTTTATTTGTGAAAGCATTTATAAATGGCGTCTGAGATATATGTTTGAAGTGAGCGTTCCGTAATATTTTTATTTTGTTGTGATAATTTATCCTTAAGACTATAATGTAATTGCTATATAAAATCTGCTTTTCCTGCAAGATAAAAGTGTTTCATTGACATCAAATGATACTTTAGGTTGAATCGATCAAACAAAGTTTATATTAGGACCTTGCTTACCTCAAAGTATGCAGAGTGTAGCCACTTCAAAAGTAATTATGAAGTAATTATACTCGATCCTTACTAAAGCATACTTTATGTTTCTTATCTCTACAGAAATGCAGTTTTCAGATGGTAGTTTACTTTACAAACATTCCTCAAAAAATAAAGTGACTTCCCTGTATTGAAAACCATCCTTGCAGATTCGAGGCTGAGGATGTTTGGAATATTCTAGTAGATTAGCTAAAATCTCAATTTCCACTCTTAGCTTGGCAATACTTGCTTATTTTCCTTAATGAAAAATTAATTTCTCTTGTCTAATAGCTGCCCGAAATACATCCAATTTTTGATGTAATTGAGAAGGGAACGAAGCAAGTATGATACAAGCCGATTGATTAGCTGATCCACAACACCTAACCCACTAGGCCGATAATAATTGATGATTGAGATGATATGGCAACCATCAAATGGGTCGACTGCTTCAACTACTATGGCCAGCCACTTCAAGATCATTAGAGGGTGGAGGGACTAAACATATAGCTTGCGTATTGAAATTCGATTGTGTTTTATGAGGGTTTATATGGTATTATTCCATATATAAAATTACTTTAGTTACTAACGAATGGCTAACCAGAGTGCCTTTCTTATTGCACCTTATTTTGGTTAGTAAGCCATAATTTTGTGATGAAGCCAACCCAAATCTGCAATATTGCCTACCATTTCTCTTAGGCTATCGCCAGTCTCAGCATTTTTGAGAATATAGCCTTCAGTAGTTGAAATAATCTATTCGCTGTGGCGGTTGTTAAAAACGAAAAATAGCTATTTGACTAAACTAAACCTCAAACTCTCACTTTATTATTTCCTGTGCCATCTAAAGGATTACTATTGGCTTTGCTTAAGCTATGAACTTCGCTATTTAAGACTCCTTTCTATTCGAAGTGATCCATTTGGTGGTTTCTTGAAATTAAGCATTTATTTCATTTCTTTATAACCATTCATATACCTTTATCTGCAAGTTATGAAAGTATCAATAGGGTTTCTAAGATTTCATTCTTTTTTTCAAAAGTGTTGCCTTTCATAAATTAATCTAAAGTATTCTTAAAACATTTAGTTGAGTGTTGACTATGGGTATTTTGGACCTACATAATTCATGATTGAACTTTTGTTGCTATTTATAATTATACGTCCTTTTTCACAGGGCTCGTTTTATTTTAATTGTTAATGACTTGGTTGGTAAATTAATGAAAATGCTGTTTTAAGTCTACAGGTGCATCTTGATAGATGCAGTTGATAATCCTATCGACTTCCTCGTATATTTTGGCATTATTATGTTGGTTCATGAGTTCAATTCAAAATGATTTATAAATAATATGCTAAATTTTACTTATACAATAAATAATTTAAAACATTAATCATTATTCGTTCGCATTCTATTAGAAAACCTCCTCTCCTATCAACCTTTACTGTAAAAAATTTATCCTCCTCTCCTAGTTCTACCTACGATGCTTGCACCAGTAATACAACTTCTGTATGCCTAGAGGGATAAAGTAAAAGATGGATCCAACCCATATAAAAGGGCTCGCTGGAATCCCTGCTATAATTGACAGTAGAATAACTAAAAATTTACCAAGGCAGGTTGTCGGGTACAAGCAGTTCCAAAAGAAATGCCCGAGTAATACTGGCCCGCATACTACCATTGCAGTCGGAATTGCGACTGGAGCAGCCACTATTAATAGAAGCAAGATGCCGATTCTTAGGATTAGTATCTTCCATCCACCCCAATCATCACGAAGCCTATTTTGGAGTCCTGGACATCCAAAAGGATTGAGACTATTAAAATGAATGGTTGAATAGTCGCTCCCACACAGCCAGCACCACTAATAATGGCAAATCGAACAAGTCATATGGTTGCAACCTGCAATTTTTTATACCAATCCATGGCATTTTTTACACTTTTGGATGTCTGAGGCATTTTACCAGTTCTATATTTGCTTCTTGAATGCCCCCTCACAGCTCTACTTAGGATGCGCTTCCCTGTTGCATTTGTTGCAAATCTATGTGCTGCATTTTGGACACTTACTAGTTTTCTTTTTGTTATTAGTGCCTACGACCACAGAGCATTTGGGGTTGGGGCACCATTTAAGGTTGGGGTTCTTTTGAATTTGTAGGTTTCTAACAAACTGGTTATACTTAGCAAATGTGGCTTAATCAGTAAGGTCCTGGATAAGATTATTAGGAAGCTCTACCCCACAGTGAGGGCATGATATTTTTTATACTCTCATATTTCCGACCTATCTAGAGCAGTAAGTACTTATTCTTTGATAAAACTGTCCATGCATTGCAGACATATGTTATGCACTTAGTCCTTTATTAAAAGGATATCGCTCTTGATTACTTCGATGTAGCAGATTTAGCATGTGAAACGAGCTTCACTTTCCTCATGCTCACTAACTGAAGAAATCGAATATGCTTATTCTTACTCATTTCGCCTAATCTCTTCATTCAATTTTTCACGATCATACTCAAGATGATTATTGGGAGCTTACTAGCAGACTCTGCATACATCTTCCTGGCCGTTTTTGGGGATGAAGATGTGGTTGATGGTTCCGTTTTAATTGGTGAGGAAAAGATTGAGAGTCTATTTGGAATAAATAGTACCTCGTTGATATTGGTGGGCTTATGTATTCTGAGTAAGAGGTGGGCGAGATCTTCATCCATGGCCATTTCCTTGACGAGATAGTTGACTAGCTAATTCTGTCTTCTTCTGTAGAATGAGCTCTTTGTTAGTGACGATCTGACGATTTAATCTTACATATTAAAAATACAATAAACATATTTGCACAACCATAGTTAATTCCTACTATCCCACTCACCATTATTATTCACATTATTTAATTATTAACTAACGGCTTGCATAATAAACATGCAGTCACCAACTACCCTGCTTGGCTCCATACAGATCATGAAGTCCAAACTGCGCAGCGATAAGCAAGCTTTGCTGGACATCAAAAATGGCTTCACCAAATTCAATAAAAAATCCAAGCCACCTCAATCTAATGAGGAAGAATCATTCATTCTTGCAGATATCTCGCAAACTTAAATGAACAAATCAAGCAGAGACCTCCAGTAAATTGAGATTACGCCAACTATTATCAAACTAAAGAAAGAGCACCAGCGAGAAATGAAGAAATTGAAAGAGCAGCATTAGCAATAAGTGAACGAGCTCATCAGGGTGAAGGCACTTTAGATTGAGGATATCCACAATCAATACCAGGGCAGGCTCTAAGAGCAAACTCAATATATAGCTATGCTTGAAAAACAACTCAATCACTCCAATCAAACGAGCGTGTAGAAAGACATTAAATAATAATATGACAAAGCCATCAAAGATCTTCTTCAACACAACAATCAGCTCTATTCTGATTCTCAACAACTAATAGCCTAAAATTAACGATTAAGGGAGCTTTGCACTCATTTGTAAAACTAAAAGTCGACAAAAAGTAGATTCAAATTTAGCAAAATAAAGAAATAATAGAATCAAAGTCAGTACTAATCGAAGATAACTCGTTTTAGGACTAACAGCCTGACGCTCAACAATGATTAGAACATCAATCGCACAAACATCCCAAACGATAAATAGTGGTAAGACTAATAGATCAATGAGGATTAATTGAAATTGAAGACAATAAGACAGTTATAAAGAGATGGTAGTACCAATAGGGGAAGGCAGGAGGGATATAAAAGCCTCAAGATTTGATGATTTATGCTGTCTATTATAAATTTATTTCAGACTATAATTGAATGACCACTACGTAACCCTAGAAGGCAAATAAAGACAAGATTGTGAAAACATTCTCAGATACAAACTACTTCGCGAAGGGCACATACAAAAGAGACTTCGTGTAATTATTTTCAACAAGTGCGCTTGCTAACTACTTCACCAAAACTGTGCTGGCTCCACTCTAGAGATGGAGAATAATAAAACAAACACAACTGGCCTACTAGCTTCGTCCCAACAAAGTCAAATCCTTTGCCGAGTATGTCTCGAGTAAGATATCCAACACATAGAGTTTTCAAAGGATCAAGGGTGGGCCTCATTTTGGAGGGGAAACACAGCCAACTGCTGGGTTCATTTTTGGCAAATATTTTCTCAAGTGTTCCTCTTTGACTCGATTAAAAGCACTTTCCATGAGTATTCCTTCGAACTCAGAAACGAGCCTGTTGTATTTCTAATGATAAATAGTCAAAAACCGTCTTTGAAAGAATATTAGCACCCATTCTAGCAGCTGCAGCTTCTTTAGTGATCACCCATCCAGTGGATACTGCTCGTGTAAGACTGTCAATGAATTATTTCCGTAACCCAAAAGAAATGCTTTTCAGTGGAGTTACTTCATGCTGGAGCATGATTCGCCTTTAATAGAGTATGAATATCGTTAGTCAGGATCGATGAGAGGGTTGTATCGAGGATATCTGCTTGCCATTTTGATTGGAGTACTCCATCTCAATATCTATGCCACATTTAGGAATCTTTGGAATGGCGTATCTACAGAGAATTAGTTGAGCGAGCTCTTAGCCTCCAAGGAAAGCATTGGAACCCTACTTTCAATCTTACTTCTCCATCCTTTGGACACCATTAAGTAATATCTGAGTAAGATAGAAAAAACTTACAGCTCAATAATCAAAGTAGGCCCGCGATGTTTCGCAATATGAGGCAAGTCTTCGCATACTACAAATAAATCTATGGAGTAGGCAGTCTTTACCAAGGAGTCACCGTTAGTTTAGTCCGTCAAATCCTATTCTGGCCCATCTTCGTCACAAGCCTAAATTTTCTATAGCAGCAAATATAGAAATTTTGATTGTTTATAGTTCAAATAAATCTACTCCAATTTTTATTGTAAGTTTTATGTAAGTTTAACTTTTTCATTAAATTTATAAATAAAATAGTTTTATCGTTATGGACGGTATTAAGCTCCAGCAGCTCAGAGTCAAATATAGAAAAATAATTGAACGTTAAGATTCAGACGAGTAAAATGAAGATATAAGAAAGTCTATTTCGTTTATGAGACCTCCTGGAGGAATGAGGGTTTTAACTGAGCATTGTGAGAATTTGCCAAGTTCAAAGATTAAAGATGCGTCAGGTAATAGTGTGTTTGTAGCTTTGAAGGAAAGAATAGCACAAGGATTGAAAAATATTGCCTTAAAGGATCAAGAAATAAACACATACAAGTAATAATTGACAAAACAAAAACTTAAAATATCACTTCTATAATCACAACTAGCACAAAGCCAAACTCATATATAACAGAAAAGCGATAAAATTAGCTAATAAAAAGCTCATGGTTCACTCCTAGAGAAAGAAATTTAAAAGCTGAAGCATATTATTGAATAAAAATGCTTAGATAAGTAGCTTGTTCTAAAGCAAAGTGATTTTTACAAGAAGTAGATAAAAGATTTAAAAAATTAAAATAGCAAATTGAAAGTAAAACTGTAACAACAGCAGAAAGATATTAATCTTATTTAAACTCTCAAAAACAATAACAATCGCTTAAAGTAAAATATCAAAAGAATGCAAGAAATCATAGACTAATGCTGCAAAGAAAAAGTTAACCTTGATTTAACTGATAAACACTACATAGGGAAGCCTTTGAAGTAATACAATTGCTGGTTTCCTCAAAATTTAGTAGGGGAAGTTGAAGCATTCTTGAAAAAGTGGCAGATCGGCTATAACAACAGAGACTTTACTGATAACTTAGTCAAATTCATTGATCAAATCCAGAAGAAGAATAGCAAACCTAAAAGTGCAAGTAAGCCCAAGCCGTCGAAATCAGCCCACAAAAAGAGGGAGAGTAAGCATCACTATACTTTATCTTAAGTGTGTTTTGACTCGTAGCCACCAAACAAATCACTCAAAAAATCAATTTTGATCAATAAATATAAGAAAAGAAACCAGACGTACACAGGCTCATTATTCGAAGACGAAAAGTAATTGAAAGCCACTAAAATCATCGAAGAATATCAAAATGCATTAACATAAGCACTAAAAGATAACGAAGTCAAGCCAAGAAAGATACTGGAGCTTAGTTAATAACTCAAGCAGTTTTTTGCAAACACTTTTCAGGAGACAAAGGTCAAAATATAGTCATGATCAATTTCTTTCTATAAATACAAAAAAATACATTTATAAATGTTAATCTATCAAAGCTCCTTTTCGTTCCTTTTAAGCATTTTTATTCCTTCGCTTAATTTCTATGAATCTACTGTTTTCACATTCTTTTTGGATTATTATTTTTCCCCAATAAATGCATATATTTTGGCCAGTTTTCTCTGTACTTTTGAGTCTTTAGGTTTGATTGATAAATATTGTTAGAAGTATTTAACTGCTTCATCAAACTTCCCCAATCCTTCATACAATATTGCTAGGTTGTAGTATGTAACTTCGTAGGGGTGAATTTAAAGTACTTTTGAATATAACTAGATTGCTCCTTTAATCTTGCCAGAATGATGGAATATCTTGGCTAATCCTTCTAACGATAGATAGTGTTTGGGGTCGAGTTCAATAGCCTTCTTGTAATACTTGGTCGCCTCATCAAAGTTCTTTAAGTTTTTGTAAGCAGCTGCAATATTATGAAAGTAGTCAGCATCTTGATCGTAAAGTTAGATCGCCTTTTCATAGCTTTATATTGCTTTTTCATAGTTTTTGGTTGAATTGTAGGCTACTCCTAAGCCATTATAATTTTAGCTAAACTCAGGATCCACTTCAATTCCCTTTTTATAATACTTAATAGCCTTTAATGGCTATTAGTAAAGATAAAGATTGCCCAGATTATTGTATGCATGAGAATCATTAGGGAAGAGCTCAATAGCCTTCAAAAAATATTTTAAACTTGCTTCCTTGTTGCCAATTTGAATCATCACATCTCCCAAATTGTTAAAAGCTTCATGGTCATTAGGTTAGAGCTAAAGGTACTTCTAAAAATATTGAATCGATTCTTCCCATCTTTCTGCTTGGTTCAAAACTGTCCCAATGTTGTAATAAGCCTTACTATATTTACTATCAATTTCAATCAATTTTTGATAGTTTTTTAGTGCCATATCCCATTTCTTAGCATCGAAATACAGATGTCCTAAATTTTAATAGGCGGACAAATTATTAGGATTGATTAATATTATTTTTTCATAGCATTTTTTCTCCTCCATATAATTGTGAATTTTACGATAGGCCTTGGCAAGTTTGAAATATTGCTGTTCATTGAACCCATCCTTATCAAGGACATTTAGACCTTCATTTAATTAGTTTTCTTTTTTGTAAGACTATTCTGCGAATTTGATGAGGGTAACCTCGGGCATTTCGTCAATATTCTATCTACTTCTTATCTATGGAGATGCATGTCCACTAAATTCCAGTTGATCCACCACTTATATTGTTTAAGATTGGCTTTTAGTGATTGGCCTTTAGGACTCAAAATGCATCATTATTACCGTTTTATGGTTTTACTGCATTCCTAACTACTGAAAATATTATTAATCCTCATATCTTAGAAGAGTTTAGAGTGAAATAATTATCTAGAATTTAATGGTAATCTGATATATTTGATAAATACATGATATAACGTTATGACCATTTGTTTATAGACAGATGTATTAGTAAAAGACTTATAAATTATGGCATAATATTACCTAAATTAAAATATAGTTAGCATGAATCATCTCCATGAAACATTAGACATCATTAACATTAATCCTCTCACATGTCTACAATAAAAAATTAATTAAAACTTCAAAATCATTGGATCTTAAGCATTACCTTTTATTAAGAATACCTTCTCAGCCATCAATTCCAGGGTCATTAGTGCCTTTGGTCATAGGTAGACTTTACTTGCAACCAGTGCAATCGGAATAAGCACTCTTTTACTCTTCCGTCTAATGAAACATAAAAACGATTAAGTCGTGAAAAGCTAAGAAGCTAGCGATATAGTAAATAAATAAGATGATAATGACTAATCTCTGGTAGGCTAGAGCTTATAAATGAATGTTAATAAGACAAATAATCTATAAGATATTCTTGAGATGAGTGCGTAAGAAAGCACATGTGAAGATAAGACTAATGATAAAATATTTTATTAAGTCTATAATGCATACCTCCTAACAGAACCATGATCGATTAATCATTCATTCATCCCCCCTTCTCAATAGCAAATAGTTTGTTTTAGGCATTAAATTGTTATTATAATATTAGTAATCACAAGAAGAGAGAAAACTCATTTTCTTCGATATTTGGATCCCATAAGTTTACATTTCCTTATAAGTTAGCATCTATATCTAAGTTTATCCAATTATCTAAAACTTCCTCCATTTGAAACTCGTCCCATCTTAAAGGGATATATTCCTCCCCTCTAGTATTAAGAATAGGAGCATTTGTTGAATGAAGGATTTCTTCAGGTATATTTGGTTCAGTAATAAACATTAAATTTGGTTGGCTATTTGTATTTCTTTGTACAGAAGACATCTTCTTCAAAGGTGGTTTTTTTGTAAATGTTCTATGTTTTGCTAGTCTTCTCTATCTCAACAAAACCTTAATCTTTTAAGATCCCTTCTATGTTGCTAAGATCAAGTATGTATTGTAAAGCTCGAGGACCCTCCCTTCAATCCATTTTTGTTTGTAATTGAAGTCAACTAAATCACCTACCTTTAAGCTATCAGGTAGCATTCTTTTTCTCTATAATTCTTGCACAGTCTCAACCTTTTATTTGTATTCTTTCTTTTCTTCTTCTGAGTAATTTTAAATTATATACTCATTAATTAGAATACTGATTTGCTTAGATTGCTGAAAACTTTGATCGGATAATGCTCTTCTGCAAATAGCGCATTGCTAATTTAAAAAAAAAGTATTTTCAATGCAGTTTAGACAGAAGATATGACCGCATTCAGTCATTACTGGACAAGCAATCACCTAGAAACAAATTGGACAGGTTACTTGCTCAACCTTGACTAGGTTTTTAAGCTCATTCCTAAATTTTCTCTCCTTCTTTTGACGAACCATCCCGTTTTTGTTCCGAGCAACTATTTTTTAGGTAACTTTAGTTCTTATTTACTTCAGCCCAATTTGCTTAGATATTGCTTTAGTTTTTTTTTACCCAAGACTAGAGAATAGTTTTTACTAGAACAACTTTTATTGTAGCTTTGCCATATGAGCGCTTTACTTCAAATTGAAAAAATATTTATACTTAAATCGAGTATTAATCCAGTTTTAATATTTGATTAAGCTTACTTGTTAAGAGAAAAAAATATTTTCCTTGGCAAACAATGTTTTTGAGAAAGAATGTTGTTCTAAACCAATCAAAATTCAATTCTGTCTCATATGACGCAAATAAAATCAACAATCTTATTTGTTTATATCCTTCCTTTCGATTCTTCTGTTGGGATCATTTTTCGAATGTTAATACTATAAAATACAAAAAGTATTTTTTGGTCGTTGCAAATACTTTTTTTTTATAATTACATTCATAGCTTGCAGAAAAAAAAAGATCAACAAATATCATAAAGAATGACGCATCAAAATTATCAAAGCTTGGAGAAAATATATTTATCTTTAAAAATGTGGGGGTTGGGGTTGGGGTTGGGGT
>JACCDV010605447.1_pt1 | contig 10684 bp, 12 predicted proteins | sample 7446131 | NCBI WGS metagenome assembly JACCDV01 (sample SAMN15323448, study PRJNA562643) | freshwater metagenome | isolation source: river surface water | place: USA:Blue River Watershed | collected 2017-08-17
TCATCAGCATCCGGCAAGGCGACGAGGCCTATGGCGTGATCAAGCTCACGCGCGGGCGCACGGGCAAAACCGAGACCATCAAAACCCGTGGCAACCTGACCACCAACGACGGCAGCATCGCCGTGCAGTGGGCGCTGGACGGCCACGGCATCCTGATGCGCGCCGAATGGGACATTCGCGAGCATCTGGCGCAAGGCCAGCTGGTGCAGCTGCTGCCGCAGCACCACACACCCGACGCCGACATTTATGCGGTCTACCCAGCCCAGCACAAATCGGCCGCGCGGGTGCGGGCCTTTGTGGACTTTCTGGCGGAGGCGTTCAGGCCAGACAGGCCTGGATGCGGGGCTGAGGCTGCAGGTGCGGACCCAATGGTTATTGATCCGGCCCAGTAATTTTTGAACCGTTCACCCTGAGCCTGTCGAAGGGCAACAACAGGGCTTCGACAAGCTCAGCCTGAACGGATATTGATACATCGACGTGCCGGATCAACAGTTGACCGCCGCAACCGGCAACGCGACCCCAGCGCGAGTGCTTTGTGGAAGGGCTGTGTGTTGAGCTTGGGTGGAGACCGGTCCAGGCTGGGTTGAGGGCATCCACCTTGCAGCTGCCGCAAGGCTGCTCACGACCCAAAGCAGTCCTACATTGTTGAGTCAAACGGTCATTCGCGAAGTTGGGCTGTCGATCTGTAGCGCTGAGCAGTTTGATTTATGTAGCAGCCCATAGCGCGTTTAATAAAAACCGAGGCGGGCAAAAACAGAATACTCAGCCCCGAATTGATAAGCCCGTCAATTCTTCAAGATCAGCAATCTCCAGACCCTTCACCTTATCAATCAATCTGAGGCCATCTTGAGCGCATTCAAATGTGGCCAGATCACTGTAAATCCGTTTGACGCAGCCAATGCCGGTGAGCGGATAACTGCATTCGCGTACCACCTTGCTTTCGCCGGTCTTGGTCAACAAATCCATCATCACCCAGGTTTGTTTGGCACCTACGGCCAGGTCCATCGCACCTCCTACCGCAGGAATTGCCCCGACCTCGCCAGTACTCCAGTTGGCCAGATCACCCGTAGCCGACACCTGAAAAGCCCCGAGTACACAAATGTCCAGATGGCCGCCGCGCATCATTGCAAAGCTGTCAGCATGGTGAAAATAGGCACCACCGGGCAGCAGTGTGACCGGTTGCTTGCCGGCGTTAATGAGATCAAAGTCTTCGTGCGCAGGTGCCGGCGCAGGCCCCATGCCGAGGATGCCGTTTTCGCTGTGCAGGATCACTTCGCGTCCAGCCGGAATGTGGTTGGCCACCAGCGTGGGCATGCCAATGCCAAGGTTGACGTAAGCGCCGTCGTGGATGTCACGAGCCACCAACCGAGCCAGTTCGTCCTTGCTGCGGCGCTTGTAGGAAGAGCTGCTCATCATGCCGCCTTTCTGAATCCGCCACCTTCCGTGGCCACGCGTTCGATCTGCACGATGCGGCTCACATGGATGCCGGGCGTAACGATGGTCTCGGGGTCCAGCGCGCCCAGCGGCACGACCTCGTATACCGATGCCACAGTGCGTTTGGCTGCTGTCGCCATAACCGGCCCAAAGTTGCGCGCAGCCATGCGATAGGTCAGATTGCCCCAGCGGTCCCCCTTCTCGGCCTTGATGAGTGCCAGATCGCCGTGGATCGGGTGCTCAAGCACATACTGGCGTCCGTTGATCTCGCGCGTTTCCTTGCGGTGCGCTAGCTCAGTGCCGTAACCCGTGGGAGTGAAGAAAGCACCAACACCGGCCCCCGCCGCACGCAGTCGCTCGGCCAGGTTGCCCTGCGGCACTAGTTCGAGTTCGAGCTTACCGCTGCGGTAGAGCGTATCGAACACATGTGAATCGGTTTGTCGCGGAAAGCTGCAGACAATTTTGCGTACACGACCGGCTTTTAGCAACGCGGCAAGGCCGGTATCGCCGTTGCCGGCGTTGTTGTTGACCAGGGTGAGTTCTTTCGCGCCTTGAGCAATCAAACCGTCAATCAGTTCGTTGGGGATACCAGCGGTACCAAAACCGCCGATCAACACGGTAGCCCCATCTGCCACCGGACCGATTGCCTCAGCCACGTCGGTTGATATCTTGTTGATCATGTTTGCATCTCGAAAGCATTCAGGGTCATCGCCACCAGCGTGTAATAGCCGACGATACCCACCAGCTCAACCATGCCGCGTTCTCCATAGGCCTGGATACCTTGCTTGTAAAGCGCATCACCTATGCGGTTTGTATTGAGCAGTTCGGTAGCCAACCTATGTAGCAAGCGTTGGCGTTCATCGGAAAGCAAAGGTACAGCACCTGAACGCAACTGCTGTATAGACTTATCGGACAAACCTGCCTGATGCGCAATCGGCTCATGAATCTGCTGCTCGCCGAGGCACTGATAACGTGCTGCAACGCAAAGAATCAGCAATTCAGACTCGACCAGAGAAAATTGCGTGTTGTAGCGACAAAAAGCCCCAAGCTTTTCTGCCGGCGAAGCCAACCCAGGACTGTGCATCCAGGCCAGAAAAGGGCCACTCAAGTTTCCACGTGTGGAAATGATCGATTCATGAATTGCACGCTGCTCAGTATTCAGCTGCGTTACGTCCGGCAAAGGTAAACGGGATTTCAAATGCTTAGCCCCTATGTATTGTTAGGCAACAGGCATCGACGTACCCTGATGCGCATGCAGGCGCCAGACACCATCTGACCCGCAAGCCCACACTGTCATGAATAGGCTGGCCACATTCTTTTGCTGGCCATCCTTGCTAACAGTCGCCGCCATGCGGCCGCTGACCACTGCGGCCTGCTGCAGCACTTGCACTTGCAGGTCGCTGAAGTTCAGCTCCAGGTACTTCAGGCTGCCACCTGAGAGTTTGACAAGGTAGGTGGCCTTGCGGTCACAGACTCCAGTGGAATGCACATAAACCAGATCCTCGGCCAGTAGACCTTGCAGGGCGGGCAGATCGCCCGCCAACAAGGCCTGGCGGCGGCGCTCTTCGAGCGCCAGCACAAAACGGGCATCAGTCATTTTCAGTCCAGTTTCACGCCCGTCTTGCGGATGGCCGGTCCCCACAGTGCGTCGTCTTGCTTGAGGAAAGCAGAAAATTCAGCCGGTGTCTGAGCCTTTAGTTCACCACCAAAGGCGCGCCAGCGGGCGATCAGCTCGGGGTTTTGCGCGGCGGCTTTTTGCATGGCTTCGCCCAGCTTGGCAACGATCGGTGCAGGTGTACCGGCGGGTGCAAATAGGCCGATCCAAGCGGTTGGGCTGTAGTCAGGCAGGCCAGCTTCGGCAAAGGTCGGCACATCTGGGAAGTTGGGGTGGCGTGTCTTGCCAGTGAGCGCCAAGATCTTGAGCTTGCCGGCGCGCACGTTGCCGATGGCCGCGGGCAGTGCGTCAAATATCACATTGACCTGACCGGCTACCAGATCGGCATAGGGGCTGGTGGTGTTGTAGGGCACGAACTCGATCTTCACCCCCGCGTTGGACGCAAACCACTCACCAGCCAAGTGCGAATAGCTGCCAATGCCCGAGGTGGCGGCGGTGACTGAGCCCGGCTGTTTTTTCAGTCGTTCGATCAGCTCCTTCGCGTTTTTCTCGGGCAGGCTGGGGTGGGCCGTCAGCGCGGTGTTGAGCAGGCCCACGATGCTGATGGGCACATAGTCGCGTTCGACCTTGTAGGGCACCTTGGCGCCGTAGGTGTAGGGCACCACCGACATCGAGGTGGTCGAGCCCATGACCAGGGTGTAGCCGTCGGGTGCGGCCTTGGCGCCTGCGTCCATGCCGATCATGGTGGACGCACCGGGGCGGTTCTCGACCACCACCGACTGGCCCAGCACCTTGGTGAGTTCCTGGGCGATCTCGCGGGTGTTCGCGTCCGGGCCGGTGCCCGCGGCAAACGGGGCAATGATCTTCACGGGTTTGTTGGGGTAATCCTGCGCCAAGGCGGGCAGGGCACTGAGAAGGGCCAGGGCCAGAGCAGCCAGGCCCACGCGGCGGGTGGTGCGGTTCATGGGGTTGTCTCCTGTGTTGATGAGGGTCAAGACCGACGGGTCTGGCCATATTCTGGACAAAAGCCTTAATTCTCATAATAGGAGAAACCACTAGATTATTTGTGTTTTTTCATCCATAGAATCGACATAGTTTTCAATCAGGAGTCAAACATGTCGCACCCCTTGAGTCAACGCAATTCGCTGGTGTTCAGCCACATGGGTTTTTATGTGCGCGACATCGAACGCATGGTGCGCTTCTACCGCGATGTGATGTGCTTCTTCGAAACCGACCGTGGCCTGCTGGGCACGGTCCAACTGGTTTTCTTCAGCCGTGAACCGTCCGAACACCACCAGATCGTGCTGGCCACAGGCCGGCCCGCCGATTTGTCATTTAGCGTGATCAATCAGATTTCGCTGCGTGTGCCCGATCTGACCACCCTGCGCGAAGTGCGTAACCGGGCCCAGGCCGATCCTGACGTGACCGAGCTGGTGACGGCCACACACGGCAATGCGGTGTCGATCTACTTTCGAGATCCCGAAGGCAACCGCCTGGAGGTCTTCATGGACATGCCCTGGTACTGCGAGCAGCCACTGCGCGAGCCGATTGACCTGGACCAGAGTGACGAGGCCGTGATGGCCGCAGCCGAAGCCCTGGCCCGCAGCCGACCCAAATTCCGCAGTCGTGCCCAGTGGGTGTCCGAGATGGAGCAACTCATGGGGTACAAGGCATGAGCAAGAACGTATTCGACGTGGCCATCATCGGCTATGGCCCTGCGGGCGCCACCCTGGCCAACCTTCTAGGCCAGTACGGCCTGTCGGTGCTGGTTCTGGAACGCGAGGCCGATATTTACCCGCTGCCGCGCGCTATCCATTTCGATGGCGAAGTCATGCGGGTGTTTGAGACGGCTGGCCTGCGCCGCGAGGTCGAGGCCATCTCCAGGCCTGGTCTGAAGGGCATGTACTTCAACAACGCGGCAGGCGAAACTCTTCTGATCCGTGCCGGTACCAGCGAACGCGGCCCGCACGGCTGTGCCACCAACCATTACTTTCACCAGCCCGAGCTCGAAGTCGTGCTGCGCGAAGGGCTGCGCCGTTACCCACAGGTGCAGGTGCGCACCCGCCATGAAGTTATGTCCATTGAGGACGGTGCCGAACACGCCACGCTGCAGGTCAAGGATCTGCAAACCGGTCAGTCGCACACCGTGCAGGCCCGTTTTGTGGTGGGTTGCGATGGTGCCCGCTCCCTGACGCGCAAAGCCATTGGCACCACCATGGTGGACCTGGGCCTCCATCAACCCTGGCTGGTGTTTGACGTGCGTCTCAAAGCCGATGTGCCCGGTCTGCCTGACCACACTGTGCAGCACTGCGACCCGGCTCGGCCCATGACGTATTGCAATGTGACGGGCAACCGCCGCCGCTGGGAGATCATGCTCATGCCTGGCGACGACCCCGAGCGGCTGGTCCAGCCCGAAACCCTGTGGAAGCTGGTCAGCAAGTGGGTCACACCCGAGCAGGCCGACATCGAGCGTGCCGTCATCTACACCTTCCATTCGGTGATCGCCGAAAACTGGCGAAAAGGCAGGGTGTTTCTGGCCGGAGACTCCGCACACCAGACGCCGCCATTTCTTGGGCAAGGCATGTGCGCGGCCATCCGCGACGCTTCCAACCTGGCCTGGAAACTCGAAGCCGTCTTGCGTGGGCGCGCCCAGGATGACTTGCTCGAGACCTACGGCAGCGAACGTGCTCCGCATGTACACGCTTTTATTGATCTGGCCGTCAAGCTGGGCGACATTATTCAGACCACTGACCCGAAAGCCGCACGCGAACGCGATGCAAAGTTCAAGACCGGCCAGCCCGAAACCTTCCAGTTTCCTGCGCCGCGGCTCGGCCCGGGTGTGTGGCGGGGTGAGCGTGTTCCCGTGGCCCAGGTCTTCCCTCAGCCGATGCTGGCCGACGGTCGTCTGCTGGACACTGTGCTGGGCCTTAACTTTGCCGTGATCGGCGAGCCGTCCGTACTCGACAGTGTGAGCGATGCCACCCGTGAACTCTGGCAGGCGCAAGGCGTTGTGGTATTGCCCGCACGCGATCCAGAAGTGCGCACCTGGTTTGAGCAGCAAGGCGTGCGCGCCGTGGTGATAAGACCTGACCGCTATATCCTGGGCACGGCACAGACCGGTGCCGAACTCGATAGCATCAGTGCCTTGCTGCCCATTGCGGTAGCCCTTGTTCACGGATGTTACTGAATTGCCGATGACCGAAAAAGCCGATTCCAGCCTTGCCCGCATGCTCAGCGTGCTCGACCTGTTTTCCGACCAACGCCTGCACTGGAATGCGGAGGAAATCAGCGAGACGCTGGAGGTGTCCCTGCCCACCAGCTACCGCTACCTCAAGACCTTGAGCGACGCCGGCCTGCTCAGGCGGGGTGTGGATGCTCGGTTCACGTTGGGGCCGCGCATTGTGGTGCTTGACCATTTCATCCGTCAGGCCGACCCGGTGCTGCAATGTGCTATTCCGTTCATGAAAGAACTGGTGGCGCAAACGGGTTTTGACGCCGTGGTCTCCAGCCTGCACGGCGATCAGCTGCTCGACACCCACCGCGAGTACGGCAGCTTGCCCGCCGACCTGAGCTATGGCCGCGGAAGACCACGGCCGCTTTTTCAGGGTGGTGCCCCCAAAGTGATTCTGGCGGGTCTGCCTACTACACAGCTGCACAAACTCTTTGACACGCACCTGGCCGACATCACCGCAGCTGGCTTGCCCGCTGATTGGCCTGCGTTTCGGCGCTACTTCAGCCAAATCCGGAAGAATGGCTTCTACTTTTCAAATGGCGAACTCGAATCCAATCTGGCCGCTATTGCGGTGCCATTGCAGCAGGCAGACGGCACCGTCATCGGTGCGCTCTCGCTGGTGACCACGGTGCAGCGCATGGCCGTGATCGATCAGACCAAGCTCACGCCGCTTATCCAGCGTGCCGCCCGCGAAATTTCCGCGCGGCTGCACTGATGCCTTCCTTAACCTTCCTTTGAAAGACAAACCATGAAACTCATCAGCTTCCTGAACCAGGGCGTGCCCTCCTACGGCGTTGTGAACGGCGACGATGTGCTCGACCTCACACCCATTCTGGGCGCGCAGGCCCCCGACCTGAAAACCCTGATTGCAAAAAACCTGTTCGCCGCTGCGGCCGAAGCGGCCAAGACGCACAAGCCGACCCACAAGTTCTCGCAACTGACACTGCAGCCCGTGATTCCCAATCCAGGCCAGATTTTCTGCATCGGCCTGAATTACGGCGAGCATGTTCGAGAGACTGGCCGTGAAGTGACTGAGACTCCCGTGATCTTCCTGCGCCTGGCCGATTCCCAGGTCGCACACGGTCAAGACATCGTGCGCCCGCCCGAATCGCATCGCCTGGACTATGAAGCCGAGATCGCCGTCGTGATTGGCAAAGGTGGTCGCCGCATCAAGGAAGAGGACGCCTGGAACCACATCGCTGGTTACAGCTGCTACAACGACGGTTCGGTGCGCGACTGGCAGGTGGCCACCTCGCAGTGGACGCCTGGCAAGAACTTCTTCAAGACTGGTGGCTTTGGCCCCTGGATGGTCACCAGCGACGAGATCGCCCCTGGCCAGGTCATGCGCCTGCAGACCGTGCTCAATGGCCAGGTGCTGCAGGACACCACCACCGACAAAATGATCCACAGCATCCCGCGCCAGATTGCCTATATTTCTACGTTCATTCCGCTTTCGCCCGGCGATGTTATCGTGACAGGCACCCCTGGCGGCGTGGGCAACAAGCGCACACCGCAGATCTTCATGAAGCCTGGTGATGTGTGCGAGATCGTCGTTGACGCGATCGGCACACTGCGCAACGGCATCCGCGACGACGCCTGATGTTCTGAAGCCCATCCCCCTCGCTACACAGGAACCTCCATGCATCTCACTGCCTCGGCGTGCTTGCAACGTCTTTTCTTCATCGCCTGCGTCATGTTCGGTTCTCTGGGTCTTGGCCATCAGGCGATGGCTGCCGATGCGTTTCCAACACGGCCCTTGCAGTTTGTGGTGCCTTTTGCTGCAGGGGGCGGCCTCGATGCCAATGCACGGCAGTTCGCGCAAGCCTTTTCCGAGGTGCTTCGACAGCCCGTCAGTGTCATCAACCGCGATGGTGCTGCAGGCACCATCGGCCTTCAGACTGTGGCCAGCGCCCGGCCCGATGGCTACACGCTCGCTTTCACGCCTGCAGTGTCCTTGACCAGTGAGCCCCACCGGATCAAGACACTGGGTTACCAGCTCGGCTCGTTCAAGCCGGTATGCCAGGTGTTTGACAACATTTTCGCCATCGCGGTAACAGGCAACTCTCCTTACAAGACGGTTGCCGATCTGCTTCAGGACGCCGCCCGGCAGCCTGGCGCTGTGAGCTACGGCACGTCGGGGACGGGCTCCATCCCGCATCTGGGCACATCCGACATCGAGGCTTCGGCCAAGGTAGACATGACCCATGTGCCTTACAAAGGCGATGGACCGATGCTGCAAGACCTGCTGGCCGGGCGGCTGAGCTTTGGCGCTGTGCTGGCCAGCTCCATCAACCCCCAACTGCAGGCGGGCACCTTGCGGTTGCTGGCGGTGTATGCCGACAGGCGCCACCCGTCCTTCCCTCAGGTGCCTACCCTTGCCGAAGCGGGGGTGCCGGTCGTGCAGCTGAGTTTTGGCGGGCTGCTGGTGCCTGCCGCCACGCCTGCCTATGTGGTGTACGTGCTGGAAGCGGGTTGCGAAAAAGCCATCCAGTCTCCAGCCTATCGCGATTGGGCCCAACGAGCCAATCAGGTGGTCGATTTCAAACCCTCCAGTGCCTTTGACACCCGCCTTCGCCAGGACAGCCAGTCCAAGGCCAGTACCCTCAAACGGCTGGGGCTGTGAACCTATTTACGAAGAGCCAACACCTCATGGTCGATACTCAGAATTATTTCCATCGCATGTTGCGTGGCGAAACGCCGCGCCCGCCCGTGCTCATGCTGCTGGGCAGCCGAATCGATGCTGTCGATGTTGCTGCAGGCACCCTGCGTGCCACCTACGAGGCACTCCCTGATTTCCGCAATCCTGCAGGCACCGTGCAAGGCGGGATGTTGAGCGCCATGCTGGACGACATGACCGCCAGCCTGGTGGATGCAACATTGACCGCAGGACAAGGCGTGGCCACACTGAATCTGAACGTTTCATTTCTCCGTCCAACGCAGGTCGGCACGCTGCAAGGCGAGGCACGCATGCTGCGGCGAGGCCGTGACGTTTGTCATGTTATGGGCACACTTCTGCAAGATGGCAAAGAAGTGGCCACTGCTGTAGCGGTTTGCAAAGTGATTTGAAATTGAAAAATGCTTCCATCAACGTTGCAGCCCTTTCCAACACGACATAAGCTCAGCCATAGTCTTCGAATAGCTGCTGTGGGGAACATACATGTATGACGGCTCATGGCCGCGAGCCCACAACCCAAGATCCACGGTGACCGGCCGCTCTCGCTGCATTGCGGCCACATCCCAGAGACAGGCGCTCATCGATTCGGGAAACTTGATGCACTGGCCAGGGCGCCTCGAACGGCGTCTGCTTAAAATCTGACCCTCTGCACAGCCCGGGATGCGCGGCCGTTGCGGTGCTCGCCAGCCCGGCTGCTGGATTCGGCCGCAACCCTGGTCACCGTTTCTTGGGGTCTTCAGTCCGCTCGGGCTGAGCGGGTCGAAGCCCTTCGACAGCTCAGGGCGAACGGCTCAAGCCTCGACGGGCCGGGTCCAATGACACTTTCCAGGAGTTGCCATGCCAACCGTGCTGATCCGCCACATCCACACGCTGTCTGCCCAGAACGATGTCGCCGCCGAATGGCGCGATGCCGCCGTCTTTGTGCGTGACGGTCTGATCGACTGGGTGGGACCGGACGCCGATCTGCCCCCTGCCCTGCACAGCGCCGACGAGGTGATCAACGGCCGCCACCTGCTGGTGGTGCCCGGCCTGGTCAACACCCACCACCACATGTACCAGTCGCTCACACGGGCGATTCCATCGGTGCAGAACGCCGAACTGTTTGGCTGGCTTCGCGGCCTCTACCCGATCTGGGCCGGGCTCACGCCCGAGATGGTCCATGTCAGCACCCAGGTGGCCATGGCCGAGTTGCTGCTTTCAGGCTGCACCACCAGCAGCGACCACCTCTACATCTACCCCAACGGCGTGCGCCTCGACGACAGCATCGAGGCGGCGCGCGAGATCGGCATGCGCTTTGTGGCCACTCGCGGCAGCATGGGCGTGGGCCAGTCGTAGGGTGGGCTGCCGCCGGATCGCGTGGTCGAGCGCGAGGACGACATCCTGCGCGACTCGCAGCGCCTGATCGAGACGCACCACAACGCCGGGCACGGCGCCATGACACAGGTGGCGGTCGCCCCCTGCTCGCCTTTCAGCGTGAGCCGCGACCTGATGAAGAACGCCGCCGAACTGGCCCGGCACTACCGCACTCGGCTGCACACCCACCTGGCCGAAAACGACCACGACGTGGCCTACAGCCGCGAAAAGTTCAACCGCACCCCCGCCGAATACGCGCAGGACCTGGGCTGGGTCGGCGACGACGTCTGGCATGCGCACTGCGTCAAGCTCGACGAGGAAGGCATCAGCCTGTTTGCCGCCACCCGCACCGGTGTGGCGCACTGCCCGTGCAGCA
>JACCDV010160451.1_pt1 | contig 10679 bp, 2 predicted proteins | sample 7446131 | NCBI WGS metagenome assembly JACCDV01 (sample SAMN15323448, study PRJNA562643) | freshwater metagenome | isolation source: river surface water | place: USA:Blue River Watershed | collected 2017-08-17
ATCGGCCAAAATCCCCTATATTCCTTTACAGGTCAACAGGTTGCGGTCGATGGCACCACCACCAACCCACGGGGTTGGATTACCGCTAGCTACCAGTTTTAGGTCTAGGCATGGCCAGGCTCCATGCTCTGAAAATTGCGATCTTTTGGGGTCTTTTGAGCTCTGGTTTAGCGACCGCACAAACCACGATTTCTCAGTGGACTTTGGAGTCTAAAGAGATCATCACTGAAGCGTATACCGCGGGTGAAACGAACACTACATTCGGCGTTTTTTGCTCTGCTAATCAATGCATGTTTTATGTGCATCAGCCATCGGTGTGCTTACCTAATCAACGCTATCCCGCACTCGTGCGCAATCAAATTCAAACGTATGCGATCACCATGAAATGCACCTTGGTGGGTAACAAATTATTTTTAATTTTGGAGCCATTTAATACGATGTTGCAAGCGACCCAAATTGGTGAGGAAATTCATTTTGCGTTTGCTTTGCAATCAGCTGAATTTATGACCGCACGTTTTAGTTTGTCTGGTGCGCGTCAAGCGATTCAAGAGGCCTTACAAATTTCGGCAAAAAAGGGTGCGCCAAAACCGCCTGCGACAACACAACCAAATCCCCCTAAAGTGATGCCGCCTTCGAGACCAAACTCCAAAGATTCGACTACATAAATGCATTTGAAAACCAATATCCGCAGAGCAATTTTTGCAGACAAATTGCATGAAAAAGCACGTGTTTTGCCAAAATGATGCTGCTTAAATTTTAGGCACATACTTTTCAAAATACCCTTTTGTGGTTTAGGGCCAGAAATTTCCAAAATTTGCATACCTCTTTGCGACCCTCATGAATATTGGCTTGGCTGGGAGGGCATTTTTGGAGGGCTAATTTTGGTAGTCCACTGATCAAAATCCATTATCCTTATGGCTAATTTCCGAAGTTCATTAATTGATGCCCAGTAAGGATTTATGAGCTTTTTTGATAAAGCTCAAAGCGTAAAAAATTGTGTTGAAAAAAGTAAACGTATTTGAAAACAACTGCTGTAACTTTTCTAACCGGTGTAGTTGCTAGATCTCAAAATTTATTACGAGGTCGCCGGGAACTTTTTTCTTACGTTTCGAAATCCGCACTGCAGAGCGCCAAAATTTCTTACACGATTTGCAAAAGTAAAAAATTCCAACAGCAATTTTTTGCCATCACCCTGATTTATTCGCAAATCAATTTTGCGGTTGCGCAAACAAATCCAACTGCACTGCCAACCGGTGGACAAGTTGTTGCTGGATCCGCAACGATTACGCAAACAACGAATGGCACCACAGCCACGATGAACATCAACCAAACATCGCAACGTGCGATTGTGAATTGGGATTCATTCAATGTGGGCGCGAATGCACAAGTCAACTTCAATCAACCCAACAGTAGCGCCGCGATTTTGAATCGTGTCACTGGTGCGAGTGCATCGGTGATCGATGGTGCGATTCGTGCCAATGGTCAAGTGGTGCTAGTCAACCCCAATGGGGTGATGTTTGGTAAGGGAGCGCAGGTCAATGCCGCCGCTGTGGTCGCCACCACCATGGATATGGCCAATAAGGACTTTATGGCGGGTAAATCCACCTATGCTGGTAACGGTAAGGGCAAGGTCCATAACCAAGGCACCATCAGCATCAATGACCCCAATGGCTATATTGCCCTCTTAGCCCCGGAGGTGCGTAATGAAGGCTATTTATTGGCCCAAAAGGGAGCCAATAACACTATTGCCATGGCCTCTGGCGAGCAAATTACCCTGGATTTCCGAGGAGATCGCCTGATGCGGGTCTCGGTAGACATCGCCACCTACAACGCCTTGATTGAGAACAAGCGGGTAGTGGAGACTAAGGGCGGCCTCATTGTTGTGGCAGCCGGCTCCGCCCGCAATCTCATGAATTCAGTTATAAACAATACCGGTGTTATTACTTCAAGTAATATGGTGAACAATGGCGGCGTCATTGAATTGGTGGCTGCCAACGTCACTCAAGCAGGTAAAGTCAGTGCCAATGGCAAAGGCGAGAACAGCACTGGTGGTCAGATCAATATCGTCGGTGAGAACATCACACTCACAGCAAATTCCGTGACCAAAGCGAACGGCAAAGCCGGTGGTGGTCAGATTGAAATTGGAGTAGGTCAAACAATCGCTACGAACGTCACAAGCGCACCGCAAATCCAAATTCAAACGCAACTCTCAAGTACAACTACCAACAACGTAATTGCTAATTCATCAAGCACCACAACCCCAACGCAAACTGCACGCTTAGATCAACTGCAAACTGCAGCCCTTACCAAAGCACAAGCAACGAGTGATGCCAAACAAATGGCGAAGACCGTCACGATTGAAAATGGCGCACGTGTTTCTGCTTCTGCCACCGACAAAGGCAATGGTGGTTCGATTGTGATTTGGAGTGAAACCAAGACGGCGGTTGCAGGTCTTTTACAAGCACTCGGCGGCAAGAATGGCGGCAACGGTGGCTTTATTGAAACCAGTTCTAAAGGCGAAGTACTCTTAGGAAAAACATTTACCGTCCAAACCCAAGCACCCCAAGGACAAACCGGTCGTTGGTTACTAGACCCAATTGATCTCACATTGGATCGTAATGCTGCGCAAGTGATCTCTGCGGCACTCACCAACAACAACGTGAGTATTGCAGTCAACGGTAATACCTGCCCGAGTCTGGGAAGCTGTACGCAAAATGGCTCAGGCAGCTTAACCTTAGCCAGTGGGGCGGACATCTTAAAAGAAGGTAATACACTCACAACATTGACACTCACCGCTTCAGGCATCTTTAATCTCAATGCCAACATCACCGGTGCGAACCTCAATGTGATCATCAATAGCTCGATTGCATACCTCAATGTCGGTACATCAATTGATGTGAATCAAGTCACAGTACAGGCGCAAACAATTTATGCGAACGGCAACATCACCGCACGTGGTGGTTATGCAAGTAATGCTAGTAATGCCAACAGCAGTATTCGTGCTGCAATTGAGCTCTTAGCGCAAGCGCTTTATATCTCGGGACGTTTGAGCATTACACAAGCGAACACGAACACATCAACGAACACTACATCGACTGCACTCACCATCAATGGCACTGTAGTGCGTCGTGAAGATTTACCTCAATACCTTACACAACAGAACAATACATTCGATTTAAACGAAATCGTGTATGCGACGATCGCTGCGAATGATGCGAATATCGTGAATACACGCAGTAATGTGATTGAGCTATTTGCAACTCAAATAATTACTGCTACCAATACAGCAGAAATCCGTGCGAACGGAACAAATGGCGGTGCGATTTATTTCAATGCCCCGCAAGTCAACACCCAAAATGGGTCTTTAATCCAGGCCCATGGTAATAACGGGCCCGGTGGGGTGATTGCCTTTACCGGAAATCAAATGAATTTAGCTGGAACCGCAACTGCCAATGGAAGCAGTGGAGGTTCTGTTGCCATTTCTGGTGATACAGCAACACTCGATAGTGGCGCATTCATCCAAACCAATGGTAGCGTGGGCCCTGGCGGTACGATTTCCATCGATATTGAGAATCATTTGCAAATCAATAGTGCGCAATTGCAAGCGAATGGCGCTACCGATGGTGGATCCATCCGGATACTCAGCCGCGCAGGCAACTTAAATCTCTTCGATTCAGTAGTTCAGACCAATGGCTCAAATGGTCGCGGTGGAAGTATTGGCATTTCAGCTTTCGATCAAACCATTTTTAGTAACGCAACAGTAGAAGCGAATGGTTTTATTCAAGGCGGAACAATCTTATTAGGCAATGATGCAGAAAACGGCACATTGCCTTTTTCTATTTATGCAAGCTTTGATCCATCTACCCGCATCAGTACATTAGCGACGAGTGTAAACGGAGTGGGTGGCTTTATTGAAACTTCAGGCCAAACCATTTATCTCCTTGCGAGTATTAATGCTGGGCGCGGCGGAATGTGGTTGATTGATCCTGTAGATATTTTTATTGGTAATTCTGCAAACCATAGCATCCTTAACACAGCCATCAATACCGCACTAGTAAGCTCGAATGTAACAATCAATTCATTTGGAAGTGGATCATGTACCGGAGTTTCTTGCTTTCAGACAACGCCACCAGATTGGAGCGGCGATATTTGGCTTCTGGGGTCTATAGACAAAACAGGGAGTAGTCCAACTACCCTTACTTTGACTGCAGCAAGAAGCATTTTAATTAATGCGCCTATCACTAATTCCGGGACAGGCGCACTTCATGTTGTCTTAAATGCCAGTGGCGAGGTTCAAGTCAATCAGCCAATCACAATTAAAGGCAGTTTGGAGGTAACGAGCACTAATCAATTTACAACCGCCTTTGGAAATAACATCACCGCGCAAGCAGGGATTACCAAAGTTGCTGGTGGTGGTCGAACTTCGTTAGGCGGAAATCTAACAACCAGTAATGCAGCTATTAATATCAATAGTGATTTATTGATACGTAATAACCTTTCGCTGAATACATCTGGAGGGGCCATCAATGTTACGGGTACGGTCACTAGTATCACAACTGCAGTTGACACCTTCACAAGCTCTGGAACCTTCAACAGGCCCGGCGTAACTGACATCGAACTATTAGTAATTGGTGGCGGCGGCTCGGGTGGCGGCTCTGTAGGAGGCGGTGGAGGTGCGGGTGGGGTGATTTACTACTCTACTACAGTAATCAGTAACACAACCCACACCATCACGGTAGGTGCGGGTGGAGCAGGAGTTTCTCGTGATTTACCTGGAAGTAATGGCGGTAGCTCGATCGCTTTTGGAATCACTGCACTAGGTGGGGGAGGTGGTAGCGCAATTCCGCCATCAACTAGTGGCTTTAGTGCTGGATCTGGTGGCTCTGGTGGTGGTGGCGGCGGATATTGGGGTATCTACACCGCAAGAGGTTCCAATAATATTATCCAGGGTAACTCTGGAGGTCAATATATTGGAAATTCCAATGCCAGTGGTGTTGCTGCCACGGCTGGAGGGGGTGGTGCACTTGGACGGGGTGGAGATGCAACTCTAGGTCAAGGCGGTACCGGTGGTGATGGCATTTTTTATGCTATCACTGGGTCCTCAACTCTTTATGCAACGGGTGGAGGTGCGTTAGGAGACTCATCTTGGATTACTGCTGGTGGCAATAATAGTGCGCATAATAATGCTGGACATGATGGATGGAGTGGTGCTGCGCCTACTATTACCGCCAACAGAGGTTCTGGGGGAGGGGGGCAATGGGCTCACGCATCCGCGAACCCTAGTCAATCAGGTTCGGCGGGTATTGTTGTTGTACGTTATGCAATCTCCGGGGGATCGACTCTTACACTAGATTCGGGTTCTGGGGCAGTCTCAATTCAAGGTAATATTTCTGGCGCAACCAGTATTGTAAAAAATGGTTCTGGAGTGGCCACCCTCTCCGGCCCCAACACCTACAGCGGCACCACCACTATTTCAGCTGGAACATTAACGATTACCGGAACATTGGGTGGTGGAAATTACGCAGGTGCCATTTCAAACTCAGGCACTCTCATAATTAATTCAAGCTCAAACCAGATACTGAGTGGCGTTATTTCTGGTACAGGAAGCTTGACTAAATCCGGTTCAGGCACTCTATCGCTCACCGGAAATAATACTTATAGCGGTGGAACAACTGTATCTACTGGAACGATTGGCGTTTATCACAACAACGCATTAGGCTCCGCCTCTGTAGCGATGGCCGATGGCACAACTCTATTGTTAGGACGCGCACTGACAACCGTTGCTAACAATATTGCCTTAACTGGTTCAGTCACAGTTGATCTTGATACCGCAGTGGAATATTTGATCGTTGCTGGTGGAGGTGGGGGTGGTGGCGGTATTGGTGGCGGCGGTGGTGCCGGTGAGTTTATTCAGGGATCTGTTGTTCTTTCGAATGGTGATAATCTGATTACAGTCGGTGCTGGAGGTGGTAGCGCACATAACGCTAATGGTCAATCCGGTTCGAATAGTACTGCCTTTGGCATAACGGCCAATGGCGGGGGCGGCGGTGGCGGTTATGCACTGAGCGGATTACCGGGAGGCTCGGGCGGCGGTGCTGGATCGGATTTGGCCAGCGCAACTGGTGGCGCATCAATCAAGTTAGGTGGCGGCTTAGGAAATCCCGGCGGTGATTTTGCAACAAATTATCTTGGTGGTGGACCCAATGCAATATCGTCAGGCGGTGGCGGCGCTGGTAGTGCTGGGGTGCGCGCTGCAGGAACTACTCAAACCGGTGGAAATGGCGGCTCTGGGGTTAGCAGTACCATCTCTGGAAGTTTGCAATTCTATGCTGGCGGGGGCGGAGGTGGCATTAATGGAGATCCAGCCGCTACATCCGCCGGTTCTACAGGAGAGGGTGGTAGTGGCGTAGGTGGTAATGGGGGAGCTAAATCTTCAAATGCTGCTTTAAGAGCGGGGGGAGATGCTGTTAATGGAACAGGCTCAGGCGGTGGCGGTGCTAGTAACGCAAGTTTAGGAGGACGTGGCGGCTCCGGAATTGTGATTGCCCGCTACCTTGGTGCCACTGCCGGTTCTGGCGGCAATACTCTAGCTGCTGGGAACGGACTCGCTGCGGGCTATACGGTGCACACCTTTACGAGTAGCGGCACGCTTACGCTTAATGCTATCGCCCCAGTTCTCAGCGGAAATATTACTGGCACAGGTAACCTCACCGTAGATGCAACCGGTGGCACGATTTCATTGACCGGTACCAATGCCTATGCCAATACGACGATTAGTGGTGGCACTCTTAATATAGGCAATAACACTACTGCGGGTACCTTGGGCTCTGGCACCGTAACAAACAATGCCGCTTTAGTATTGCAGCGTTCCAATGACTTTGCTGTCGCCAATAACATCAGTGGTACTGGTGCGTTAACTAAGTTAGGGACTGGAGTGGCCACTCTTACGGGGACTAATTCTTACGGTGGTGATACAACTATTTCTGCTGGCACATTAGCAATCGGCGGCTCAGGAACGTTGGGCTCTGGAAATTATGCAGGCAATATTTCCATCGCCAACACCAATGACGGCACTTTGCAATATGCATCAAGCGCAACGCAAACCCTCTCGGGAATATTAAGTGGCACGGGTGCTCTTACCGTCTCTGGAAGTGGGACATTAATACTGACAAATACAAATACTTACACAGGCATCACAACGATCTCCGGCGGTATTTTGTCGATTAGTGCCGATAGCAATTTAGGAGCTGCGCCTGCCTCAACCACGGCAACTGCCATCACATTAAGTGGTGGTACGCTGCAGGCCACGGCAGACTTAACACTTCATACCAATCGGGGTATGACCTTAACAGCCGCGAGTGGTTTAGCTGCAATTAGTGGCGCGCGCTTGATTCAGTCAGGTGTAGTGACTGGCAATTTTGCGCTAACTATCAATGGCGCTGGTCAAACTGGTATGGTTGCACTGACTGCTACTAATACCCATGGCAGTACCACAGTTACAGCAGGGACCTTCGGTCTCTATAACAATACAGCGGCTGGTAGCGGTGCAATAGCAATGGCCAATGGTACTACTCTGTTATTAGGCCGCGCAGTGACAACCGTTAGTAACAATATTGCCTTAACTGGTTCCGTCACAGTTGCTCTTGATACCGCGGTGGAATATTTGATCGTTGCTGGTGGTGGTGGAGGTGGTGCCTGGGTAGGTGGTGGTGGCGGTGGTGGTGGTGTACTAACTGGAACAACGAGTTTGGTTTCAACAAGTGCTTTTACCATTTCCGTTGGTAATGGCGGAGTTGGTGCTATCAATGCTCCATCAACCGTCTACACAGCTGCAACTCAAGGCGATAACTCATCTGCATTTGGTTTCACCGCAGTTGGGGGTGGGGCAGGAGGAAACTATTTCGGTGGGGCAACCTCCGGGGGATCTGGAGGCGGTCAGGGCGGTAATCAAGCCGCAGCTTCAGGCACATCTGGTCAAGGTAGCGCCGGCGGAAGTGGTGATGGAGTTGGAACATGGGGCTACGTGGCTGGTGGCGGTGGCGGTGCTGGTGCAGTTGGTGGAAATGCCACAACCACTGAGGCAGGAACCGGCGGAATCGGACTGCTATCGTCAATATCTGGCAACCCTATTTACTATGGAGGCGGTGGGGGCGGAGGTGTTCATAGTGGTGGACTTGCAGCAGCAGGTGATGGTGGATTAGGTGGCGGTGGAAACGGAGTGGTTAACTCCGCATTAAAAGCATCAAATGGAAATGCGAACACTGGGGGTGGCGGCGGCGGTGCTGGTCGAGTTAATAACGCTTATTCAGAGGGGGGTAATGGCGGCTCCGGAATTGTGATTACTCGCTACCTTGGCGCTACAGCTGGTTCGGGCGGGGCTCCTGCAGATGGAACCGGACTCGCTGCGGGCTATACGGTGCACACCTTTACGAGTAGCGGCACGCTTACGCTTAATGCTATCGCCCCAGTTCTCAGCGGAAATATTACTGGCACAGGTAACCTCACCGTAGATGCTGCAGGGGGTACAGTCTCTTTATCAGGTACCAATGGTTATACCGGTACCACCACCATTTCTGCCGGTACTTTAGTAATTAGCGGCACAGGTTCATTGGGATCAGGATCGTATGCTGGCAACATCACTAACAATGGCACATTAAGGCATTCCTCCAGTGCAGCCCAAACTTTTTCCGGAATTATTTCTGGATCTGGTACTTTAACAAAAGATACCTCAAATTCAAGCACCTTAACACTATCAGGTGCCAATGATTACACCGGCGCTACCACCATCTCTAATGGTGTTTTACGGGCCTCTCACAATACGGCGCTTGGAACTGTTGCAGGTGGAGTCACAGTGGCAAACGGTGCGGCACTGGAATTATCAGATGGCATTTCGATTGGCGATGAGGCTCTAAGTTTAAATGGCACCGGCATTAGTAATGGTGGTGCATTACGAAATATCAGTGGTAACAATACCTATGGTGGCGCAATCACCTTGGTAACGAACGCAGTTCGAATCAATTCGGATAGTGATACCTTAACACTTAATAAATCATCCACTGCAATTACTGCATCAAATATCAGCTTAACGATTGGTGGTTCTGGAAACACGACTGTTAGTACGATTATCGCTACCGGTACAGCAACCTTAACAAAAGATGGCAGCGGCACCCTAACTTTATCCGGCACCAACACCTACACCGGCAATACCACTATCTCGGCTGGCACCTTATCAATTAATACCGATCAAAGCCTGGGAGCAGTTCCGGGTTCGGCCACAGCTGACTCAATCGTTCTTAATGGCGGTGTTTTATTAGCAACCGCCGACATCACATTAAGTAGTCTTCGTGGCATTAGCCTCGGTGCCAGCGGTGGTGCATTCAGCATGGATAGTTCGAAAACTCTCATCTATGGCGGCATAATTGCCGATGCCAGTGGTGTCACCGGTGCATTAACGAAGGTTGGTGCAGGTACCTTGGTGTTATCTGGACTAAATACATACAGTGGCGTTACCACCATTAGCGCAGGCACTCTCAGAATAGGCTCGGCTACCGCGCTTGGTGCCTCCACTGCTGCTGTCACGATTACCGCAGGTGCCGCACTGGATCTGAATGGTCAAACGATGACCAATACCAATGCGTTAACTGGAAATGGTTCTGGGATCAATAATGGTGGCGCGATTACGAACTCAAGTTCCTCACCAGCAAGCTATGCAGGCGCAGTCAGTCTTGGTAGTGCTACTGCAATTGGAAGTACCTCTGGAGGAATTACGATCAGTGGCGCAATCTCCGATAGTAGTAACTTTGGTTTGGCCATAGTGGGCAATCAAGCAGTAACGATGAGTAATAGTAGCAATACCTTATCAACTATTGCATCAGGTACTGGTATTGGCGTATTAACGCTAGTGAATAATGCCAACTTAACGATTGGCTCAGTCACAGTTAATAGTGTGGCTTATGCAGGTATTAACTCAACGGGCAGGATCTCGATTCAGACGACCCGTAATCTCACAATTAATCAGAACGTTGCAACGACTGATAACTCGTCAACAGGTTCGTCGCCTGCATTATTGCTTGCGGCCGGCAGTAGCAGTGCGGTTGGTAGCGTGACCTACAACATTACTTTGAGCGGTTCTCCATCATTGTCAATTGGTGGCGGCGGAATTGCCAATCTGTATTCGGGCGGCCTAGATGAAAGTGCAGGTTTAGCCACTTATATCAATACTTTGTCACCAAAGTCTTATACCTACGATGCCACAACATCCACACAACCATCAGCGTTGGGCTATAACGTTATATTCCGTGGTAGCGCTCCGATTGTTTATGTCACGATTGTGGATGGCCAAAGTGGTACCTACGGAACAGCCAGCGCTCTAAGTTTCTGGTACTCCTCAAGCCCCACCCTGTATGGCACCGACTATTTGCCCAGCTCCCTTGCAGCCTTTAATAGCGCACAAACCTTTGCTGCTGGCCAAAGTTCGATCACGATCAATAGCAATGGTTTATCCGGTACGATTGTCATTAGTACGGCGCTCACTTCTAGTACGAACGCAACAACCTATAGCTTAACCTTAACGCCTACGCTTACTCTTTCTGGTTCAACTACAACATTCCAGGCTGGCACCGCAAAGAACTTTACTGTCAATCCCAAAGCCTTGAATATTAGTATTACTAAGGCGTACG
>JACCDV010803369.1_pt1 | contig 10679 bp, 6 predicted proteins | sample 7446131 | NCBI WGS metagenome assembly JACCDV01 (sample SAMN15323448, study PRJNA562643) | freshwater metagenome | isolation source: river surface water | place: USA:Blue River Watershed | collected 2017-08-17
ATGAGATAATTATTAAAATAATAAAAGGTCATAAAAAAAAAGAAATGTTTATACAAAATAATTTAAGTAACACGAAAGTGATTAGAGGCTTTACTTTGGTTGAGCTTTTGATAGTTATCGCGATTCTCGCTATTCTTGCCGCGGCGATAGTTGTTGTTATAAACCCAGGCGAAATGCTTGCCCAAGCGAGAGATGCGCAGAGAATCCAAGATTTAACTACAATGCGCGATGCCATATTACTTTTTATTACCCAAGTTACACCGCCTTCGCTTGGAGCATGCCCCGCTGGAGGACGCGCTACTTTTGCGCCTGCAACAGCTCCGTTTTCTGCTGCTCTAGCTCCTGGAAATGTTTCGGCTACAACTGCTATAGGGGCTACTGGATGGGTAGATATTCTTTTTGCTACTACGCCTGGCGGATCGCCAATTGCATCTTTACCAATTGACCCGATAAATAATGCTACCCACTTTTATGCTTACGCCTGCCGGACTTCCGATTGGACTTTTGAATTAAATACGCGATTAGAATCTGCAAGACATGCTGTTCCCCGCATGACAAACGACGGTGGCAATCAACCTACATTATGGGAAATCGGAACCGCTCCGGGATTAGCTTTATAAAGCCGTAAATTTAACATTTTTATCCGTGTTTTAAGTTTATGTCTTTTGTGTTTTTTCTGTGTCATATTTTTTAATTTGAGCGTTAGGCATATATCTGTAATAAACTAACTGTTGAAAAGTCTAAAATATTATGAACAAGTACACGCTATTGACTTGATATGTAATTTTTTGATATACTTGTGCTCGCGAGTGGAATAATCTCCGGTCCGCGTGAAAATGTGAAGCCGAGGATTGTTTTACCTCATAGACCTTTTCCGCCCTTTTGCAAAAAAGGGCGGATTTTGTTAAAAACTTATATTTTGAGATTTAATAATAATCTGTTATAGTCAAAAAATATGAATGCGGTATTGCGTTTGAATCTTGATATTGAAACAAAAGAAGCGGCATCTTCGCTTCGTATGCAAAGAGCGACTGAATCTATTAAGATTTTATCTAAAAGATTTAATCGCATTGTGATACTTAGTCACCGAGGCAGACCAGATGGAATAGATAAAAAATTAAGTATTGAGCCTATTATTGACGAATTATCCGCTAAGTCACATCGTAAAATTACTTTTTTAGGCGGTCATCCTGAGCAATATTATAATAAAATACTTGATAAAAAAGGGATTTTTGCGCTTGAAAATACTAGATTTTTATCGGATGAAAATAAAAATAGCGCATCGCTTGCAAGCGTTTACGCTTCCTTTGGAGATATTTTTATAAATGATGATTTCGCGACAGCGCATAGATCACAAGCGTCTAATGTAGGCATTACCGAATTTCTTACGGCGGTTGAAGGTCCTATGATGAAAACAGAAATTAGCGCTCTTCAAAAGATTATGCGCGAACCCGCTCGTCCGATTACTCTTATTATCGGCGGAAGTAAAATATCAAGTAAATTATCGGTTATAGAAAATTTTATCGGCAAAGCAGATTATATTCTTTTAGGAGGGGGAGCGGGCAATACCGCGATGAAAGCGGCGGGATACAATATAATGGATTCTATTTGCGAAGATGAGCTTATCCCAAATACGAAAAAATTAATTTTAAATAAAAATATTTTTTATCCCACTGATGTTCGTGTCTCTAAAAAAATGATTTTAGATATTGGACCAAATACAATTAATGGGTTTACTGAAATTATCGCCTCATCTAAAACAATCATCTGGGCTGGCCCAATGGGAATATTTGAACGCGCGTATTTTTCTAAAGGAACAGAATCTATTGCTCGCGCGATATCTGAAACAAACTGTTTTTCTGTTGCCGGAGGAGGGGAGACTACATCGGCGATAATTAAATTTGGATTTGAAAATAAATTCTCTTTTCTTTCAACCGGTGGTGGCGCTATGTTAGAGTATTTAGCTGGAAAAACATTGCCTGCTCTTGAAGTTCTTCGTATAAAATACCGATGAAAAAAATTATTGTTATTTATCATAAAAACTGCCCTGATGGATTTGGTTCTGCGTGGGTTGCGTGGAAAAAATTTGGAAATAAAGCTGATTATTTTGCCGCCTCTCATCCTTCTCTCCCTCCAAAAAATCTTGAAAATAAAAATATTTATATGCTGGATTTTTGCTACGGAGAAAAAGAGATGAAATCAATTTTGAAAAACGCTGCGTCTCTTACAGTGATTGACCACCATATAAGCGCGAAAAATGCAATAAAGTTCTCAACTAATCATATTTTAGACTACAATAATTCCGGCGTTGTTCTTACCTGGAAACATTTTTTTCCGAATAAAAAAATACCTAAACTGCTTTTATATATTGAAGATAAGGATATCTGGAAATTTGCTATTAAATATACAAAAGAATATATGGCTTTTTTAGAAACACACTCTTTTGATTTTAAGATGTGGAATAAACTAATTAAAGACTTTGAAAGCAATATTAAAAGAAAAAAATTTTTAGAAAAAGGAGCGTCAATTTTGGATTTTAGCAATCATCATATTAAAACATTGGCGTCTAACGCTGAATGGGTTGTTTTTGGTAATAAAAAATGTTTAGTAGCTAACTCTCCGATATTTGTTTCAGAAATTGGGCATATACTTGCGCGTAAAGCAGGCGGAATAGGCATAGTTTGGTGTATTAAAGGTGGTAAAATTAAAGTTTCCTTGCGCTCTAACGGCAAAGTGAATGTCGCTAAAATTGCCGAGCAAAACGGAGGAGGAGGACATAAGGCGGCAGCCAGTTTTTCTTTAAATATCAATTATGACTCTTTAAAGTTTCCTTGGAAAAAAGCGAAATAAAATAAGTTGCAAGCGAACGCGCCCGAAGTTATAAAATAAATTATCTTTGTTTCACAATAACTCTGTTTATGGTAACATCTTGTAGCGGCTTATCGTTTGCGCCTGTTGGTACCTGTGATATCGCGTTTGCGACCTCTTGTCCTTCAATGACTCTGCCAAATATGGTGTATTGATGAGGCAAGGGGTTATCAGCGACCATTATAAAAAATTGGCTATCGTTAGTATTAGGACCGCGATTTGCCATAGCGACTGTTCCCGTGATGTATCCTCTTTTTGCTGATTCTGTATTGGGATTTAATTCATCTTGAAAAGTATATCCAGAGCCTCCCATACCTGTGCCAGTAGGATCACCGCCTTGTATCATAAAACCTTCTATGACACGATGAAAAATCACGCCGTCATAAAATCCTTCATTTGCGAGTTCTATAAAATTTGATACCGTAATAGGCGCGTCTTTATCGTATGTTTCTATAGTAATGTTTCCTTTGTTAGTTTCTAATGTGATGGTGTGCTGAAAATTATTTAATGGCATTTTGAAATATGTTATTACTGTTACTGCTATTATTGTTATTACTGCTACAAAAGCGACTATACCAAGTATTTTTTTATTTTTCATAAATGCATTATAGCATATTTTTTTATAAAGTATAGGCAATAATCTTCCTTTGTCATTCCGAGCGAAAGCTGGAATCCAGGTTTATTTATTCCTTTGAAGAGTAGAATACAAAATACGAACCTGGACACCTGCCTGTTGCAGGTGTGACAAAAAAGGGGTTGTCATTCCAGCGGAAGCTGGAATCCAGGTTTGTCCCAGCGTAGGCTGGGATACAGGTTCGTTTGTTGTTGTCATTCCGTCGGAGGACGGAATCCAGGTTTGTCCCTGCGAAAGCAGGGATCCAAGTTGCTTCTTGTTATTCGTCTTTTTTAAAAAAAACAAAACATAAAATACAGAATACGAGACCTGGATCCCTGCCTCCGCAGGGTGACAAAGAGGGGGAGAGTCATTACGTCGAAAGATAGAATCCAGGCCCGTTCCCTTTTTCTGAAATGCAGAATGCGGGATACAAAATACGAACCTGGACACCTGCCTGTTGCAGGTGTGACAAAAAAAGGGGTTGTCATTCCGTCGGAGGACGGAATCCAGGTCCTCCCCAAAGTATTAGAATATAGAATTCAGAATCTTGAATTTAGAATGGGAATCAAGAATTAAGAATCTATAATGCTTTTATTCTTTTTGACGATTATACATATTTATGTTATAAAAATCTTGCGGCCCGGATAGCAGCGTTTATTTTCTTTTAAACCAAGAAAATAAATGAGGAAAGTCTGGACTTTCTTTTGTAATATTCCTTTTTGGCATATTACAGAATAAAACACAGCGGTTAAAAGCCGTCGCTCATCTTTATAATTTTAAGGTGAGCAGAGGTGCGAACAGTGACGCCTAATAGAGAAATCTATTAGGAAGCCAAATCCCCGTTGTAAGTTGGCTTAGTTCCGTTATAGGGATAAAAAAACGGAAGTGAAACGGCTAAATCCTTGTGGAATGCAAGACCGTGTTCTTTTATCATATATATGCTAATTAGCATATTAAAGATAAAAGAGAGAGTCGCTTGAGCCCGAGAGTAATTGAGGGCCTAGATAAATTGCTATCGTCCGCTTATAGCGGATTACAGAATCCGGCTTATCAGGTCGCAAACTAAAAATCCCCCATAAAGGGGATTTTTAGTTTGCTAATCATAATAAACAAAACGATAAACACGAATTTGAAATAAAATTTTGAGTTAATACTTAATCAGTGTATTATTTAAAAATAATGCGAATCTTATCTGTATGTAATCAAAAAGGTGGCGTAGGTAAAACCACTACAGCGGTTAATTTAGGCGCTTACATAGCGGCTATGGGACGCAAGGTCTTATTAGTGGATTTTGACCCGCAAGCTAACGCAAGCTCTGCAATGGGATATATAAAGAATAATGAACAAAACATTTATCATGGCATACTAGGACATGCTTCAATTGCAGATATTATAAAATCATCGCGAGTAGAAAATTATTTTTATATTCCTTCCGGCCCTCATTTGTCCGGAGCGACGATAGAACTTGTGGGGATTTCCGGTAGAGAATTTTTTTTGAAAAGATTTTTAGACCAAGCAGTCAGCTTTTATGATTATATAATTATTGATTTACCTCCAAGTCTTAGTTTACTCACTATTAATGGACTTTTAGCGTCTCAAGAAATGATAATTCCTGTTCAAGCAGAATATTATAGTTTAGAAGGATTAAGTCAGCTTTTAGAAACTGTGGAAATGATAAGAGCGAATATGAATCATAATATTCGAGTTGCGGGCGCAGTAATTACAATGTTTGATAGGTGGGAACAACTTTCGCAAGAAGTAGCAAAAAATTTAAGAACTAATTTTCCATATTCGGTTTTTGAGACAGAGATACCTCGCTCAGCGCATCTTGCGGAAGCTCCAAGTTTTAATCAGCCAATCTCCATATACGCTCCGCATTCGGCTGGAGCTGAAGCATATCATCAGCTTGCCGTAGAAGTTTTAAAACAAGAAAAATTATTTGGAAAATAATCGTTATTATTGCATAATTAATTAATCTTATGTTAGGCAAAGGATTAGAATCTTTGATACCAGCTGGAGGCTACCAAAAACCCTCTGACCAATCTTCGCAAAATAATAATGGTTTTGGAATGCCTATTAATCCACTTCCATCTTTAAATCAAGGAGGCGAGTATTCTGTATCGTCCATTCAAGAGTCAACAAGCGCTAATAATCATCTACAAAATGAATACGCGCCATCTTCGTTTGGATATCAAGACTTACGACCTGCGACGACGACAAATCCAATATATCAGCCAGCTATAAACAATACGACTTTACCAACTGAAGTAAAAACAATAGAACCAAACCCTTCTTTAACCGTAGATATATCATCGCCTGTGACTATTCCGTCATCTACGGAAATTATAATGCCTTCCGTACCCACCTCTTCGTCTTTAGCTACAGAAACTATCGTTCCTATTAATGAAGCTCCTATTACTCTGCCTGCTGAGTCTATTGTTACACCTACAGCTCTTATTACTTCGCCTATTGCTACGCCACCTACTACTCCTGTAACTACTGTTACCCCTATACCTGGCTCTGTATTTACTCCTTCAATAACGCCGGCAATCGCATCAACAGTTGAGTCTATTTCTCTGCCTGACTTTACTCCCGTGCCTACATCCACGCCTACACTCGCACCCACCATCACGCCTATATTAAATCCTTCTCCTGTATTTACTCCTTCTCTTACGACGGCGATTGATTCCACGCTTAGACCTATTTCACCGTCCGACTCTACTTTCACATCTACCCCTATATCTACATCTATGCCTGCGCCCGCCCCCATTTCCTCTTCCGTATCCAATCCTGTATTTACACCCCCATTATCTCCCTCCGCGCATATAGAAAATACAAAACCTATTCTTAAAGATGATATGGAGTCAGACTATTCGCGAAGACAAGCGTCTGTTTTTCATATTGAAGTTGAAAAAATATTTCCTAACCCACATCAACCAAGGCGCCATTTTGACGAAGATGCTTTAAACGAACTTGCTAATTCTATAAGAGAGTTTGGCGTTATTCAGCCGTTAGTTGTAACTAAAACACTCACAGACACAGAAGTTGGCACTAATGTATCGTATCAGCTTATCGCAGGAGAGAGACGATTAATGGCTGCGAAAAAAGTTGGCTTACGAACTGTGCCTGTAGTGATAAGGCAAGTTATGATGGACAGAGAGCGATTAGAGCTTGCGATAATAGAAAATATTCAAAGAGAAAATCTAAATCCGCTTGAATCTGCGAGAGGATACGCGAAACTACAAGATGAATTTGGATTAACTCAACGGGAAATTGCAATTAGAATAGGTAAAAGCAGAGAAACTATAGCTAATTCTTTAAGATTGCTTAATTTGCCGTCAGAAATTCAGCAAGCGCTATCCGAAGGTAAAATCAACGAAAGCCACGCCAGGCTATTGCTTCAAATTAACGATATATCACGACAGAAAGATATGTTTCAGTCAATACTAAGAGTTAAGCCATCGGTTAGAGCTCTTAAAGAAACGATCAAAAGAGATAAATCTTTTACTAATAATTATTTAAATCCGGAACTTGTATCTTTACAGTCAAAATTAGAAGAATTTTTAGGCACTAAAGCAGAAATTAACGACGACGGAGGAAGAGGTAAAATAACGATAAACTATTATTCTCCAGAAGAGTTAAGCGCTTTAATACATCGCTTATCAGGGGAGATGTTCTAAATAAACCGATATTCTATTTCCTGAACTTCTTTTAAGTTCTTTAATTTAAGCATAAGTTTTTGAATTTTATTTGAATCATCAATATTGCATATTACTTTAATAACGCAAAAACCATTTTCTTCTTCTCTTATGGCGCTGATATTTACAATACTTACATGCGATCTAGAGATAATTCCGGAAATATTTTGCAATAAATTAATTTTATCTTTAGCGGAAATACGAAATTCAGTTTTACGGGGAGTAGTCGTAAAAGCCATTCCAGTTTTTTTATTTAGAGCTTTTCTGATGTGATTTTTTGCCTCAGCGGTACGCACAAATTCAAGCCAAGATGATGATGGCTTTTTACCTTTTTGAGTAATTATTTCTATAATGTCACTAGAGCGAAGAATTTGATGTAGTGGCGCTATACTGCCGTTAATTTTTGCGCCAATACACTGATTACCAATTACAGAATGAATACGATAAGCAAAATCTACAGGCGTTGAACCTGCCGGAAGATCTATAACTTCTCCCTTAGGAGTTAAGACAAAGATTCTGTCTTTAAAAAAATCAATTTTCATTGTGTCAATAAATGTTTCAGCGTTACTGTCGCCGTCTTCTTGCCAGGCGCGAAGGCGTTTTACCCATTTTATATCAGCGCTCTTAGCTATAGACGCTTCGCGCTTAATATAATCTTCAGTGCCTTTTTTTTCTCCGTATGCCCAATGAGCGGCGATGCCATTTTCTGCTTCTTCGTGCATCTCCATAGTTCTCATCTGAAACTCAACAACTTTATCGCCGGGAGCGATTACAACAGTATGTAAACTTTTATACCCATTTGGCTTAGGAGTTGCGATATAATCTTTAATTCTTCCAGGAAGAGGTGGCCATAAGTTATGGATGATACCAAGAGCTGCGTAACAGTCGGATACGGTTTCTAAAATAATGCGAAAAGCAACAAGGTCATAAATTTTTTCTATATCCATATCGTACCGTAAAAGTTTTTTATATAAACTAGAGTATCTTTTTGCGCGAAAATCTACTTTTAATGGTTTAATAGAAGCATCCGATAGCGCCTTAATAACTATAGGTTTAATGCGTAACAAATATTTTTCTCGGTCTTCATATTTAGTTTTAACATTTTTTTGAAGCCACTTATAAGCGTCAGGATTGATGTATGGAAATGCTAAATCTTCCAGCTCTCCGCTTATTTTTTGCATTCCTAACCGATAAGCAAGTGGCGCGTATATTTCATATGTTTCAATAGCTATTCGTCGCTGTTTGTTTTCAGGTATATAATTTAGCGTTTGCATATTATGATATCTGTCAGCGAGCTTTATAAGAAGCACGCGAATATCTTCGCTTGAGGCGAGAATTAATTTTTTAATATTTTCTTTTTGTCGCTCAACTCCGTGATATTTAATTTTCCCGAGCTTAGTCGTTCCTTCAACGAGAAACACAATAGTTTTATTAAAAGTTTTTTGAAAAGAATCAACTACATCACTTGAATCTTCTACTATATCGTGTAATAAGCCTGCCGCTATAGTTTCTTCATCAAGCTTCCACGACAAAAGCATATCAGCAGTTTTTTTAGAATGTTCAAAATATGGCTCGCCAGACGCTCTTTTTTGTCCTTTATGCGCTTTTTCGGCAAAATAGTAAGCCTTAGCTATAATGCCTTCAGGATTTTGCAAAGCTATTTCTTTAACGCCCATAAACTCAATATAGACGAAATAAATAGTAAATGTCTATAACTTTTTTTTATCGGGACGCGTCCAGCTTGCGAAGTCACAATCGGGATATCGACTGCATCCATAAAATAATCGTCCCTTTTTTGTCTTTCGGGGAATAATTTTCCCGTCTTTACATTTTTCACAAGCTATTTCTTCTCCAGATTCTGTTTTTAAAGCAGGCGCCATAATTTTACGAGTATTTTTACATTCCGGATATCCAGAACAAGCTATGAAACGACCAAAACGACCTCTTTTTATTATCATCGGACGATTACATTTTTCACATATTTCATCGGTTGTCTCGTCCATATTTGTTTTTTCTACTTCATTATATTTTTGAGCTAGATTTTTAGAAAATGGTTCATAAAAATTAGTTATTACTTGTCTCCAATTTTCTTTACCTAACGCAATTTTATCCAGACGGCTTTCTATTTCAGCAGTAAATCCAATATCTACTATTTCGGGAAAATGAAGAGTGAGTAATTGATTAACTTTTGTGCCAATATCTGTGGGTATAAATCTTTTATTCTCATTTTTTTCTACATATTGCCTTGTTTGAATTACTGAAATTGTTGGAGCATATGTTGATGGTCTGCCTATACCATATTCTTCAAGGGCTTTTATAAGACTCGCTTCGTTATATCTTGCTGGTGGCTCTGTTTCGTGGCTTTCTTTTATTGCTTTTATAAGAGTTAATTTATCTCCTTCTTGTAAAATAGGCAGTGTCTTTTCTTCAAATTTAGATGGCCAAATTTTTAGATAACCATCAAACTCTATTAAACTACCTGACGCGGATAATGTATAATCTCCTGATTGAATCAATACTCTTTGAGAGGCGAATATAGCATCAGGCATTTGCGAAGCGATAAAACGACGCCAAATAAGATTATAAAGCTTTTTACTTTTATCGTCCGCGTTTAGATGCTCCGTAAGTAACATAGGGTTAGTCGGCCTTATAGCTTCGTGCGCTTCTTGCGCTGACTTTGATTTAGTTTTCCATACGCGTGGCGCGACTTCAGCATAATTTTCTCCAAGATTTAGCGATAACCATTCTTTTGCCGCCGCAGTTGATGAAGAAGAAAGATTAAACGAATCAGTTCTTGTATAAGTAATATATCCTTCTTCATAAAGGCGTCCGGCCATTACCATAGTGGCTTTCGCGCTGAAACCAAATTTTCTTGAACACTCTTGTTGTAATGTGCTTGTTGTAAAAGGGGGATTAGGAGAGCGGAATATTTTTTTATTCTCAACGGAAATAATTTTACTATCGGATTTTTGAATATCAGAGATAATTTGTGTAGCAAGAGCATCGTCTTGAATGCCTGGTTTTAGTATTGCCTTGTTTTTGATTTTAATAAGAGATGCTTCAAATTCAGACTCTGCCGTATCTTTAGTCGATAAAGACATATTTTTTTGAAATAAGCCCTTGATTGTGTAATAAGTAATAGGGATAAATTGTTTAATTTCTTCTTCTCTTTCTACAATAAGGCGAACAGCGACTGATTGAACTCTCCCTGCTGAAAGGCGTCCCATTATTTTTTTCCACAAAAAAGGAGATAAATTATAACCAACTAATCTATCAAGCACTCTTCTTGCTTGTTGAGCGTTTACTAAATTAAGAGATATATTTCTTGGATTTTCTAAGGAAGTTTTTATTGCTTCAGGGGTAATCTCGTGAAAAACTATGCGTTCCACTTTAGGAGATGATTTTGTATTTGTAAGACCAAGCGCTTCCGTTAAGTGCCAGGCGATAGCCTCTCCTTCGCGGTCCTCGTCAGTCGCAAGAATGACTTTTGATGCCGA
>JACCDV010554604.1_pt1 | contig 10674 bp, 10 predicted proteins | sample 7446131 | NCBI WGS metagenome assembly JACCDV01 (sample SAMN15323448, study PRJNA562643) | freshwater metagenome | isolation source: river surface water | place: USA:Blue River Watershed | collected 2017-08-17
GAGGAGATTTACGTCTTACTCGAATCACAAAGACATATGGAGATTTCACCGCAGTTAATGATTTGTCATTAACAATTCCTGAAGGTTCATTCTTTGCATTACTTGGACCTTCAGGATGCGGCAAGACGACAACCCTGCGAATGATCGCAGGGTTGGAAGAGCCAACTGTTGGCAGTATTCATTTGGGTACAACTGATATCACGACCAAGCGTCCATATCAGCGTCCTATCAATACTGTCTTTCAGAACTATGCCTTGTTTCCTCATTTAACAATCTTTGAAAACATTGCATTTGGTCTTCGCCGTCGTGGAATTAAGAGTGTCGACGCAGATGTAAACAAGGTCTTAGAGCTTGTTGAACTTCCACATCTTGCGCAGCGCAAACCAACTCAACTTTCAGGCGGACAACAACAGCGCATCGCTTTAGCGCGTGCCATCGTTAATCGTCCTGCATTGTTGCTTTTGGATGAGCCATTGGGTGCACTTGATCTCAAACTCCGTCGTCAGATGCAGATTGAGCTCAAGTGGATCCAGCGCGAGGTTGGACTTACCTTCGTTCACGTTACACATGATCAGGAAGAGGCCATGACTATGGCTGACACCATCGCGGTAATGAATGAGGGAGAGATTGAACAAATGGGATCTCCAGCAGATCTCTATGACAATCCAAAGACCGCTTTTGTTGCAAACTTCTTGGGTCAATCAAACTTGATCAAGGGACGCATCGAAGGAGCAGATGGCGACAACTTGGTTGTTGATCTATTTGGTCAAAAGATAGCGATGCCTAAGAAGCGCTCACATGCGGTTGATAACTCAATTTATGCAGGAATCCGCCCTGAAAAGTTCCGCATCTCATTGGTAGGAACCCCAACACGTGGAAATACTTTGGTTGGTGGACGCATCGAAGATGTTTCATACATCGGTGTATCAACTCAGTACCAAGTTCTTATGCCATGGGGTCAAGAGCTCATGGTCTTTGAGCAAAATGATGATGGAGTTGCGCCATTTGAAAAGGGCGATGAGGTAGTTATTTCTTGGGAGCCTAACTTCACCTTTGCACTTCGCGGAGATGAGGATGCCGAAGCTGGTACAGAGGTTATTCCTGAGGATCTTGACGAAGAATGAGTGCAATTGTCTCTAAGGTGAAGTTGCCTTACCTCTTACTCCTTCCTGGTTTTCTCTTTCTCTTTACCTTTTTCATTTTGCCTATCGCTAACCTTGCACAGACTTCTACCCAGACACCTATAGCTGGGGGAGACACCGGTCAGTACGAGCAAACCCTGCGATTCTCAAACTACATCGATGCTTTTACTGAAAATCAAGAACAGTTTGCGCGATCCTTTATCTATGCGCTTTGCGCAACAGTTTTGGCTCTTGCCATCGCATATCCACTTGCTTACGCGATCGCGTTCAAAGCGGGAAAGTTTAAGAACTTCTTGCTGGTTCTCGTTGTTGCCCCATTCTTAGTTTCCTTTTTGCTCAGAACCGTTGCCTGGAAGCAGATTCTGGGTGAAGAAGGTTTTGTTGTTCCAACACTGCGAACTATTGGGCTCATTAGCGAAAGCACGACTCTTACCTCAACATCATTTGCTGTTGTTATGGGTATGACTTATAACTTCCTTCCATTCATGACCTTGCCGCTTTATGCATCTCTTGAGCGCATTGATCCACGCACAATGGAGGCATCAGGTGATCTCTACGCCAATGGAATTACAACCTTCCGCAAGGTAACTCTGCCGCTATCCATGCCAGGAGTTGTAGCAGGAACCCTTTTGACCTTCATTCCTGCGGCAGGTGATTATGTAAATGCGGCAATTTTGGGCTCTCCAAATACCAGAATGCTTGGAAATGTCATCGAGTCCCGTTACTTCAAAATTGTTGATTACCCAACAGCAGCTGCCCTTTCCTTCACATTAATGGCAGCGATTTTGATCTTGGTAACAATTTATATTCGCAAAGCTGGAACGGAGGAGTTGGTATGAGCGCCCATGTGAAGCAAAAGGATGCATCGATTCCTACTATTCCGCTCAATGCCCGTATCTCGCGCTGGTTCGGTCGTAACCTGATCCGAATCTATGCATTGTTTGGATTCACATATCTATTTATTCCAGTTGCATACACCTTTGCCTTTTCATTTAATGACTCTGGAAAATCCAATCTTGTGTGGAAAGGCTTTACATTAGACAACTGGAAGAACCCATGTGGTGCTCCAGAGGTCTGCGAAGCTTTAGGAAACTCAATCAAAATAGGTTTACTAGCCACTATCTTTTCAACAATCCTAGGAACGATGATCGCCTTTGCTATCGGACGATATGCATTCAAAGGTCGATCATCCTCAAACCTCTTGATCTTCTTGCCGATGGCAACACCTGAAATTGTCTTGGGTGCCTCTTTACTCTCACTATTTTTGGTTTTCCAAATCAATCCAGGATTCTGGCCAACGGTAATCGCCCACGTAATGTTTTGTATCTCATTTGTCGTGGTCACCGTAAAGGCACGTATTGCATCCTTGGATCCTCGCCTTGAACAAGCAGCGATGGATCTGTATGCAAATGAGTTAGAGACCTTTAGAAAAGTGACTCTTCCACTAGTAGCACCAGGTATCGCAGGAGCAGCGTTGCTGGCCTTTAGCTTGTCCTTTGATGACTTCATTATTACCAACTTTAATTCAGGCACACTGAAGACCTTCCCAGAGTTTGTGTACACCTCTGCAGCTCGCGGAATTCCAGCTCAAGCAAATGTCATTGGATCTGCAATGTTCTTCCTGGCTTTGTTTATCGTTATCGCCGGACAGTTTGTGGGTAAAAAGGTAAAGGTTGCTAAGTGACCAACCACGGCAATATGTACGGCCCGAACTTCACCTTTCTTGGCATTCCTGCATGTGATTTAGATGATCCAGCTACTTACAAAGATGCCGATGTCATCATTGTTGGAGCACCCATTGATAGTGGAACCTCACATAGATCTGGCGCAAAGTTTGGTCCACAAGCAATCCGCGGGGGAGATTACCTCCCGCATGATGGATCTCGCCCACACCTTGCTTTACGTACAGATGGATTAAAGGATCTAAAAGTTTTTGATGCAGGCGATTTAATGATGCCTGGTGGAGATTTAGTTGCATCATTAGCGGTTCTTAAGGATGCAACTGAAAAGATCTCTCGCGCAGGAATAATTCCAATTGTTCTTGGAGGCGATCACTCGATTGCATCTGCAGATGTTGCAGGAATAGCAACTCATCGCGGTATGGGTTCGGTTTCTATGATCCACTTTGATGCTCACGCAGATACGGGTGAAGATCAATTTGGAGCACTTGTCGGACACGGAACTCCGATGCGAAACCTGATTAACAATGGATTTGTTCGTGGTGATCGATTCCTGCAACTTGGTTTACGTGGATATTGGCCAGAGGATGCAACCCTTAATTGGATGCGTGATCAGGGGATGCGTTCATACGAGATGACAGAGATTCACCACCGTGGACTCAAGGCGGTTCTGGATGAATCATTTGCAACCTTGACCGATGGTTGCGATGGAGTTTTCTTATCGGTAGATATTGATGTTGTGGATCCCGGAATGGCTCCAGGTACTGGAACTCCAGAGCCAGGTGGAATGACAAGTCGCGAACTTCTTGAAGCGGTTCGTCGAATCTGTCTTGAACTGCCCGTTGTTGGAATTGATGTCGTAGAGGTAGCACCACCCTTTGATTCAGCTGATATCACCGCGATTTTGGCTAACCGTGTTGTACTAGAAGCGCTGAGCGCAATTGCAAAGCGCCGCAATGGCAGCACCTATTCAGCAACTCAGAACCTTCTCGATCGATAAGTGAAGTTTTCTAAGGTGTCAGCGGTATCGTGCATACTTCGACGCAACTTCTCACGTTAGGTATGTAATGGAAATTTTTGGATTCCTGGCCTTTGTTGTTGCGCTGCTCCTTTCAGTTATGGTGCACGAGTTTGGTCATTACATAACCGCTCGTAAATTCGGGATGTGGGTTTCAGAGTTTTTCGTGGGATTTGGCAAGCGAATTTGGTCTGTACAAAGAGGCGAAACTGAGTTTGGCGTCAAGGCGATACCAGCTGGTGGCTACTGCAAAATCGAGGGAATGGCCCCTAATGATGAGATGCCTGAAGGGGAGGAGCATCGCGCCTTTTACAAAGCATCATCTGGCAAGAAGTTAATTGTTTTAGGTGCTGGATCATTCCTTCACTTTGTTTTGGGTTTTCTTCTGCTCTTTACCCTTTTTGCAGGAATTGGAACCAATCAAGTTTTGCCGGTTATTAGTGAGGTTGTTCCTAACTCCGCCGCGCAAGCTGCAGGGATTCAAGCAGGCGATGAAATCCTCGCTATCAATGGCAAGCAAGTTCGCGAATGGTACAAAGATGTCGAAGCGATCCGTCAATCACAAGGCGCTGAGCTAACTCTTGAACTTGATCGTAATGGCCAGCAGTTAACAGTTGTCACTAATGCACGACTGACCGATGTAGATGGCACTCAGCGTTATGTTCTTGGAATCATTAATGATGTTGGACTCAAGCGCTCAGGTGTTCTTCTTTCGGTTAAGAACTCAGCGATTGTTACTAAGGATTTTCTAGTAGAAAGTGTCAAATCACTCGGAAAGTTGCCAGAGAAGATTCCTGCGCTCTGGGGAGCAACGGTTCGTGGCGAGGAGAGAGATGCCAACGGTTTAGTAGGTGTAGTTGGAGTCGCTCGCGTTTCAGGAGAAGCTGTTGGTAGTGACAAGTTAGATCCTATGGAGCGTTTGGCAACCTTTGTATTAATCGTGGCAAGCCTCAACATCTTCGTCGGTATCTTTAATCTTTTGCCAATCTTGCCACTAGATGGTGGACATATGGCGGTTGCAATCGCCGATGAGATTCGCGCCTTCTTTGCTCGATTAAGAGGCCGTCCACGTCCTGCACCAATTGATGTCACAGTTCTAACCCCTATAACAATGGTGGTTTTTGTTGTTTTGGCAACATTAACTCTGCTGCTCTTGGTAGCAGATGTAATTAATCCGGTGACCCTCAACCTTTAATTCGGCAGAAATTGCCGTTGTAGTGCAGAATAAAGCCATGGTTGATCTCGGAATTCCAAGCGCTCCGCCTCCAACGCTGCACCCTCGTCGCAAGACACGTCAGCTCAAAGTTGGATCAGTAGGTGTCGGAAGTGATTCACCGGTCTCTGTGCAATCTATGTGCACAACGCTGACCGCGGATGTCAACGCAACTTTGCAGCAGATCGCAGAGTTAACAGCATCTGGTTGCCAGATAGTTCGAGTTGCTGTGCCAAGCCAGGATGATGCTGACGCCTTAGCTCAGATCGCCAAGAAGTCACAGATTCCAGTTATCGCAGATATTCACTTTCAGCCTAAGTACATCTTTGCTGCCATTGATGCAGGGTGTGCTGCAGTTCGAGTTAATCCCGGAAATATTAAGCAGTTTGATGACAAGGTTAAAGAGGTTGCAAAGGCTGCAGGTGATGCCGGCATTCCAATCCGTATCGGTGTAAACGCTGGTTCGCTAGATCCACGGTTGTTAGCAAAGTACGGCAAGGCAACACCTGAGGCACTTGCAGAATCTGCTTTATGGGAAGCATCTTTGTTCGAAGAGCATGGTTTCTCAGATATTAAAATTTCAGTCAAGCACCACGATCCAGTAACAATGGTAAACGCTTATCGAATCCTTGCCGCAAAGTGTGATTACCCATTGCACTTAGGTGTTACTGAAGCTGGACCGATCTTCCAAGGAACAATCAAATCTGCAACAGCCTTTGCGATTTTGTTGGCCGAAGGTATTGGCGACACAATCCGAGTCTCACTTTCTGCACCACCAGTTGAAGAGGTCAAGGTTGGAATTTCAATTTTGGAATCACTTAATTTGCGTCAACGTAAATTAGAGATCGTTTCCTGTCCTTCATGCGGCCGCGCTCAGGTAGATGTTTACACCTTAGCTGAAAAGGTTCAGGCGGGATTAGAGGGAATGACAGTTCCACTACGTGTAGCTGTGATGGGCTGTGTAGTAAATGGACCAGGCGAGGCACGCGAAGCAGATCTTGGTGTTGCATCAGGAAATGGCAAGGGACAGATCTTTGTTAAGGGCGAGGTCATCAAGACTGTGCCTGAGGCTCAAATCGTTGAAACTCTTATCGAAGAAGCGATGCGTTTAGCTGAAGAAATGGAAGCCGCCGGAGTTGCTTCAGGGCAACCTTCAGTTGATGTTCGATAGGCTTTCCATATGTTGAAAATGTCTACGCTATTTTTGCGTACTCTTCGCGACGACCCAGCAGATGCTGAGGTTGCAAGCCACAAACTCTTGGTCCGTGCAGGATATGTCCGCAGAATTGCTGCAGGTATTTACTCATGGCTTCCATTAGGCGTAATCACACTTCGCAATGTTGAGCGTGTGATCCGTGAAGAGATGGACAATGCAGGTTTCCAAGAGGTGAACTTTCCAGCACTTCTTCCTCGCGAAGCCTACGAAACAACTAATCGTTGGGAAGAGTACGGGCCATCATTATTTCGCTTGCAGGATCGCAAAGGTGGCGATTACCTACTAGGGCCAACTCATGAAGAGATGTTTACCCTGATGGTTAAGGGCGAGTACTCCTCCTATAAAGATCTTCCACTGAGCATTTATCAAATCCAAACAAAGTTCCGTGATGAAGCACGACCACGTAGCGGAATCATTCGTGGACGAGAGTTTGTCATGAAGGATTCATACTCCTTTGACATTGATGATGCGGGCTTAGAGCTTTCATACCAAAAGCACCGCGATGCTTATGTGAAAACCTTTGATCGTCTGGGGATGAAGTACAACATCGTTAAAGCGGTATCTGGCGCCATGGGTGGATCCAAATCCGAAGAGTTTTTAGCACCATGCACAACAGGTGAAGATACCTACGTCCTATGCCCTCAATGTGGATTTGCTGCAAATGTAGAAGCAATGGTGACAAAGGTAGATCCACAAGATCCTTCAGCTGTTCCAGCTATTGAAGCCTTTGATTCACCTAACACACCAACTATCGATACCTTAGTTGAACTTCTCAACTCAAAGTTCGGTGGGGGATTTACCGGTGCCCACACATTGAAGAATGTAATGTTGATGGCAGATAACAAAGCTGTCTGCGTCTTAGTGCCCGGTGATCGCGAGGTTGATCTCAAGCGATTCCAAGAAAACATTGGTGGCATTCATGATCTACGCGTCTTTGAAGATGCAGATTTTGCAAAGTTCCCAGATCTTGTAAAGGGTTACATCGGACCACAGGATGCAAAGAAATCTGGAATCACTGTGTATGCAGATCCACGCATCGCACCGGGAAGTTCATGGGTAACTGGTGCAAATCAAAAGGATCGTCACGCTCGCAACGTTGTTAACGGTCGTGATTTCACACCTGATGCATATGTTGAGGCAGCTGAGGTTCGTGCCGGTGATGCTTGTCCAGAGTGCTCAACACCAGTAGTAATTGATCGTGCAATTGAGATCGGGCACATCTTCCAACTCGGACGTAAATATGCGCAGGCCCTAAACCTGACTGTGTTGGATCACAACGGAAAATCTCAAATTGTCACTATGGGTTCCTATGGAATTGGTGTGACACGTGCAGTTGCAGCCATTGCAGAACAGACACATGATGAGATTGGTCTTAATTGGCCGGTAGAGCTTGCTCCAGCAAAGGTACATATCGTTGCTGCAGGTAAGGATGATCTCCTGTTTGATACAGCGCTAGAGCTAGGCACCCAGCTAGAGGCGCAAGGTATTTCAGTAATGCTTGATGATCGCCGTGATGCAAGCCCTGGAGTTAAGTTCAAGGATGCTGAGTTAATTGGTAACCCAATTATTATTGTCGTCGGCAAGGCACTTGCTGAAGGCAATTTTGAGGTTCGAGTCCGCAAGAGTGGAGATAAGAAGGAAGTAGCCCTTTCTTCTGCCGTTGCTGCGATCGCAGAACTCCTGAAGTAATTGTGTTTTTCGAACTCACACTAGCTACTGGATTATTTCTTCTCGCTGCATCATTTTTTGCTGGGTTTATAGATTCAATCGCTGGTGGTGGGGGATTGATCCAACTTCCGGCTTTGTTAATTGGTTTACCTAAATCTGGAACCGCTGAAGTCCTAGGAACAAATAAGTTATCTGCAGTCTTTGGAACAACAACTGCGGCAGCCTTGTATCGAAAGCAGATTAAACCTGATCCAAAGGTCTTACTTGGAATGGGTATACCTGCATTCTTGGGCTCTGCAGGTGGCGCTGTTTTAGCCTCCAAAATTCCAACAAGCAGTATGCGCCCGATGGTGCTGGTGCTTTTAATTGTTGTTGCGATTTACACCTGGTTTAAGCCAGATCTCGGGAAGATGGAAAATCTTCGACATCTGCCACAGCGTCGTATCCAAATTGCGGCAATAGCTGGAGCGCTAATCGGTTTTTACGATGGAATTTTTGGTCCTGGCACCGGATCATTCTTGATGCTTATTTTGGTTGTGTCGCTGGGGTACGCCTTCATTACCGCTAGTGCGATTGCAAAGGTAGTCAATGTGGCCACAAATGTAGGTGCAATCATGATCTTTGGGCTAAATGGCGCTGTCATTTGGCAGATAGGAATCATCATGGGCGTTGCCAATATCTCAGGGGCGATTATCGGTTCACGACTTGCGATTAAGGGTGGATCTGAATTAGTGCGTAAAGTTTTCCTCTTTGTCACGATCGCACTGATCTTCAAGGTAGGAATTGAAACCTTTTAAATTTGTAGGTTACAATTACGCCACAACTTAATAGAAAGAAGAGATAGATGGCCCTTAAAGATTCAATCGCCGACTTAATCCGACCTGCTGTAGAAGATGCAGGCTTCTTTCTAGAAGATGTCTTTACAAGCAATCCTGGCAACCACCGAATTGTTACCTGCATGGTTGATGGGCTAAAGCCTTTAAGCCTGGATGAGGTCACAGTTGTGAGCCGCGAAATCTCTGCAATTTTAGATGATTCACCGCTACTGACAGAGGCTTTTACATTAGAGGTGACATCTCCAGGAATTGAGCGGCCATTAACTTTGCCTCGCCACTGGACCAAGAACTTAACCAGAATTGTGAAAGTTACATTAAAAGATGACTCAGAGGTTTCAGGCCGATTAACAGAGTTTGATGATGTCAAAGCGGTGTTAATCGAAAACATTAAGGGTCGCATGAAGACCCACGAAGTTGAGTTTGCAAATATCAAGAAGGCCCATGTCGAGATCGAATTTAATCGTAAGGATGAGATCTAATGCATGTAGAGATGTCGGCACTTGCCGCCCTAACAACTGAAAAAGATATCCCCCTTGAAGAGTTGATCTATGCAATTGAAATTGCAGTGCTGGGTGCCTACAACCAGACAGACGCCGCTAAACGTCATGCACGAGCACATTTAGATCGTGAAACGGGCGAGATTCAAATACTTATTCCAATCTTTGGTGAAGATGGCACTCGTACTGGCGAAGAAGTCGATTCGCCAGATGGATTCTCACGTGTGGCTACATCAACTGCTCGACAGATCATCAAGATGAAGATGCGCGAAACAAATGATGCTGAAATCGTTGGCGAGTTCACCGCATCTGTGGGTGATGTCATCTCTGGTGTAGTCCAGCAAGGTAGAGATCCCAAGATGATTAATGTGAACTTAGGAAGAATCGAAGGTCGCATTCCACCTCAAGAGCAGGTACCTGGTGAGGTGTACAACCACGGTGATCGAATTAAGTGTTTTGTTGTCGAGGTGAAGCAAGGTCTTAAAGGTCCAGAGATCATGTTGTCTCGCTCTCACCCAGCACTTGTTAAGCAGCTTTTTGCCTTTGAGGTTCCAGAGATTAATGATCGAATTGTGGAAATCATGGCGGTTGCCCGCGAAGCTGGTCACCGTACAAAGCTTGCAGTTAAAACACATCGAGCAGGTGTTAGTCCAAAGGGTTCATTGATCGGTCCTATGGGTTCACGTGCACGTGCGGTTATGGATGAGCTACATGGTGAAAAGATTGACATCGTTGATTGGTCTGAAGATCCAGCTGAGTTTGTAGCAGCCGCCCTTGCACCCGCAAAGGTAAGCAAGGTGGAAATTACAGATCTTGCTTCCCGCAGCGCAAAGGTGACGGTTCCTGATTATCAGCTCTCCTTGGCAATTGGTAAGGATGGGCAAAATGCTCGCCTTGCAGCACGTTTAACTGGATGGCGTATTGATATCCATCCAGATACCGTTGAAAGCGCGCCTGCAGACTCGTCATTATGAGAAGTAAGCATGGCTCAGATACCATTAAGCCGTTGGATTTAACCCTTCCTGTTCGCAGCTGTATCAGCTGCCGCAAGAGGGCAAATCCATCAGCATTAATTCGAGTGGTCTTGGTAGATGGAAAAATAATTCCAGATATCAAGGGTGGCGCGGCAGGTCGCGGCGCTTGGCTTCACAAGAAATGTGCAGAAGTTGCGATAGATCGGAACGCTTTTCGTTTTGCTTTCAAACAAGACGCAGCGGTCGATGTATCAGAACTTCTGAAGTTTCTAGAAGATCAATCGGATTAATTCAGGCAGTACCTAATATCAAACGAATGGATATGAAAGTTATGAAACTCAAATGAGCTCGTTAGAACTATGAGGTCGTTCAACTAAGGCTTGCATTTGAGAAATGCGGGCCAAGACAGGAGAAATGTGTCAAAGGTCCGC
>JACCDV010040253.1_pt1 | contig 10670 bp, 8 predicted proteins | sample 7446131 | NCBI WGS metagenome assembly JACCDV01 (sample SAMN15323448, study PRJNA562643) | freshwater metagenome | isolation source: river surface water | place: USA:Blue River Watershed | collected 2017-08-17
GCCGTGTGGATTTTGGTGGTCAGCCCGCCCTTCGAACGGCCAAGGGCTTCCGTCTCTTGAGCCCCCCTTTTGCGCCCGCGCTGTGCTGGTGCGCACGGACGATGGTGGAATCGATCATCACATATTCAAAATCGGGGTCGCCCGATAGTGCACGGAATACCCGTTCCCACACCCCTGCGTTCGACCACCGGTTGTACCGTTGGAACACGCTGTTCCAGGCGCCGAAGCTCTCTGGAAGCTCACGCCAGTGTGCCCCGGTCCGGGCAATCCAGAGCACGGCGTCCACAAATTTCCGGTTATCCACGGCCGTCCGCCCGGGATCGCTGACCTTGCCCGGTAACAACTCTTGAATCCGTTTCCATTGATCATCTCGCAGCTCCCGTCGTGACATCCTTCCTCCGATGGGCGTTGAACCATGCCACACCAATGCCCTGACGGGGGCTGAATGTCAACAGACCCTAGTTCATAGCACTCCCCGACATGCCACAAGCTTGGCTGGTGCTGCTGTTGCGGTGAGGAAACGAGTCCTCCCCTCGTACCCACACCCTGGACTGGTCCTGCACATGATGCGAGAGCAAGTATGGTGGCCTTTTCGAGCGTGCTGTTCGGTCGTTTGGCTAACCTCTTGGCCACAGAGCAAACTCGAACGTGCAGACTTCTTCGCGTTATCAATGTGTTCCAGCAACATGGCCAGACTCGGCCTATATGAAGAACTCTTCATGATCTCCTCACGGTAGCTTCATCTTGACCGCGTATCCTTATAAAAAAGGGAAGGGGGGTGAAGAACGATCATGGTCTCCTTTATTGAAGTGTTCATCTTGGTCAGCATCTTCGGCGTGTTGTACGCAATGTTGCAGCTCTCGCGAGGGTAATCAGAACAGCCCCGTTGTTGGGTCATGCCCTTGTCCAGCCGGCAGACCGCAGTATTGAAGTGGGAAGGTCTACTTTTGGAGGTCCCAGTAGAAACTCACCAGGGATGTCACTGGGGAGAGGACGGTCTATATAAGAACCGAATCCTTTCGGACCTTCCCGCAGCCTCGGATCGGGCGAACACTCGCATCGTGATGAGGGGTGCTCTCTCCGGAGAGGGGATGAGACTCGATTGCGGAAGCAATCACTTTCCAGACCCAGTCCGTCGGAGTGTGGGCGTTTGAGTCGCCAATGACTGGACCGCTTTCTGCGCGCTGTCCATGCAGCCTTCCCCATCTTGAGGGAATATCAGGCTACTGATTACTTTCTCTCCTTGATCGCCCGTTCAACTTCACGCCCTGCTTCACGAGCCTTGATTGAATCACGGCGATCATGCTGCTTCTTCCCCTTCGCCAATCCGAGTTCGACCTTCGCCTGGCCTCGTTCTGAGAAGTAGATTCGGAGCGGAATCAGCGTGAGCCCCTTCTGTTGTGTCTTTCCGAGGAGCTTGTTGATCTCCTTTCGATGAAGAAGCAATTTTCGGGTTCTGACCGGGTCATGGTTCATAATATTGCCGTGACTATAAGGACTGATGTGGCAGTGGTAGAGAAAGACCTCGCCGTCTTTGACACCCGCATAACTGTCTTGCAGGTTCACCCGTCTGTCCCGAAGCGATTTCACCTCGGTGCCTTTGAGCACAATCCCGGCTTCGAATTTTTCTTCGATAAAATAATCGTGGTAGGCCTTGCGATTGGTGGCCGCCACCTTCTGCTGATCTTCCTTGTCTTTCGCCATACTCAGACACCACTACCTTGATCTCGGTCTTTGCGAGCGCCTATGATACCGGATGGCTCGCCCCGGCACCCTCGATTCCTTCGGCACGATTCTGTCCGGTCTGTCCAAACGACTTGGCCTTGAATCGAGACTGGTGGAGCTGCGCTTGCAGCATCAGTGGAGCGATATTGTCGGTGAGCCCATGGCGTCCCACACCTGGCCGTCCAATATTCGATTCAAAAAGCTGTATTTGACCGTCAGGAATTCCGTCTGGCTTCAACAATTGACCTTTCTCAAACCGGCTCTCCTCACAAAACTACAGGCAGACGTTGACCCTGAACTCGTGACGGACATTGTCGGTCGTGTCGGAGAGCTTCCGAACGATCTGGCAGTACCCCCGGGTGATCTCGATCCTGATATCCGATCGGCGCAGTCCGAGAGCTCATGGGCTGAAGTCGTCACACACACCACGACCATCCAAGACCCCTCGCTTCGTGAGCGATTTAGAGAGGTGATATCGCGATACCCTCAGGTTCCGCCTCAACCGGCAAAGGATCCGTCACGCGCCCCTTGAAGAGAATCCTGGTCTTGCTGGAAATTCGTCCGCCCTGTGGCATTGGACCGAGACCACCGTCTTCCTCCTGATCCAGTAATCGATAATATCCGCGCATAGCCCTTTCATAGTCTCTTGCCACAGACGCATCTCCAGCTAGATACTTAGCTAGGACATCCGGATCAGTCCAGCCATGGTCATCAAAGACGTAAATCATGATTTGCTTGTATGACCCACCTGGATCGCCAGGAGTCGTGGGATAGATCTTCATCCGAGCGAAATCATGGGTGTGGTGGCCGACCTTTCGAAAGCGTTTCACCAGCGACTCCACCTCTTCATCGGTTGTACCACGAGGAACGTCCGTTACGACGAGAAGGCCGGATTGTGCACCGACCGTATAGGGAGGAATCGATCGATCCGGACGGCTCAGATACATGCCCCCCCAGATTAAGGCAAACGATCCGACAAAGACGCTGAGCGCGAACTTGACGACAATGTCGAGGGGCTTCTTGGTCTTTTGGTCATTCGGCGGCATAGAAGCAGAGAGCGGTTTGGGCATCGAATGACCGGCTGGCTTAATCCGATGAGTTCTCGGAGGTGTCCTCCGACGTAGCATCCTCTCGTTCGGCGGCGTCCGCCAATCTGGCCACGGCGACGACTCGGTCTCCTTCACCATCGAGATCAAGAATACGAACACCCTGGGTGTTCCGTCCGATTTCGCGGATATCATCAACCTTGCAGCGCAGCACTTTCCCCTGTGCAGCCATCAACATGATCTGATCGTCATCTCGTACTTGAAGGAACCCCACGGCCAATCCGTTTCGTTCAGTGGTCTTGACGCTGATGATGCCCTTTCCACCGCGTCCCTGTATCCGATATTCGCCCACCGGTGTCCGTTTGCCGTAACCACCTTCTGTCACGGTCAAGATCGAGGTGGTCGAATCCGGAGTAATGGTTTCCATTCCGATGACTTCGTTGCCCTCTTCGAGGGTGATCCCTTTTACACCGTGCGCCATCCGACCCATCGACCGCACTTCCTCTTCTTTGAATCGAATCGTAATGCCTTGTCGCGTCCCCAATAAAATTTCGCGGTGACCATCGGTCAGCTGAGCCCCGATCAACCTATCGCCATCTTCGAGCCCTAGCGCGATGATCCCGCCCTGCCTGGGGTTGCTGAATGCGGACAGTTCCGTTTTCTTGATGATTCCTTTTTTAGTCGCCATCACGATATAGCGGTCATCACGAAACTCTTTGACCGGCAAGGTCGCGGTCACTTTTTCACTCCCGGTTAACGCAAGGAGATTGACGAGTGCTTTTCCTTTCGCTGACCGGCTGGCCTCAGGAATCTCATGGACTTTCAGCCAGTAGACCTTCCCGGCATCGCTAAAAAACAGGAGCGAATCGTGGGTGGAGGCGGAAAAGAGGGTCTCGACGAAATCTTCCTCCTTGATCCCCATTCCGATCTTGCCTTTCCCTCCGCGTCGCTGAGCCCGGTAGAGAGTCACGGCATTCCGCTTGATATACCCAGAATGGGAGATCGTGACGACCACTTCTTCCGCTGCAATCAGATCTTCGAGGCTAATCTCGGCTTCTTCCTTGACGATCTGGGTCCGGCGGTCATCTTTGTACGTTTCACGAATCTCAGTAAGCTCGTTCTGGATGATGGTGCGTACCAACGACTCGCTGGCCAGCACGGATTTCAGATACTCGATCTGCTTGAGCACCTCCTGATACTCTTCGATGAGCTTGGTCCGCTCCAGCTGCGTCAAACGCTGCAGCCGCATGTCGAGAATCGCAGTGGCTTGGATCTCAGTCAGACCAAATTCCCGCATCAACCCTGCACGGGCTTCGTCAGGCGACTGCGATCGTCTGATGAGCGCGATGACGGCATCGAGATGATCGAGGGCGATCTTGAGTCCTTCGAGAATATGCGCTCGTTCTTCGGCCTTTCTGAGTTCGAAGGCGGTCCGCCGTACTACGACTTCGCGTCGATGCTCGAGAAAATGATGCAGGATCTGCTTGAGCGTGAGGATCTCAGGGCGATTGTTCACCAGCGCCAACATGATGACGCCGAAGGTCGTCTCGAGTTGGGTGTGCTTGTACAGATTGTTCAATACCACCAGGGGAATTTCGTTCCGTTTGAGCTCGATCACCACCCGTACCCCTTCGCGATCAGACGACTCGTCTCGGAGATCGGAGATGCCTTTGATGCGATCGTCCTGGATCAAGTCCGCAATTTTTTCGATTAGTTTGGCCTTGTTGACCTGATAGGGAACTTCCGTGACGATGAGCCGTTCTCGCTCGGTACGTTCGTCGATCTCGACGACGACTTTTGCTCGCAGTTTCAGAAGACCGCGTCCCGTCTCATAGGCCTCTTTAATCCCGCCCATGCCATAGATGAAGCCGGCCGTAGGAAAATCCGGCCCAGGGATCTTTTTCATCAGCTGGGCGATCGTCACTTCTGGATTCTCCAACAAGAGCAGCAATCCATCGATGATTTCCCGCACATTGTGTGTAGGAATGTTGGTTGCGTAACCGACTGCAATACCCCCCGCTCCATTGACCAAGAGGTTCGGAACTCTCGTCGGAAGCACCAGAGGTTCTTGCCGTGACTCGTCATAGTTCGGACCGAAATCAACGGTTTCTTTGTCGATGTCGGCCAACATCTCCTCAGCCAGCTTCGTCATGCGGGCTTCGGTGTACCGCATGGCTGCTGGTGAATCCCCGTCCATCGACCCATAATTGCCCTGGCCGTCAACGAGGGGATAGCGCATGTTGAAGTCCTGCGCCATCCGCACGAGGGTGTCGTAGATCGCCGAATCCCCATGGGGGTGATAGTTCCCCATGATTTCGCCGACAATTTTTGCTGATTTGCGGTAGGCTCGATTGGAGGCCAAGCCCATTTCACTCATACCGAAGAGGATCCGCCGATGCACCGGCTTCAACCCGTCTCGGACATCCGGCAACGCCCGCCCCACGATGACGCTCATGGCGTAATCGTGATAGGAGGACTTCATCTCGTCTTCGATTGCGATATGACCTAACCGTTCATCAGGGGGCATCTAGTTCTCCACGGATGCTGAAAATGGTCACCGGCTTCGTTCTCGGCTCGAAAAGATCCTCAACGTACCCCAGAGGGTACGCCTCCGGTCTTTTCTTGCCTGCGGCCTTGCCGGATGATCCTTTTGAGCATCCTCATAGTCAAAGGACATCCGCAGCTACGTCTTACACGTCCAAATTCCGCACTTCCAGAGCATGGGTTTGAATGAAGTTGCGCCGGGGTTCGACCTCATCGCCCATCAAGATGGTAAAGATCTCATCCACGCCGGTGAGGTCTTCAAGAGTCACCCTCAGGAGCGTTCGAATTTCAGGGTTCATGGTCGTTTCCCAGAGCTGTCCTGGGTTCATTTCTCCGAGACCTTTATAGCGCTGAATGCTGAGGCCTTGTTTTCCCGTATCCAGAATGGCCTTCACCAACTCATCCGTGGATTGAAACGACTTTTCCTGGCCCTTGGCCTTGAGCTTGTACGGAGCTCGGCCTAGTCCGATCGCAGAGGGCGTCAGTTTTTGCAGTTCCCGGAAGTCGGCAGACCCAACCAGGTCATGTGTCACGTCCAACTCATGGGTGACCCCACTCGCATGCAGTCGGCAGGTGACCTTGTTCGACTGGTGTTCCTCGTCTATGAGAATATCAAACGTTGGGGTCACATTCGGGAACACCACGGCCAGTGCTTGCGTGACGTTCTCGACTGATCGTTGAAGGGCTGCACGATCCTTGAGCCGCTCGCGATCGAGCCCCGGTTCATCGACAAAAGCACGAAGCATTGCGGCTTCGTATGATTTCTTATTGAGTCGACCGAGCAAGGTTTCGAAGGTAATCATTTTCTTCAGGATGGGCAGAAGGCGACGCCCGGTCACGTAACCCTGAGCTCCCTCCATAAAGAGTTCAACGTCCTCGACTGCCAAGTCGGCGAGGTATTCGTTCAATAACCCTTCATCTTTGAGGTACCGCTCCGTCTTACCTTTCTTGACCTTGAACAGCGGAGGCTGCGCGATATAGATATACCCCCGTTCGATCAGCTCCGGCATCTGCCTGAAGAAGAACGTCAACAACAATGTCCGAATGTGGCTTCCGTCCACATCCGCGTCGGTCATGAGAATGATCTTGTGGTACCGAGCTTTCGCAATATCGAACGCGTCTTTCTCCGGCTTATCCCCTTCTTCCCGCCTACGACCGATCCCGGTGCCCAGCGCCATGATGAGCGTTCGAATCTCATCGCTGGAGAGCATCTTGTCGAACCGTGCCTTCTCCACATTCAAGATTTTTCCCTTGAGCGGCAAGATCGCCTGAAATTTTCGGTCACGTCCCTGTTTCGCGGATCCACCGGCTGAATCGCCTTCGACAATATACAGCTTGCTTAACGCCGGGTCTTTTTCCGAGCAATCCGCCAATTTCCCTGGCAGCGAACCACCATCCAGGGCACTCTTACGCCTGATCATATCCTTTGCTTTCCGCGCTGCTTCTCTCGCACGCGCCGCGTCGACAGCCTTGCCAATGATCTTTTTGGCGACTGGAGGATTTTCCTCAAAATAATTCCCCAAGGCCTCGTTGACCGCAGCCTCAACTATCCCCTTCACCTCACTGTTCCCGAGCTTGGCTTTCGTCTGGCCTTCGAACTGCGGATTGCGAACCTTGACACTCACCACTGACGTCAGTCCTTCCCGCACATCGTCTCCGGTCAGCGATTCGGTTTCTTTCTTGAGCAGGTCATTGGCATTGGCGTAATTATTGATCGTCCTGGTGAGGGCGGCTTTGAACCCGACCAAGTGCGTGCCGCCGTCCTTCGTATTGATGTTGTTTGCAAACGAAAAGAGATTTTCGGCGTAGCTGTCGTTGTACTGGAGCGCCACTTCCAGGATCATTTCCGGCTTCTCGACTTTGACGTAGATCGGCTTGTGCAGGGGTGTTTTGGCTTCGTTGAGGTGCTCAACGAAGGACACAATGCCGCCCTTGTACAAGAAGACCTGTTCTTTCGCCGATTCTTTCCGCTCATCTCGAAGAGTAATGGCAAGGCCCTTGTTCAAAAAAGCCAGTTCCCGCAACCGCTGAGCCAATACGTCGAAACTGAACTCCAGTGTTTCAAAGATTTGGCCATCCGGCTTGAACCGAACCTTGGTTCCTCGGCGTTTGGTCTTGCCTGTCGCCGTGAGGGGTGCGCTGGGCTTCCCTCGTTCGTATCGCTGTTCGAACACTTGGGCATCCTGCCAGATCTCCAGTTCCAGCCACTCGGACAAAGCATTCACGACGGAGATGCCCACTCCATGTAGACCGCCGGAAACGGTGTACGCGCCCTGTTCGAACTTGCCTCCCGCATGGAGAACGGTGAGAGCGACTTCGGCCGCAGACTTCTTCTGTGTTGGGTGCATCCCAGTGGGGATTCCGCGCCCGTTGTCGGTCACCGTCACGCTTCCGTCGATGTGGATGGTCACCTCAATGGCTTCCCCGAATCCCGCCATATGTTCATCAACGCTGTTGTCGACGACTTCATAGACGAGATGATGCAATCCATCGACTCCGGTGCTGCCGATATACATCGCCGGCCGTTTGCGAACCGCATCGAGTCCTTCAAGGACTTTGATTTGATCGGCACTATAGCTATCAGACTTGGTTGGAGACTGTTCTTCCGTGGCCATCCGCTACCTATTCCATCCTCGTGATCAGAGGACTTATTTCAGTTTTGGACAAGGATTTTGTCCATGGGATAACACCTAGATTACGATATGTGGAACCACCCAGAAAGAGAGGAACGATGATCGTGAGTGCGTCCAGCATTCCGCTAAATCTTCACCGGCATGACAACGCACTTGAAACCGGGGCTCTCCGGTTCCTGAACCAGACATGGACTCAGCGGGGTCTCCATCTGGAGCGAAATTGTTTCCCCCTCCATCACGCTAAAGACATCCAGGAGGTACCGAGCATTGAAGCCGGTCGTCAGGCTTTCTCCCTCGTAGCGGGCTGGCAATTCTTCGGTCGCTTCGCCGAAATCAGGGCTGGCAGAAAATAGCGTCATCTTGCCGGGGCCAAAGGAAAGTTTTACCGCGCTGGCCTTGTCTTTCGATAGGACCGACACACGCCGCAGGGCACTCTCCAAATCTGTCCGATTGACGCTGATGGTCTTGCCTCCATCTTTTGGGATGACCTGTTGGTAGTTCGGATAATTGCCCTCCATTAGCCGTGACGTCAGGAGCAGGCCGCTCTTCCGAAAGATCATGAGATTTTTCGAGAACCCGATGAGCGGTTCACCATCTCCGCCTTCTTCCAAGAGATGGCGAATTTCGTGAGCGGCTTTCTTGGGAATAATCGCTTTCATTTCCTGCGGAACGGCCGTTGCCTTGGCCCCCGCTTTGCCGACCTCTTGTTCTGCAACAGCCAGACGATGGCCGTCCGTGCCGACTAATCGGAGGGTGGTCTTCTTATCAGTGACGATCAACGTGACCAGCAGTCCGTTCAGAATGTACCGGGCATCGTTGTCTCCAGCTGCAAAGAGCGTCTTTCGAATTAATTCGAGCAGACCGTCGCCTGCCAACGGCATCAATCCCTCTCGCTCGATCGCCGGTAACGCCGGATAATCGGAGCTGGGAAGGCCCACGATTTTGAATTGGCTCCTTCCCGCCTGAATCGTCGTCCAGTTATTGTCCGTTGCCGTCAACTCGATGTCACCAACCGGTAACTCCTTCACGATTTCAAAGAGCTTCCTGGCTGAGATGGTGACCCCCCCTGTCGACAACACCGTCGCCTTGTACAGACCTCTCATGCCGAGCTCAAGGTCTGTCGCCACAATCTCGACACCATCCTGCTTGGCTTCCAGCAGGATATTCGACAGAATGGGCATGGTATTGCGTTTTTCCACGACGCCCTGCACACGCTGAAGGCCCGTCAACAACTCATCTCGCCCGATCCGTACTTTCATGGAATGCTCCCCCATCGACGTCGCTAACTGCGAAGAATCTGTTCTTTTAATGATTCGATCGTCGTCTGCAATCCCGTATCGGTCTCCTTGGCCTTCGTCACCTGGCGGCAAGCATGGATAATGGTCGTATGGTCTTTCCCGCCGAATTGCCGCCCAATCTCAGGGTATGAAGCGTCCGTCAGCTCCCGACAGAGATACATTGCAATCTGTCGAGGATGGACCAATGTCTTGCTTCGACGCCGAGATTTCAGTTCCGCGATCTTGACATGAAATTGAGCGCAGACGGCTTCCTGAATGTCATCCATCGCAACAACCTTTTTCTTATCTCCAATGAGATCCCGGAGAACAGTTTTTGCGAGGTCTAGACTAATAACTTGCCCGGTGAGCGAAGCATAGGCACCTAGCCGAACGAGACTTCCCTCTAATTCCCGAATATTACTCTTCATGGTGGTTGAGAGAAACTGGATCACATCCTCGGGTAGTTTGACCCCTTCATCTTCAGATTTCTTCCTCAGAATTGCGATCCGTGTCTCGACATCTGGAGGCTGCAAGTCTGCGATTAAGCCCCACTCAAATCGGGAGCGTAACCGTTCCTCGATATCGGGCATGTCCTTCGGAAACCGATCGCTCGACAGCACAATTTGTTTATGGCCTTCATAGAGCGCGTTGAACGTGTGAAAAAACTCTTCCTGTGTCCGCTCCTTCCCGACGAGGAATTGAATATCATCGATCATGAGCATGTCGATGTGTCGGTAGCGCTTTCGGAGATCCATCATTTTATCGTAGCGGATCGAATTAATGACCTCATTGGTGAACTGTTCGGTCGTGAGGTACGCGATTCGGAGGTCTCTCTGTTCCGCCACATGATTCCCTATGGCGTTAAGGAGATGAGTTTTTCCGAGTCCAACACCTCCATAGATAAACAAGGGGTTGTAGGTTTGGCCTGGTTGCTCTGCCACAGCCATGCAAGCTGCATGGGCAAACTGATTTCCAGCCCCAACCACAAAATTCCGGAATGTATATTTAGGGTTGAGAAGAATACCACGCCGTGGTTTTGGTGGAGCCTGCCCTTTCCCTCCCTGGACTACAGATGGTAGCTCAGTCGGAGATGCTGCCATTTTCTCCCGAACAACAAATGCGACGGTCAGAGGTTCACCCCCACTTGCTATTGCCACGGCCTCAGCAAAGAGGGCCCCATAGTGCGTCTCCAACCATTCTCCAAAGAACTTATTGGGTACTCCGATGTAAACTATTGAATTTTCAACTCTATCGAATTGCACCGGCAGAAACCAGGTGTCAAAAACCTGTTTAGGTACCTTCTGCTGAACGTACTCAAGCGCCTCATCCCACTCGATCTCTACACTCATAGCTCGCATTCACCTTCTATACACAGGATTACTCACACTTGTGGATAACTACCTATTTTTCTCGTTTCTACCGTAAAAAAGGTGCGCTGAATAGCA
>JACCDV010137208.1_pt1 | contig 10670 bp, 9 predicted proteins | sample 7446131 | NCBI WGS metagenome assembly JACCDV01 (sample SAMN15323448, study PRJNA562643) | freshwater metagenome | isolation source: river surface water | place: USA:Blue River Watershed | collected 2017-08-17
ACCAGCGACTGAATGGCCTCGCGGATTTCGGAGGGGCTGAAACGCTTGATCGATTGCGCATTGAGCAAGCTGCCGACGGCGGCTTGGTTCATTAATTCTTGAATGAGAGTCATGGATCGCTCCTGCTGTGGTGTCATAAAACATGCCAATCGTTTAGAAACGACGGCGCATGCAACCTCCCAAGCAATAGTGATGCCAGATCCATATTTCATTCAACGAAACTTGCAAATCCGAACCATCAAACAATCACTCTCGTTTAATGGCGTGAGAATTGCTTATATATGCCATTTAGGCTGTATACGTCAGTAAATTGACAGAACACCTCTCGCCGAAAGAATCCATGGACAAACCCATTCCTTATGGCCGTCAAAACATTTCTGAAGCCGATATCCAAGCGGTGGTGGATGTCTTGCGCTCCGACTTTCTGACGCAAGGACCTGTGGTGCCCGCTTTCGAGCAAGCTGTGGCCAGCTATTGCGGCGCGCAGCACGGCGTCGCAGTCAACAGCGCTACATCGGCCTTACATATTGCATGTTTGGCTCTTGGCTTGGGTCCAGGCGATTGGCTGTGGACCACGCCCATCACGTTTGTGGCCTCGGCCAACTGCGGCTTGTACTGCGGTGCTCAGGTGGATTTTGTAGACATCGACCCACGCACCTACAACCTATGCCCACGGGCACTGGAAGCCAAACTCATACAAGCGGAAAAAACTGGCCGCCTGCCCAAAGTGGTGGTTGCCGTTCACCTCTGTGGCCAACCATGCGACATGGCGGCTCTACATGCGCTTAGCCAGACCTATGGCTTCAAAATCATTGAAGACGCCTCTCATGCGATTGGCGGCAAATACAAAGATGAGCCCATTGGCAATTGCCGCTACAGCGACATCACGGTTTTTAGCTTCCACCCCGTCAAGATCATCACCACCGCCGAAGGCGGTATGGCCATGACCAACGATGCCCAGCTGGCGCACAGCATGCACTTGCTGCGCAGCCATGGCATCACGCGGGATGAAGCGCACATGACGCATGCCTCAGACGGCCCTTGGTATTACCAGCAAATAGCGCTGGGCTTTAACTACCGAATGACCGAGTTGCAAGCCGCTTTGGGCTTGAGCCAAATGCAAAGGCTCGATGCTTTTGTGGCACAAAGGCATGCCTTGGCCAAACGCTATGACGAACTGCTCACGGATCTTCCCTTGGCCACGCCATGGCAACACCCAGACAGCCATTCAGGCTTGCACCTTTACGTGATCCGTCTGAAGCTAGACCAAATTCAAAAAACATACCGCGAAGTCTTTGAAGGACTGCGCGCCCAAGGCATTGGGGTCAATCTGCACTACATCCCTGTGCACACCCAGCCCTACTACGCCAACATGGGCCACCCAATTGGCAGCCTACCCAACGCCGAGCAGTACTACCGTGAAGCCATCAGCTTGCCCATGTATCAGGACCTGACCCATGCACAACAAGACCGCGTGATTGCAGCATTGCAACAGGAGTTGGCACCATGAGGCTTGCCGTGATTCCTGCACGTGGCGGTAGCAAACGCATTCCGCGTAAGAACATCAAACCTTTTGCTGGTTTGCCCATGATTGCGTGGTCCATCCGCGCCGCCATTGACAGCCAATGCTTTGACCGCATTGTGGTCAGCACCGATGACGATGAAATAGCCCAAGTCGCTCAAGCCTATGGTGCACAAGTGCCATTCATGCGTCCCAAGGAACTGTCAGACGATCACACGGGCACCGTCCCCGTTGTGGCCCATGCAATTGCGTGGCACAACGCACAAGGCCATGCCGTGAATGACGTGTGCTGCCTCTATGCCACGGCCCCCTTCATGCAAGCCCAAGACATACAACGTGGTTTAGACATCTTGCACAGCGGCAATGCCGACTATGCGTTTTCGGTGACCACTTATGCGTTTCCCATTCAGCGTGCGATTCGCATCACTGACCAACAACGCGTGCAAATGTTGCAACCCGAGCACTTCAACACGCGTTCACAAGACTTAGAAGAAGCTTGGCACGATGCAGGTCAGCTTTATTGGGGACGTGCACATGCATGGCTCGCACAGCGACCCGTTTTCTCAGAAGCTGCCGCACCCATCGTGATTCCAAGACACCGCGTTCAAGACATTGACACGCCCGAAGACTGGCAACGCGCTGAATGGATGCACAAATCGATGACACTAGAAAAAAACAAGGATTCACATGACTTTCAAAACTGAACAAGAAGCCTTTTGGGCGGGCGAATTTGGCAATGCGTACATTGAACGCAACCAAGGCAATGCCTTGTTGGCGTCTAACCTTGCTTTCTTTAGTAAAGCCTTGCGTGCAACACGAAACGTCAAGACCTGTATTGAATTTGGTGCCAACATTGGCATGAACCTGAAAGCAATCCAACTCTTGCATCCCACCATCGAAGCTTCTGCCATCGAAATCAATGCACAGGCTGCAGCGCAATTGCAAAACGTGATCGCACCAGATCATGTACACAACACCTCGATCCTCGACTTCGAAGCCTCACGCACCTACGACCTCACGCTCATCAAAGGTGTGCTGATTCACATCAACCCAGACGAACTGCCCCAGGTTTACGACAAACTCGTCGCCAGCAGCGGTCGTTACTTGTTAGTTGCCGAGTACTACAACCCCTCCCCCATGAGCATTCCTTACCGGGGTCACACAGATCGTTTGTTCAAACGTGACTTCGCAGGCGAAATCATGGACCGTCATCCTGAGCTTCAATTAGTTGACTATGGCTTTGCATACAGGCGTGACCCCAATTTCCCTCAAGACGACATCACATGGTTCTTGATGCAAAAGTCCTAAGCTGACACAACATGCAAATTGTCTTTCGCACAGATGCATCGGTCCAGATTGGAACTGGCCATTTCATGCGCTGCCTCACCTTGGCTGACGCTTTGCATGCAGGAGGGGCGGACTGCATGTTCATCTGTCGTAACCACGATGGACATTTGGTTGATCAGATACGCCAGCGAGGTCATCATGCAGTCATGCTTGATGCTTACGAATCGCAATCTATAGCGCACTCGAAAGATTCACCAGCGCATGCTGCATGGCTTGGTACGAGTTGGCAAAACGATGCAGCCGAGACACTACGTGCCATTGATGCACGCTCAGTCGACTGGCTGGTAGTGGACCACTACGCGCTAGATCACCATTGGGAAAGATTCATGCGTCCGTTTTGCCAAAAAATCATGGTGATTGATGATTTGGCGGATCGTATTCACGACTGTGACCTGCTACTCGATCAGAACCTAGGTCGATCTGCCAAAGACTATCAATCACTGGTGCCCGATCGCGCCAGCAAATTAATTGGTCCTCGCTATGCGCTGCTACGTCCCGAGTTTGCTGCTCTGCGCGAAGCAAGTCTGACTCATCGTAAATATCCTCAACTTCAACATTTACTCATCACACTCGGTGGCGTGGACAAAGACAACCTCACGGCTGATGTGCTACAAACCCTACGCAACTGCTATTTACCCGCGAATTTGCGCATCACAGTTGTCATGGGGCCACATGCCCCCTCGCGACACCAAGTGCAAGAAATTGCTAACGTCATGCCATACCTAACGCAAGTAATGATCAATGTGCGTGACATGGCAAGCTTGATGGCCACGAGTGATTTGGTCATCTGCGCGGCGGGGGGGACCGTCTGGGAATCTTGCAGTCTTGGACTACCCGCATTTGTCTTTGCAGCAGCCGAAAACCAACGCAGCGCAGCGCAAGCCTTAAAAGAGAGTGGCGCAGTTCAACTGCTTGAAAACACTCGCGATATTGTCGCGTTGATTCAAGACCCTCTGCTCTGTGGCACACCAGCGCCACGGCTACAGCAATTGAGTGCACTTGCTGCGATGGTGACTGATGGGAACGGAGCTACCTTGGTATCTAATGAATTGGAAAATGCGCATGGTTAAGCTTTGCAGCATCCGTAGAGTCAGCGAGAAGGATTTACCCATGCTCTTGGCATGGCGTAACCATCCAAAAATTCGTCAGTTCATGTTTACCAAACATGAAATTAGCCGCGAAGAGCACCTCAAGTGGTACGCAAGTGCAAGTCAAGACCCTAGACGTCAACTGCTGATCGTGCAAGAGGCGGACACCGCGATTGGTTACGTGCAGTTCAACCATGTCACCTTCGGTGGCATCAGTGATTGGGGGTTCTATAAGCGTCCTGACGCCCCCAAGGGAAGTGGCAAGAAGTTGGGCCAAGTGGCCCTGACACATGCATTCACAACACTACAGCTGCACAAAGTTTGTGGACAGGCCATAGAAACGAACAAAGCATCCATGGCATTTCACCAACATTTAGGATTCCAACAAGAAGGAATTCTGAGAGACCAACACCATGACAACGGCCAATACCACTCCGTCGTTTGCTTTGGTTTACTTGCATCGGAATGGGTTGAAACTGACCTTAACAAGGAACACTCAAATGCCAGTCATTGATATTGCAGGCCGACGCATTGGCACAGACTGTTCGCCTTATGTGATTGCCGAACTCTCAGCCAACCACAACGGCAAATTGGAAACAGCCCTTCGCATCATTGAGGAAGCAAAAAAAGCGGGGGCGGATGCAGTCAAGCTGCAAACCTACAAACCCGACACCATCACCCTGCCATCGGACAGCGAAGATTTCAAAATTCATGGCGGTTTGTGGGACGGACGCACACTGTATGACCTGTACCAAGAGGCGCATATGCCTTGGGATTGGCACAAGCCGTTGTTTGAGTACAGCCGTCAATTAGGCATCACGATCTTCAGCTCCCCTTTCGACACAACCGCCATCGACTTGCTCGAAGACCTGAACACGCCAGCCTACAAAATTGCTTCTTTTGAGGCCATTGATCTTCCACTGATCAAATACGCAGCCAGTACAGGCAAGCCCATGATCATCTCAACGGGCATGGCAGATGCTGAAGAAATTCAAGAAGCCATTGACGCCGCACGCTCTGCAGGTTGTCAAGGACTTGCACTCCTCCACTGTGTCAGTGGCTACCCCGCGCCTGCTGAAGACTACAACCTGCACACCATCACAGACATGATGCAACGCTTTGGATTGGTAACCGGCTTGTCAGACCATACCCTCGACAACACCACCGCCATTGCAAGCGTTGCATTAGGTGCATCCATCATTGAAAAGCATTTCACCCTAGACCGCCAAGGCGGCGGCCCTGATGACAGTTTCTCACTAGAGCCCAAGGACCTGAACGACTTATGCCGTGGCGCTAAAACAGCTTGGCAAGCGTTGGGCAAGGTTGATTACGGAAGAAAGTCCAGCGAACAAGCCAACGTCCAATTCCGCCGCTCGCTGTACTTTGTCAATGACTTACAAGTTGGCGATGTCATCACCCCCCAAGATGTACGCAGCGTGCGTCCTGGATTTGGTCTTGCACCCAAACACCTCGACGCGGTGATTGGCAAAAAAGTGACACGCGCGGTACGCGCTGCAACCCCCGTAGATTGGGGCTGTATCGCATAAATATGGGTTGGCATAAGAAATGCTCAACATTGATTGGCTACTTGAGCCTGTCAATTTTTGGACATTCTTATGCAAAAGCAACTCGACATCTGCGATCAATCTATCCTCATTACTGGAGGAACGGGGTCATTTGGCAAAGCGTTTGTACGCACCGTACTCGACCACTGCCCCAAGATTAAGCGTCTCGTGGTCTATAGCCGTGACGAGCTCAAGCAGTTCGAAATGGCACAGGAGTTTCCTGCTGACAAATACCCAGCCCTGCGCTTTTTCATTGGCGATGTGCGTGACAAAGAGCGTCTCTACCGCGCTATGGAGGGCATCGACACCGTTGTGCATGCTGCTGCGCTCAAGCAAGTGCCAGCTGCTGAGTACAACCCATTTGAATTCATCAAGACAAACATCCTAGGCGCGCAAAACGTCATTGATGCGTGCTTGGACCACGATGTGCGACGTGTGGTGGCACTGTCAACAGACAAAGCAGCAGCACCAGCTAACTTGTATGGTGCAACCAAACTGTGCAGCGATAAATTATTCATTGCAGCCAACAACTTCAAAGGCACGCGCGATTTGCGTTTCTCAGTGGTCCGCTATGGCAACGTCATGGGTTCACGTGGTTCTGTATTTCCATTTTTCATGAATAAAGCAGCGACAGGTGTTCTACCCATCACACACCCAGAAATGACCAGGTTCAATATTTCATTGGAAGACGGTGTTGAAATGGTTTTGTGGGCGCTTGAAAAAGCGCTTGGGGGTGAAATCTTGGTTCCCAAAATTCCCTCCTATCGCATCATGGATGTCGCTGAAGCAATTGGACCGAACTGCAGAAAAGAAGTGGTCGGCATCCGTCCCGGTGAAAAGCTCCATGAAGAAATGATCACAGAAAACGACAGTCACAACACACTGGATCTGGGGGCTTACTACGCTATCGCACCTACAGATAACAAATTGATTTACAACAAATACATTGACAGCGGTAAAGCGCGAGCTGTTCCAGCTTCTTTCAAATATGACTCTGGCTCTAATCCTGAGGTATTAACAATTGAACAAATACGCGAGCTGATTCAAAAGAATATCAGCAAAGAATTTCACCCTTTATAAAAATAAGCATGAGTGCTCAATCAAGTACACACACCACAAACGCACTACAAAATTTGGCGCTGACACGCATGGTTATGGACGGACTCCCCCTTGAAAGCAAAGTCAAAACGAACTGTAAATCCTGCTTTATTAATTTCATCGGCACTCCTCAAGAAAAGCTCTACCAATGTTAAAAAGCAAATCACACAAACTAGACCATCGAATTCATCATTGGATGACAAAGGGCCTTGAGTTACAAAAGAGTGGACATTTCACAAAAGCCATTGACTTTTTTGATCGGGTTCTCAAAGAAGCTCCTCAGCATTACTACGCTCGACTCAACAAAGGGCTAACCTTTGTTTTGATGAATGAACCAGCAAGCGCTTCACCCGTACTGCACAAGCTGCATGAAGAATTTCCGAAAAAAATTGAAGTATTACGCTTATGCGGTAAATCTTATTGGATGCTCAATCAATATGAGCTGGCTATCCAGTTTTACAAACGTGTGATTCAACTTGAACCCGAAAATTATGAATCATGGCTTGACTTATCAGCCCTCTTCGCCGCCAATGCCCAAAACACCGAGGCCTTGTATTTTGCGACCCAAGCACTCTCATTGAATCCAACCGACCCAAGAGGGCACTTAAACCTTGGCTGCGCACTATCGGTCATGGGTCGTGTTGATGACGCGCACTATTGCTTTGAAACTGTTTTGAAACTTTCTCCAGACAACATCTCTGCTTTGACCAACATTGCAGTTGTGCAAGAAAAACGTGGGGAAATCGATGCAGCTTTAGCCAGCCTTGATCGTGCTCTGAGTCTTACGCCAAAAGGTAGTGAGCAAGAAACACGTATTTTTTATTCAAGAAGTTACCCACTCTTGGCTCAAGGAAAACTCAAAGAAGGTTGGGAAATGTACGCTTATGGGTTCAGACCCAATAACAAGTTAAGCCGCGCACCGAAACGAAAATTCGACGTCCCCCAATGGACAGGCAAATCCATTCAGGGCAAAAAACTCATGATTTGGCGTGAGCAAGGTCTGGGTGATGAACTGATGTTTTCGCACATCATCCCTGAGGTGTTTTCAATGTGTGATGACATCATCATTGAGTGCGAAGAACGATTGGTCTCACTTTTTCAAAGGTCGTTCCCAAGCTGCCAAGTACGCAAACAGCAGTTTGAAATTCTGAGTGGTCTGTCAACGAATTATGATTTTGACTTTCATATCCCGATGGGCTCTCTTGCAGGTTTGTTTAGGAATGATATTGAATCATTTCACCGCGGAAAGCCTTATCTGATCGCAGACCCTATCCGTTCTAAAGATTTCCAGAACAGGCTTGCGCCCTATCAAGGCAAAAAGGTTGTCGGCATTTGCTGGCGCAGTGGCGTTGTCAACGCAGATCGAGGCTTGCACTACGCGCCACTGTCTAGTTGGAAGCCGATTTTTGATGTTGAAAATACAGTTTTTGTCAATCTTCAGTACGGTGATTGCAAGGCAGAGCTACAACAAGCTCGAGAATTTTTAGGCGTCGACATCATCGAGTGGTCAGACCTTGATTTGCGCAACGATCTCGAAGGGCTTGCCGCACTCATGAGTAGCTTGGACTGCGTTATCTCCGTAGGTACTGCAGTCGCGCAAATGGCAGGAGCGTTGGGTAAGCATTTGATGCTAATGACGCCCCGCGGCTGGACACTGTTTGGACAAAACCACTACCCATGGTTTGGCAATACAGACTTGTTTGTCGCGGAAGTGAATGAATCCGTAGATACTTTAATTCCTCAAGTTGCCATGCGTTTAAAAACGCTCACGCCATAGAAAAAGGGCCGAGAAGTTCTCGGCCCTTTTCTACTGCTGAAGTGATTACTTCAACAAGGACAGCACAGATTGTGGCTGTTGGTTTGCTTGCGCCAACATTGCTGTAGCAGCTTGCGAAATAATCTGAGCCTTAGCCAAAGCCGTGGTTTCAGATGCGTAGTCAGTGTCTTGAATACGGCTGCGAGATGCGGCAGTATTGGTGACAATATTGCTCAAGTTATTGACTGTGGCATTCAATCGGTTCTCCATCGCACCCAACTTGCTGCGGTAAGAGCTAACCTTTTCAATCGCATTATCAATGGTCTTGATCGCTTCAGTTGCGGAGGTAGCTGTGCTGATATTCAAACCAGTCAAGCTCTTGCCACTTCCAACGCCCAAAGTGGGGCTGTTCACTTGGAAGTCTGCTGCACCCACGTTTTGCTCGAGGAAGCCATGCTCCGCAACGGCTGCCGTATCACCCAACTCAATACTAATGGGCTGGTTTTGCGTTGAATCTAAACGTATGCTTGCATAGTATGTTGTATCGTCAGTCAAGCCCCACGCGCCAGTTGCTGATGCCGTACCTGCACTACTATCCAACACACCAATGCGCAAAGAGGTCACGTTAGAACCTGTCAAACGCAAATTGAAGCCATCAGCCTTAGCCACAATACCTGTTGCTGATGAGTGAGCATTGATTGCCGTCACGATGTCAGCCATTGTGTCGCCACTTGCAGCCGAATACACCATTGTTCCGTTAAAGGTCAGCACTTGACCTGCTGTCATGGCCTGAGCTGTACCGCCAGACACAAGGTTACCAGCAGAGAATGTGATCGTTTTATCCAAGTAAGCGTACGCAATAACGCCGGTTTCTTCAGAGAAGTTATTGATTGTGTCCAGTTTTCCTTGGAAACTTGTGGAATCAATATCTTGGTCGTAAATTTTCACGCCGTTGATTTTGATATCAGTTTCGCCCCATTTGGCGTTAGCGCCAGATACACCCGCAGATGTCAAGGCGAGACCGGTTACTGTGTAAGCATCGAGGGCGTTGTTAACTTGTGAGGTCACTTCGCGGAAGCCAATCTTAGCCAAGTCAGTTGTAGCACCAGGAGCTACAGCTGAGAGGTTGCCACGCTCAATACGGATGGGGTTGCCATCTTTCGAATCAAGCTTCAAGAAACCTGTGAATGACTCATAAGTGCCTGGAGCGTTATTTTTGAAACCAGTTGCAGTTTCGTAGCCGTTAGCTGGACTACCAGTTGTGTCATTGATCTCGATGGTTGCACCAGTAGTGTTGCTCAATACCAGCTTGCCATTTGAGTCGATGCTTGCTTGAACCTGTGCGCCAGCCTCGGCATTAATGTTATCAGCCAACTCTTGCAAGCTGCTCGATGCAGACAATGAATAAACTGTTGCAGATACGGCATCCAACGCTTTGATCTTCAGTTTGACCTGACCAGCTTCGGCAATACCTGTACCAAGTTGCTTGGCTTGCACAGTGTTGAATGCGCTGGCAGTTACGTTATCAACGTTTTGATTGATATTGCGCACCACATCGGCCATGTCGTCAGTGGCTTTGATCTCACCCAAAGCTTGATCATTGATGACGATATCACCCTTATCGACAGCACCTAAGCTAACACGACCGCTGACCAGTGTTTTCGAATCGAAAGATGCACCAGCCATGCCCAAATCTTTGGTGGCGACAGAGCCAACTGCCACATCCATGGTTTGGTAAGACTTGTCACCAATTTGGAGTTTCTTATCCTTGAAAGAGCCATCCAAGATTTTTTGGCTGTTGAACTCTGTTGTAGAAGCAATGCGATCGATCTCAGCTTTCAACTGTGTGATTTCATCGTTCAAAGCGACGCGGTCAGAGTCGTTGTTGGTGCCGTTCACAGACTGCACAGACAATTCACGCATGCGCTGCAAGATGTTGGTCACTTCGTCCATTGCGCCTTCAGCGGTTTGCAACAGAGAGATGCCGTCGTTGGCGTTTTTGATCGCCATGTTCAAGCCACGGACTTGAGAGTCCATGCGAGTGCTGATGGCCAAGCCAGCAGCGTCGTCTTTGGCCGAGTTGATGCGGCTGCCAGTCGACAGACGTTGCATCGAGGTCGACAGAGCACGGTTGTTTTTCATAATCGCGTCTTGAGCGACGAGCGACTTCACGTTGGTGTTAATGACTGACATGATGTTCTCCTATTAGGTAGATCACATTGGGTTGAAAAAAGTTCAGAAGTTCTTTTCGATTTCCTGATAACCAGTGAATCGACTGCTTCAGAAATTACTTG
>JACCDV010796787.1_pt1 | contig 10669 bp, 10 predicted proteins | sample 7446131 | NCBI WGS metagenome assembly JACCDV01 (sample SAMN15323448, study PRJNA562643) | freshwater metagenome | isolation source: river surface water | place: USA:Blue River Watershed | collected 2017-08-17
ACGCGCTCTATCGGTTAGCAATCAGCATCGCTGGCTTGCTCGCGGTGTTAAAGATCATCGCGGCTGGTGCCAAGTACATGCTCACCGATGTGGTGACGAGCAAGGCGGCGGCCAAATCCGATATCAAGGGAGCGCTCTTCGGCCTACTGATCGTCATTGGGGCAGTGGTGCTGTTAAACACGATCAACCCCGAGATCACGGTGACGAACTTGACGTTTAACGAGGTGACGTTGAATCCGACGCCGCCGCCAGAGCAGCTAGAAGATACCTGTGGTGAAAATAATGAAAACTGCGCGATTATATCCTGCGAGTCGATCGGGGAAGGGATATGGGGTTCAATCCCAAATACTGACATTAACGGCTCCCCATACAGTAACTGTCAGGAGCAATGCACCGATACTGAAGGAGTGTATGTACCCAATAGCAATAGCTGTGCGTACCATAACGACATAATTGCCACGTACTTTTACAACGCCCCGATTCCATGCGATACCGCAGGTAACCCGGATTGCAGCGAGGTAGAAACGATGTGTCAGGATATGCACGGGTCGTTAGCCACCTGGAGTTCTACTCAACTAATTTGCCTGGAAAGTGATGCTCCCGGTCAGGACTGTCCCGCCACCGCGATCTCCTGTACCGCCATCCTAGAAAAAGATGAAGGTACTTACTGCGATCGCGATCCACTAGCTACTGGTTGTGCTGACGATTGTGGAGAAATCGGCGGACTGTTTGTTCCAAACGGCGGGGCGAATAATCAGCGTAACTACTGTGTCATCCCAACTTACCCGAACAATACCAATGGTTCAAACTCAAGTACCGGTGGTACCAATAATTCTAACCAACCTGCCGCTGGATCAGGTTCAGGAAATGGAAATGGTTGGGTGGAGCCAATTATGTAAGCTAGCGGTGCTTGCGGACGACGAACTCTTGGAGGATCGTGACGAGGTTGCTGACCACAAAGTAGAGCGCGATCGCGGCCGAGAAGGTGTACGCGATGAATACAATGATGATCGGCATCACGTACCGCATTTGAAACTGCATGTTGCGGGCAAAATCATCTTTAAATGATGGCGCGGCGTCCTTTTCCCGCGGCGCCAGGGCCGGCATCGCCATATTCGTGTACCAAAATTGCGTCACACCAGCAACCAACGCGAGCGGGAGGCTTTTGGCGGCAATATCAAACATTCCCAAAAACAGCATCGATACGGTCTCGGGAGTTGGGATAAAGGAGTACAGGAGGCCGGTGTTTATAGCAGGGAGCTGAACCCCACCCCCGTTTGAAACGGCGAGGTACAGAGCGATCACAAACGGGATCTGGATGAACATGACGCCAATTGAGGCAAACGGGTTCATGCCCGCATCCCGGTACAGCGCCATCATGGCGCGCGCCTGTTCTTCGCGTTTGTCTTTATACTGCTCCTTTAATTCGCGCAGCTTGGGTTCTAGCTCGCGCATGATCTTTTGGGTTTTGACCGCCTTGATCGAGAGGGGGAAGAGGAAGAGCTTTACTAAAATCACCGTGGCAATGATCGCTAGCCCGATATCACCATTAGGAAAGACATCGATAAAGAAAACGAGGGCGTTGTAAACCGGGTCAAAGAAAAACGTGTGCCAAATGTAACTGAACATAGATAGGCAGTATATTACCGGTTTTCAGCCGTCTTAGCGAGAAGAACCCGTACAATTTCATCATGCTGGGCTTTTGACACTTTTAAGAAGGCGGGTTTTACCATAAAAATGTACGCGCCAGAGAGCGGGGAAGCACCGTGAGCACGCCTAATGGCGGCGTACACCTGCCGGCGGACGCGGTTTCGGATGACGGCGCGCTTAGACACCTTTTTCCCGACCACCACCGACACTTTATAGGATGAGGAGGGGGCATGCCGCATGATTACTGTATCAGCGTGGTACGGGCGGGAATGCGAGAAATAGTAGTCAAATTCCTGACGGGAAAGACGGTGGTTCTTACTAAACATGGAAAAAGTATAACAAAAAAGCCCCTTAGCGGGCCTTTTTGACAGTTAGCTGCGCGCGTCCTTTGCGGCGGCGGTTCCGGATGACGTTCCGGCCGGAGGCTGAAGCGCTCCGTACGAGAAAGCCGTGCGTGGTAGCGCGTTTTTGCTTGCTCGGCTGGTACATTCGCTTGCTCATACGATTTAAATTACCGCCCAACTATACATGATTATCATTTTTATGCAAATTATATGGAAACCTGATGACCTGATCCCAAGTACTGGGGTACAAACGCCCGGGAAGTGGGGGAGTGATGCAGGGTGTAGAAAAGAGACCATTCAGACCCGTCCCACAGGAACTGTGATTCAAGAGAGAGCTGTGACCACTATGCACAGGTTGTACACAGTTCGTGAAAAGTATGTCCGAATACGGTAATTTAGTAAACGAAATGAGGAATGTTGTTTACAGTTTAGTGACGGCTAGTATAATTGCAAAAAATTAGCGAAACTTCCGCATGCAACCGATCACTCATCAGCCGCAGAACAGCATAGTTCGCACTGAACAGATAGATGTAAAGCAATTGTGGGATGATGCGCTCGTAAAAATCGAGCTATCGATCACGCCAGCCAACTTTAAAACTTGGTTTCGAGACACGCACATTATTTCGCTTGAGGACGGAACCCTCACGATCGGAGTCCCCAGCGTCTTTGTCCGAGACTGGCTCCAAGATAAGTTTCAATCGCTGATCCTGAAGACCCTTCGCGATATTACCCCGTATGTGCGGAGTATCGAGTACGCCGTCGTGCAGCGGAGCGACCGCCGCGCCGAAACGACCAAAACCCAGACGGTGAATGCGGCGTTGCCTTTAGAAGACTACTACATCAACAAGAGCGATAACCTGAACCCAAAGTACTCGTTTGAGACGTTTGTCGTTGGTCCCTATAACGCGCTCGCACACGCTGCTGCCAAGGCAGTGAGTGAAAAACCAGGCATTTCCTACAATCCACTCTTTATTTACGGGAAAACCGGTCACGGCAAGACCCACCTCATCCAAGCGGTAGGGAATAACGTAAAAAAGACTGGAAAAAAGGTGTTTTATGTAACCTCGGAGCGGTTTGCAGTGGACTACATGAATGCGCTTCAGAGCGGCACCGCTAATAATTTCAAAGACAAGTACCGCCAGTACGACGTCCTGATTATGGACGACATCCAATTCCTCGCCACCAAGGAAAAGACGCAAGAGGAATTGTTTCACCTCTTTAATGCCCTGCACGATACGAACAAGCAGATCGTCTTTTCAAGCGATATGCATCCGGCATTACTTGCCGGTTTAGAGGAGCGACTTCGATCGCGGTTTGGACAGGGAATGATCGTAGATATTCCCGCCCCTGATTCAGAGTCACGTGCAGCGATTCTACGCGCTAAATCAGCCCAAAACAGCATCGTACTTAGCGAAGAGGTCGTCCAGCACCTAGCGACGACGATCGAAGGCAACATCCGCGAGCTAGAGGGTGCGCTTAACACCATCATGTGCCAATCCCAGCTCTTTGGACGCACCCTAGGGCTTGATGAGGTCAAAGCGATCATCAAAAATAGCAGCCGCCCGCGAAAAACCTTGGCAGTGACGGATGTGGTGGAAAAGATTTCCCGCTTCTTTGATATTGAACCGGCCTCAATTTATGAAAAGACCCGACGCAAGGAAGTGGTAAAGCCGCGTCAAATCATCATGTACATCCTCCGTGAGGACTTCCAGGTGTCATACCCCGCCATCGGCAAGAAGTTGGGCGGTCGCGACCACACCACCGTTATTCACTCTTGTGAAAAGATCAAACACGACCTAAAGACCAATTCTGAACTGGAAGAAGAAATCACCCAGGTCCGACTCCTCCTTAAATAGGGAACACCGCCTCCATTAGGGCGGTGTATTGTTTATGGAAAACTCTCGGAATCCGCACTTTTACTAAAAACTGGGGATAACTGCGTGAATAAGTTGATAATTATTTGGATAACTCGTCAGGATTACCGCTGGAAAAACCGGGGATTTCTCAAAAAACGTTGTGCACAAAAGCAGTAAATATCCCCATATAGCACCGAAATATCCACTACCCCCATGCTTTTACCCAACCAGTCCAACACCTATGCCTCTGCAATCACAGGGAAGTGGTGATAAAATAGCCTTGGAAATACACCATAAATTGCACTTATGCACACTTCCACAGGCCTAATAATAGGGAGTAATATGTTTTTAAAATGAAATTAACTATCAACCAGACCGACCTTATCAACACGCTTGAACTAATCGCCCGAATTAGCACCAAGCATGTTACGCTCCCCGTTCTCCAATGTGTTCTGATTGATGCTACCAAGGACACGATTCTCTGTACGACCACGAACCTAGAGCTTCGTCTTGAAGCTAAAGTGCCGGGAACTATCCTAGAGCCGGGGATGGTGGCGGTGCCAGCCGTAACGCTACTTCAGGCTGTTCAGTACATGACCAAGAAGGAGCTCCAACTATCCGTAGAAGGGACGGTATTGGAGATAACGGCTGGGAAAGGGAAAACTACCATCAATACGATCCCGTTTGATGAGTTTCCAACTGCCACCAAGATCGAGGAGGTGGGGCAGCCGATCCAAAAAGAATCCTTCTCGCAAGGCATCAAAGCGACCGCATTTGCGGCGTCGGTTACCTCGATTAAGCCTGAATTAGGGAGTATCTTCGTGCAACAGATGAAGGAACAGAGTCTAACCTTTGTGGCCACGGATTCGTTCCGGCTGATGGAGAAAACCGTCTCGCAAAAGGGTTTTATTTTAGACAAGTCGATGCTGATCCCCCAGAAGAATGCCTTAGAAATTGCGCGCATCCTCGATTCAGTTCCGTCTGAACCGACGTTGTCGATCACGGAAAACGTCTGTGCCTTTACCTTTAGCGAAGGGATCCATTTAACGTCTCGGTTAGTGAGCGGTTCATTTCCTGATTACGAACAGATCATTCCCAAGGAGTACAGCACGCACGCTACGGTCTTGAAACAGGATTTGGTTCAGGTATTCAGGCGGACCGGTATCTTTTTGAATAAGTTCCGCCAGGTAACCATTGGGATTGCGGCTAATTTGCTCACCTTCTCGTCACAAAATGGTGAGGTCGGCGCAACGTCAGACTCGGTAACGGCTGAAGTGGATGGGCAGGATCTGACATTGAGTTTTAATCAGCAGTATCTGATCGATCCGCTGCAGCATATCCAGGACGATAGCATCGCGCTGCATTTTGCTGGTATTGGCCGGCCGTTGGTGATGCGTGGGGTGTCTGATACATCGCTTCGCTACCTGGTAATGCCGATGAATAAGTAACGTATGAAGCGTCGTGGTGAGTTAACCGGTATCAGTGCGCTCTTGGCCACCTATGAGACCCGGATCAAGCCGCCACAGGGTTCAGTACAGATTATCGTAGCTGAAGTGATTACCGAGGTAACTGGGCGTAAAATCGAAAAAAGCCAGGTGGAGTACACCGTGGCTACTAAAACCATCACCTTGCGCCTCCCAAGCGTGTTAAAACAGGAGATCATGCTGCAGCATGAGGAGATAATGGCTCATATTCGTGGTCGGATGCGCGACCAGGAGGCGATTATTCTCGCCTAGAACGACGATTGTCGTTTTCTTCTTCCTCTTCGTCGTCGTTATTCGAATCAGAATCCTCATCAGGATTAGTATCCTCATCGTTTTCAGAATCGGTTTCCGGAAGTTCCAAGATTGGATCGCTCTCGATAAGGGCGCCGTACGTATAGTTTTTCCAAGCCTGGACCGCATACTCCCAGTTTTGGTACTGCGGATCGGACGCGGGATTGGCTGGGTATGGTCCGCGCGGATCGTCTTTATTCACAAAGTGGAGGATGGTGTGAATGTTGTCAGTGAGGCTTGTGAAGTTGATCGTGCCTTCGCCGGCATTTACCTGGTCAATGACGTATGAGCTATCAATGTACTGCCCTGCGATCACTGGTTTAACATTCGATAGATCGTACTGGGCTTGACCGAATTTTTGATCAGGGATTTTAGTGAGGGCGTAGTCAAAAAACTCACGCCACATCGGGGTAACGATCAACCCAGATAACCCACCCCCCATTGGAGAGTTGTCGTTGTTTCCAACCCAGGTACCCACCGCCAAGTTTGGCGTGTAACCCATGAGCCACGCGTCACGGAGGTTGTTGGTACTACCGGTCTTTGAAGCCACATCGCGCTCGGTGAAATTAACGAGTGAGTTAGCACCCCAGAGCGGGGTTCTCGCTACGTTATCAGAGAGCACGTCACTGATCATCAGCGCCACGTTCCGGGGCATCACTTCTTTGGTTTCCACTTCACTTTCAAATACGACATTACTTTCCGAATCCTCGATCTTGAGGATGCTGCGCGGTTCGGCTTTTACGCCTTCGTTGGCGAACACGCCGTAGGCGTGCGTCATATCGAGAAGGCGCACCTCACCGCCACCGAGTACCAAGGTTAACCCGTAGCGTGACGGGTCATTCAGGGTAGTAATACCCATGTCAGCTGCTAGTTTAAGGGAATTATTAACCCCTGCGAGGTACAGCGTCTTTACCGCAGGAATGTTCAGTGATTGCGCAAGCGCGTTACGCATGCTGATCGGGCCTTGGTACTTGCCGTTGTAGTTGCTGGGCGAGTAGCACGGGGATTCTGAACTCGGATCATTTGGGGCGCATAGCGGCGAGAACTGGGTCTTTACGTCAAACAGGATCGTTTGTGGCAGGTAGCCCTTAGTAAAGGCGGTCGCGTACACGAACGGTTTAATAGATGAACCTGGCTGCCGTTCAGCGAGCGCGACGTTGAAATTACCATCGATCTCTTCGCTGAAATAGTCTCGTGACCCGACCATCACGAGCACGTCACCGTTCTGTGGGTCGGTAGCTACCAGTCCCGCGTTATTGGCTTTAAAGCGTTCAACGTTTGTTGCCCCGTGCTTAGCGACCACCTCTTCAGCTTTTTTCTGAAGGTCGTAGTCGAGGGTAGTGATAACCCGAAGCCCTCGTTCCGCGAGCGCTTCTTCACCGTATCGCTCGACGAGCTGTTCACGGATGAACATGACAAAATGAGGAGCTTTGATACCGGTCACTGATTGCGGCTGAAACGCGACCGTTTCAGCGGTAGCGGCATCGTACTCTTCTTGGGTGATGAGGGTATTGACGAGCATGCGGTCAAGTACCGCTTTTTGGCGTGCATCCAAGTCGCTGCGGTTATTTCCGTAGGGCGATAGGTAGGTCGGAGCCTGGGGAAGGGCCGCCAGGTACGCGGCTTCCGCCAAGGTTACATCAGCGGCTTTTTTACCAAAGAATGACTGCGCGGCTTCTTCGACCCCGTAAATGGTGCCCCCGTACGGAGACTCATTTAAGTAGATCGCGAGAATTTCATCCTTAGAGAGGGTTCGCTCTAGTTTAATAGAGAGGATGGCCTCTTTCACTTTTCGAGCGAGCGTTTTTTCCCGTTGCAGTACCGAGTTTTTAATCACCTGTTGGGTAATCGTTGAACCACCTTGGCCGCCGAGCAGGTCGCCGTCTTTAGCGTTAACTACGGCGGCGCGTACAATCGCTTGGATATCAATTCCCGGGTGGCTGTAAAACCGCTCGTCTTCAATGGCGACTGTAGCGTTCTTGAGGTGGCGGGATATCTCCTCAAAGGGCACGATCGTCCGCTTCACGTCCTGGTGAAGGTCGTAGAGCAGGATCTCGCCGGTGCGGTCGTAGATTTTGGTCGATTGGAGAATACGACGATCCTCAAACGAGGAAAGGTCAGGAATTTCCAGGGTAGAAATCCAGATCAGCAATCCGCTTACCAGCAATACGATGCCTACGAATACGAAAATCAGGCTGTCGATGAGGATGTCTTTATAATTCTTTTTGAACCAATCAAAATATTTCATAGTGTACTAATGTTTCACCGCCTCGAGTCCGCCGGTAATTCCAAAATAGTATACGCCTTTTCAGGCGCGCTCTCTAGCAATGTGTAGGGTGAGGGTACCGAATACTCCCGGTAAATGCAACCGATGCGCCCTCGCTACGAAAAATGCCGGATGTACTATCCGGCATTTCCTTACATTTCGTCTACGTCGTCGAAGCGGTCAAAGTCAACGTCTTCGGCATCTTCCTCGAGGTCATCGCCTTCACCGTGCTCGTCTTCTTCGGCTTCCTCATCCTCATCCGCATCGGTTTCTGGGAGGATCCCAAAGCCTTCAAGAGAAGCGTCAGCGTCCGTATCGTCTCCAACCTCATCAAGGAGGTCATCTGCCAGCGCCGCTTCCTCATCTTCCATATCTTCTGATTCGTCTTGTTCCTCTTCGCCTGAGCTATTGATCATACAATTACTTTTTACGACTACCTTTCTAACAAAGCTTCGCTATTTTTGCAATAGGTTTTAGCCTGTTACGGACGATAGCTGGCGAGATGGGTGACCCCGATAGCGATCGCGTCGTACTCATCGTCAAGCGCCGCCGTGGGCAGCGATGCTACTAGCCGCTTCAGCATACTGTACACAGCGGCTTTATCGCTGTTTCCGTACCCGGTGACCGCAATTTTAATCGCTTGGGGGCTGTACTCGACTACGGTGCAGCCACTTTGCTTCGCAAGGTACATGATCATCCCACGCGCTTCCGCTACTTGGATGGCGGTCGAGACATTTTTGTTAAAAAAGAGCGTCTCCATCGCTAACGTATCTGGCTGATGGGTGGCGAGAATCTCGGTAAAAGCGGTTCCGAGGGAAAGTAGACGATCAGAGAATTCTGTGCCGCGTTCAGTTGTTAAGCAGGTAGAGAAACAGAGCGTATCTTTACCGTCCTTTCGCTCCATGACCGCTACCCCGCACCGGTCAAAGCCCGGATCCACCGCAATGGTTCTCATGCGTTACGCGTCCGCGCTATCAGCGCTCGTGTAAATGTCCTGCACGTCATCAATTTCATCGATAGATTCAATAAGGGTAGCCAGTTTCTCGCCGTCCTCATCGTTCAGCTCCATGGGGTTATTCGGTACGTACCCGTCGGCGGTTTTGGTAAAGGCCCAGGTAGCGGTGCCGGGTGTGCCAAGCGCATAGCCGGCTTTGGTAAACGCGTGGCGGATCAGCGGGGCAGTTCGGTTATTGTTGTCGGATACAGCGGTAATGATCATGGCAACCCCGCCTGGACCAAACCCCTCAAACAGCACTTCCTCTAACGCTGCTGCGCCAGCGCCGCTGCCTTTGGCGACCGCGCGGTCGATGTTCTCTTTCGGCATCGAATCTTTCTTGGCGCGGTCAATGACCGCCAAGAGTGACGCTGACGCTAAATTTCCGCCGACGCGCTTGGCTTCCATGGCGATCAAGGCTGCGTGCTTGCTGAAGAGCTTGCTCTTTTGCGCGTCTGTCGCCGCTTTCTTGTGCTTAATTTTTGACCATTTATTATGTCCAGACATATCGGAGGTAGTATAGCCGATTGGCTATAAAAACGGTACGCACTTGGCAAAAAGTTGGTATTTCAGTATGGTAAGTCTCGGACAAATAAATATAGGAGCACGTGATGTCGGCTATGATACAGAAGAACGAGGTAACGCTCTTGTCGGCAGCCTCGTATCAGGAGGTGAGTCAAATAGCCCTGTGAGTGTTAGCGCGGTGGTGTGCAGAGATTCCTGGAAGAAAGGTAGGGATGGTCTGCGGCCCGATATCGACCGGGGGACTCGGCCCGATCCCAGCTAACCTCGAACGATTCCACCTGGCTATTACGACGTTGACCGAAGCAGGGTATCCTATTTTTACACAGATGCCGTACGAAGAGGCCCTGCACCGCATTCGCGATCAGTCAGTCGGTCCGGGGGTGTACGACAACCAGCTCCTCGAAGAATTCTACTTGCCGCTCTTTGAGTCTGGCAAGGTGGAGAAAATGTTCTTTATTCCTGGTTGGGAATCGTCGTTTGGTGCTCGCTGGGAACGAGGTCACGCTCAACGGCTCGGTATCGAAATCTTTGATCTTAGCGAGAACCTGCTGCCTCGCTAAGGTTAGCCGCGACACGCCTGTGTCGCGGCTAAATTTTATGTAGTGCGTTCTGTTTCCTGTAGGTGGCTGTACGCGGTAGGGGTAGCAATGCGGCCACGGGGAGTGCGTTCGATAAAGCCTTCGCGGATCAAGTACGGTTCGATCACATCTTCGATCGTGGCTTGTTCTTCACCGGTGGCGGCGGCAATCGTATTAAGCCCCACCGGTCCGCCGCCAAACTTTTCGGTAATGGCTTCGAGTACGGCGCGGTCAGGACCGTTAAGACCGCGGTGATCAATGCCAAGCAGGGAGAAGGTGCGCGCCACAATGGCGTCATCGATGGCGGTTTTTTCCAATTGAGCTAAGTCACGGCACCGTTTCAGGAGGTAGTTCGCGGTGCGGGGAGTGGCGCGGCAGCGGCGAGCGATGTTAACGAGAATCTCATCGCTCGCTTCGGTCTCGAGGAGCCGGGCTGAACGTTTGAGGATCTCGGCGATTTCTTCAGCGGTATAGAACTGGAGCCGGAAGGTGCCGCCCGAGAAACGGGAGCGAAGCGGCGCCGACAACAGGGAAATTCGGGTAGTGGCCGCAACAAGGGTAAACGGCGGCAATTCCAGCTGCACGGTCCGGGCAGACGGGCCTTTACCGATAATGATATCCAAAACGCCAGATTCCATGGCAGGGTAGAGGATTTCCTCCACCATTTTATTTAAGCGGTGG
>JACCDV010375906.1_pt1 | contig 10668 bp, 12 predicted proteins | sample 7446131 | NCBI WGS metagenome assembly JACCDV01 (sample SAMN15323448, study PRJNA562643) | freshwater metagenome | isolation source: river surface water | place: USA:Blue River Watershed | collected 2017-08-17
ATCAGTTCGTCCATCGCCGCCAGCGTCTGCACGTAGCCCTCCAGCTTGGCCTTGCGCTGCCGCACCACGCGCAAGTCGTCTGCGGCCTTGTCGGGGAAAAAACTTGATGGCTTGATGCGGGGCGTGATCATGGGGTGACATCTTGCCGCACTGCGCGGCTCAGGGGGCGGTCAGGGGCGGTTTCTAGAAGTGCCCTCTGGGCTCGGATGGGGGGTGACAATCTGTGATGAGTAGTACAGAACAACGCCTACTTTTTCGTCAGTACTGAGGGCTTTCATAATGCCCTCCATAAACTCATTTTTTCTTTTGCCTTGAATAAACTGTGTTATCTGACTCAGAAGATATGATTGATTCTGGTCAGCAAGGTTCGGAACTTCTCCCTTGACGCTGTTGCCGGTATCCCCGTGGCAATACATACACACAGCGGCGGCTTGTTTACCTTTTTTGATGAGGGCATCTTTGAGGGTCGGGGTTTTCTGTGCCTCTACCAAACGAGCCTGGACTTCGTCGGTGGATGATCCGGTTTTTTGTGCGATGCCGATCGTTGGCATGAGCAGCACGAGCGACATCATCGCGATATGCGAATTTTTCATATACCCTCCAAGGGAATAAATAACGCCGTAATACTTATTGGAATTTGTATCTTATTGTATCGCGAATAAATTATCTTGGATAACTTCATAAATACATTTATACATAAATAAATTTATGTATAAATGTATAAATCTACTAATATCCGACAACAGTCACGATCACCTGGACGAAAAACTCGGGCGGGAAGCTAAACGCTCCATCGGCGTCCACCATCCGCCAGATCGACGCCACCGAACAGTTTTCGGCGGGAGCCCGGAACTCCATAGATACCTCACAGGGCATACCGGGGTGTGTCTCAGGTACGGGGATAGCGTTGCCGAGGGATGACAGGTGCGAATCGAGAATGGGCACCAGTGCCCCATTGACCCGCCTGGCGATCACCAGCTCGTCGTCAGCTCGTACGAAGGCTCTCCCCTTCCAAACGGTGTCTCCGAGGTTCTGGATCGCCCATGTCTTCGTGAAACGATCACCGGGGAAGACCAGCGAGTGATCCGGCACGGTCACATCCGCTGAGAACGCTACGACATCGCGCTTATCGGTGACGCTCTGCACCTGCGAGGTCTTGAGGGCGGCACTCGCGATCTGGTGACTGGGCTCCATGTAGTACCGGAACACGACGATCGCCGGCACTTCGAGTGCATATGCGAGCCGATTCAGTGTTCGCACGGACGGGTCACTGATTGACCCGTCGAAGAGCTTGTAGAGGTGCGAGCGGCTCAGGTCTGCCCGCTCCACCACTTCCTGGAGGGTGATGCCGAGTTCACGACATCGACGCCTGACGAAGAGCTTGATTGGGGTGTCAGTGGTAGTGTTCTCTGGGGTACGCGCGCCACTTTGTTGTATCTCCATGATTTCCCTCATACACAGGCGCGGTGATTGTCCTCCAAAGTAGATAACTTGTCACCTAAGGGGGACACGGGGTATGGTATCTTTCCCCTGTATTTCTGATTGACTTACGTAAATAAATCATTATTATCTAAAATAATGGAAAAAATATTTCTAGGCATCAAACATTTTTTCGCAAAAATATTTAATTTATTGCTGTTGGTTGTGTTTATATTTCTTGTTGCATTCTGTCAGATAAAAAGAGATCAGTACAAATATCAAGCTAGCCGCTTAGAAGTTTTAGAAATGCAAAGACTTTTGTCTAAGGATGGAATAAATTTCGAAAAGTCACTAAATAAGCCTAGAGCGTACTCTAGGGAAATGGTGCGATTTGATTTTGAAGGGGGATTTATGCAGCAATACAAAAGAAATACTTTGTTAATTGATATATACTCATCCAGTGAAGTAATAGTTCAGGTTTTGGAGAGTGGATCAAAGGCAGTAATAAGTTGCACTGAATGTGTTAGTATTATTAAGGAGATTAAAAGTGAATAAGTATATATTGGTTCTGTCTTTTGCTATAGCTGGATGCGGTGGTTCTGGCACTGATGGTACTGATGATCCGTATAACGTAACTCAAGCAGAACAATCCATTACACAAAGTGATGGAGTAATTACAAGTAAAGCTACTTTGACATCACGTGGTGGGTATATTACTTTTCCTTCTGGCGAAAAATTGATTATCCCAAAAAATTCAATTGTCAATTCGCAGGAAATAAGTATATCAAAAAAGAATGGAACCTATAGTTTGTCACCATCTGGATTTGTCCCAAAATTACCAATTAAACTAATAATACCAGTAAATAAGTCTATGATAGATGAATTTAAGGGTAGGCTAATGGTTGGGTACTTAGTTAGTGATGCCAGTCGAGAAATTAGGACGCAGAGTGGGGCAATCAAAGCTGATCGACTAATTCGCATTAGCGGTGACTCTATAAAACCTGGCTCAGAAGTTGCTCTCGACATAAAACATTTTTCTCTTGTTTATCTTGTTTCGCAAGATAGAATATATTTGCCATTGACAATTCCATCAAAGTATTTAAGAAATGGCGATATTGTTTTTGCATTGTCGTCTGAAAATTACCATTTAAATGGTAATGTTGATGAGAGAAATAAGAATTATGATTGGTTTCCTGGTCATGCGGCGATGATATATGATACTTCAGGCAGCACAAAGTGCTCATCTCTACAACAGGCATCTTTCAGTGAGTGTGATCTGATCGAATCAACTCCTGATTATGTTAGAATATCAAAATTAGATAGGGATTTCTCTGAAATAGGTGGTCATATATATATGGGCGCTAGGCGCCCAACTGATTTTACGGTTTCAACAGAAGAAACCAAACAGCTAACGGCATGGGCAAAACTGCAAGTTGGCAAGCCATGGAGTATTACTAATGAAACTGATGGGGATTATTCAAGTTTTAGCTGTGTTGGATTAGTTGAAGATGCTTATAGAGTGGCAATAAATAAGCCGATATTGCCCTGGATATTTACTCCACTTGTCCCATTGGATATGTATAAGAAGACAAAATCGATTGATTCGATCGAAGTGAATGTCGGTGATACACTTGCAATTAAAGCTAATCCAGTTGTTTTAGATCAAGAGGAAGAGTACTATTTTGATTTAAGAAGTGGGAAGGCAAAGTTTTCTAGCGATTTTTTATTTTCAGCAGAAAATATTCCTGCGGGTGCGGTTTTTGACTCATCAACTGGTATGTTGATGTGGAATGTACCAGCAAGTGCATCTGGCAATGTTTATACTATACGGTTTTCTGCCAAAAACTCATGGCCCAGAGGAGTTTTAACGCCTGCAAGTACTACGACAAAATATGAGTATTTGACAATCAATGTTCAAAGACAAGCACTATCTACGCCAACCATTTCAATTGATTTTGATTCCGATGCAATAAAATCAATTGGCGCTATGGGTGAAAATTATAGACTAATTTCTGGAAGAAATGGAAAGCCAGCGATTAAATTCTCCGGTTTAAGTAATCCTGGATATTTAAAAGTACCCAATACGACCGCCATGCAATTCACTAGCGGACTCACTTATGATATGTGGGTGAGGATTGATTCAGATACTGGCATGGATGGCTGGGGGGGATCTGTGACAGGCTCAGGTTGGGCAATGTCACTCCTTGCGAAGTCACATGATCGCATTGGAACAGCGTTAATTGTGGGACGAGGCGGTCAAAATTGGTTTGGTACATATGATTCCACATGGAACAGCTCATGCACTACTTTTATTGAAGACCCTGCTATTCCTCAAGGAACTTGGTTTCGTGTCACGGCAACAGCATCGTCTACAGCAGGAACAAGCTACTATGTAAATAAAAAGCTACTGCGTGTATGCCCTGATGCTCGCCCTGATTTTTCGACAATGAACACGCAGGATTTATATATTGGAAAATTCAGTGATTCCTGGTATCCTTTGGATGGCGCAATTCAGGAGTTGAAAATATACAAAAAAGCATTAACTCAATCGGAGATAAAAAATCTCCCATAAAACTTTTATTCACGAATAAGCTTCTCTATCCCCCCGCAACCTTATACACCGTGCTCCGATGCACCCCGAACCGACGAGCGATCTCATGCACGTCGTTTTTCGGGTCTGCCATCAGGGCACGGATCATGGCTTTATCCTTCTCTGTGAGCTTGCGGGGGCGTCCTCCGACTCTCCCTCGTGCTCTCGCAGCTTTGAGTCCTGCCATCGTCCGTTCGCGGATCAGATTCCGCTCGAACTCAGCGAGTGCCGCGAACAGGTGAAACACGAGCTTTCCAGCCGATGAGGTCGTATTGATCTCTTCGGTAAGCGAGACGAACCCGATCGATTTCGCTTCGAGGGTATTCACGATCTCCACCAGATCAGCCAGATTCCGCCCGAGTCGATCCAGTCGCCACACGACGAGCGTATCCCCCGAGCGAAGTGCCTTGAGGCAGTTTTCGAGCTCCGGGCGTTCTGCATTTTTCCCGCTGGCATGCTCTTCGTAGATGGATTCGCACCCAGACTGTCGGAGTGCGTCTGTCTGGAGTGCGAGCGTCTGATCTTCTGTCGATACTCGGGCGTAGCCTATTTTCATATGGGTGCGTGGTTATGGATTGAGTGAGTACCAGACACTTTTCCCGGCTCCATGTTTGGTGATGTGTCCCATTTCGACGAGCTTCTTGATATGTACCTTCACGGTATTTCGATTCGCTCCCGTGACTTCTGTTGCCTCGGATATGGTCGTGCGTCCCCGTGAGCGTATCAGCTCGATAATCTGGAGTGAGAGTTCTGGTATTTTGGCGAGGATGATTTTTTCTTGCTCTACTTTTTGTTCGAGTCGTTTTACTTGGGATGCGAGCGAACGCAAAAAGAAAATAATCCAAGCGTGCCAATTTGGAGCGTCGGTGCGGATGGTTTTCTGTGTCTGCCTCAGTGCTATATAGTATTCCTGCTTATTCTGCTCGATGATACTTTCGAGCGAGCTATACGGCACATACGCATATCCTGATTGCAGGAGAAAGAGGGTCGTCAGTACCCGTGATATACGTCCGTTGCCGTCCTGGAACGGATGGATTTCGAGAAATACCACGACGAAGATCGCAATCCGCAGGAGTGGGTGCAGTGCATTTTCTCGGCATGCTTCCCGATACCACTCCACCAGCTCCATCATGAGGCGTGGTGTGTCGAACGGGGTAGCCGTGGCAAAAACGACACCGATCTCTTTCCCGCTCTCATCGAAGGCAGAAACGTTGTTCGGGGTCTTTTTGTACGTTCCCCGATGCCATGCGTCCTTATCGCTGTAGACGAGCAGGTCTCGGTGAAGCTGCTGGATGTAGTTCTCCGTGATGCCGATGTACTCCCAGGACGAGAACACCAGTTCCATCACGTCGGCATAGCCGGCGACTTCCTGTTCGTCCCGCGTCGTGAAGGACTTCATCGAGAGGCGTGAGAGAAGCGTCGCGACTTCTCGGTCTGAGAGGCGGCTGCCTTCGATGCGGGTCGATGATCCGATGCTCTCGATCGTGGCGACTCGGCGGAGTGCCTGGAGGCGTTCCGGGGCGAGCGTCCCGAAGGCTCGCCATGCTCCCTTGAACTCATCGATGCGGGCAATGAGCGAGAGGACTTCCGGGGTGATGGTGAGGGTGTCTGTGTTCAGCATACCCACAAATATACCCACATTCACCCAAATAGCAAAATGTATTTATCAACAAATACATTTATACATAAATAAATTTATGTATAAATGTATAAATATAATGCGACAGACGTTTATGCGACTTTGATTGATAGACGAGTTTTGCGACAAAAAAGGCAGAAAAAAGCCCCTTCATCTGGGGCTATGTCATGTGTCGCAAAAACGGTGGTTTTTAAGTCGAGTCACCATCTTGCATAAAAGGATGAATAGCATTTCAAATGCTATTGAAAATATTCAACAATAGCTTCCCAAGTAATTCATGAAATATTGTTTCATGATATAAAATCAGAAAATGACTGATATAACTTTAGCTTTGGTACTTTATCTATAGGCATCCAACACAATGATTTTATACCTTCATTTATTTGCGGAATAAGTTCTCAAGAAGAATACTTTGCCAAAACATAGAAACTTATATATTTTTGCCCATTATCTTTTGAGGAATTCTCCATAACTGACAAGAACCTAATATCCGCTATTTCAATTCACGCTTCTTCCCGTGTTTCTCTTGCTGCACATTCAAAAATAGACTCATCTCCCTCCATATGTCCTCACACAACAGTCCATTCCCCATGGCGGTCATACATGAGTAGTGTCTGGTCTTGTATAACAAATACTACAACTGCGAATTTCATAACAAAATAGGAATTAGAAATTAGGGCAACTTCATAGTATACGATCAATACTGATAATTGCTCTTTTAAGAGCAGCAATATCGCCTCTTATTGCAATATCTCGTATGTTGATTGAATGTGTATTTGAAGCAATACAGTGTTTCAGATCAAATTTATCTGATACTCTAACCTCTCCGTGTCATTTACAAGCTTCTGAATTAAAAGAATTGCAGTATGAAGAAATAAACCGTATTTTTACTCCTGCACTGAGTGAAAGAGCATGTTCGGATAGCGATACCTCCTGTAAATTCGTGCCATATTTTTCTCATACACTTTCAGCAAATCTCAAAAACAATTCATCACCTCTTTTTGCATAAAAAGTATTTAATACCTCTAGTACTTTAACATTGCAACCTTGTTGAATTGCATAAGAAATAATATTCACAATTTTATCTTGATTGAAGTCTATATTTACTACATTAAGAGTTACTTCTATGTTAGCGTCCCTAAGTAAGGCTATGTTATTTCGCACTTTATTAAAAGTATCTGCGCCAGTAATTCTTAAAAATTCATTTTTATCAGTCGATTGAAAGTTAATACTTAATTTTTTAACAAGGTTCTTTATTTTAAGAACAAGCTCTTGCGTCACTAATAATCCATTGGTGGTAAGTCAGATGTTCGCCTGTGGGTTATTTTCCTTTATTATTCCAAGGATAACAGGTAGGTCATTATTTAATAAAGGCTCCCCACCTGTGATTGTAAACTTATGAATACCTAATTCATTAGCAGCTTTCGCAATATTTCAAATTCAAATTGGCAAATCATAGTCCTTTTTGTATTTATCTTTTCATTCTCATTCGTTGTGGCAAAATATACATTTATAATTGCATTGGTTTGTTAATGATAAACGCAATGACTTGGTATTTTTTAGTTTGTCATAGATTATAAGTGGCTGCGATGAGCAATCAATTATATTATTCATAAGAGAAAGAAATAAAGTTTAAATTTACCATTGATGGAAGTCGTTTAGCAAACCAACACTAACCTTATATGCTATATTTTCAATATGTCAATTTATAATATATAATTACCAGACTAACGCATATGGGGTACCGTTTCTCACAAATTCAACATTCACATCAACATACGCTGAATTCTGTTGCTCAATGGCTACTAAAAAGACTTTATAGGAGACAAATAAATTTATCTATTTAGCTTTGTGTTCGTTATTTCTCGAACCAACTGATCATTTTTAGTTTCAGATTTTTTAAGATTCTCAATTAAACGCTCACGCTCTGCCCGTCCTTCTACGATGCGGGTTTCAAGGTCAGATTTTTGTGCCTCAAGTACCGCTCTGTGTTGTTCTGCGGAAATACGAGCTTGTCGTTCTTGCAAAAGCCCTTCCTGTAAAGAAGCAATAGACTGTTCCATGCGTGGCAGTGCTTCGAGACGAAGCTCTGATTTCGCAAGTTCTGTTCGGAGGTGTTCAGCGATATCCCGTTCGCGGGAAACATCCCGACGCGCCTGTTCTAAGTCGCTGGAAAGCTGGGAAGCTTGTCCTTGAAGCTCTGCCTTTTCACGAAGAGAGTCGCTCAAAGCCTCTTCAGCACTTGCAAGTTGGCGACTTTGCTTCTGATTTTCTGAGGCGAGGTCTGAAGTCTCTTGTTGCTGTTCAGAGAGTTGCGTTTCTAGTACAGCCCGAGCAGCCGTGAGTTCTGCATCCATAAACTCCAAGATCGCTCGCTGGAGAGCGGGCGGGAGCACGAGCGTTGTGGGCTGTTCGCGTTGCTCGCGACTTTTCCACTGCTGCAAGAACGTGTTGATCGTGCCCATGCTGCCCGTGCCGAGTTGCTCTCTCACCGCTCGTGACGTTGGGCGTCCACCCCCTGCCTTGATCCCATCTGCAATCGCGAAAACCTGTTCGATGGTGATGCTTGCTTCTCGTCCCATAAGACACCTTGATACGTTACAATATTTCGTTATGATATGTTATGTTATGAAAAAGCGCAACAGTGAAACAATAAAAAAGCCCCGACAAGCGGGGCTGTTCCATGTATCGCAAAACCGGGAGTTTCCCGGCGATGCTACAGAAGTATGGTGAGTGCTACGGCATGGACAAAGCAACGGTGCCCATCGCTAACGAAAGAATTCTTCTCGGGTATTCGATCGAGGAAGATTTACGTCTCCAAATCTCTTACTATGGCGTCAATAAGAATTGATGGAGACTGTGCACCGACCATAATGACAGAATTCATTCTTGTCGGTATGGTAAGAAAAAAATCACCCCCACCAACAAAGAGTGCGGACATCCCGTTATTCAGTAAAAACCAACCCGAATTGTAATTTGGCAATGAAATACCATTATCACGGAGTTTTGGTTGCCATTGCTTGTTCTCTTTTATTCTAACTGCATCAATCTGATCAATTCGGAGTTGAAATAATGGTATTATTTCGGTACACAATCCTGTTTTTATATAAAGGCAGTGTGATTTTATAGATATATCAAGCCGATACATAAAAAAATACAATCCACCCGTAATCAGTGCCGATATAATAAACGACACGAGAGTTTCTTTTATTCCATTACTATTTCCAAAATAGTGGTTTGCAAGAAAAGTAAATCCTGTAGGAAGTACGCAAACCAGCACAAAAAGTAAAATATACGAGTACCAAGATGGTTTTATGAGCTGCATCGATTTTCCGAGATTTATGTTATCTGTCATACGATTTTTTCGGATAGTTGTTGATGGCGTTGATGCTAGGGAAAGGCAGCAAGCCCACCACCACAGAGCAAAAAGGATAGTCATGGCATTTCTCTATAGCTCCACGAGTTAATCAGGGCAAGTGGAATACACGCGCCCCATTATTAACACATAAGATACGTGCAGAGAAATGTGGGGTAACCCGAACTAGAAGGAGACGAACCAGTCGAGTTATGGATGTGTTTTAATATAAGTATCAAGTTAATTGTGATATAGGAAGTTTTAGTATAAATGTGCTTCCAACTGACGGGATACTTTTTACGGTGATATCTCCTCCCATTGCGCGTGCTATTTTTCTTGCTAACGCAAGCCCCATCCCTGCTCCTCCATAGGTCTTTGAAAGACCAGAGCTTACCTGATAAAAAGGATAGAAAATTCGTTCGTGATCGGCGATGCCGATACCAATGCCCTGATCTTCAATATCTATTTCGAAGTAGTCTCCTGGCAATTTCATTGATCTGACATAGATGGCTTTCTCGTGCTTTGAAAATTGAATAGCATTATCCAAAAGGATTGCTATTATTTGCCGTATGCGAAGGGCATCAGACATTATTTTATAATGTTCTGTACATGCAACATGAACCTGTATGTTTTTCTCTTTCGCCTTGTTGCTTTTTATATATACAACCTCATTAATTATATCATCAAGAAATACGCCATCAGTATAAAAAGCCATTTTATCTGATTCGACTTTGACGTAATCTAGTTGGGTTTGTATAAGTCCGAGGAGATTGCTCCCTCCAATAATAATTCCATCAACATATTTTTTATACGTTTCCTCAGGAATTTCCTGTTCGGTTCTCGCAGCTTTCTTTAATATCTCGGCATAGCCAAGTATTCCTGCGAGTTGTGTTCTTAGTTCATGTGACATATTGGCAAGAAATTCGTTTTTCAGACGGTTTGTTTCTTGAAGCTGTTCGTTTTGCGTGCGAATTTCAAAGTCACGGAGTCGAATTTCTTCTGCTTTCTTTTTGTCGGTAATATCTGTCGCCATGAATAAAATGTCTTCTGTATTTTCTGTTAGTGGCGAACCACCAATATCTACCCAGATTGGGTCTCCACTTTGGTGATTCATTAAAACTTCTAGTCGGTGAATTTTCCCTTCCATAATAATAGGAAAACATTCATCACATGCTTTTTCATACGCTGATTGACTTGGAAATAACTGCGATACAGACATACCTATGAACGTGTCACGCTGGTATCCAAAAACACGTGACATTCCTTTATTTGCCCAGATAAACTGTTTGCCTCGTATTTTTGCGATACCAACAAGGTCTGTTTCAAGCATTCGTGCCTGATTCTCTGCAAGATGTCTGATTTCTTGTTGTGCAAGATGCAGCGAGGTTATGTCATACATGACTGAGTTTATGGAAGATACTTTCCCCAATGCATCAAATATAGGACGGGAATTTACAGCAACATAACGCCTGTCGCCGGACTTCCCTACGATTTCAAATTCAACATTATTTACACACTCTCCTGCGAGGACGCTCGCGATTTGGTCATGTTTCTATTGTGTTTATTTAAACTTGCAAACCAAACTCTTCTCGATTAATAAATAAACCAATTACCGTGTCATGCATAAATATAGATTTCGAATAGCAAATGGTTTTTCTTGCTAGC
>JACCDV011153172.1_pt1 | contig 10668 bp, 7 predicted proteins | sample 7446131 | NCBI WGS metagenome assembly JACCDV01 (sample SAMN15323448, study PRJNA562643) | freshwater metagenome | isolation source: river surface water | place: USA:Blue River Watershed | collected 2017-08-17
AGCATATTACAAGTTGCGTAAGGTATAATATTAAGCTAAAGTTTGTTGTTGATTGATAAACATAGTCGCCATTTTCAGTTAATTCGGTTTATAGTCAATGATTGTTCATAATGATTCTAAATATTAGTACGAATTATTTCGATAATTTAAATCAGCTATTTGTTTGAAGAAATCTCTTCTTTTATTTGGCATCTTTTTCCAAGTAAGAGTTGATATAATAGTACAGACCATACATTAAACATATCGTTAAGACCAATGTATAAACGTAGGGCTTAAACCCGAATTCTCCCATTATATACCCAAAAGGTGCTATAAGCACTCCCTCAGCCAATATGGAGGCTGTCAATAGATTCACCGTGCTCTTGAGCGATAGTAAAGATTAAGGCATACAAGGGGGAAAGAAATAGTCTAGCTAATAAAGTTCCAAAATAGCAACAAATTGTATAGTATTCAAGCCACTGCAAGACCATAGTAATTATAATGAATGCTACTAATAATTTCATTAGAAAATGGCATTTTTCCTTGATCGTCCTTTTTATAAGTCGAGTATTTTCCCAACGATATTGACAATCCAAAAGATGGTAATGAGCTAATTTGCTGAAGTTCTATCGAAAGCTCCTGTTTTAACTGCATAAGTTGGCATCCAGTTTGGGTATGCTGTAAGAAGACCAATATGAACAATCATTAGAGCACATATTATAATTTCTGCTAATAAGGGCAGTTCAAGCAAGCCAGCCTAAGGATCAACCTCTTATACTTTTTTCCTTTTTAACTAGCTCTGGAGACTTAAGTAGAGACAAGGGAGTAAGGCACATCAGAATGAGGATTCCAATAGCCTCAAGGACTACTCCTCGCTTAGTAGGGTAATCAAGGGGACTAGAAATCCTCCGAAGACGAAAGTTATGCCTACTGCTTGTATCCAAAATTCTACCTCATCCTTTTAAAAGAGTTCAAATAAGCATAACGTGCTAATGATTTCGAATGTGCATTGGTTGGGCCAATCGCAATCATAGCTATTGAGAAAGTCAAAGTCAAGAGAGCTAGAGATCGAAGTTAGTACAATGGCTATCAAACAGATTCTGTGGAGGGTAAAATGATTAATCAGTATTTTGGTGAGATAACTTCCTCCTGAAGTAGAGAATGGTTGACCGAAAGCTCCCGTGAAACAATCCCACTAGGCAGTAGGCAGAAAAGGTAATATGTTTCATCTCTACCATTGGAACTCAGCTCCTTAATTATTTATTAATATTCTCAGCTTTTAAAATCATTTAAAATAAAAAAGAGTTTTAATATTTTCATTAACAAAGGGCATATTATCCTAATTTTTAGTTTTTATTCTTTCATATAATTCTTTTAGCATTTTAACTATTGATTTGATATTACTATTATCACAAATAATCCTTATCAAATTATCTTTAAGAAAATAAACTCTTAGATATGTCAAAACAAAAACTGATGTTAACAAATTTATTTTATAAATTAGAGCATTTGACCAAATTATTTGTCCTAAAAAAGTAGCGTTACTGCTTCAGTAATTTGACTTTAAAAATTAAGTATGTTTTGATCTTATTAAATTAGATCAATGGCTGGTTTCCTTTATGTTCAATAACTTCGTAAAGGTTCACCTAATTATAGTATGTTTCTAGTTGTCCACTCGATAAGCTGATTATAAGATTTGATTAATCGGAACATAATTTAATCCTATGGGTTTTTCTATAATTATAATGGGAAACTCTGCGTGTCAATGCTAAAGAAATTAAGTATCAAATTCATAAGGTTACTTAAGTAGTACATTAAGAAACGATGATTACAATAAGCCCACCTCTCAATAACTTACTTAACTCATATAAGAATAATATGACAATCCTTCTCGGAACCGGCTCAATTAGAACTTTCTTAAAACCGCCATCAATGCCTCCAACAATCTACTTATACTCACCCCCAAGCCATCAACGACTTCTTTAAGACCAATTAAGGCATCGAAAACAAGTGAAAAGATCGTATCATTGATCAGAATGGATTAAGAAATAGCCCATTCCCATAAAGTTGAAGACAGGGAAACCCAAGATGAAATAAATGAAAAATCATAATAAGAAAGAAAAAATATGTTAAATTAGACGAGAAAAAGAAAACTAAGCATCGAATCTAAAATAGAAGTTAAAAAAAACATCTAAGAAAAAGATGAATCCCTATAGGTAGGGAGCACTCCATAGATCCTGCGATCAATTTCAGAATACATACTGTCAGAGAAGAATCTATTTGAGCCCATCCAACTGAGCAAGTAGAATTTTGTGAGATTTAAACACCAAAATATCCATCAGCATTATATCTTCATCCAGAAGGTGGGTGAGGGAACTTTCGGGATCGTTTACAAAGTGAAGAATAGATGTTCGGGGTAAATACGCGCAGCTAAGATATTGAAGAAATCTAAAATCAACCCAGAGTAGTCAGCCAAACTCATGAATTAAATCAATATTCTAAGGAAACTCGACCACCCCAACATCATTAAAATCTACGAAGTCTATATCTACGAAAATATATACTGCATCATCACTGAGTACTGCGAGGGAGGCTCACTGTTCAAAGTTATGAAGGAAGGCAGGCACTACAGCGAGGAGGTTATTCGAACAATAGTAAAAAAAATAATGAGCGCCCTTTCTTATATGCATAAGCTCAATATCATCCATCGAGATATAAAGCTAGACAACATAGTGTTTGTAAATAAAATAGAAAGGGAAGGTGACTTTAATCATTTGGATATTAGATTGATTGATTTTGGACTTGCTAAGGTTATCTCTATGAAAAGGATTAAGGATAGAGAAAAGATTGGGACATACACTCACATGGCTCCATAAGTCCTTAAGGGAGTGTATTCGCCTCAATGCGATATATGGAGTGTCGGCATCGCCATATTCTTAATGGTTTCTGGAGGACTTAATCCATTCAAAAAGGGAACTAAGGAGTAAACATACGATAGCATTCTAAATGATACTCTGCGATTTTAAGGTACAGCTTTATTTACTAAGGCTAGATGTGGAGAAAAGTGAGCGTGCATTTAAAAAATTTTTTGATAAAGCTTCTAAATAAAAACATGAACCAACGAATAAATGCAATTCAAGCTCTAAGCCATCCTTTTGTTAAAATATCTAAGCTAGACGGTTCCTAAAAATAAATTCTTGAGAGGGCAGCTAAGAAGTTCTGTGATTACAATGTAAGGGATATACTATTTAGAGAGGAAATAACTTTGTGTCGATGATAGAGTCTTATTTATCGTATACAGCTACAAGCGCAAGAAAGCAACGCGAATGCTCATAAATGTTTTAGGCCTTTGATGCCAATTGCGATGGATATATCTAAAGACAGTAGCTTTACAATGCGTTTGAGAAATCAGGAATTACTCTATCTGAAGGATAGATGGAATACCTTCTTGGCAAGGTAGACAAAAACAATTCCGGGAAGATCGACTACAGTGAATTCGTGACTATTGTGTCTGACCGCAAGAAGCTCTTTACCAAGTAATCTCTAATTTCAGCCTTCAAGTACTTGGATGTAAACGGTAATGGCTTTCTGGATCGAGATGAGCTAAGAAACGCGCTAAAATCAACCAACTGTAAATAATTAAATAACATCTTGCATGAACTAGACATGAACAATGACGATAAGATTTCGCAATAGTAATTTATTAGCTATCTTTAAAACTAATAATGTGTCAGATAGTGATAGTCTACAATAACATATTCTACCCTAAATAATATTAGCCTATAAATATCATTGGGGCTAGTCTAAATGCTATTTCGAGGTCTATGATTGGTCCTGAAGGTAGGCCAAGGTTGATTTCTTCAAGTAAAACAGCAAATATAGATGAAAGCATAAGAGTGTATCAACAGTAAATACCATGATGAAGGTAAAGATAATGCTGGCAAGCACTCCCCACTTTGATACTATCGCGGAATTGAAGTCGCTCGATTTATATGCCTATACAAAGATTCATATTCCTTGCCCAATTATCAGCAAGCTGAAGATTGTTACCACTACCAATAATCTGATGAAAACAGTATAATTCTTTCCCCCAATGCAGTTGTTAAGGTATTTGCAGTGATGATCGAAATACTCTACGCAGCGATTGCAGGAATGGCAGTGATAGCTTGCATGGTGTACAAACAACTTACAGATCTTACAATACTTCATAACCTCAGACTATCTATGTTTTTTGATTCCCAGTATCAAATCGTCAACAGGATCTTGGCAGGTTAGCAGACAGTAATCAGCAAAGATGAGAAGAAGAAAGAGATATGTGACAACAAGCATGATCCACAATATTGATGAGTGTTGTTAAGATATGGCTGAAGCAACAAATAGTGAGTAAAGTACTAGTACTATTAGAAATAGTATTATCGCCAGTATTTGCTATAATGATGCTCGCTTTGTATATGCGTTTACTTTAGAATATGTGATTTAAGGAGACACTCTCCCCACTTATAACTAAATCTACATTTAAAATATTCCAATCAAAATATCCATGGACTAAGCCATCATAGCAATATTGAGTGTGTAAAAGTCAATGTAGTCATCATTTGAGGAAATTACTCAACCATTTAAATCCCTAAGCGTATCCCTTCTTTTTGGCCACACTACACATAAAAATATCTAGTGGCCTTACCTGTTTTTCCCACGTGTTTTTTGGCTCGAGGCCCAAAGCTTACCTTAGCTCGTTCTAAGGAACAGCTCCAGCCTTATCGATCTTATTGCCGAGGATTACTATAGGTACTTTTTAAAGCTAAGGCATTTCTAGTATCCCCTGCAGTTCAATTCTACTCTACTCGAATCTTTTGACGTTGGAAGAATCGACGAGGTATATTATTCCATCCACATCTGACACATAATTTCTCCAAGTTTTCCTTGCAGCTTCGTGTCCTCCCAGATCCCAAGCCTTGAAGGTGATTTTGCCCATCGTGAGCTCTTCAGAGTAGGGTTGTTGGGTCGGATCCATCTGTTTCATCACATCTTCCTTGAGTCTCAAAAGAAGGGTGGTCTTGCCTGCATCATCTAATCCAAGAAAGACGATCTTGGCCTTTTTGTTGACGAGACCTAGGCTTTGTAGGGTCGATTTAAACCAATCAAAAAGCCACATGCTTGGAATTTCCAGAGAAAATAATAACACGTAGTGCAAACCGATATATTCACACTATTTATTCAATACTTCTATTAAGCTTTAAAAAGATATATTTTTAAAGAATTATTTTTATGTAATTGTATGGATCGATCAGTTGAGGAACTCGGGAGTTGAAATGCAGTGGTTTAAGAGCTACTCTTTGGTCAAGAAGGGGAATCTTTGAGCCCATAGTAAACACTTCTCAAGAGGGGTTCCAAAAACTTCTTAGAGGTATTTAGCATTATTAACAATTGACTCCTGATTAATTTTTTAAACTTTTTCAGCCTTCTCAACTTTTTCAACAGCTGGTTTCTTTTCTTCTTCCTTCTTCTCAATAACAACCTCGGGTTTCACTTCTACTTTTTCTTCTTATTTCTTTGTCTATTCCTTCGCTTGGTTTCTATGACATCCCCAATTTCTTCTTCCACACATTCCTCTAAAGCCATTTCCTTGTCCGTTTCTCAGGAATCCCTCCACGAAGTTGAGACCCTTTTCGACCATACCTTCAAATTGGCTTGGAATGTTGACTCTTTGTCCGTTGATTTCAAGGGTGGAGTCTTAGTCATGATTGACAACTATGAAAATTTTAAGAGGAGTTTGTTTTAGGGTTTTAATTTTTAAGAAAGGATGGTCATGCTCAACAGTAGCCTCACATTTTTCACAAAAGTCAAAATCAGCACAAACAGCGCATTTATATCTGATGCCGATGATTCCTTTCTGTCCACAGCCGTCACAGTTCACTCTCTCGTGAACGACCACTCCTGAGTCTTTCTTGGACTCCTTTTTTGGCTCCTCTTTGGGCTGGGGTTTGGAGTTCAAGGGCTATTCAATAATGACAGGCTCATTATTTCTTGAGATCCTTGACTTTTCCTTAATTTCCTCAGAAATCTCAGATTTGATTTTGGAGATGATCTCAGGCATCATCTTCCTGAGTTTGTCTTCAATGAGTGACTCCTAAACATGGGAATTTTCTTCTATGTAGACTTTCTCTTCTTGAACTTTGATTTAAGAAATTTCCTCCCCAGCAAACTTGATTTCTTGAACTTGGGGTTCATTTTGCTCAATCTGGACCTCACTTGTAATCTCCATAAATTCCTCACTGTCCTCCCTAATGGTGACTTTGACAGTTTTGAATCCAGAGTTGAGGAGGACTTCATAGTCACTTTGGTTTTTGAGTGTAATTTAGTCTCCATCTGAATCGAAGTAGCTGAGAGTAAATCTGGATGGGAGAGTTTTAAAGATGGAGGGAATGAAGGAAAGGAATTATTTGAAATTCTTTTTGTCATTGGAGTTGATAAGATGGATTTGCTTACCGAAGATAACCTTGAAGATCATTGTTTACTTATTAAAAATTATTATATTCATCCCTCATCTTAAAAAACTTATAAATTCACAGACTGATACATTCTGATCCTACATTACCTTTTTCAAAGTTTGCTCGCCAAAAATATATTCAGCACCCTCTTCCTCTTACACTTGATCACCATTTGCCTTTTGTCATTGTTAACCAGCGTTACTTTGTTTGAAGAAGTCGTTATTTTAAAAATATTTCAAATTTTAAATTCGATTTATTTTCCGATCAATAAAAGCCTAGCAATAAAAGTCTATGAAGCGTGTCCTTACGGATTATATATGCACGTAACGGTTCAATAAATATCAAATACTCTCAGTATATAAAATAATGAAAATAGTATATGCCCAGTTATCTAACTCATTCTTATAAACGAACTTTATATCGATGATAAATTTATTAATCAGATGTTGACACAGAAATTATTCCACTCTTCTAAGAAGGAATTAGAGCCCAAACAACCCTACCAAAAGCCAGTCTATAAATCTTACAAAGAACTACTACACCTTGATCGACCCAAAAGGCAAATAGTCTACGAATCATCATCAGAAGACGAAGACTTTTTATAGAAACTACTCAATTAATAAAAGCAATCTAAGAAAAAGAAAAAGAAAGCAGTGAAGAGCGGCAAAAGGAAAGTGGATATTGTAGGATAGTAAAGCAAAGGAGGGTAATTTAAGGTGTTGAGGAATACTCAGAGTCGATAGCGATCAGCACAAAAAAGAAACAATAACTAACTGTCTTTAATCCAATAATAGAAGAATACAGATAACAAATTATAGCCAATGCCGGTCAAATTTAATCAGCAATCCTAATCTCTGTATAAATATGAAGCCTCTCCTTAAAGAAAACAATCCATTTATATTGACAACAACAGTGTAGAGCCTATGCCCATGCTCTACACAACCAATAATCACTTGTTTCAAACTACCCTCAATGAAAAGAAGTACATTCCATCAGCACTTCTTTTGTCTTAAAGGACAAAATTCTTATCGTTCAGCCAACCAAAGCAAAGCTTAGATACCTTTGTGCATGGTGGTCGGATATAGCATAAGCTTGATAGGCTTCTGGAGTAAAAATTTCAATTCAAGCCCACTATTGATCCAATTACATGCAATTGGAGAGTGAATCTGCATTTTCAACCCAAGAACATCGTTCCAAAGAGAGAATTCATTGATCGAAAGACTCTCTTTAAGAATAGATAGCAAGAGTAAAGGTTTGTTTAGAGCCTTAGATAGCTGTCCCGTAAAAAATATTGATCTTCTAATATTCAACTAGCTTTCATAATCCTATCTATATATCTGACATTATAATAAAAAGTATGAAATAGCCGAATCTTTTGGAAATAACCTAATCCATCATTATCTAGCAGCTTACAGATGCTGAGGATCACTAGATCTATAATATTGGCTGCTATTAGATCGGCAATTATATCAGAAAAGATTCTTGTGGGCACCTATACGAAGCAAGAAAGTATCGATCAGCCAAATCATAAGAGCTTGGCAAGCCTGTAATTTTAAAGAGCATTCGAAGTAGCAGTAAAAACCCAGATTTAGATGAGTTTATAGTAAGAAGATATTGATATAGTACCATAACTAAATCAAGGTATTGTCTCATTTGAAGGAAGACAAAACCTCTCAAAAGTTAGTTACTCATTGCAAAACGAATAGCCAGTTCTTTATTATCTTAGAAAGGGACGCTTATGGTACTTTGAGGGAGTTCATGAGTCACATTAATAGTAAGGGATAGTCATTAACTTAGCAAGAAATACTCTTGCTTTTGAAAGAAATTTTGTAAGCTTGTCAAAATTTGCATAAAAAGGGAATAATTCATCGAAAGTAATTAGGTGTAAATTTAGCCTGAGATTGTAAAATATTGTTTTAGGTTAAGAATTAAGCATCAAAATAACTGATTACAGCTTAGCAAAAGTCGGATAGGATGAGACATTTATCAATGTGCTCAAATGTGGAGCAATTAACTATCTTCCTCCTTAATTACAATTTGAAGAGAAGGTTTGCCGAATGGGAGAAGTAGGAGATGTATGGGCAATCGCAGTCATAATGTAAGTATGCATTAACCTAGATACTATTTAACTTATGGATATTTTCCAATTAATCCTCAGAGCATAAGTCGAAAACCCGTCCAAATACAATTTCAGCCTATTAAAAATAAAGACATCATGCACTTGCTTTAGCAAATGCTATCAGCCGATTCAAGCAAAAGATTGTCTATAAAATAACTCCTTCAATCCAAACCCATAACTTCATTAGCGAATTTATCTTCAATTAAATAAGGAATTATAAAAAAATATTAAATATATTTCAAAGAAAGGAGAGAATAAAAATCAACATGGAGTCGTCATATTGATTGTAGGTTATTAGAGGCTCCTGAACAAATAATCAAAGCTATAGAAAAGCCATAGAAAGTTACAATACTTAAATTGATAAGAGATAAAAGGTTTGGATTTTTTGTCCTTCTGTCAAACCTCAAGCTATTTGCCCATTTCAACAATAACTTGATTATGCCCTTCTAATCACGGCTTATATACAATGCTACTTCAAACTAGTAAAAGATACTTCTTTGGATGTATAAATGTCACTTTGCGAGGCAAATGTAATAGTAAAAAAGCAATATTATTTACTAATAAGTAAAATGCACAATAAAGAAGCTTATTTCAATCAAATAGAGTGTAGTGCTGATTCGGCTTACAAACTAAACCATCCAAGCTTTCTTCATTAAGAAAGGCAAGCACAAAAGTAACTCATAGCTATGCTATCCGATCAATTTATGTATTAACTATCATAAGCACAATCCCAGTATGATTAAATTTACTAAATAAGGAGAAGCAGTGGCCTTTGAAAGTTATTAGAAAGGAGAAAGGCATAGTCAATATTTTCCGATTTTCAAGAACATCTTTCAACTAATTCTATAGTCCTCCCTCATCAAAATATGATAAGATAAAATGATATTTATAGCAGATGATATTTGGTCCTACAGATTAGTAGTTTATGAATATCATTTCATAAGGGGCTGCTTCAAAGTGGTCATTTCTTGTTCGTTTGGTTCTTGATATTTCAATGGCATTTGCGATTCGCGTTCAATTTGTGACTTTAATTTGGTCATTTGTTCAAATAATTGGTATAGGAAAACGACCCCTGAAACTTACACATCTTTATTACCCACCCCACTAACGACCATATCACTCTTCTAAAGATAAATTAATGATTACGCTATACATGATTGATTCCATCTTAGGATCAGTCTTCTTCTTTAAGTTGCACACCAGAGCGATTCTCGTCTTCTTAGCCTGGAACAACATCAGCATTTAAAGTAGATTAGTATCTGAGTAAACAGTAAGAAGATTAGAGTTGGGCTTCATTATCTCATCAGCTCTTAGCTCTCGCTTCGATTATTTCAGATACTTTAAAGCGAACTCCTTAACTTTTATCACTCCAGTCACTTTGTTACGTTTCTCTTTGTAAATCAAAATATAAGAGAAATCGTTGCTCTTGATATCTCGAGCTAGTGCTTCAGTGATGTATTCCTTTTCTTAAAGCATGAAAAAACTGCGTGCTGGAATCATTATTGACTCAACTCTCTCAGTTCGCAGCTATAGGGTAGAGGTCAACAATAGCTTTTATGTATTTTTTAAGAATTTCTAACTAGTGATTTTTTTTACATCGTCATTGAGGAAGGTTGCAAAGTCTTTATGCTGGATCCTCTCATGGTGATGAACCCCAAGCATCCAATCCAAACCCTTAGCCATGGGATAGACAATAACCCACAAGAGCTTGATCATTACGGAGATGATAGGACAAGCATAGTACGCCAGAACGATCTTGTTGGCACCAGTACAGTAAGCCTGCGGGATTATTTATGCAACAACAAGAACGATAAATGTTGAAAATAGAATGGCAGCCCAATCAGGCATAAGCGAGTGCACTACCAAGGGAAGTGATTACAATGCCATAGCGTTGGCTACCAAAAGAGTAACTAAGAACAGATGATGGTTAGAAACAACCGAAAGAATGGTTTTTGCCATCTTAGCCTATCTTTAATTCTTTTTCATTGTCATCATTTCCAGCTCCATAGTACTGATTGAAAGTAGTCCGACAGTCATTCCTGAGCAGAAAGCACCAACCATGGTCAAGACTAAGATGATAAA
>JACCDV010531081.1_pt1 | contig 10667 bp, 11 predicted proteins | sample 7446131 | NCBI WGS metagenome assembly JACCDV01 (sample SAMN15323448, study PRJNA562643) | freshwater metagenome | isolation source: river surface water | place: USA:Blue River Watershed | collected 2017-08-17
GGTACTCGTCTTCGGTCATGCCCGTCATCGAACCCGCCATCTGCTGGAAGCTCTTGCCGTCGGTCGCGCCGATCTTGGCCAGAAAGTAGATGTTGCCGCCGGTGCGCATGCACCAGTTGAGGTCGCGCGCCAGCACCGCCTGCTTCTGCTCTTCGGTCATGGCCCACTCGTCCAGGTAGGCGCGTTCGTTGGCCTTGAAGCGCTCGCGGTTTTCGGCCTTCATGAGTGACATGCAGAACTGGTTGAGCCAGTAGCCTTTGCGCGATTGCTCGGCGTCAAAGATGATCGTGCCGGGCACGTCGGTGTAGGGTTTTTCAAGCGCCATGAATCCTCCAATCAGTCGATGCCAGAGCTGAAGATCTGGCACACGAAGTTATCTGCTTTCCTCGGGCCAATACAGTTTCATCGGGTTGTCCACCAGCAGCTTCCCCTGCAGTTCGGCGGTGGGCGCGATGTGCGGAATGAAGTCCACCAGCAGACCGTCGTCGGGCATGTGGTCCTTGAGGTTGGGGTGCGGCCAGTCGGTGCCCCAGAGCACGCGGTCCGGGAACTCCTCGACCACGCGGCGCGCAAAGGGCACCACGTCCTGGTAGGCGGCCTGCTCCCCATTGAGCGCTTTCGGCCCAGTGACAGACAGGCGCTCCGGACAAGACACCTTGCTCCACACATTCTTGTGTTCACGCATGAACTTGAGGAAGAGCTGGAACTCGGGGCCGTCGATGGGCTTGCTCACGTCGGGGCGTCCCATGTGGTCGACCACCACGGTGGTCGGCAGCGCGGTGAAGAAGTCCCACAGCTCGGGCAGGTCCACCGCCTCGAAATAGATGACCACATGCCAGCCCCATTTGGCGATGCGGCCGGCGATCTCCATCAATTCGTCCTTGGGCGTGAAATCCACCAGACGCTTGACGAAGTTGAAGCGCACACCGCGCACACCGGCGTCGTGCATGGCCTGGATTTCCGCATCGGTCACGCTGCGGCGCACCGTGGCCACGCCACGCGCCTTCCCGCCGCTGGACAAACAAGCATCCACCATGGCGCGGTTGTCGGCGCCGTGGCAGGTGGCCTGCACGATCACGTTGCGGGCAAAGCCCAGATGGTCGCGCAGGGCAAAGAGCTGGTGCTTGCTGGCGTCGCAAGGCGTGTACTTGCGCTCGGGCGCGTAGGGGAACTCTGCGCCCGGGCCGAACACGTGGCAGTGCGCGTCCACCGCACCTGCGGGCAGCTTGAATCGGGGTTTGCTGGGGCCGGTGTACCAGTCAAGCCAGCCGGGGGTTTTTTCAAATGCCATTGTCATCGTCCTTGTCGGCGAGCAAGCGCCACAGCGGTCACTCCGGTTGGATATTGGCCTCGCGCACCAGCTTCTCGTAGCGGGCACGTTCGGAGCGGATCAGGTTGGTGAACATCTCGGCACTGCCCGGCACCACCTCGCCACCCACGGCGTTCATGCGGTCCCTGACTTCCTTGGTCTGCAGGGCTTTTTGCACCTCGCCATGCAGCTTGCTCACGATGGCCTTGGGTGTGGCAGCCGGCGCCACCAGCCCGTACCAGACCGAGGCCTCGAAGCCGGGGTAGCCCGACTCAGCAATGGTCGGTACTTCGGGGAAGTTGGCGCTGCGGCTAGCGCTGAGCACGGCCAGCACCTTGAGCTTGCCGCTCTTGGCGTGGGGCAGCACTTCGAGCGCATTGACGGCCACCAACGGCACCTGTCCGCCAATGGTGTCGGTGATGGCTGGCGAGCCGCCACGGTAGGGGATGTGCTGCAGGTCAATACCGGCAGCACGCGCAAAGAGTTCGATGGCCATGTGCGGCGTGGAGCCGTTGCCTGGCGAGCTGTAGGCAATCGTGTTGGGCTTGCCCTTGGCGGCGGCGATCAGCTGCTGGATGTTGGAGTAGGGCACGTTGGGGTTGGCCGCAATGACCACCGGCACGCGACCGATCAGCGAGATGGCCACCAGCTCTTTTTCGGCATCGAAAGGCTGCGGCTTGTAGAGTGACATGTTGGCCGCCAGCGCATTGGCCGCCATCATCAGCGTGTGCCCATCGGGTTCCGCAGCGATCACCGACTTGACGGCGATGTTGGTGCCCGCGCCGGGCTTGTTCTCCACCACAAAGGGCTGACCCAGGCTGGTTTGCAGGCTCTGGCCGATGGTGCGGGCCACCACGTCGACGGCGCCGCCAGCAGCGTAGCCCACCACGACCTTGACCGGCTTGCTCGGGTAAGCCGGCTGAGCCCAGACCGACAGGCTGAAAGCGGCGGCCGTGAAGGCCAGGAGGGTGGATCGAAGCAATGTCATGTTGTCTCCTTGGATGGATTCATTTCTGGGCCAGACCACGCAGACCTGCACGCTCGGCCATGCCCTGCAGCAGCCCACGACGCTGCACCTGATCGGCAAAGTCCTGCAAAAACGCCCGTCCGGCCTCGCGGCCCTTGGGCACGGCGATCGCCAGGTTTTCCAGACCCCAGCGGTCGTCCAGCACCCGGTAGCCGGGCAGCTTCTCGGCCATTTCAAACAGGATGCCCTTGTTGGTAGCAAAGGCATCGATCTGCCTGGCCTTGAACATCTGCTGCGCGGCTTCGACCGAGGCTGCGGGCACCAAGCGGGCCTGCTGCAACCGCTGCCCCAACGCCGCCTGCGACGAGCTGCCTTGGCTCACACCCAGGCGCACCCCCGCCCGGTCGGCATGGGCAAACGCAGTGATGGGCGAAGCCGGCGGCACGAGCAAACCCAGCTCCAGCTGCACCAGCGGCTCGGTGAAGTCCACATCGCGTGCACGCGCGGCGGTGGCGTTGGTGAAGGTCATGTCCACCTGCCCCGCCTTGAGCGCCTCGATGATTTCGGCCACGCGTGCAAACGTCACCACGTCCACCGGCACCTGCAGCTGCTGCGCCATCAGCCGGCCCAGCTCCAGTGCCACACCGGCCGACTCGCCGGTCTGCGGGTTCTTCACCCAGGAAGTGGGGCTGCCGGGGTACACGCCCACACGCAGCCGACCCGTGGGCGCCAGCGCCTCACGGGCCGCGACCGAGACCTCGACCTTCAGGGGCTGCGCCACCGGCGTGGCAGGCAACCAGGTGCAGGCCGAGGCCAGCAGGACGCTGGCGAGCGCAGCGATGCGGAGCAGGCGCGTCATGGCGTTCAGTCGATGTACCTGAGGCCTGCAGCGGCCAGTGGTTCGCGCGCCTTGTACATGCCCAGACCCAGCACGCCGCTGGCCAGTTTGTCGCGTTTTTCGCCTTCGTTGGCTTCGCGGGCCAGTGCAGTAGCCAGCGTCTTCGCAGCCAGCGCCTTGGGCACGCAGACCACGCCGTCGTCGTCGGCCACGATCACGTCACCGGGCGTCACATAGGCGCCCGCGCAGACGATGGGGATGTTGACCGAACCTGGCGTGGCCTTGATGGTGCCCTTGGACGAGACGTAGCGGCTCCACACCGGGAACTTCATCTCGCGCAGCACCTTGGTGTCGCGCACACCGGCTTCGATGATCAGGGCGCGAGCGCCGCGCGACATGAAGCTGGTGGCCAGCAGGTCGCCGAAATAGCCGTCGCTGCACTCGGCGGTGACGGTGGCGACCACGATATCGCCGGGCTGCACCTGCTCGGCAGCCACATGCATCATCCAGTTGTCACCGGGCTGCAGCAGCACGGTCACGGCCGTACCGGACACATTCACATCCTGCTGGATCGGGCGCATGTAAGGCTTCATCAGGCCCACGCGGCCCATGGCCTCGTGCACCGTGGCGCTGCCCAGCGCAGCCAGTTGGTCGGTCACCTCGCGGTCAGCGCGGGTGATGTTGCGGTAAACGACTCCAAGTTCGTACATCTCTTTTCCTTGTAGGAGGCCGCCCCTGCGGCCGAATAAGGGTCCCCGACTCTGCAGGATTCGGCCGCAGGGGCGGCCTCCTACAGTGGAGCCAGGGCGCTTACTGGCCTTTGGCCTTGAGCGCCGCGTCCATGCGCGGGAACACGCGGCGGGCATTGCCTTCAAACACCTTGTAGCGCTGCTCGTCATTCAGGTTGGGCGTGGCCAGCACATAGCGCTTGGTGTCGTCGTAGTAGTGACCGGTTTCGGGGTCGATGCCGCGCACAGCGCCGATCATCTCGGAAGCAAACAGGATGTTGTCCACCGGGATCACCTTGGTCAGCAGGTCAATGCCGGGCTGGTGGTACACGCAGGTGTCAAAGAAGATGTTGTTCAGCAGGTGCTCGGTCAGCAGCGGTTTTTTCAGCTCCTGCGCCAGACCGCGGAAGCGACCCCAGTGGTAAGGCACCGCACCGCCGCCGTGCGGAATCAGGAACTTGAGCGTCGGGAAATCCTTGAACAGGTCACTGGTCAGGCACTGCATGAAGGCGGTGGTGTCGGCGTTCAGGTAATGCGCGCCGGTGGTGTGGAAGCATGAATTGCAACTGGTCGAGACGTGGATCATCGCGGGGATGTCGTACTCCACCATCTTTTCGTAGATGGGGTACCAGTGCCTGTCGGACAGCGGCGGGCTGGTCCAGTGGCCGCCCGAGGGATCGGGGTTGAGGTTGATGCCCACCATGCCGTATTCCTTGACGCACTTGTCGATCTCGGCCACACAGGTCTTGGGGTCCACGCCCGGCGACTGCGGCAGCATGGCGGCGCCGATGAAGTTGTCGGGGAACAGCTGGCTCACCCGATAGCAGAGTTCGTTGCAGATGGCGGCCCAGGTGGAGGACACATTGAAGTCACCGATGTGGTGGGCCATGAAGCTGGCACGTGGACTGAACACGGTCAGGTCCGAACCACGCTCTTTCATCTTGGCCAGCTGGTTGGTCTCGATGGTCTCGCGCAGCTCGTCGTCGCTGATCTTCAGGTCGGAGACTTTGGGCATCAGCGCCGGGTCTTTGATGCCGGCAATCTGCTTGTTACGCCAGTCTTCGAGCGCCTTGGGCGCGGTGGTGTAGTGACCGTGGACGTCGATGATCAGGGGCTTGGCCAGGCTCATGGTGTTCCTTCTGAAGGGGGATCTGATGTGGCCCCGATTGTGCGGTCCCCTCCCCCATCTTCCAAGCCAAGGGACCATCTACCAGCTAGAACAGATTTGCATATCCAACCTCTTGGTATGACAAAATCCGGCCAACGGAGACCTGCCCATGGACCTCAGACAGCTCGAATACTTTGTGCGCGTGGCCGAACTCGGCAGCTTCACCCGCGCCGCCCAGGTGCTCGGGATCGCCCAGCCGGCCCTGAGCCGTCAGGTGCGCCTGCTCGAAGTCGAGCTGCGCCAGAACCTGCTGGTGCGCAACGGCCGTGGCGCCACGCCCACCGAAGCAGGTCAGCTGCTGCTTGAACACGGGCGAGGCATCCTGCATCAGGTCGAGCGGGCACGCGAGGAACTGGGTCGGGTGCGCAGCGGTCTGGCCGGGCGGGTGGCCCTTGGCCTGCCGCCCAGCGTGGCCCGCGTGCTGACGGTACCGCTCACCCGCGCCTTCCGCCAGCGCCTGCCCGAGGCGCAACTGTCCATCAGCGAGGGCCTGTCCACCGCCATGCAGGAAAACCTGCACAACGGCCGCCTGGACATCGCCGTGCTCTACAACCCGAGCCCCTTGCCCGGTATTGAACACCGTCCATTGGTCGAAGAGGAATTGCTGCTGGTGCAGCCGCGTCCACCCGGGCTGCAGGAGGACCCGCCTCCACCTCCCCTGCCGTTGCAGGACATCGTCGCACTGCCGCTGGTGATCCCGAGTCGGCCGAACGCGATCCGCATGCATGTGGAAGCCGAAATGGCCGCGATTGGCTGTCGCCCGAACATCGCGCTCGAAATCGACGGGGTCAGCGCCATCCTGGATCTGGTGGCCGATGGCGCAGGCTGCGCCATCCTCTCGCGCAACGCGGTCATGCGCTCGAACAACCCTTCGGCTTATGCCGTGCGCCCTTTGTGCAAGCCTGAGCTGCGCATTGCCCTGTGCACGGCCATCAGTGCATTGCGCCCCACCACCCTCACGCAACAGGCCACCCTGGAGCTGCTGCACCAGGTCGCCCAGGAATGGCTCGGCAGCCCAAGCTGATGGTTTTTTCCGTCAGATCGGCCAGTGCTTGAGCCCCCACAGCAAACCGCTGAGGGTGAAGAACGACACCACCGTGGTGACCAGCAGCGCCGCCGCGCTGATGGCACCGTGCCCAAAGCGCTGGGCCAGGATGGTGTAGATGCCCATCATGGGCATGGCACAGGTCAGCAAGGCCGCCATGCGCAGCGCCGGGTCGGTGACTGGAATCAGCCACGACAGCACCACCAACATCACCAGCGGATGCACGATCAGTTTGCCAAAGGCGATCTGCGCGATCGTGCCCTTGAGACCATCGGGTTTGAGACCAACCAATGAACCACCGATGACAAACAGCGACAAGGCGCCGCTGGCCGCTGAAAACAGATCGACCGTGCGAGACACCGGCTCAGGCATGTGCAGACCAGACAGCGACACCAGAAAGCCCCCCACAATGCCCCAGATCATCGGGTTGCCCAGCAAGCCCTTGAGGGTCTGAATGAAAGCCTGCCGCCATTGGCCCGGCGCCCCTTCACTGCCCGCCACCGCCAGGAGCAAGGGAATGATCAGCAGGTTCTCGACCACCATGTTCAGCGCCAGTGACACACCGGCGACTGTGCTGCCCAAGGTCAGCATCAGCACCGGGTAGCCCACGAAACCACTGTTGGCACAGGCCATGCCCATGGTCACGATGCTGCTCAGCGCCAAGGGCTTGCCCTGCACACGCCACGTCCAGAACAAACCGCCCAGCACCACCACCAAAGTCACCAGCGCATAGGCCGTCAGGTATTGCCAGTTCAGGATTTCCGCCACGCTGCGACGCGAGAGGGCATTGAACAGCAGTGCCGGCAAAGCCAGCTCGATGGTGAACTTGCCGAACACCTGCATGTCCGCACGGGTAAACAGCCCGCGCTGCGTCAAGAAATAGCCCAGCGCAATGGCCAGGTAGATCGGGCCAGTGATGCCCAGAATGTCGATGGCGGAATCCATCCCCCCATTGTCGGTCACAGGGCAACGGCCACATTGGTCGAAACGTTCTGGCAGTTATCGCAAAGCGCGATACCCGAGAACATTCGATCATTTGCGCGCCTGCTGCGGCAAAACACCAAGTCCCTGCACGTGCGCAACGCCCGTCAACATCGCGGCCATGCCTTCGTTTGCCTTCAAGACGCAGATGCGAAAATCCATGTGTCTGCCACCCATTTCTTGGTCATGTATCTGCAATTTCTTGAGTTCGACCAGAGCGAAGACAGCGACGGTTTGCGCACCTGGGACGCACTCGCCAATCCTGCAGCGGTGCACACCACCGCCCTTCTGGCAGAAACAGCCGCCTTGGTGCAGCACCTGACGCAACAGCTGGGCCCCGCCGGCCCCATTGATGAGGGCCACCACTGGGACATGGACCTGCTGATCCATGACGAGGCCGGACAGCCCCTGACCCTTGAGGCAAACGCACCACTTTGCGGGCGCATCACCTTGGCGCTGAGCCTGAGCGGAGGCGCCGAACTGGCGCAACAGCTGCTGTAGGAGCACGCCCCTTGCGCGAACAGCCTTCGGCCGCAAAGGCGGCTACAGGCCGAGCCACCGCACCATCAGACCCACCAGCGCGCAAGCAACGATCACCTGGATCACGTTGCGCTTGAAACGGAACAAAGCGATGGTGGCCCCCAGTGCGATCAGCGCGGAGACCGCATCAAAGTGTCCGGCAAAACCTGCGGGCCACAGCACGTGGTAGCCGAAGAACAGCGCCAGGTTCAGGATCACGCCCACCACCGCAGCCGTGATGGCGGTCAGGGGTGCCGTGAACTTGAGCGCGTTGTGGGTGGACTCGACCAGCGGCCCACCGGCCAGAATGAACAGGAACGAGGGCAGAAAGGTGAACCAGGTCACGAGGCTGGCCGCCACCGCACCGGCCAGAAAGAGCGCATCCGGTCCGAACAGCTGCTTCACATACCCACCCACAAACCCCACAAAGGCCACCACCATGATGAGCGGTCCCGGCGTGGTCTCACCCAGCGCCAGTCCATCGATCATCTGCGTCGGGCTGAGCCAGCCGTAATGGCCGACCGCCCCCTGGTACACATAGGGCAGGACCGCATAGGCCCCCCCAAAGGTCAGCAGCGCGGTCTTGGTGAAGAACCAGCCCATCTGCGTGAGCGTGTGGTCCCAGCCGTACACGGCGGACAGCAGGCCCATGGGCACACACCACAGCACCGCCCCGGCCAGCGCCACCCGCAACAGGCGAGCCACAGAAAAGCGTGCATGTTCGGGCGTGGGCGTGTCGTCGTCGATCAACGCAGGCCCCCAGTGGTGGGCCCTGCCGCCATGCCCACCGCCACTGCGAAAGGCATCGGGTGCCATGCGGCCACCCACATGCCCCACCAGAGCCGCCAGCAGGACGATCAGCGGAAACGGCAGCGCCAGCGCAAAGATGGCCACGAAAGATGCTGCGGCAATCGCCCAGAGCCAGCGGTTTCGCAGCGCGCGCGCCCCAATGCGGTGCGCCGCCTGCACCACAATGGCCGTTACCGCCGGTTTGATGCCGTAAAACAGCCCCGCCACCACCGGCACATCGCCAAAGGCAATGTACAGCCAGGACAGGGCGATCAGGATGAACAGCGAGGGCAGCACGAACAGCGCACCGGCCACCACCCCGCCCCAGGTGCGGTGCATCAGCCAGCCGATGTAGGTGGCCAGCTGCTGCGCCTCTGGCCCCGGCAACACCATGCAGTAGTTCAGGGCATGCAGGAAACGCTTTTCCGATATCCAGCGGCGCCGCTCGACCAGCTCGGTGTGCATGATGGCGATCTGCCCGGCGGGCCCGCCAAAGCCGATGAAGCCCAGCCGCAGCCAAAAGCCCAGGGCTTGCCGAAAACCGGCCTGCGCGGGCCGTGTATGGGGTGCTTGCATCGGTGGATTGTCGATCCAGAAAAGAAACGGCCCCTCAGGAGGGGCCGTTTCAAAAAGCGTCAGACGATCACTTCTTCTTGTTCACAGCGGCCTTGAAGGCAGCGCCCGCGGTGAACTTGGGCACGGTGGCCGCTGCGATCTTCAGCTTCTCGCCGGTGCGGGGGTTCTTGCCGGTACGGGCAGCGCGCTTGGCAGCCTTGAAGGTGCCAAAGCCAATCAGTTGCACGTCCTGCTTCTTGGCCACGGTCTTGACGATGGTGTCGAGCACAGCGTTCAGGGCGCGGGCAGCACCGGCCTTGGACAGTTCGGTTTCCTTGGCGATTGCTTCAATCAGTTCAGCCTTGTTCATTCGATATCTCCTTGTTGATGAACCCGAATATTGTTGCAGATTTGATGGTCAATTTTCTAAATTTAACCAAACGCCATGCTTACACAAGCTGACGCCAACCCTCTTGGGGCCTGGCTGTCAGCACATGGCATGCCCGGTCCAGACCTCACCCATCATTCCAGCGTGATCTTTTCGTCCTTCACGATCTTGGCCATCGCCGGAATTTCCACCCTGAGCCAATGCGCGAAATCGGTCGGCGACATGCGTGAGGGCTCAGCCCCCAGGGTGGTCAGACGCTCCCGGACATCGGGCAAAGCCGTGATGCGCAGCACCTCGGCGTTGAGCTTGTCCACCACGGCCTTGGGTGTGCCGGCCGGAGCCAGCAGGCCCTGCCAGCTGCCGGTGAGAAAACCAGGCAGCGTTTCCGCCACCGTGGGTACATTGGACAATTCGTCATGGCGTTTGGCGCTCGACAAGGCGATCAGCTTGATCTTGCCGCCCTTGACATGCGGGTAGGTCGCCACCATGCCGTTGAAGGTGACGTCCACCTGGCCACCGATCAGATCGGTCATGGCCTGCGCACCCCCCTTGTAAGGGACATAACCCCATTCGATGCCGCTGCGCTGGGCAAAGACCACGCCTGCCAGGTGTGTGGCGCTGCCGGTGCCAGCGGCCGCCGCAAAGTTGAGTTTGCCTTTTTGCGTTTTGGCATAGGCGATCAGTTCGGCGGTGGTGTTGACCGGGATGTGGTTGCTCACCACCAGCAAGTGCGGCGAATACCCCACCATGGCCACCGGCGCAAAGTCTTTTTCGACACTGAACGGCAGTCTGTAGAGTGCCGGGCTGATCGCGAGGTTGCCCACATCCATGAGCACCAGGGTATAGCCGTCCGCAGCAGACTTGGCCACGGCATCGGCGCCCAGGTTGCCGCTGGAGCCAGGCTTGTTCTCGACGACCACCGGCTGGCCCCAGCTCTCGGTCATCTTCTGGCCAATCAGGCGGGCCAGCACGTCCGAGGTGCCGCCGGCCGGGAACGGCACCACGATCTTGATCGGCTTGGCCGGGTACGACTGGGCGACGGCCGGCCAGGCCAGCAGTGCCAGCGATGCCGCCAGCGCGGCAGTGAAAAACCGTTTGTGCATGTTTGTCTCCAGGGTCATGCGATCAACGCACCATGCATGGCCGCTTGTTGTCGAATGTCCAGCCCGGAATCAGGTACTGCATGGCCTGCGCGTCGTTGCGTGCACCCAGGCCGTGCTGCATGTACAGCTGGTGCGCGGCTTCCACCTTGGCCATGTCCAGCTCAATGCCCAGACCGGGCTTTTTCGGCACCTCGACCATGCCGCCCACAATCGTGAGCGGCTCTTTCGTCAGGCCCTGACCGTCTTGCCAGATCCAGTGGGTGTCGATCGCTGTGAC
>JACCDV010347431.1_pt1 | contig 10666 bp, 12 predicted proteins | sample 7446131 | NCBI WGS metagenome assembly JACCDV01 (sample SAMN15323448, study PRJNA562643) | freshwater metagenome | isolation source: river surface water | place: USA:Blue River Watershed | collected 2017-08-17
CCGATTCAAACTCTTGAAGGATACGAGCAATCTGTGTGGGATTAAATTTACTTGTCTTCATAATTACAGTTTAAAATTAATACTTTTTTCTCTTTTTAAACTGTACTTTTTTTTGGGGAGCTTACAAGGTAAAATTAATAGTTTAAGAAAATTAGGTTTAAACAGAAAAATTGAAAGTAGATAAAAAAAGTTTGTTACATCTAAAATTGATGATTTAGTTCAACTGTTATATTGTCAGCTAATCTTAATAAAATACCAATGAAAAAGAGATATATTCTTAACGGATTTCCTAATAGGGAAGAGGCTCAAAAAAGAAATCAGGAGTTCGCATTGAATTATGGTATTAAACCAGATTCAACCACAAAATACATGTTTAGCGTTCACTGCTTACAAAGAGAAGAATGGGGGCTAGAGATACTTGAAGACCATCTCAATTTATTAGATGAAAATGAAAAAACACCAGAAAGGTTGAGAGAAATTCCAAATAGTCCATTTGTTAATTCTTATGTTCCAATGGTTTTTAGATACCTTGAATCAAAATGGGTTGACGATTTTTTTAAAAATGGCAAATTAAGGCTTAGCTCTTTTAAAAAGTTTCATCAACATCAAGATGAACAAAGGGGAGATAAAAAAGAAGGCTCAAATTTGGTTGTAGGCTTAGGTTCAGAAAAGCAATTTTTCGCAATGACAGGCAATGGATATGACGCTTTCGTTTTATCTACAAGTTTAACATATAACGAGAACCTGTATCAAGACTTCGATGTTGACGCATGCTTTGTGATTGAAAAGCCATTTGAATTTATGGATGAAATTATAAGAGCAATTCCGGATTTTAAAGGAATTAATTTTGGGCCATGTTTATATCAACCTGATAAAACCATAACAAGACAATTACCTGACTTTAATTTAGATTCTATAAAAAGTGATGATGAACCGAACTCTAATGATATGGGGAAAATGTTCAATGTAATAAATCAGGCAAGTGGTTTAGATGTTTTATTTTCGAAAACAAATGAATATTCACATCAGCATGAATTTAGAATGCTTTGGCATACATATTTAGATCCAATGCCTGAACATATTGATATTATAGTTCCTGAAGCAAGAAAATTTTGCAGAAAAATAAAATAAACTTGCTTTTGAGTATAAAGAAGTTCAGTGGAGCTTATCCTTTATTTTTAGTAAATTAATATTTTAAATAACAACTATTTGCCACTTAAACCAAACTAATGACAATATAATTTTAAAAAACATTTAGAAATACATTCCTTAAAACCTCCAAAAAAAAAGACGTAAAAAAGAAAACGAAGAATCAGTAATTAGTTAAATCAAAAGAGAACACAATGAAAAGAATTTTAATTTTTATATTCGGTTTTGTAGCCGGTGTAGTAGCAACATTCTTTTTTATTTTTAATTAGTTTAGGTGCTAATAGCAATACACAAGTTGAAAAAGAAAAAACAATTCAAAAAGTAGAAGTCAAAGGTAAAAAAGGTAGAGTTACCCTTTACGTTGGTATTCCCAAAGATTCAGTCGAACTATTAGTAGGCAAACCCGATGAGGTTAGATTGGATAATTTAGGAGGTCATGCTTTGGAGGATTGGGGATATAAACTAAAAAATGTATATGTTTCAGATCTTAATATTTCTTTTACTGATGGTAAAATGACAGCTGTTGATCAAAACTAAATGGGTGAAAGTCCCTAATCCTATGCATAATAAAGGGCAGCGAAACTAATCTTATCTCGCGGATTTCTAATCCGTGATAAACCCAAACAACACTAGTTAAATATTTAGTCCTTTACTATCTATCAAACTTCCTCATAAAATATCAAAAGCTAGAACGAGCTTAATAAAATTTACCACACCTAAACTACAACGGCGATTATCGCCGTTAAAATTAATTTGTATAAATAAAATAATTTACATTACCTTTACATAACGGCGATAATCGCCGTCAAAAGCTAAATATATAAATTATGGCACTTAATGTAAACAGGCGAATAGAGTTATATCACATATTGCCAGAAGGGTTGATAACAACTCGTAAATGGCTTATGGATAATAATTTTACCATGCATGCAATAGATAATTTAGTTAAAAGTAACCAACTAGAATCTATCAGTAAAGGAATATACGTCAGAAATAAAGCCAAAATAACGTGGCAATCAGTAGTGTTTTCTTTACAATCAATGCTAAAATCGGATTTAGTACTAGGCGGTATGTCAGCTTTAGAAATGCAAGGGCTATCACATTACTTATCATTTTCTGAAAATAAAACCGTTCACCTATATGGAAATGATACTTTGCCAAAATGGGTAATGGAATTAGAGGTTAATGCAAAGTTCATAAAATATTCTACGAAAGGATTCTTTGAAAAGGATGAATATGAAAAGCAAAATAGTCAATTTACTATAGAAAGGGAATGGGACAATGAAGGAAGAAAACTAACTATCGCAACTCCTGAAAGAGCGTACTTAGAAGTGCTTTTAGAAGTGCCCTCTAAAGTAACGTTTGAACATGCAGACCAGCTAATGCAAGGTTTAACAACATTATCGCCTCGTAGCTTACAAAAACTATTGGAGCAATGTCAAAGCATAAAAGCAAAAAGACTATTTCTTTGGTTTGCCGACAGACAAAATTACGCTTGGGTAAGCAAATTAGACCGTGATAAAATAACGCTAGGTTCTGGAAACAGAATGATAGCAAAAGGAGGTAAATTAGACAAAAAATATAAAATAACAGTTCCAGAATGGCTATAGACGCAAACAATAGTTACGCAAAACAAGTACAATTATTAGTTCGAGTTTTACCAATAGTAGATACCGAAAAATGCTTTGCTCTAAAAGGTGGTACCGCAATCAATTTATTTTACAGACCACTACCTAGACTATCAGTTGATATTGATTTACTTTATATCCCAATGGATGATCGTGAAACAGCACTTAAGAATATTAGAGAGGCACTCTCGCGGATAAGTGAAAAAATTGTACAAACAATTCCAGGAACTAAAGTACAAGATGCCCACGAACAAAGCGATGCATTGAGATTAATTGTGAGTCAAAATGAAGTCCGAATTAAAGTAGAACTATCACCAGTAATTAGAGGTACTATTTTTCCTGAAGTAAGAATGGAAGTAACTGAAGAAGTCGAAAAGGAATTCGGTTATGTAGAAATGCAAGTAGCATCACTTCCCGATTTATATGCAGGTAAAATCTGTGCAGCATTAGATAGACAACACCCTAGAGATTTATTCGATGTGAAATTCTTATTAGAAAATGAAGGATTAACAAATGATTTACGCAAAACATTCCTAATTTTTTTAATCAGTCACCAAAGACCCATTGCAGAACTATTAGCACCAAATAGAAAAGATATTAGTGAAATATACGAGACAGAGTTTAAGCAAATGGCAGAAGTAGATGTGCCGCTTAAAGAATTGGAGGAAGCTCGAGAGAATCTAATTCATCAAATCAATTCGCAAATGACCGAAAATGAAAAGAAATTTCTAATAGCATTCAAAAACAAAACACCAGATTGGACATTATTAGAAATGGAAAACGTTGAGGTAATTGCTAATCTACCATCAGTAAAATGGAAAATGATGAATTTAGAAAAAATGCCTATCCAAAAACATCAAGAAGCATTAGAAAAATTACAAAATGTCTTGTTTCCAAAGTTATAGAGAGTAAAAAAGATATAACTATTTACTAATTTTAGTGTAAAATTAAAGAAGTAGAAAATAGAATATATAAAAAATGGTTCTTGAATATCTCAAGTTTTATTTACAAAGGAAAATGAAACTTGAGATATTAAATAAAATAAAAAAGGTCAGTAAAATTAATACTAACCTTTAATTGTTTTATAATTATAACTCGTTGGCTGTAATTATTAAAAACGTCAATTCGAGTGTTTTTTGTGTAATAAAATGGAACAAAAAATGTATCGAGAATCGTTTTTAATGAAATTTCACTTGTTGTCGATACAATTTTGTGTTGAAAATTACTCGAATAGACGTAAAATTATGATCAAAAAAAAATTACATCAATCGGGTTAATGATAGGAAAATTATATCTTAGTAAAAACAATAATATTTGCTACACCTCCGCTAACATATTTTACTTTTAATGTAGTTTGATTCAATAGCAATATTTCAAAAATCGTAGTTGAACTATCTAAAGTTATACTTAGTTGATTGTTTCCTGAAATTGACCAATTGCCTGAGTTTAAAAAATTTATACAATTGGAATTAATATCGGTATCATAAATATATTCTTTAGATTCAGAACTACTTCTAAATTCTAAATAGTCTAAGCCACATTGAGGAGCTGCATTGTCATAATTATCTAAAACTTCTTGACCATTTACAATTATTCCTTCTTGTGAGTATCTCCAATTTCCTAAAATTAACTCATGTTGTGAAGTTGAGGAAGAGTTATCGTCATCATTCGAGCATCCAATAAAACTAATACTGACAAGGGTAGCGACTAAAAATAATAATTTTTTCATTTATACTAAATTTGATTTTTTTGTAAAATTAAGAATAGTATAAAGTGTAGTCAATACGTATAAATACGTAATTATTACTTTTTATGATTTTTGATAATTTTCCAAACCCCAATAATTAATAAAGTTCTGTTAACGATATTTAGAAATATGTTGAGCATCCAAGATGTAAAAAACAATTCCTTATTGTTTAAATACAAATTGTTGGCGTATAGGTATAAAAATATGGTACCACCATACATTAAAAGTAAGCCCGCAATGAAATAGGAATTAGGTTCCTGTTTTGTATTGGATGGAATTGTTTTTCTATCTAATTGTTTAAACCATATAACAGAAAAGGTTATTACCACAGCTGTAATAATAGTGTTTAAATAGGCGCTAATGTCTAAAAAAGTTTTATCATTTAGTTTTGGAAAGTTGTAGATAAAAGCACCCATAAAAAAGGAACTAAAAAATATAAAAAGGCCTTTGTGTTTTTTATTGAGTATGTGATAAAAGTAATATTGTAAGGTAGTTATCGCTAATATTTTATACACCATGAACCAATTAGTAGCGTTGATTTTAAGTAAGTAGGTTCCAAAAAACTCGTAAAAACTAGCTATAAAAACTACTACAATGTATGGAAATATTGGATTTTTTATATCAAATTTAGTTTTGTTTCTAAAAATAATTAATAGCGGAATTATTCCTAAAATTATAGCAGTATAAAAAAGAAACGCATATAAAGGCGACATGTACATGGCAAGGAAATTTTTCACAAATCAACAATGCATTATTTAGATTTCCAAACAAATATGGATATATTTGGAAAATTTAAAATTAAATTTAATGCAACTAATATTAATATTAACAATCTTATATTTCTTATTACCTCTAATCGTCTATTGGTTTACTAAAGGTAAGTTGAATAGTGAGATTCAACCTGTTTTACCATTTGTTGTTTTAAGTTTTGTTGGAGGAATTTATGAATTAATTTTCACAACGATATTGCGTTTTAATACAATTCCTTGGTTTTATACCTATGATTTATTAGCTTTTTTTACCATTCAATATTTTTTTTATACTATTCTCGATAAAAAGATAAAGAAGATAGTTTGGATTAGTTCTTGTTTGTATTTGATATTATTTTCTTATTTCTTGATAAATAATTCCTTCGAAACTTACATGAATTATTTATCTTACCTAACTTCATTTATAACTTTGTTGATACTTATTTACTCCATTAAGTGGTTTAAAAAAGTTTTTATGGAAACAACTTTAGTTTCTCTTGCTCAAAGTCCAACATTTTATTTTGTTTCAGGATTTCTGTTTTATTACTCAGGTGTAATTGTTTTGTTTTTATTTGCACAGACTATTTATGCAAATGATAAAGTGAATTTTCAATACTACTGGTTAATTAATTTGTTCTTCAATATATTTCATAAAACATTTTTGATTATTGGAATATGGAAGGCAAGAAAAAATTAATTTATATCTATTGTAATTTCAATTATATTAGAAAACAACTTAAACCTTAAATTAATTAACCTTTGTTATGCAAACAATAATCTTCATAGCACTTTTTCAATCATTTTTACCACTATTGTACTATTGGTTTAGTAAGAAAAAAATAACTCAAGATAGTAAACCTATACTTCCTTTTATTTATTTAAGTTTTATTGCAAGCCTATATGAATTAACTTTTACTTTTGTATTGAAAATAGGAGCTACTGTTTGGTTTTATGTATATGATTTTCTAGCTTTTTTTACCATACAATATTTCTTTTATTATGTTTTAAGTAAGAAAATTAAAGAATTTGTATGGGTAAGTTCATTTTTATACGTCTTAATGTTTTTATATTTTGTATTTAATCATACTATTGAAAAGCATTTGGATTACATAGCATACCTCGAGGTTTTTACCACAGTATTAATAATATACTATGCAATTGTATGGTTTAAAAAAGCTTTTATGGAAGCAGAATTTGTATCATTAACCCAAAATCCAAATTTTTATTTTATTTCGGGATTTATGATCTATTATGTGGGTACTATTGTTATGTATTTATTGGCGAATTCCATGTACATAAATCACAGAGAATTGATTTCACACTTTTGGATGATTAATGTATATTTTAATATTATTCACAAATTACTTTTGATAATTGGAATTTGGAAACTTCAAAAAAAAATAACATGATAATTACGTGTATTTACTTACTTAAAATGTTCAGTTTTCTTTTATTTTAGCAAATTAATTTCAATTTTGAATGGATGTAATTGGGGATATTAAAATTGCCTTTATTTTAGGAACAGCCATAATGCTTTTTTTAGTATTTGGGTTGTTGTTTTTAGTGCTTTTTTATCAAAATCATTTTATGAAAATGAAACGAAATGAAGCGAATCTATTGCTAAAAACGGCTTTGGAAAGTGAAAAAAATGAACGGGAACGTATTGCCGTTGATTTACACGATGGTGTTCAGGGTGATTTAAATGCCTTAAAGTTTACATTAGCAGGATTAGAATCAGGTATTGTAGATACAAAGTTTAAAGCCCATATTCAATTACTTCAAAATACATTACAACAAACTACTGAGAATGTTAGAGTAATTAGTCAAAAATTAATGCCACCATTACTCGAACAAAAGGGGTTGATTCCTGCATTAGAGGTTTATTTTGAGTTTTTGCAAACACATTCAGATGCAAAGCTCGATTTGATAGGGGATTTACATGATTTTGAATTAAGCTCTCACGAAAAATATGCCTTATTTCGTTTGATTCAGGAACTGATTCAAAATATGTTAAAACATGGTAAAGTATCTAGTATAGATCTGTGTATTGAAAGCCAATCGAAAGAATTGAAAATAAAAATAAAAGATGATGGAGTACCATTTGATTTTTTTTCAACATTTGAGTCGCATCATAGTGGAGGTTTGCAAAATATTATGTCGAGAATTAAAAGTATTGGTGCTACCATGAAACAAGTTTCGGATGCGGGAAGTAATAACTACATCATACAATTAAAAAGAAAATAAAAATGTTTAAAATTACCCTTGTTGATGATCATGAATTGTTTCGCAAAAGTCTCATTTTTGTTTTGGAACAATTGGATTCTATTGAAGTTGTTTTTGATACTAACGACGGCAATTTACTATTAGAGTATTTGCAAGATAATACCGTAGATTTAGTTTTATTAGATATTCAAATGCCTTTAATGGATGGTTTTACTCTTTGTAAAAAAATTAAAAAAAATAATCCAGGAATAAAGATTTTAACAGTTTCTCAACTTACTACTAAAGAATCCATTCATCAAATTTTTGAATCGGGTGCTAATGGTTTTTTCTCTAAAAACTCTTCTACAGATTCTTTCAAAGAAGCCGTTTTAAGTATGATTGAAAAAGATTATTATTTTGATATTTCTTTATCTGATGTGATTAAAGAAGCTATGATATGGAAAGAAAAACAAGATGATAAAAATTTAATTTTAGATAAAGATATTCTTTCACCTAGAGAAAGAGAAGTCATCTTTTGGTCAGCTAAAGGGTTAACCTGTCAACAAATTGCAGACCATCTTTTTATAAGTAAACGAACCGTCGAAACCCATAGAAAAACAATAATGGAAAAAACAAGTTGTTTAAATATTATTGAAGTAGTTGTTTATGGCTTAAAAGAGCGAATTATTACACTTGATGACTTGTAATTGCAAGTAAAATTACGTGTTTATACGTATTGTAATTAAATTTTGATTTTGGTTATTTTGTAGCATTATATAAAATAACTCAATTATGATTAAAATTATACTTTCCATATTCTTATTATTTGCTTTTAGTATGTATTCACAAGATGGTAGTTTAGACACATCTTTTGGAACAGGAGGAAAAGTTATTACCTCGATTAATTCTGGTGAAGATAAAGCGCGTGGTGTCGCTCTTCAGGACGATGGAAAGATTGTGGTTGCAGGTTATACTTATAATGCAGTATTTGGATATGATTTTGCATGTGTAAGATATAACGTTGACGGTAGTCTTGACTCAACTTTTGGAACAAATGGAAAAGTTTCTTATGATTTACAAGCAGGAAGTGATGATAAAGCATATTCAATAGATATTCAATTAGATGGTAAAATTGTAATTGCTGGATATTCAGATGACGGAAGTGATAGAGCTGGTGCAGTAATTCGATTAAATTCAAATGGGACGTTAGACAACACATTTAATACTAATGGAAAAGTTTTTACAAATTTTACAATTTATAATTCAACTCCTAGATCAGATGTTTTTAAAGTTGTAAAAATTCATCATATAACTGGGAATATAATAGTTGGTGGAGAATGTGTTTGGAATACTGATGAATCAAGAGCTATTTTTGCTAGATATAATTCTTCAGGGCAACTTGACACAACCTTTGCAGATAATGGAAAATTGATTAATTTACCTTTTCCAGAAAGTAATTCAATTGGATTCATGTTTGCAATAGAAGATTTAAAAATTAAATCCAATGGAAAAATAACGGCAATTGGTTGGAGTGATATTCCTGGTAATGGGTCTCTATTATATGCAAGACAATATGTATGTAGATTAAATAGCAATGGAACATTAGATACTACATTTTCAACTGATGGATTTTCATCTAATTCATTTACTACAAGTGATAATAAATCGTATTCTATTTTATTAAACGCTGATGATACTTGTTTATATAGTGGAAGTAGTAGATGGTCTTCTTCGGATTATAAATATTATTTTGGAACAGTAAGTAATGCTGGAATAGTAAATTCACAAGGTTCAATAGACTTTTCATCAAACACCATTGACATGTGTTATGGAATGGCTAAAGCATCTGACGGAAAAATATTATTGTCCGGTTCTTCAATAAATAGTGGATTAAGCACATCTACATTTTCATTAACAAGGATTAATACAAATTATTCACTTGATACTTCATTTGGTGCGAGTGGATTTGTTACTACATCCTTTGGGTCAAATAGTTATAGTGAATCTTTTGATATGATTATTCAACCCGACGAAAAAATTATTCTAGTAGGTTACACTGGTAATGATATTGCAATTGCAAGATACAATAATACGACTTTGTCAGCTAATGATTTTGAAAATAACGCAATTGCTTTATATCCAAACCCAGTAAAAAACACATTGTATATTAAATTTTCAAATAATTCAGAATATTTAGGTAAAGAATTTCAAATTTTTGATGTTAACGGAAGAGTTGTTATTCAAGATAATTTAAGTGATTTTGATAATCCTATTGATGTTTCAATATTGAATAAAGGGCTTTATTTTATAAAGATAAATGAAGTTTTACAAAAGTTTATTAAGCAATAATTAGTACTTATTCACTGAAAAGAGTAACTTTATAAAGTTGCTCTTTTTTTAGTTTAAATAAAATAAATTTAATAGATAAAGAACCATTATGATAAATCAGAATATGTTAGTTGAAAAAGTTTTTGAAATGCTTAAAAAGCGTGAACTTACTTATCGTATCGATAATTCTTTAAAAGCTCATAATCTTACTCCAGAAGAAATAGAACATGTAAAAAACAAAGCATTAGAAAAATACAATGATTATGTAGTAGAATCAATAAAAAAAAGAAATAAAGTGAGTTTTTATATTGGTATATTCTTTACCGTTTTGAATTCAATCCTTTTCTTTATTTATTTGCCTACTAAAAGTATTGTTGATAATGTAACCATCATATCTGTTTTCGGAGCAGTTTTATTGAGTTTTTCAATCTATTTTATATATGTTTTTTATAATAGTTGGTTCCCTGAAAATATAGCAGATAAGCCGAGTATTGATTTTGATTTTGGTAATTTTTTCTCATTTTTTGCCTTATTAGGACTTATTCCTAGTTTTATTTTTTTCTTTATAATCCAATATCGTATAGAAAATGGGGCAAAAAATACACTTATTGAAACTAAAGTGGAAACCATAGGTGTAATTACATCTGGAGCTTTTTATGAATCAAGAAGTTTAAAAGGAAGACGTTCAAATGATGCTGAAATTACTATTAAATTTAAAACAAAAGATAAAGAAAAAATGTAAGCTCCCCAAAAAAAAGTACAGTTTAAAAAGAGAAAAAAGTATTAATTTTAAACTGTAATTATGAAGACAAGTAAATTTAATCCCACACAGATTGCTCGTATCCTTCAAGAGTTTGAATCGG
>JACCDV011044823.1_pt1 | contig 10666 bp, 6 predicted proteins | sample 7446131 | NCBI WGS metagenome assembly JACCDV01 (sample SAMN15323448, study PRJNA562643) | freshwater metagenome | isolation source: river surface water | place: USA:Blue River Watershed | collected 2017-08-17
AGGCGCGCAACGGAAAACTCGTCATTCCACCAAAACTCCAATAAAAACCCTTCGACTTTTTTAAGCGTATTTGCGCTCAAAGTGGCCGTCGATTGCATGAAAAAATGCGGATGACCACTTGCGGCAAGCGAACGCTGTATTTCGGCCAGCCAACTGGGCTCGATGTAGAGCGCCAAGATCTGTGTTTGTTCTGGGCTTTGGTGCTCGTAGGCGTGGTATTCCCATGCGTTAACCAATACCGCTTGCGTTTGAGTCAAGGGGGTAAGTTCACCGCGTACGCGAAAGGCGCTGTCAGCGCCACCGACTTTGATCAGGAGATGGCAATGATGGTGCGCATGCCCAATCAAGGAGGTGCTCATGTTGAGCAGCGCTACCCGACCGAATCGACCTTGGAAGATTTTGATGGCGCTGGACATGCGGTTGGAAATGTCATTAGAACTGGACAAATATGTTAGATGATATAAATGCTTGCGTATCTGTCTACTGTTGATTACCCTGAAAGGGTATTTCGTCAGGGCGAAGGTTTGGTGACTACGGCGCTACTAAATAAGATTTGTCCGAAGTCCAGCTCGAGTGAAATTCAGAAAAGGTTATCTTACCGTCTTGCTCAGCTAATGATGCATATTTATTTAGTGGTATCGGTTATTCGCGATAAGTCCAGTCTGCTTAGAATCGCTTTAAGTGCAGTGCCCTTAACAGTATGCAAATCTCTGGATGTACAGAATCCCTTTTTTTAGTCAACTGGAAATTCTGTTTGATTAGATTGACCATTAATCTTCAAAATTGACATTGCCCCAAACCTCCAGACATATTTCATAGCGCAGTCTGACGCTGCCTCACATTTCTGTTGAGGTAAATCGCCACAAGATTTGCCAAAAAGACATGTTCATCTCCTAAAAGTGATGATTTCTGACCAGGCGACCGGATCCAACCTGTACGTTTCAAAAAATTCTAGCACCTATGATGCCCATGTGCATCAAAATGATTAAGCGCAGTCATTGAATATGCTAGAGTGGAACACAAGCAAAAAAGGTGTAGATATATCCGTGCCCAACAAACGAGTTGCTGCTGCACTTGACGACCTGACGCAGACGCAAAAAGAGCGACTTTTTTACATTGAAGTCAAAGCGTTCTTCTGCGGCGATCTGACTCGCGCGGACATTGAGCGACGATTTGGGGTCAAGCCTGCCGCCTCAGCACGCGACCTGAGCACTTACCGTCGTCTAGCCCCACAGAACCTCTTTTACGATGCTGGCCAACGCAAGTACGCAACTACCGACCGCTTTGCCCCTCTTTTTGAGCATTCAGCCGAACGTGTTCTGACTTGGTTCCGCGCAGGTTTTGGTGACAACATGGACCAAAAGCTCAAGCGCTCTGTCCCTTGCGAAAGCGCCAGCGACCTGGTCAAGCCCGAAATTGAAACGCTTGCAACGCTGACGCGTGCCATTGCGGGAAGACGCCAGGTCAAGGTCAACTACCTCTCTTTGACCTCTGGAGCCTCAACTAAGACGCTGTGCCCGCTGGCATTGGCCGACACTGGGCTGCGTTGGCATTTGCGCGCATATGACCGCGAGCGAGGCCGCTTTGCCGACTTTGCATTGACCCGCATCGTCAAAGCCAAGGCTATTGATCTGCCCATCCCTGTCGAAGAACAGATCGAATCAGATGTGCAGTGGGCGCGGATTGTTCATATTGAACTGGTCCCACACCCTGGCATTGCACACCCCAAAGCGATCGAAGCAGATTTCAGAATGAACAACGGAGTGTTGGCACTCGACATGAGAGCCCCATTGGTTGGGTATGCCCTAAGACGATGGTCGGTGGATTGTTCGAGCCAGCATTCCTTGGACCCCAAAGAACATCATCTCTGGCTGAAGAATTCACAAACCCTTTACGGAGTGGAGAGCGCTGCTCTTGCACCCGGATATACAACATTAGAGGCAAGCAATGAGCCTCTATAACACCGAAGTTTCGAGGGGCTCATTGCTGACGCTTGAAAGTAAGCGGATAGCAGCTCTTCTTTTGACGGAACCAGATGCGGCCACTTGGAAGCGGGCTATCGAGGTTGACAATATTTTGCAAAAAGACACGGTCGGTACAGCAGTTCGTCAGTCCGTCCTCATTAAGAAAAGACTGGCAACGCTTGATGCCACAGCGTGGAAGTTAATTACTGAACGTGAAAACGAAGTCACCAATCAACTACTGTTTGCAGCAGCAATCAAACAAAACAAGTTGTTGGGCGATTTCATGCGAAATGTCTACGCAAGCCGCCAGCAACAAATGGAGCCTGACATCAGTGTGGCCAGCTGGGAAGACTTCCTGACTGAGTGCGCGCACCATGACTCCTCAGTGGCCAGTTGGAACGAAAACACAAAGCTAAAAATCATCAACGGAATTGCCCGAATTTTGATTGAGGCCAAGTACCTTGTGGACAGAAAGTCCATGAAGCTTTCCCCCAGGGATTTACATCCCGTTGTTCGACGGTATCTGGTTGAACGCAACGAAAAATTTGTCCTCGATTGCCTGGAGCGCACGAAATGACTCTTACGCTTGATGAACGTCTAAATCAAATCATTCCAAGAATCACTTCTGCTGACTTTCTCGGTAGCAAGGGGTTGGGGAATGAAATTGGTTTTTGGATTTTCGATTACCCACCAGATCGCGAAATGGACGTGCGTGACTTTTTGAACGGCACCGTTCTGCCTGCACTATCCAAGCAAGTACCTAGCGTCCGAGCAGGAACCGTTAATTTATTAACGCTTGTTTCAGACCTCCTGCAAGAACGAAATCTCCTTGAGAAAGCCATGGAGATGCAGCAATCCAAAGGGGACGAAAGCACTTTGGCAGCTTTACGTTCGGTGCTGAAAGAAGACAAACTTGCACAAAAAATTGCAGCCCAATTTGACATCCCAAATCTTGACCTTTTGATATTGACGGGCGTTGGCTCTGTCTACCCCATGCTGAGAACGCACACGCTTCTGTCCGCGCTCCACCCGATCATGGGCAACACGCCATTGCTGATGTTTTTTCCCGGCAAGTACGACGGTCATTCGCTACGACTCTTCAACACTCTTGCCGAAGATCACTATTACAGGGCATTTCGCTTGATACCTGAAACCGTATAAGAGCCAACAAGCGACTCAAAAATTGATTTGAAAGAAAAACGAATATGAAAATCAAAGACCTGTTTCTCAAGCCAATAGATCGCCCCATCAACGGCGTTATCAAAGCTGACCAGATGGATGCTGCAAGTGTGTGGCAGGAGCTGGAAGAGTACGTCGTCACAAAACAAATTAGCGACTACTTGGGCAAGTTCTTTGATGCTTACCTTGAAGCAATGGATCGGCCAAATGATGCGGCCATCACAGAGCGTATGGGTGTTTGGGTTTCTGGATTCTTCGGCTCCGGTAAGTCGCACTTCATCAAGATTCTTTCGTACCTGCTTGAAAATCTCGAGGCGCACAACCCCTTGACTGGGGAGAAGCGAACAGCGAATCAGTTCTTTGATCAGCAAAAGATCAAAGACATCATGTTGATGGGTGATATCCAACGTGCCACCAAAGGTACGGCCGATGTGATCTTGTTCAACATCGATGCCAAAGCCGACAGTAAGTCGGACCGGGATGCAATCTTGCAAGTGTTTCTTCGAGTCTTTAACGAAAAACTCGGCTACTCCGGTGACGCTCCCCATATCGCGGACATGGAAAGGTACTTGGTTTCCAAAGGGGCTTACGACACATTTAAGGCGGCATTTGCCACTTCAAATGGCAGCACGTGGGACAAGGAAAGAGATGCGGTTGACTTCCTGCGTGACGACATCGTTGCCGCTTTAGCAGAGTCACTGAAGATGACGTCTCAATCGGCTGGCACGTGGTTTGATAACGCTCGTGAAAGCCATAAGATCAACATTGAAGGTTTTGCCAAGATCGTTAATGACTATTTGGCCACCAAGCCTGCAGCTCACAAAGTCATCTTCTTGGTTGATGAGGTTGGGCAGTTCATTGGCTCCAACTCGCAGTTGATGCTGAGCCTTCAAACCATCACCGAGCAACTTGGTACTCAGTGCAAAGGTCGCGCTTGGGTCATTGTCACTAGCCAGGAAGACATTGATGCTGCCATTGGTGAAGCCAACAAAGCCAAGTCACAAGACTTCTCGAAGATTCAGGGGCGCTTTCACACCAGACTTTCACTGGCCAGTAGCAACACAGATGAAGTGATTGGCGAGCGTTTACTTACAAAGACAGATGCTGCAAAGACAGAGCTCAAGAAAGAGTTCGCTGGCAAAGGTGACGTGATCAATAACCAGTTGTCGTTTGTCGGCAATTCTGTCTCGCTCAAGGGCTACAAAGACGCGGACGAGTTTGCGGCCTTTTATCCATTCGCCCCTTACCAATTTACTCTGCTGCAAAAAATATTCGAAACCATTCGCAAGGTGGGCGCGACAGGCAAACATCTCTCCCGTGGCGAGCGTTCATTGCTTGATGCATTTCAGTCTGCCGCTGTGCAGAACTTGGGCAAGAGCACTGACGCACTAATTCCTCTCTACGACTTTTACCCGTCGATTGAGAGCTTCATCGATGGGATGGCTAAGCGCTCCATTGACGAAGCACCTTTGAATCCTGCCTTGCAGCCCTTTGACACGCAGTTAATCAAAGCGATGTTCCTCATCCGATACATCCCTGACATCGTCAAACCTACTATTGACAACCTAGCCACGCTTTGCATCGACGAAGTTGATGCTGACAAGTTAGCACTCAAGCGAAAAGTCCAAGCCAGCTTGGATCGCCTCGAACAGCAACGTCTGGTCAGTAGAAATGGCGATCTTTGGTTCTTTCTGACCAACGAGGAACGGGATGTTGCGCGTGAGATCGGCCATGTCGAAGTCTCTGCCGCTGAAAAGTCTCGCCTTTTAGCTGAGTTGGTGTTTGACGAAATACTTGGTGGCCAAACAAAGATTCGCCATCGAGATACCAAGGCAGATTACGACTTCAATCGTTTACTCGATGGAGCACCATACAGGCAAGCCAATCAAACTCTAAGCTTCGAAGTACTGACGCCACTGGGCGACGACTACGAAAAACTGCAGAGCGCCAAGTGCATTTTGCGCAGCAGTGAAGGTAATGGCCGAGCAATCGTGAGATTAGCTGAAGGCGAGCGCTTAGACATCGAACTTGCGCTTTATCAGCAGATTGAAAAATACATCGTCAGCCCCAAAGCTGACCAAGCGACGCCATCTCTCAAACGCATTTTGGCCGATCGCAAGGATGAGAACCGTGAGCGCCGCCAGCGGTTGGTGTACCAACTCACGACATTAATGACGCAAGGCGATTTCTTTGCCTTGGGTCAGTCGGTGCAAATCAAAGCCACCACAGCCGACAAAGTTCTGGATGACATCCTGAACTACCTTGTAACGAACACCTACAGCAAGCTACCGTACATCAAAGTTCGTCAAGCAGATCCGATTGCTGAGATCAGAGCGGTATTAACCGCCGACACTGTGGCAGCAGCTGGGCTGGGTTTGGATGGTGAAGAAGGCAATGCGCTAGCCATCAAGGAAATGCGTGATTACTTGCACCTTTCTGCCAGCCAAACGCGCGTGCTCTTGTCTGATGTTGTGGACCGGTTCTCCGGCATCCCTTGGGGCTGGAAGCCTGAATGGGAGACTGTGCTTTTGGTGGCTCGGCTTTTCATGGCAGGAGAAATCAAACTACTGCTTGAAGGTGCTGATTTAGACCCCACAGCAGCGGTAGATGTTCTGACTAAATCTGCGCGCTTCAAACAGGTTTCTATCCTCAAACGCAAAGTAGCCGACGCCAACAGTCTCAAACGCGCCCGCGATCTAGACAAAGAGTTGTTTCATAAACTTGGCCGAGATGAGGAAGACAGCTTGGTGGCTGACTTCCGTGCTCGCTTAGGCGAGTGGCAGGCGGACCTCAATGCGTTCACATTGACTGCCAGCACAGCCCACCATCCAGGCAAAGCTGACATCGACGCAGCACTGAGTCGTATCGCTCAGCAGTTAGCCGTGCGTGACAGCTTTGCGTTTATTGAAGCACTGCTGGGTGCCAAAGACGACTGGCTTGATGCTTCAGAGGATATTCATGACCTGGTCAACTTTTACAAAACTCAGATTGCAGCTTGGCGAAAGCTTCTTGATGGATTGCGTGCCTTCGCCGACAACCGCGAGGCTCTCGATAAAGTGCCCCAAGCTGCGGCTGCTTTGACAGAACTAACTCAAATCCGAGATAACGGTAAGCCATATGGGATGGTGAATCGCATTGAACCATTGCTGGCCACGGTGGCGTCCGTCAACGAACAGCTTGCCCTAGAAAAGCGCGATCGTGCTTTGCTTTCGATCGATGAAAAGCTCGCAGAAGTTCAAGCAAAGCTGTCTGCAGTTTCTGCAAACCCAGATGTCAGCAACAAAGCATTGCGCCTGCTACAAGACCTCAAAGCCCGTATCGCTACTCAAACCAGCATTGCCCAGATCTTGTACCTACAAGGTCAAGGTGGGGATGCCATGGATGAGGCCATCACGCTGATTGAAGCCGCAGTTGCTGTCAAACCCACGCATGTGGCAGAACCCGGCAGCACTACAAAGCCCCCGCAAACTGGGACAGCCAATGTGCCAAAAGCACCTGCGAAAACGACCAAGGTAGTTAAGGCGTCCGAGTTCTCGACCAAAACATACCTAGAGACCGAGGCAGATGTAGATGCCTACATCAGCAAGTTGAAAGAAGAGTTGCTAACTGCAGTTCGATCAGGGCAAATCGCTCGTATCCAATAAAGAAAAATGAATAAAGCTAACCTCAAGTCCTACGCCCCACAGGCTCGCAAAGATTTCATTGCGGCTGTCACTGCTCGCGCGAACCAGCTGGGCTTGTCTTTCAAGGCTGGTTCACTGGAAGTTGCCCCCGCCCAAACGCAGGGCGATGTCACTGTCATTGCTGGCCAAGCCTGGCCATCTAAAGTCAGTGGCCAGCGCGACAAGCTGGTAGAGAGCATCCGCAAAGACGGTTTCGAGCACACCATGGAAGCGGTGGCCTACACCTGGTTCAACCGCTTTGCCGCGCTGCGCTACATGGAGCTGCACGATTACCTGGGCCACGGCCACCGGGCGCTGTCGAGTACTGCAGGTGGTTTGCCAGACATCCTGACCCATGCAACGGACTTATCTAATGATTTGCCTGGCCTGAACGTCGCCAAAGTCACCGAACTCAAACTCGCTGGTAACCGCGACGGCGAGCTGTACCGCATGCTGCTGGTGGCCCAGTGCAACGCTTTGTCCCGCGCCATGCCTTTTCTGTTTGAGCGCATTGACGACGACTCAGAGCTATTGTTGCCAGACAACTTGCTGCGCAGCGACTCGGTCATTGCCAAGTTAGTCGAGGCTATTCCAGAAGAAGACTGGGCCGAGGTCGAAATCATCGGTTGGTTGTACCAATTCTACATTAGTGAAAAAAAGGATCTGGTCATAGGCAAGGTGGTCAAAAGCGAGGACATCCCCGCCGCCACGCAGCTATTCACGCCCAACTGGATCGTGCAGTACTTGGTGCAAAACAGCGTTGGTCGCTTATGGCTCATGGCTAACCCGCAGAGCGCCTTAGCCAAAGATTGGCCCTACTACATCACCCCCGCCGAGCAAACGCCGGAGGTGCAAGCCAAGCTCGATGCCCTCATCCAGACCCGTGTGCGCGAAGACGGCGACACCCTCAACCCCGAATCCATCACCGTGCTGGACCCGGCCTGCGGCTCGGGCCATATCCTGGTGGTGGCCTACGACGTGCTCAAGGCCATCTACCTGGAACGCGGCTACCGTCTGCGCGACATTCCGCGCCTGATCCTGGAGAAGAACCTCTACGGCCTGGACATCGACGACCGCGCCGCCCAAATGGCAGGCTTTGCACTGCTGATGAAAGCCCGCGCCGACGATCGCCGCCTGTTCACCGCCACGGACGATGCTGGCAACTTGCAGCCGCCCAAGCTCAATGTGCTGAGCCTGCAAGAGAGCAAAGGCCTGAGCGTGGACGAGCTTTACACCCACCTGGCCCCGTTCAAGGTGCAGCGCGCCAACATCACCACACTGGTGGAAACCTTTGAACACGCAAAAACCTTTGGCTCGCTCATCCAGATCCCCTATGCGCTCAAGACGCATCTGACGTTATTGTCGGAAATTTTGACTTTAGTGCAGAAGCAAGGAGACATGTACGCTAGTACGGCCGCAGCGGATTTGCTGCCGTTGGTCCAGCAAGCGCATATGTTAGCGATGCAGTTTGATGCGGTGGTGGCAAATCCTCCGTACATTGGTTCAAAGAACATGAACTTCGATTTAAGGGAATTCGCTTCTGAATTTTTCCCGCGCTCAAAGTCTGATCTATTCGCAGTAGCCATGGAGAGATTCGTGGGATACGTGAAGTCGACTGGATTTAGTGGATTTATGACTCCATTTACCTGGATGTTTTTAAGCTCGTTCGAAGGAGTCAGAGAAATCGTTCATGGTGAAAATACACTTCAATCGTTGATCCAACCTCAGTACCACACATTCTTTGAGTCAGCAGCTGTCCCAATTTGCGCTTTTGTATTGCAGAACTCGTCCACCCGTGGATACAACGCAAAATTCATAAAGCTAACCGAATTTCGTGGTGCCGATCTTCAGCCAATCAAAACTCTAGAAGCCATAAATGATCCCGACTGCAAATGGTTATTTGAGGCCAAACCTGACGATTTTCGCTTGATACCCAATAAGCCAATTGCATATTGGGTCCCACCATCGACAATTAGATCATTTGTCGACAATAAGAATTTAGGAAGTATTGCAGAAGCCAAACAAGGGCTAATTACTGGCGATAACGATCGCTTTCTTCGACTATGGCATGAAGTTTCCTTTGGCAATGCCGATGTTAAAAGTAACTCCCGAAAGGAGGCTGAGCAAAGTTTAAAAACTTGGTTCCCATTTCAAAAGGGTGGCGAGTACAGAAAATGGTTTGGGAATCATCACTATTTTGTAAACTGGAACAGTGATGGCAAGTCAATCAGGTCATTTTTCGACAAGAATGGAAAACTCCGCTCACGCCCTCAAAGTCTGGATTATTACTTTAAGGCCGGAGTGACCTGGACTTCAGTGACCATATCGACTTTTAATTGTCGATTTTCTCCTGCTGGTTTTATCTATTCCGAGCCTGGCCCCGTTTTGTACGCAGAAGATCCCAATCTAATTTTGGAGTTAACCGCATTTTTAAATAGTAAACCAGCGGATCATTTATTGCAGCTAGTTGCGCCAGCCATGCACTACAACCAAGGACATATTGCCTGTCTTCCAACACCCAGAATTTCAAATGAAAATCGCTTGAAAGTAACATCCGATGCGAGCCTTCTTATAGAACATGCCAAGGCGGACTGGGATTCATATGAACGGTCATGGGAATACTCTGGAAATCCTGTTGTTGCCATGGCAGCAAAGGGCAGCTCATCCTTGAATGCGGCATTTATTGCATGGGAGAGAAAAAACAAAGATTTAGTGAATGCAACCATTTCGCTTGAGGAAGATATCAACGCCATTTTCATTGATGCATTGAATCTCGGTTCTGCATTGAGTTCAGAAGTGACCCTGGATAGAGTGTCTTTAACAGTGAATCCAGCATATCGATACGATGCAGATTTGGATGATTCAGGCCGCCAACTTCGTTTTCGCGGAGACACAGCATCAGAAGTTGTCTCCTACGCCATCGGGTGCATGATGGGCCGCTATAGCCTCGACGAGCCCGGCCTGATCTATGCCCACGCAGGTAACGTCGACTTCGATCCTAGCCGCTACTCCACGTTCCCCGCAGATTCTGACGGCATCGTTCCCGTCACTGACGAACTATGGTTTGCAGAAGACGCCTCAAGCAGAATCCGCGAATTCCTGGTCGCCGTCTGGGGATCAGATTCTCTGGAACAAAATATGGCCTGGCTGGCCGAGAGCCTGGGTACCAAAGCGTCTGAGACCCCTGACGAGACCATCCGCCGCTATATCGCCGACAAGTTCTTCAAAGACCACCTGCAAACCTACAAGAAGCGGCCCATTTACTGGCTCTTCAGCAGCGGCAAACAAGGCGCATTCCAGGCCCTGGTCTATCTGCACCGTTACTCCGAAGGCACACTAGCCCGCCTGCGCGCAGAATACGTTGTGCCTTTGACTGGCAAGATCCAAAGCCGTATTGATATGCTGCAAAAAGATGCCGCATCCGCCAGCAGCACTGCCGCCCGCAACAAGCTGACCAAGGAAGTGGAAAAGCTCAAGAAGAAACACGCAGAGCTATTGGCCTACGACGAACAACTGCGCCACTACGCAGACATGCGTATCACCCTGGATCTGGATGATGGGGTGAAGGTGAACTATGGCAAGTTTGGTGATTTGCTGGCGGAGGTGAAGGCCATCACAGGGGGAGCAAGTGATGACTAAACAACTGAGCACTTGCAACGCTTTTTTGCATGCGGGAAATCAATTATGAGCAATGCAAGAATTTCAGACAGCTTGAGTGCATTGTTTGCAAGCCACCCCATTGTTTTTTGGCATGACGTGGAGGCTGAATTTTCAGGGTTTATCGACACCATGGCGATGGAAGGCGTTCAACTCATTAGAACGGATGAGCAATCTAACCTTCGGATCAAGTTGCAAATTGAA
>JACCDV010575694.1_pt1 | contig 10664 bp, 11 predicted proteins | sample 7446131 | NCBI WGS metagenome assembly JACCDV01 (sample SAMN15323448, study PRJNA562643) | freshwater metagenome | isolation source: river surface water | place: USA:Blue River Watershed | collected 2017-08-17
TGATGGAAAATAATCTATTAGGTTTAGGATATTTACCAAATTGGAATCAAAATTTTAAAAAATATATATTTCTATTGAAAGATTCTTTGCTTATTTAAAAAATCATTTAAACATGACTGTTAATCAAACACATAGTGCTTTACTAGCTAGTCAAATGCTTAATCTTGAATTATTAAAATATGAAACGATATAATTAGACGAAATTCACTTATATTCATTATTGACATTTTTTAAAAAAAATGTAGTTTAAAGACATGAATATAAATTATTTTGCTCAAGGTATAACCCATGCTCCAAGAAATAAAGAGCCATTATATGTAGTGATTGCAAAACCAACAAGATTTTGTAATGCAGATTGCTCTTATTGCTCTTCACCACCGATTCAATCTCAACATCAACTAAAAGAAGAGCCGTTTTGGACGTTTGAAGATTTTGCAAAATATTTTGATAAAATATTTCCTTATATGTCTGATGGAGCCTATTGGATTTGGCATGGAGGGGAGCCTATGCTGATGGGGATTGATTTTTATAAAAAAGTACAACAGTATGCAGACGAAAAAATGAATAAAATTAATAAAAAAATTTATTTTTCTATGCAAACCAATTTATTGAGTTATACCCATAAATGGAAAGAAATATTTATAAATTCTTTTGGAGGGGTTATATCTACCAGTTTTGATCCATCTGGTTCATATCGAACGATTAAAAAAAATCCAGAAAGTTACGATAGAGTATTTAAAAGAAATATCAATAAATTAATTGATGATGGCATACATGCTATGGTGATTGGTGTTTATGATGAGAATACTGCTAACGATATGATGAAGATGTATGAATGGAATAAAACATTGACAAAGCCATTGGATTTAAGATTTAACTATCTTCACCCTACAGGAAGAAAGCATGGTGTTAAGGAAATGATATCACCAAAGACTTATGGGGAAAATCTCATCAATATCTATAATCAATGGATAAATGAATCTCCTGATTTTACTGTGACACCCATGGATCAAATGTTTAAGAAGGTTTTGAAAATAGATGGAGACGGGCATTGCCCTTGGATAAAGAATTGTGGTGGAAAATTTATAGGAATTGAGCCAGATGGAAGCATCTTCAACTGCTCTGATTTCGCTGATATGGACTCTAGCTTTTCTTTTGGTAATATTAATGATTTAAGCATTCCAGAGTTATTAAATTCACCTCAAGCGAATTTGATTAAAAAGAGAAGGTATAAATTACCACAGAGCTGTTTAAACTGTGAGCACTTTCAAGATTGTGAGGGGGGGTGCGCAAGAGATTCAGTTTTATTCAATCAAGATTTATATGGTAAATTTCATTATTGTTTATCATGGAAAATGGTTTATACAAGAATTAAAGACAGTATCATACAAGGCCAAGCTGATAAAATCATTGAGAATTATGGTCTGAGCCCAGAAAGAATAAAAAATCAAATAAAAATGGATATAACGTCATTTTATGATGATGAATTAGATTTTGATTATCAACCTGTTTTGGGATTTGAATTTAATCAACATAAGTATAAAAAAGAAGACAAATTGAATTTAGAGTGGAATAGATTTTATGAAATACAAAATCAAGAAATGAAAGTATCTTCGTTATCAAAAATTAATCAAAAGTTATCAGAAATAAAAATTATAAAAATTGAATAAAAATTATATTTTTCTAATTTTTTTTATGGTTGGAGATATTACATTTTTCATAAAAGTATCAAATTTTATTTGACCAGTCATTAAATCGGAGATAGATTCAAAAATATGATTAACTCCATAATGATTGAGTTGTTCTTGTGGATTCTCAGATAGAAATTTTTCTTCATCTTTAAATACTTTATTAATGTTTTCTAATAAAAGAGGAATTCTTTTATCTATTTTAACTTCTTGATTATTTTTTGGAAGTATCCAGTTAGATAACTTTGTAAAAAATGACACTGATCTTTTTTTAGTGGAAATATCAAATTCACAATGATTGACATGCTCTGATAACTTCAAGAATCCTTCAGATTCAATATGAATCATATTATGAGATTTTTTAATTTTATCATCTTTGCAAAATAAGACAGGTATAAAAAAATCTTGACTGTCTAATAAGGAAAGATTTTCAGTTTTAATTTTCATAAAAAAAAGTTTACTTAAATTAATCCCAAAATGAGATAATTCTGTTGACAAATTTAATAATTTCTTAGATTGACGTAAAATCTCTATCTGTTCATAAAGTTGTTTTTTCAATTAGAGCAAGATTTTGAAATATGTCATGGTGAATTATTTGGAGAGTTGTGTCAATTTTTTACAGAAGATAATCAAATTGGCATTGTGTCAAATCATTATACAAAAATTTTAAATACAGATACTTCTGAATTAAAAAAGAAAATTGACCAATCGATTGATTCGGATCAAAAAATTGAATCCAAAATAAAAAATTTATCAAAAGATGAATTCAGAAAAGAAATAGAAAAGCCAAGTAAAGAGTTTCAAAGTCATTTGAGATTTATCTCTCAAGAGATAAAAAAAGATTATTTTAAAAAAAATATCAGTGAATTTTTTTCAAATATTCAAAACATTGGTCATATACTAGAAGATGATTACCGAGGTGATGAAAAAATAAATTTATTTTTAGAACATATTTCTTTGGGTCATTTAAAGCAGTATAAGAAACCAGTGGTAAAAAATATTTCTTTAAGTCTCAATACAAGAACACAAAGACTTTCCAAAATTAATTTTATCAATATGATGTATGATCTTCATCATTTATATCAAAAAAATTCAAAGATTGATTTGCAAGAATATTTTGATAAAAGTAATATAGATATTGACTTTCTTGGATCATACAGAGAAATATATATGAAAGAATCAGCATATAAATTTTTTACGAATAACGAGTTAGATGCGATTCGTTTGGAATGTTTTTGTCATGAGAATAATAATTGGTGCGTAGACAATAAGATGAACGATTTTATTTCAAAAGAATCGATTTCAGTTATATACAAAAAAAATGAGTTAAAAAATCTACCACTTCTCAAATTTTATACAACAAAAAACTTACAATCTTTAATGAATGATTATTTATCAGAAGAGGATATGATGATGATGTCGTTTCCATATATGACAGAAGATTTAAAAATAAAAATAAATGCTTTTATAGAAAATAGTAAAATTATGAGTTTATTATCTGAAGAAGATACAAAAAAAAATAACATTAAAAAAAAGATATGAGTTATTCTGCAAGTTAAATTAAATAATTTTTTATAATAGGATTATGACTCAAGCACTTATAACCATACATAATGATTTTAAAAAAAACTGAGATTAAATATTCATCATGTTTCATATGGTTTTTCAATACCAAAGACCGTAATTCATCAAATCATAGTTTCAGAAGATTGTGATGTGAAATTTTTTATCAATGATAATTATAAAAAATATCCTATTTTAAAAGAATCTAAGAAACTCAAAACGTTAAAACATAATCTAGAAAATTTTGGTATATTGTATATAGAAATTAATATGCCTGAAAATAAAGATAATGTCATCAAATTAAGTAAACTATACTTGCCAGTTTTATCAAGTAAGTATCTAAAAGATAAAAAGATGATGTTATTTTAAGAGATGATTTATTCTGTATAACGCATTTTAAATTAAAGAAAAAGAAATAATCTGTTTTTACTTTAATTGGTCAGAATATAAAATATAATAAAGTTGCTGATATTGATATCAGCAATCAAGTTGGAAATCTTTTATTAAATTTTTCAAACAGAATTCAAAAAAAATGATTGTTAAAATTATAAGGAAAAAAATTAAAAAGAGTTCGATTTGTTATTCTACCTAAAATAAATACATAGTTTTAATAAAAAGAAGATAAAAACCCTATTTTTTAAGTCAGAAAGACCACGATAGTGGGTTTTCTCTTTCTTTAAAAAGTTATTATGTATTGGCTAAAATATTGAATTGATTAACTAAAACAAGATTCAATAAAAAAATGATGTATAAATATAAATTTATACATCATTTCTGCTTTTAATTAAACCTTTGATTTAATTGAATTTTACCATATTTTTTTACATAATATGTATGCTGAAGGTATAAGTCCAATTTTAAACTCTTTTTTTTCAAGGAAATAATTTTATGATAGCAATGATTGATCAACCATGTTAACAATATCAGATGCTTGAGCCATTCCTTTTAATTGAGCCATACATTTACCAATTAAAAACTGTTTCATTTTATTTTCTCCTGAAATGGCTTTCTGTCTTTGTTCAGGAAATTGAGCTAAAACCGATAAAATAATAGGCTCAATTTCATCCAAAGTTAAAAATTTAGGAATAAAATGAATGATAGGCTGTGAAGAATTTTGCCATTTATTAAAAACTTCCTTAACTTCTTTGGCACCTAATTTTGATAAAACCAACTCTTCAATGTCTTGCTGGTTGATTTCTTTGCTTAATTCAACATCTGATAACCAGAAGAATATCATGCGAAGGAATCTTTCCATGTGCTTAGAGTCTATTTTATACATAAACTTAGGTAGGATTTTTCTAAACTTTAAAATAACGGAATCTATTTGGCTTGAAGTGATATCAATTTGATGTTGATTAATTTGATCTAACCAATAAGACTTGACTGAGAAGTAATCATTAAAATGTATTTTTAATTGTTGAATTTCTTCATCATCAATCAATAGGGTGGGAATGTCTGGGTCAATTAAATAACGATAATCTAACTCTGTTTCTTTTTCTCTCATGGAAACTGTTTCTTTTTTATCTTCTTTAAATTGTCTGGTTTCTAGAATAATACTTTTACCTGATTCAAGAGACTCGATTTGTCTGTGAATTTCATATTCAAGGGCTTCTTCAATGAACTGAAAAGATGAGATATTTTTGATTTCAACTCTGGTGCCTAATTGGTTAGGGCTTTTGTTGACTGAAATACTGGCGTCCACTCTAAAAGAGCCTTCTTCTAACTTACCATCACAGATATCTAGAAAAGTGACAAGATGATAAATTTGTTTTGCATACGATTTTGCTTCTTGAGGGCTATGCATACATGGCATAGAGACAATTTCAATTAAAGCAGTACCTCCTCTGGAAATATCAATAGCAGAATAGTTATCATAAAGGGTATGGATACTTTTTGCTGCGTCACATTCAAGATGGGCATGATGAATCTGAATGTTTTTTATTTTTCCATCCACTTCAATAGGCACCACTCCACCAATCACAATAGGATTGGTTTGTTGTGTTATTTGATATCCTAGGCTTAAATCAGGATAAAAATAATGTTTTCTTTCAAATTGACTAGCTGAATTGATTTTTGCTTTAACACCAAGTCCGAATAAAATAGCATGATGAACAGCTTCTTTGTTAAGAACAGGAAGAGCACCAGGAAGCGCAATATCAAGTGGTGCAAAAGTATTAATACTAAAATGGTTTTCACTTTGACTAAAAAGTTTTTTCTTGGTTTTCAGTGCCACATGTATTTCTAATCCAATCGTAATGAAATAATCTTTAATTTTTAATCTGTTCATGTCATGCTCCATAAATTATCTGAAGGTTTTTTAATAATTGAAAGTCTTTGTATTGCTGTCCGACAAATTGCAATCCACAAGAAAGCGATTGAGTTTGTAAAACAGCAGGCTTTGAAACAACTGGCAGACCAGCTAAACTAAATGGAGTGGTTAGATAATCTGCTAAATAGATTTGAGCAGTTGTTTTTTTATCAATCTCTGACCACTGAGGAGCTAAATAAGGACTTGTTGGTAATACAAGAAAATCAACACCTTCTTGAAAAGTTTGAGAAAACTCATTTTTTAATTGAGCGCGAAGAGATTTTGCTTTAAAAAAAAGTGTTTCATATTTTTCACTTGACATGATGTATGAACCGAGCATGATTCTTTTTTGCACTTCAGTGCCAAAGAATTCAGTTCGATATTGAGACACACCATCCCAAAAATCTTTCATTTTATATTGAGAATTTTTTAAATAATCAACCAAGGAGTGTCCAAAATAAATACCTTGATATCTAGATAGGTTAGAGCATGCTTCAGCACAAGCAATCACATAATAAATCTCAGCAACATGTTTCATGGTGAGATGTTTCACAGGTTTTAATTTGACACCTTGGCTTTCCAAATGCTTTAATTCTTCTTGATATGATATTTTGACATCTTCAGATAAAGCAGAGGATTCTAGTAATTCTGGGTAATATCCAACAATAAAAGTGGTTTTATTCATACTATCATCTTTAATACCTATGCAGGTTGAGTCCAAAGCGTCAGATTGAGTGATATCATGGCTTAATAGATATGAAAGGTCTTCAAGGCTTTTTGTCATAAGACCAGCTTGGTCAAGAGAAGATGCATAAGCAATCATGCCATATCTAGAAAAAGCACCATAACTTGGTTTGTAACCAACAAGTCCACAAAAAGAAGCAGGTTGTCTCACAGATCCACCTGTATCGGAGCCGATAGAAAAATCAACTAAATCAGCCTTTAGAACAGCTGCACTACCTCCAGAGCTTCCACCAGCAGTGTAATCCGAAAATCCAGGAATTGATGTTTTCCCTAGGTAAGATGTATTGGTAAAGCTTCCCATAGCGAATTCATCCATGCTTGCTTTTACACCAAAAAAAGAGCCTTTTTCTTGAAATCTTTTCCAAACAGTGCTGTCATAAGGTGAAATGAAATGAGATAACATTTTAGAGCCAGCAGTTGTTTTGACATCTTTGACACAAAAAAGGTCTTTGACGCCAACAGATAATCCAAAAAATGGTTGTTTGATTTTTTCATCAATTGATAAAGAGTCAAGCTCATTTGCTTGCTGCCGAGTCTTTCCAAATGTATGGTCAAACATCCAAACGCCAGGATGAGGCTCATTTAAATATTCTTGAGTATTTAGCTTAATTTCAATTGATTTTTTTTGACAGAAATCATCTGTATGAGTCGCGTTTAAAACAATTTCTTTTAATGACATGATTATCCTTTAATGACTTTAGGAGCAAGAAAATATCCATCTTCAATCAAGATATCTTTATCCTGATTTTTATGTAACATATCTATTTGTTGAGGCTCTAAAGTGTTGCCTGTTACATGAGAATAATCGATTGAATCACAAGGTATGCTTTCTAAAACCTCCATCATAATGGAAACTTCTGTAATAGAATTTTCAAAAATTTTTTTTGTTTCTTCTTGAATATGTAAGCCGCTGAGTTTGGCAAGATTATAAATGTTTGGCATGATAAAATCCTTATTTATTACATAATAACATATTTGGAAATTTTTGTAAACAGTCAATGATGATCAAATATGTCTTGAAATAAATATATATTATGATGTTGATTATTAAGTGTCCAATAATCTGATGAAAATTTTTGACATAATAGAAAATTATTTTATAATTAATATATGAAAAATAATAAATTTTTAAAGACTATTGAGGAAATCAGTCAATGGTTAATGAATAATAATCAACAAAAAACAAAATTTTCGGTTGTACAAACAGAAAAAGATGATATTCCTTTTGAGGTCATTATGCATGGTACACTGTTCATGCCGTTTCTTAAATTAAAAGAAATACCGGTAAAATTTAAAGAGATTAAAGGAGCTGTTTATCTTAATAGCAATGAGTTAACAAGTTTGGATTTTTGTCCTGAATATGTACATGGTAATTTTTATATTTCAGATAATAAATTAAGCTCGCTCAAAGGTATTCCAAAAATCATTGAAGGAAAGCTTAACTTTTCAGATAATTTTATTAAGGAAATTGATCAAGATTTTTTTGTCAAAAAAGATATTCTAGCAGAGAATAATCAGATTGAGGATTTTGGACTTTTACAAAATGAAGTGAATGGCACATTGAATATGAGTAAAAATAAGTTAAAAAACTTAATAAATATGCCTTATGTTAAGAAAAATATTTTATTAAATAATAATCAAATATCAAATGCAAAAGGTATCCAGGCTAATGTTCTTGGTAATTTAGATTTAAGTGAAAATCAAATAATGACATTCGAAGATTTTCCCAGGCAAGTAGATGGAGATTTGAATGTAAGTCATAATCAATTCAATAATTTTGAAAAATCTCCATTAGTGAAAAAAAATTTTTTAGCATTTGATAATCAGATAGATTCTTGGCAAGGTATACAAAAAATGATATATGGTGATTTAGATATTAGTAATAATTTATTGATGAATTTTGAAGAAGCGCCGAAAGAAGTTTTAGGAAATGTTTTGTTAAATTATAACCATATAGAGTCTTTAAAAGGTATTTTCAAAATGCAAAATCAATTATTGATACTAAATAATAATCTCATTAAAAATTTTGATTTTTTACCATTGAACATCAAAGAATTGCATATGATGAATAACTTGATTGAAACTTTTTTTCATTTACCAGAAGATCATAAAGTTTCAATCACCATGAATTATTGTGAAAAACTCTTGACAAGACTAAAAGAGCTTGATATTTCAAGTTCATTGAGTTTTCAAGAGATTCATATTTTAGAAAAAAACAAAACAACTATTTTGTTGGATTATCAGAATATAAATGAATGTTTAAAAACCAATGATCATTTAACACATCATTCTAAAAGGAAATTATGACAAATTTATATTTTATCACAAAAAATCATTTATCAATACCTATCTTCATCGATGATGTAGAAATTTTTAAACTAAAATTAAAAGAAAAAGCACTTCATCATTTTAAGATTTTTGAAGATACCAGAAAAAATATTAATCAATATGTGTGTGGAACAGATGATTATACAAAAGCAGTCAATGAATGGTACAATAAAAGAATGATAGAAATAGTCCCACATTTGTGTTATAAGATTGATGAATTATTTGATATCAAAGGAGATTTTAATGATAAAATTTTTGAATCTATTTTGTTAATTGAAGATTTAGAAACGATGAAGAAAAAAGCATTAGATTTTTTTAAATGATTTTTTTTGATTGACGGGTTGTAACGCAACATGTTCTAAAATAGAGTTATTTTCTCGTATAGATTTTTCTTTTTCTTTAGCTTTAAGATGAAGTTCACGCCAAAAGGCGGGATCTTTGGTAAAAAATACATTTTCATCATTTTCATTCAAACAACCAATCTCCACCATTTTTTGAAAAAGAAGTCTACTTCTTATATAAACTGCTTTAGAAATACGAGGAAAATATTCCAAAGATTCAATAGGATTATCTTTAAGGTTAACAAGACCATGAATTTCTTTTGCACTTCCTTTTAAATTTTTAATGAGATTACTAGATGCTTGCAAATCTCCTTTGATGATTTCAGGAGAAAACTCCAAAGAAGATAAATAATTATGTGAGCAATTCAAGTTTAAAACAATATGAGGACAACCTTTTAATGATTTAAGTTGATTGTAGCTGATATCCAATGAATCTAATTCTTGTGTACAATATTCTAGATTTGATATTTGGTTGGTTGAACAGTTGAATTTTCCATTGATTTTTTGAGGACAAAATTCTAGTGATATGATTTGATTATCTGAGCAATTAAAATAACCATCAACATAGCCAAATTTGATTGGAATCCATTTTAAAAACTGATTTGAACAATTAAAGTCACCATGAACGTTCACAATTAACGGATAGAGATGTGCTGTTTTTTCATCATTGTTTTTGACAACATCAAAAGGACTTCTGGCTAAATTATACCTTTTCATCCATTTTTTAATTTTTCTATTATTTTTAAAAAAATGCTGTCGAGTCTGAGAAAAATATACTTTGATTTTTCTCAAAAAAAATAAAAAATGATTGTTTTTAACGATAATATCCATGAATTATTTATATCAAAAATAGTTTTTTTGTCAAATATATATTCTGAATAAAAAAGGAACATAATTCATCTTAATTTTTAGTCTTTTATATCATTTTAAATTTTTATTTTATTTTTATAATTGTCTATATCATTGATTTCTATGGAATTAATGATGTCATAATTTTTTATTATTTGCTAAAATAACACGTTCGTTAACAATTTGAGGAAAATACTTTAAAGTACTTATTTGATGATTAGAACAGTGAAATGAATCTTGAATAATTTGAGGGCAACCGCTTAATGATTCTAATTGATTAGAAGAGCAGTAAAAATAACCATTAACATGATAAAATTGAACAGGAATTATTTCTAATTTCTTGTTACATATATTCACATCTCCTTTGGCATTGATAATGTATTGATGACCTTCTGATTTTAAATTTTCAAAAAAGTTCAAAGATATATTATCCTTTTTGATTAATTCGTTTAATAATGATTGATTTGAAAATTCATGAATATCAATGAATTCATACGCATTTTTTTGAATATTCTTCATATATTCGTAGTCATTGTTTTTTTAACCAATTTAATATCTCATCTTTTGTATTTAATATCATGTTATACCTTCATGATTTTTGGTTTAATTGAATGATTTTTTTCATCTAAGTTTAAATTATCCATGATTTGTGTATTTTCTTTTTCTATTTTTTCTTTTAAATAAAATTGTTTCCAAAAAGCAAAAGCTCTTTGATTTAAAAAATCATCATCAGACATATTTTGAATATGGATATCATTTGAATCTTTTTTATATTTTAATAATTTTTCATTATTATTTAAAAAAATATTACCATTGATTTTTTCAGGAAAATACTCTAATGAA
>JACCDV010099764.1_pt1 | contig 10661 bp, 8 predicted proteins | sample 7446131 | NCBI WGS metagenome assembly JACCDV01 (sample SAMN15323448, study PRJNA562643) | freshwater metagenome | isolation source: river surface water | place: USA:Blue River Watershed | collected 2017-08-17
GCAAATCCAATTGAGTGCACAAAGCCGTCAAATTGGGGCCAGGATTTTCCAAGATCTTCAAACAGAGCATGGATCTGTTCGTCGCTACCCACATCGCAGTCAAAAATGAGTGAGCTATTGAATTCTTTAGCAAATTCTGTGATGCGGTCCTTAAAGCGTTCGCCCACATATGTAAATGCCAGTTCTGCACCCTCGCGGTGGCAGGCCTTAGCAATGCCATAGGCGATTGAGCGGTTCGAGAGGAGTCCGGTAATGAGGATGCGTTTACCGCTTAAATAAGCCATGATGAGTCCTTTACTTCAAAATTGATTTGCTATCTACAATTGTTGCATATGCTAAGCCAATTACCCCTGCGATCATTACCAAGCCAATTTGGGGCGCATTGGCGGTCTCTTTTGATCACGCTACTGTGCTCAATGCTCATTTTCCCTCTGGGAGTTGAGGCCGCTCAGGGCATCGCGCAATATGGCAAACCCAAATATGCCGATGGTTTTGCCCATTTTGACTATGTCAATCCGAATGCGCCACGCGGTGGAACACTCACGCTACCCAATCCAGACCGCCGCACCAGTTTTGATAAGTTCAACCCCTTCACCTTGCGGGGTGTGACTGCCCCTGGCATCGGTGCTTTGATGTTTGAGTCATTGGCGGTGAGCAGTGCAGATGAGGTCTCGAGTGTCTATGGCTTAATCGCCGAAGATATAAAAGTAGCACCAGATCAGATGTCGGTGACCTTTCGTTTAAGACCCGAGGCGCAGTTCTCCGATGGCAGTCCGATTTTGGCTGACGATGTCAAACACAGTTTTGATACGCTCATGAGTAAACTTGCCAATCCGCAGTACCGCACCATTTACGCCGATGTCAAACAGGCGGTGGTGGTATCGGAGCGCGTGATTCGGTTTGACTTTAAGACCCGCAATAGCGAGTTACCTTTGATGGTCGGCGGTATACCTGTTTTTTCTAAGAACTGGGGCAAGAAAGCCGACGGCAGTCATACTCCCTTTGACAAGATTACCTTTGAACATCCAATTGGTAGCGGCCCTTACTTAATTGAGTCCTATCGCGCAGGTAAGTCGATGATCTACAAGCGTAACCCGAACTACTGGGGCAATAAGGTGAATGTGCGGGTGGGATTCTTTAATTTTGATCGGATTGTTTACAAACTGTATAGCGATGATGCAGTGCGCTTAGAGGCATTTAAAGCAGGTGAGTTTGATGCGCTTGTGGAGTACCGCGCTAAAAATTGGGCGAAGAGTTATGTGGGCCCTAAATTTAATAATGGCACCCTAATTAAAAAAGCATTTCCAAATCACAACGGTGCTGGAATGCAGGGTTTTGCGATGAACTTGCGTCGTCCTATTTTTCAGGATGTACGAGTTCGCAAAGCTCTTGGATATGCATTGGATTTCGAATGGCTCAATCGCCAACTCTTCTACGATCAATACAGTCGGATTGAAAGTTATTTTCAGAACAGTGATTTGAGTGCTAACTACGAGGGTGAGACCGTGCCCACCGCCGCTGAACTCAAACTCCTAAAACCCTTACAGGCGAAGTACCCTCAATTTGTACCCGAGGCGGTGTTTGGGGCAATGCCGCCAGCACCGAGTACCACACCGCCCAGTAGTTTGCGTAGCAATCTTCGCAAGGCGAAAGAGCTATTGGCAGAGGCTGGGTGGACCTATCGCGATGGCGCACTTCGTAACGCAAAAGGGGAGGTATTCCGATTTGAAATCGTCGAAGATGGCCCGTTCTTTCTGCGGATTCTGACCGCGTATGTACGTAATCTGGAGAAGTTAGGGATTAAGGTAGATATTCGCACTAGCGACTTTGCACTTCATCAAAAACGGATGGATGACTATGATTTTGATATGACCACCATTCGCTTTCCCGACACTCAGAGCCCAGGGAACGAGCTCTACGATCGCTATGGAAGTGCGGCAGCCAAGGAGAGAGGTTCAGACAATGTCATTGGCGTGCAATCACCGGTCGTGGATGCATTGATTGATGCGATTGTGCGGGCTGAAACGAGGGAGCAGTTGCAAGCCGCAACCCGTTCACTCGACCGCGTGCTGTGGAACAGCTACTATGTAGTGCCGCATTGGTACAGTCCAACCCATCGCATTGCATACCGTAAAGAAATGGGCTACCCCAATCCGCCCTTGTATTACTCAGCCGAATCATGGATTTTGTCAACCTGGTGGTTACAGGAGGCGCGCAAATGAGCTCCGAGATTCTGATCTACATCATTAAGCGGGTTTTGCTCATGATCCCCACCTTGCTTGGGGTTTTAACTCTGACTTTTGCAGTGGTGCAATTTGTTCCTGGTGGGCCTGTCGAGCAGCTGATGCTCGAACTTAAGGGTAAGGGCGATGCAGCGGTCGGTGGTGAGTCCTCGGGAGGTGGCGTGACCTATCGTGGACGTCAAGGGGTGGATGCCGAACGGCTTGAGCAAGTCAAAGCCTTATATGGGTTTGATAAACCTCCGCTTGAGCGCTACTTCATGATGCTCAAACGCTTTGCGCAATTTGATTTGGGACAAAGCTACTACCAACACAAAAGCGTTTGGGATTTGGTGATCTCAAAGCTACCTGTCTCGATCAGCATTGGTCTTTGGACTTTCTTTATCAGTTATTTAGTGTCGATTCCCCTGGGGATTGCTAAAGCGGTCCGCGATGGCACGCGTTTTGATCGCGTCACCAGCACGATGATTTTGGTGGGCTATGCGATCCCGGGATTTGTCCTGGGGGTATTGCTATTGGTACTCTTTGGCGGAGGAAGTTTTCTGCAAATCTTTCCTCTGCGCGGCCTGACCTCCGATAACTGGAGTGAGCTTAGTTTGATTGGCAAAGTGTTGGATTATCTATGGCATTTGGTCTTGCCCATCACCGCGTCCGTGCTAGGTAGCTTTGCAGTGATTACGATGCTTACGAAAAATTCTTTTTTAGAAGAGATTCGTAAGCAATATGTCTTAACCGCCCGAGCAAAAGGGGTGAGTGAGAACAAGGTGCTGTGGAAGCATGTCTTTCGGAATGCCTTAATTCCGCTGATCACTGGATTTCCTGCCGCATTTATTGGCGCCTTCTTTGCTGGCTCACTCTTAATTGAAACCCTGTTCTCTCTCGATGGCTTAGGTTTACTTTCCTATGAAGCAGTGATGCGCAGAGACTACCCTGTAGTGTTTGGCACGCTCTATCTGTTTACCTTAATAGGCCTAATTACAAAGTTAATTTCTGATCTTTGCTATGTGCTGGTAGATCCCCGTATCCAATTTGGCTCTGGGGGTGGATCGTGAGTAAATGGCTGCGCTTTAAAGCGAATCGCTTGGGCTATGTCAGCTTATGGATATTCTCGATCCTGTTTGGTTTGAGTTTATGCGCAGAGTTGATCGCGAATGACAAACCTTTAGTGGTGCGCTACGAGGGTAAGTTCTATTTCCCCTTAGTCAAAAATTATCCAGAGACCGTCTTTGGGGGCGACTTTGCTACGCGCACCGATTATCTCGATCCGGATATTAAAAAGAATATTACCGATGGATCGAACTGGGCCATTTACCCCCTCATCCCCTATAGTTTTGAGACCCTCAATTACTTTGCCAAAGAGCCTAATCCAGCAGCACCCTCGGCGGAGAACTGGTTAGGTACCGATGATCGGGGGCGTGATGTATTGGCACGCCTCATCTATGGATTTCGTTTATCCATTCTGTTTGGCATCGCGTTGACTGCAGTGGGTGTAGCGGTTGGAGTACTCACCGGCGCATTGATGGGATTTTTTGGGGGACGCTTTGATCTCATTACCCAACGCATCATTGAGATTTGGTCAGCGATGCCCGAGTTATATCTGCTTATTATTTTTGCTTCGATCTTTAACCCTAGCGTGCTCTTACTGATTATTTTGTTAGCGGCATTTGGATGGATGGGTTTATCCGACTACGTGCGTGCCGAGTTCTTTCGTAATCGCGCTCTTGAGTATGTGCGTGCGGCCAAAGCCTTGGGACTGACAAATGCCCAGATTATGCGGCGGCATATCTTGCCAAATAGCTTAACCCCTGTCATTACTTTTTTACCGTTCCGGATGAGTGCGGCGATTCTGTCACTCACGAGTTTGGATTTCTTGGGATTGGGAGTGCCTCCTGGAACTCCTAGCTTGGGGGAGTTGCTATCGCAGGGTAAGGCAAACCTTGATGCCTGGTGGATTTCGGTGTCGACCTTCGTAGTGCTCGGGGGCACCTTGCTCTTATTAACATTTATGGGCGAGGCATTGCGAGATGCCTTTGATTCTCGCAAGAGCAACCCGTTAACAGGGGCGCGCGTATGAGCTTATTGCGCTATGAGCAACTCTCAATCTCATTTGGTACTGGGCGACGAGAGAAGTATGCAGTTCGTGAACTCGATCTGAGCATTGCGCCAGGTGAGCGCATTGCCTTGGTTGGTGAATCCGGTTCCGGAAAAACACTCTCCGCACTGGCGCCGCTGCGCCTCACCCCAGAAGGTGCTCGTCTGCAGGGCCGGATTCTCTGGCAACGCGAGGATGGCACAGAAGAAAATCTATTAGATTTATCGATTGAGCGTATTCGGGAGGTTCGGGGGCGGGAGATTGCGATGATCTTTCAGGAGCCAATGACCGCGCTCAATCCCTTGTTTACCATTGGCAATCAAATTGTTGAAGCAGTTCAGGTGCATGAGCCCTTAATGCCTTTGGAGGAATGCCGCCAGACTGCCATTACGCTTCTGAAGAAAACCGGGATTTTGCAAGCAGAAGAGCGTTTTTATGCCTATCCCCATCAGTTATCGGGTGGTCAGCGTCAACGCGCCATGATTGCGATGGCGTTGGCATGCAAACCACGTTTGTTGATTGCCGATGAGCCAACCACTGCTTTGGATGTGAGTTTGCGTCTTCAGATTTTGGATTTACTGCGCGATCTGCAAGAAGAGGCCAAAGAGCGGGGTGGCATGGCGATTCTATTAATCACGCATGACCTCAATTTAGTGAAGCATTTTGCAAACCGGGTAGGGGTCTTAAATCAGGGGTGTCTGGTGGAGGCTGGATCAACGCATGAAGTTTTCTCGCACCCCACGAATCCTTACACGGAGCAATTGGTGAACAGTCAGCCTGAGCGTGAACTGCTACCGGTAGTGCCATTGGCCCCCGTTTTATTAACCGCTCATCAATTAAGTGTCTCTTACCCGCAATCCAATTTTGCTAGTGGTGGCTTGCGCTGGCGGGATTGGTTTAGTAAAGCGAAGCGCCATCAAGTCCTCAAGCCCTTAAGTCTTGAACTCAAGCAAGGGCAAACGATTGGTGTGATTGGTGAATCTGGTTCTGGGAAAACAACCTTGGCCATGGCCATTCTGGGATTGCTTGGAGAGACAAGGGCCAAGGTGGAGGGTGATGTCTCGGTCTTGGATCAATCGTGGTCAACGCTAACTCCAATTGAGCGTCGTGCAATGCGCGCCCATTTGCAGGTGATTTTTCAGGACCCCTTTGGTTCATTATCACCACGCATGACCATTTTTGAGATTGTGTCCGAGGGTTTGAGTGTTCATCAACCGCATTTGTCTTATGGCGAACGGGAGACCAGGGTGGTTGAGATCTTGCGTGAAGTTGGTTTGGATCGTTCCGCTCTCCAGCGCTATCCCCATGAGTTTTCTGGTGGGCAGCGCCAACGAATTGCGATTGCGCGCGCACTGATTCTGAAGCCACAAATACTGGTACTCGACGAACCCACTTCGGCCTTAGATGTTTCGATCCAAAAACAGGTCTTAAAGTTGCTTAGTGAACTTCAAAAGAAGTACAACCTTGCCTATCTCATCATTAGTCATGATCTCGCGGTGATCCGGGCAATGTCACATGAACTCATGGTGTTGCGCTCTGGAGAAGTGGTGGAGTATGGCGAGACTGAGGCGATGGTTCGTGATCCCAAAGAGCCCTATACCAAAGCATTATTTAAGGCGGCGGAGCTGACCTAGAAGTAAAAATCGATATAAAACAATTACTTAAGAATCAATATTCGGGATGAACTTGCTTTCCCTTTTGGTTCGGTTTTGCTAGAATCCATTCATGCCTATTCGTAAGCACATGATCCGTTTACCTTTTCAATTCCTAACCGCCATGGTTTTGGGTGGATTGGTATCGATTGCCAGTGCTAACACTGCTACAGATACAGTAGCTAAAGAGGCCCCAAAACCAGAAGTTCGGATTGAGGGCAATTCTTCCTACTTTGCACGCTTTACCCATCAGGTGGTGGATTCGGTATCCACCAAAACCGAAGCCCTGATTAATGAGGCGATGCAATTAATTGGGGTGCGATATCGCTGGAATGGTGATTTGCCACAATCCGGTTTGGACGCGAGTGGCTTTGTGCGATTTGTGTTTAAAGATAAATTGGGTTTTTTGCTCCCACCTAAGTCCTCGCAAATGAGTAAAGTGGGTAAGCCTATTTCTCGGGAGGAGTTAGAGCCCGGTGATTTGGTGTTCTTCAATACGATGCGCCTCACCTTTTCACACGTTGGTATTTATGTGGGCGATAACAAATTCATTCACTCCCCATCAAAGGGTTCAGCAGTCCGAGTTGATGACTTAGCAAGTGCCTATTGGGATAAGCGCTTTGATGGCGCGAGACGCTTAGATGGAACTGATGAGTTAAGCAATGCTGAGCGTAATGCCCTCATTCAGGAAGCAAAAAAGTTACGCGCTCAGCCACGTAAGCTTTAATCCTATTTCAATCCTCGAAGCTTTTCTTTAATCTCACCCACTTTTTCTTGAGCGGCGAGCTCGCCAGCGAGGATAGCGGCGTTACGCGCTCTAAAGTCAGCACTTCCCATCTGCTTAAGTTGAGGCGTAATCACAATATCTGCCTTTGCTAACTCGTATTGATTGATGCTCTGCTGCATGATGCTGATGGTCTGTTGCAATAAACCAAGCGTGCCCGTGGCATTAAATGCGCTCGCATCGGAAGAAATATTGACGGCAATCACAAAAGTGGCACCCATCTCATGCGCATAACGGACGGGCACGGGAGCGACTAATCCGCCGTCGACATATTCACGTCCTTGAATCAGTGCGGGCTGAAAGACCCCGGGCACAGCGCAGGATGCCCGCACCGCTAGACCGGTATCGCCTCGACGAAAGAGAACGCCTTTACCGGTTTGTAATTCCGTGGCAACAATTCCGAGTGGCAGGGTCATTTGTTCGATGGATCGATTCTGGACCTCGCGATTGACCATGCTTTGCAATGCATCGCCTTTGATTAATCCACCAAAGCGCCCGGCAAAGGGGTAGGCCCAGTCTGCAAGGGCTGCCTCATCTAAATTGAGCCCAATCCGATTGAGCTCCAGTCCGCTATAACCAGAGGCATATAGAGCGGCAATTACGCTTCCTGCGCTTGAACCTACCACGAGATTGGGACGAATTCCTTGAGCCTCGAGGGCCTTAATTACTCCAATATGTGCAAAACCCCTGGCAGCACCAGAGCCAAGAACCAGTGCAATGACTGGGGGTTTAGGGCTGTCACGAAACATGCTGCACCCGGGGAGGGTGCTGATTCCAGCAAGACCTAAGCCTTGAAAAAACAAGCGACGATTTGGAGAAAATAAGGACATTTGGCTATTGTATTGACCCTACCCTATAATGGAGTGACAGGTGTAAATTGCTTCGCAAGCGACTTGACCTCCTTGGATCGCTGGCCTTTTCCCATAATAAGAATTGCTGTGAGTGATGCCGGCGCAGTCCATAAACACCCCAACCTTTTTTGACGATTGTGAATAAGCCTCTAAACAGCCTAGCTGTTTGATACAACATATGGATAACGATCACTACAAGCGGGTCATCGAGACCGCCTTAATTTGCGCCCAAGAACCACTAACGGTGAATGAGCTAAGCCGACTCTTTGTGGATCCGCCTTTGGCTAATGCAGACCTGCAGAATATTTTGTTGGAAATTCAGAAAGAGTGGCAAGACAAGGGGATGGAGCTGGTTAGCATTGCAACGGGCTGGCGTTTCCAGAGCCGCCTTCAGATGCGCGAGTATTTGGATCGTCTCACCCCAGAAAAGCCACCAAAGTATTCAAGGGCAGTGCTTGAGACCTTAGCGATCATTGCCTATCGTCAGCCTGTCACTCGAGGAGAAATTGAGGAAGTGCGTGGCGTGGTTGTGAGTAGTAATGTGATGCGTCAGTTGGAAGATCGTGGCTGGGTGGAAGTGGTTGGTCATAAAGAGACGATTGGTCGACCAGGCCTTTATGCCACCACCAAACAATTTTTAGACGATTTGGGTCTAAAAGATTTGCAAAGCTTACCAATGCTCGAGGATGGCTCCATATCCGCAGAAGCATTAGGACAAGCCGTAATTGAGTTTGATGCCGATGCCACGGTGGAGACCGTTATTCCGCTTGAGTCGTCCACTGAGAGTTCTGAGAATGACAAGTCCTGAAAACGATGCTTCCCAAGTAAGTGCCATCCCAGATACAGCCGATGGCCCAACTTCGCGAGACGAGGGTGGTGAGCAACGCAAAGATCGGGGTCCGCGGCGGTTTAATAAATTCAATAACAAATCCCGTCCAGGCAAGTTCAACAAAAATAAGCGTCACTCCGGAGGTTCCGCAAATGAAAATCCGAAGGCAGCTGCATCAGCCTCTCCTGAGTTAATCGCCGAGACCGAGGCCTTATTTGCAGCTGTGGTCTCCGGGGAGTTTGATGCTGCTCTTGAAGCCCCTGAGCCTGTAGAGGCCGTTCGTGATGATCCTGCAGAGATATCGCATGAGGCTGGTGTTGAGCGGCGTGCCGGTAAGGCGGGCGAGGAGGAATCTGAGGAGCCTGAGTCTTTAAGTGATCTTGAGCGTCTGCAATTTGCGAGCGTTGATGAGTTACCCCTGAGTTTGCGCGATGAGGTCTGGTCTGATCTCGATGGTTTAGATGATGATGCGGATGATGAAGATACGGTTAAGCTTCACAAAGTCTTGGCAGATGCAGGCATGGGATCACGACGCGAGATGGAAGATCTGATTATTCAGGGTCGTGTTTCAGTGAACAGCATGCCGGCCCACATTGGGCAGCGTGTTGGCCCCAGCGATATTGTTCGCATCAATGGTAAGGTCGTGCATCGCAAGATCCCGACGAAGCCCCCTCGTGTGATTCTGTATCACAAACCCGCTGGAGAAATTGTGAGTCAGGCTGACCCCGAAGGACGCCCCAGCGTGTTTGATCGCTTACCAAAACCTCGCCAAGGCCGCTGGATTGCTGTAGGCCGTTTGGATTTCAACACCGAGGGACTGCTTCTCTTCACGACCTCAGGAGAACTCGCTAATCGCTTAATGCATCCACGTTATGGGGTTGAGCGTGAATACGCGGTGCGTATTTTGGGTGAGCTATCGGCGGAATCTGCCGAACAATTAAAAACAGGTATCACGCTTGATGATGGACAGGCGCGTTTCTTGCGTTTGAGTCAAGGCGGTGGTGATGGCGCGAATCGTTGGTACTCAGTTGCATTGACCGAAGGGCGTAATCGTGAAGTGCGTCGGATGTTTGAGGCAACTGGTCATGTGGTGTCACGTCTGATTCGAACCCGTTACGGTATTTTTATGTTGCCACCGCGTTTGCGTCGCGGGAAGTGGGAAGAGGTGCCGATGGAGAGCGTGGCGCAACTGATGCGGATGGCTGGTCTGAAGCTGCCCCAGAATATGGCAAAAGATAAAGGTCAGTCTCAGGGTCGATCCTCGCGAATGGACCCAGTGAGCGATCCCAACTTTCAGCCTGATCCCATGCAAACCTCCGTATCGTATTGGGGATCCAAGGAGGCGCTCACGCTAGCCACTCACCATGGGCATGGGGTATCGCACTTACCTGGTCAAGGTCGAGGTGCAAATGGTGGTGGAGGGCGCGGCGGCTTTGGGCAAAAACCCTCGCACTCCAGAGGAGGCAAATCGGGCTCACCCCGCTCGAAGGGTCAAAAAGTTCATCACGCCAGTGGCTTTAGTGCCCCAGCGGGCAATAGCACTGGGGGTCAGCGGCGACCCAATAAGGGTAAGCCGTTCAAGGGCCCACGCAAGCCCCGAAATTCAGGTGAAAGTTTCTGATTTCTCAGTGATTTTTCTGATTCAGGTATAATTCATACATACACCGGCTGATGTTGACATCAACGTAGGCTGGCCTGTTCTGGTAATGAGGAATATGGGCTTGTAAGCCCATTTTTTTTTGCCAAATGCGTTGTAAATGCAGTTTTATAACAGCGGTTGATTTGTGGGGAAGATGTGAAAGAACAGCAGATTATTTCTGCCGAGGTGCGCAATTTGGGCTACTCGCTCGTTGATATTGAGCGTGAGGGCCGTGGTTTATTGCGGGTCACGATTGAGAACCCCGACTATGAGCGCATGATCACCGTTGAGGATTGCGAGAAGGTGAGTCATCAGTTGACCTACACCTTCGCGGTTGAGAACGTGCCGTACGAGCGACTCGAGGTCTCATCACCCGGCTTAGATCGACCGATTAAGTCTGGTGATGATTTTGTTCGGTTCGCAGGTTTGGAAATTGAACTGAAGTTGCGAATTGCAGTAGGTAATCGAAAGAATTTTAAAGGGGTGTTGCAAGGCCTGATATCTGGGGTTGTCAACACACCGGATGCAAAGTTTAGTTTGTTATTTGAGGCGAGCGATGGCTCTCCAGCCGAAC